>Ga0209257_1000285_pt1 | contig 112113 bp, 94 predicted proteins | sample AraplaCvi_mCL_r2_FD_184277 | JGI IMG/M metagenome (GOLD analysis project Ga0209257, IMG submission 184277) | Arabidopsis root microbial communities from North Carolina, USA - plate scrape MF_Cvi_mCL_r2 (SPAdes) (version 2) | ecosystem: Host-associated > Plants > Roots > Endosphere | place: USA...
CACATTGATAAAGGCCTTATAGAAGGCGGCGATCCGGCCCTCATTGGTGTCGGGCGCCGCATCGCCCTTGACGATCGCATCGACCAGTTCGCGGTTGCGCTTTTCGGTTTCGAGCTGCGCGACGTAAAAGGCGCCGATGGAAGAGCGGTCGGCGGGAATCTCGTTCGCCTTGTCCCAATTGCCGTTGGCGTAGGCGTAGAAGTCGTCGCCGGGCTTCATGCCCGTATCCATCGCTGCCTTGCTGATCCCGATATCGGTGCCGACGGTGTAAGCGGCGGAACTGTCTTTGCCGCTGCTGCAGGCGACGGGCCCGGCAAGGATCGCGGCGGAGGACAGAAGAACGGCAAAGACAGCTTTTTTCATAGAAATGACCTTATTTTGTCACGGACAGGCAGGCGGCCAAGGCGTGGGAAAATCCGGTTTCAATACCAACCATTTTCGGCCTGCTGCGCTTTTCAATCGACGAGCGACGGGTTAGTTCCGAACCGACTTCCAGGAGAGATGTTACAGTGAGCGCACCGGTTCTTGGCACCAACATCAATGCGGACAGCGAAGAATATCGCACCCGCAGCACGCACAATCGCGCGCTCGCCGATGCGTTGCGCGACGCGGTCGCGGAGGCCGCGCTCGGCGGCAACGAAAAGTCGCGCGAACGCCACACGAGCCGCGGCAAGCTGCTCCCTCGCGAGCGTGTCGAGCGACTGCTCGATCCCGGCTCGCCCTTCCTTGAAATAGGCCAGCTTGCGGCGAACGACCTTTATGAAGGCGAAGTTCCGGGCGCGGGGCTGATCTGCGGCATCGGGCGCGTGTCGGGGCGTCAGTGCATGATCCTATGCAACGACGCGACGGTGAAGGGCGGCACCTATTATCCGATGACCGTGAAGAAGCATCTTCGCGCGCAGGAGATTGCCGAGGCGAACCGCCTGCCTTGCATCTACCTCGTCGACAGCGGCGGCGCGAACCTGCCGCATCAGGATCAGGTGTTTCCTGATCGCGATCATTTCGGGCGCATCTTCTTCAATCAGGCGAATATGTCGGCGAAGCGCATCCCGCAGATTGCCTGCGTGATGGGAAGCTGTACCGCTGGCGGTGCCTATGTCCCAGCGATGTCGGACGAGACCGTCATCGTGCGCAATCAGGGCACGATCTTCCTCGCCGGCCCCCCGCTGGTAAAGGCCGCGACGGGCGAAGAAATCAGCGCCGAGGATCTGGGCGGAGGCGATCTGCACGCCAAGAAATCGGGTGTCGTCGACCATCTCGCCGAGAATGACGAGCATGCGCTGACCATCGTCCGCGACATCGTCAGCCATCTTGGCGAAGACAAGGGGTTCGAGGTGCCGATGAAGGCCCCGCGCCCGCCCAAATATGCCGGCGAGGAAATCTATGGCGTCGTGCCCGACGACGTGCGCGCGCCATATGACGTGCACGAAGTCATCGCGCGCATCGTCGACGGCAGCGAGTTTCACGAGTTCAAGGCGAACTACGGCAGCACGCTCATCTGCGGCTTCGCGCATATCTGGGGCATCCCGGTCGCGATCCTCGCGAACAATGGCGTGCTGTTCAGCGAAAGCGCGGTCAAGGGCGCGCATTTCATCGAACTGGCGCAGCAACGGCGCATCCCGCTGCTCTTCCTCCAGAACATCAGCGGCTTCATGGTCGGCGGTAAATATGAGGCCGAAGGCATCGCCAAGCATGGCGCAAAGCTGGTTACGGCGGTGGCCACGGCGACGGTCCCCAAGATCACCGTGTTGATCGGCGGCAGCTTTGGCGCCGGCAATTACGGCATGTGCGGACGCGCCTACTCCCCGCGTTTCCTGTTTAGCTGGCCCAACAGCCGGATCAGCGTGATGGGCGGCGAGCAGGCGGCGTCGGTGCTGGCGACCGTCCACCGCGACGCCGACAAATGGACGCCGGAGGAAGCCGAAGCCTTCAAGGCGCCGATCCGCCAGAAATATGAGGATGAGGGCAACCCCTATCACGCCACCGCGCGCCTGTGGGACGATGGCATCATCGACCCCGCGCAGACGCGCGACGTACTCGGCCTGGCCTTCGCCGCCACGCTGAACGCCCCGGTCGAGGACCGCGGCTTCGGCGTGTTCCGGATGTGACGACGATGAGCGACGCACCCGACCGCCTGTTCATCCTCGATCGCGAGTTCGACGATCCCGCTTTTCCGGGGTCGAGCTTTTATTGCCGCGATTGCATCCTCGTCGAAGGGCTGCTCGCAATGTTTCCCGAGCGCACCACCCATCTCGAGGTCATCCGCGTGCCATGGCCGCGCCCGCGTCCGCTCGTCGTCGAGGCGATGGGCGAAGCGAACCAGAACCTCCCTGCCCTTGTCTTTTCCGATGGCGGGTTCGTGAACGACATCAAGCCGCTGCTTGAAGCGCTCCATACCCGTCACGGCTTTCCGGAACCTCATCCATGATCCAGTCCCTCCTTATCGCCAATCGCGGCGAAATCGCCTGCCGCATCATCCGCACCGCGCGCGAGATGGGCATCCGCACCGTCGCCGTCTATTCGGACGCCGACGCCAACGCGCTGCATGTGCGCGAGGCCGACGAGGCCGTGCATATCGGCCCGTCCCCGGCACGTGAATCCTATCTGATCGGCGACAAGATCATCGCCGCCGCAAAAGCCACGGGTGCCGAGGCGATCCATCCAGGATACGGCTTCCTCTCCGAAAACGCCGAATTTGCGCAGGCGGTCGCCGATGCCGGGCTCGTCTGGGTGGGGCCGAAGCCTTCGTCGATCACCGCGATGGGCCTCAAGGATGCCGCCAAGAAGCTGATGGCCGATGCCGGCGTGCCGGTGACGCCCGGCTATATGGGCGAGAATCAGGATCCCGACTTCCTCGCCGAACAGGCGGGACAGATCGGCTATCCGGTATTGATCAAGGCGGTCGCGGGCGGCGGCGGCAAGGGGATGCGCAAGGTCGACGCCGCCCCCGATTTCCTCGACGCGCTCGCCTCGTGCCAGCGCGAAGCCGCCGCATCTTTCGGCAACGACCATGTGCTGATCGAGAAATATATCCTGACCCCGCGCCATATCGAAGTGCAGGTGTTCGGCGACAGCCACGGCAATGTCGTCCATCTGTTCGAGCGCGACTGCTCGCTGCAGCGCCGCCACCAGAAAGTGATCGAGGAAGCCCCCGCCCCCGGCATGGACGAAACAACGCGCGAAGCGCTGTGCGCCGCCGCCGTGCGCGCGGCGAAGGCGGTCGATTATGTCGGCGCGGGGACGATCGAGTTTATCGCCGACGCGTCGGAGGGCCTGCGCGCCGACCGCATCTGGTTCATGGAAATGAACACCCGCCTGCAGGTCGAGCATCCGGTGACCGAGGAAATTACGGGCGTCGATCTCGTCGAATGGCAGCTTCGCGTTGCATCGGGCGAGCCGATCCCGCTGGCGCAGAACGAGCTCGCGATCAACGGCTGGGCCATGGAAGCCCGGCTTTACGCGGAAGACCCCGCCAAGGGCTTCCTGCCGTCGATTGGCACGCTCGAACTGTTCCAGCTTCCCGAGCATATCGGCCGCGTCGATACCGGCGTCTATGAAGGCGCCGAAGTCTCGCCCTTCTACGACCCCATGATCGCCAAGGTCATCGCCTGGGGCGAGGACCGCGAGGAAGCGCGCGAATTGCTGTCGGAGATGCTGGAGGACAGCGCGATCTGGCCCGTAAAGACCAATTCGGCCTTCCTCATCAACGCGCTCGATCACCCCGATTTCGTTGCAGGCACGGTCGATACCGGGCTGATCGGCCGCGACGGCGACGCGATGACCGAGGAGCCGGTCCCGACGGCACAGGCGCTGACCAACGCCGCGATGGCGATGGTACCGCGGGCGCTGCAATCGGGCTTCCGCCTCAACGCGCCCGACGTCCGCAGCGCCCCCTTCCTGCTTGACGGCAAGCGCGTCGAGGTCGAACTCCACGGGCCGGGTGCGGAGGAGCCGTCGCCCGCGATGCTCGTCGCCGAGGGCGGATCGGTGTGGCAACTGACCCCTTGGCGGGCCGAAGGCAGCGCGGGCGGTGCGGCCGGCGACGGTGCGATCCTGTCGCCGATGCCCGGCAAGGTCATCGCGGTCGAGGTTGCTGCGGGCGACAAGGTAACCAAGGGGCAGAAACTGCTCACGCTCGAAGCGATGAAGATGGAGCATAGCCTGACCGCGCCGTTCGACGGCGTCGTGGCCGAACTCAACGCGACCGCCGGTGCGCAGGTGCAGGTCGAGGCATTGCTCGCGCGGATCGAAAAGGACGACGCATAATGGCAGGCAAATATTTCGACGAATGGGCGATCGGCGACACGCTGACCCATGACATCCGCCGCACGGTGACCGAGACCGACAATCTCCTCTTCACAACGATGACCCACAATCCGCAGCCGCTGCACCTGGATATCGAGGCCGCGAAGGCGTCGGAATTCGGCCAGATCCTTGTCAACGGCACCTTCACCTTCAGCCTGATGGTCGGGCTGTCGGTCGGCGACACGACGCTCGGCACGCTCGTCGCGAACCTCGGTTACGACAAGCTGGTGATGCCGAAACCGGTGTTCATCGGCGACACGCTTCGCGCCGAATCCGAGGTCGTTGGTCTCAAGGAGTCCAAATCGCGGCCGAATGCGGGTATCGTGACTTTCCTGCACCGCGCGATCAACCAGCGCGATGAGATCGTCTGCCAGTGCGAACGCTCCGCCCTGCTCAAGAAGAAAGCCGCCTGATGCGCCTCCGCTCCCTCCTTTTCGTTCCCGGCGACCGCCCCGAGCGCTTTGCCAAGGCGGCGGCGTCGGGCGCCGACGCAATCATCCTCGACCTTGAGGATTCGGTTTCGCCCGCGAACAAGGAGGCAGCCCGCGCTGCGGTGGCCGATTATCTGGCGGGTGAGCGCGAGGTCGTGACCCTCGTTCGCGTCAATCCGCTCGACGGCCATATGACCGCCGCCGACGTCGCAGCCATCGCCGCCGCGCGTCCCGATGCGATCATGCTGCCAAAGGCCGAAGGCGCGCCGAGCATCGCGCAGCTCGACACGATCCTGCGCAGCGAATCCGCACGCGACGCCTCGCTGCCGCCGATCCTGCCGATCGCGACCGAAACCCCTGCGGCGATCTTCACGCTCGGCAGCTACCGTGAGGTGAAGGACCGCCTGCTTGGTCTGACCTGGGGCGCAGAGGATCTGCCCGCGGCAATCGGCGCGGCGACGAGCCGCGAAGCCGATGGCAGCTACACCTCACCCTATGAGGTCGCGCGCGCGATGACGCTGTTCGCGGCGCACGCCGCAGGGGCAGCGGCCATCGATACGGTATTTCCGGCTATCAAGGACGAGACTGGCCTTACCGCTTATGCCGCCCGTGCGCGCCGCGACGGCTTTACCGGCATGATGGCGATCCACCCGTCGCAGGTCGAACCGATCAACGCCGCCTTCACGCCTTCAGCCGACGAAGCGGCGCGCGCGCAAGCAATAGTCGACGCCTTCGCCTCCAATCCCGGCGCAGGCGTGTTGCAGGTCGATGGCAAGATGGTCGACGCCCCCCACCTGAAACAGGCGAAGCACATCCTTTCACTGGCGGATTAACGCCGCCGCTCTTTCCCAAAATAAATCGGCTAGCGGCTCTTCCGCCCGAATGGCCGGTGATGCTTCATCCAGTTCCGGCCGCGATGCCAGCTTTTCCTGAGGCCGCGTTCGGTCAGGCCTTCGAACATCGCGTCGGGGCTCGTCGGATCAAGCAGTTCATTGTCGGCGATGAATTCGTCCATCGGCCCCGGGGGCACAAGGTCGAGAAGTTCGAGCGAACGCCCCTTGCCGCGCAGCGCCTCGACCGTGTCGATCAGCGATCCGACGCGCTTGAAGGTCGCCGCCACCTCCTCTTCCGACACGTCGAGATGCTCGGCGATCAACGACGTGCGCAGGCGCGCGATTGTGGGCTCGACGCCCTTGTTCGCCGGGAGGGCCGCGTCGATCGTTACGTCGCACTCGCTATCCAGACCCATCGAGCGATTGTTCATATTGGCCGATCCGACGCGGATCATCCGGTCGTCGACGATCGCGGTCTTTGCGTGGACGTAGATCGGTTCGCCGCGCTTCGTGCGCGGATAATAGACTTTCAGCCGGTCGCCATGCTTCGCCTTGGCAATCTCCCGTACCAGTTGCACGCGCGCGGCATCCATCGCCATCTGCTCCAGCCAGCCGTCAGCGGTTTTCGGCATCACCATCACGAATTCGGGCGGATCGTCTTCGTTCAACCGCTCGGCGATCGCGGCGGCGATCTTGCCGGAGGTAAAATATTGATTCTCGAAATAGATGAAGCGGTCGGCCGCAGCGATCATGTCCAGATAAAGCTGCTCGATCTCGCGGATTTCCTCGACATCGTCATATTCGGCGCGGGTACGCGAGATCGCAACATCGACGCCTTCGAAATCGGGTCCCAGGTCGTCGGGCCAATTTTCGCCCTCCCCCTTTAGATCGCGCAGCGGCTTTTTGGTCGCGCGTTGCCAGCGCTCGTTACCCAGGTCGGCGAGCGCGTTGCCAACGGGTCCGGCGAGGATCATGGTGCTGTCATGCCACGGCATATAGGCTTTGCCGTCGGGCGCGGTGCGGTGAGGGTCGCCGTCCTTATGCTCGCGCGTATCCCAGCGACGCGATCCGACGTCGATGCCACCGCACACCGCCAGATGATCGTCGAACACCGCGACCTTCTGGTGATGGCTGCATCCGACGGGATGCGCACTGTCGAGGCGGAAGCTTATCGAGCGCGTCAGTTTCCAGCGCGCCACCATCGACAGGATACGCGGCATCGCGAATTGCTTCAGCCCGCCGAAATTCCAACGCAGGATGTCGATGTCGCGATCGGGCTTTTCATGCGCGAGCCGCAAAAGATAATCGCCAAGCGGTTCGCCCTTGCCCTCCTTGTCGGGCTTCAGCGCAATCCGCGGATCAAAGTCCCAGCCGATAAGCAGGATACGCTGCCGCGCATCGGCCATCAGCCGTTCCAGCAGCGCAAAATAGTCGGCGGCGTCGACGATCATCCGCGCCTTGTCGGCGCGTTCGATCCGCCAGCAATTACGCCCTTCGACGACGATCGGCTGGTGGTCCCGGTTGCTCATCGCCGCCGACACGCATGACGGCAGCGATGGTTGCAACGCGGCATATCAGGCTGCGGCGAACTGTTCGGGAGTGAGCGCCATCATCGCCTCGCTTCCCGCCTCGATCTTGCGGCGGAGCGACCCGGCATCGGGCAGGAAACGTTCGCCGAAATAGCGCGCGGTGACGAGCTTGGCCTCAAGGAAATCCTTGTTGCCGCGACCTTCGGCCAGCGCCTTCTGCGCCGCCTCGGCCATCATCAGCCACATCGAACCCAGCGCGACGATCCCCATGATGTGCATATAATGATGGGCGCCAGCACCGATATTGTTCGGGTTCGTCATGCCGTTCTGCATGAACCACATCGTCGCGGCTTTGAGTTCGCCATTGGCCTTTTCAAGGCGCGTCGCGAAGTCGGCGAGCGCTTCATTGCGCTTGGCGCGGCCGCATTCCTCGTCGACGACGGCAAAGAAGGCCTGAATCGCACGGCCGCCATTCTGCGCGAGCTTGCGACCGACAAGGTCCATCGCCTGCACGCCGTTCGCGCCTTCGTAGATCATCGTGATGCGCGCATCGCGGACATATTGGCTCATGCCCTGCTCTTCGATGTAGCCGTGGCCGCCGAACACCTGCTGCGCATTGGTCGCGACCTCATAGCCCTTGTCGGTGCCAAAGCCCTTGATCACGGGCGTCAGCAGGCTGACGAGGTCGTCGGCGCGCTGGCGCTCTTCCTCGCTCTCGGCGACATGCGCCAGATCGACCTGCAGCGCACCCCAGGTGCACAGCGCGCGCAGCCCCTCGACCGTCGCCTTGCCGTCCATCAGCATGCGGCGGACGTCGGGATGAACGAACAGCGGGTCGGCCTTTTCCTGCGGATCCTGCGGGCCAGTGAGCGCACGGCCCTGACGGCGGTCTTTCGCGTACTGGACCGCATTCTGGTACGCGACGTCGGCCTGGCCGAGCCCCTGAATACCGACGCCGAGGCGCGCGGCGTTCATCATCACGAACATCGCGGCCAGGCCCTTATTCTCCTCGCCGACCATCCAGCCTTTTGCCCCGTCATAATTCATGACGCAGGTCGAATTGGCATGGATACCCATCTTATGCTCGATCGATCCGCAAGAAAGGGTGTTACGATCGCCCAGCGAACCGTCTTCATTCACGATGAACTTCGGTACGATGAACAGCGAGATACCCTTCACGCTGTCGGGCGCGTCGGGCGTCTTCGCCAGGACGAGGTGAATGATATTGTCGGTGAGGTCGTGCTCGCCCGACGAGATAAAGATTTTCGTGCCCGTGACGGCATAGCTGCCATCACCGTTCGGGACGGCACGCGTGCGGATGAGCCCGAGATCGGTCCCGCAATGCGGTTCGGTCAGGTTCATCGTCCCGCCCCATTCGCCCGCGATCATCTTGGGGACATAGGTCGCCTTCTGCTCGTCCGAACCCTTGACGAGGATCGCCGCGGTCGCACCCTGCGTCAGCCCCGGATACATGGCGAAGGCCTGGTTGGCGGCGTTGCGGTATTCCTCGACCGGAAAGCCGATGACGTGCGGCAGACCCTGGCCGCCGAATTCCTCAGGCGCGGTCAACAATCCCCAGCCCGCTTCCGAATAGGCTTTATAGGCTTGCTTGAAACCCTTGGGCGTCGTTACCGACCCATCGTCGTGGCGCGTGCATCCTTCGAGGTCGCCCGACTGGTTGATCGGGTACAGCACTTCCTCGCAGAATTTGCCTGCTTCGGTTAGCACTGCCTCGATCATGTCGGGGGTTGCATTGGCGAAACCGGGCAGGTTCGCATAGCGCTCGATCCCGAGCACGTCGTTGAGGAGGAAGAGAGTGTCCTGCACGGGAGCGCGATAGACGGGCATGGGGTATCCTTCTGAAAAGCAGGTAGCGATGTCACACTTGCCTGGGGAGAGGCTTCAGTCGACCTTTTGACCGGCGTCGACTTTTTTCACCATATCGATGAACCGCGACAATTCCTCGACAGCGCTGTCGATGTCGTCACGCTGACGTTGCAGCAAGCCGATACGCTGTTCGCATTTCTCGATCGTCACCTGGCGCTGCGTCTTGCGACCGTCGCCGACGTCGTAAAGGTCGATCATTTCGCGAATGTCGGCAAGGCTGAACCCCGTGCGCTTCGCACGCAGGATCCACGCCAACCGCGCGCGATCGCGCTTCGAATAGATGCGCGACAAACCTTTGCGAGAAGGGCTGATCAGCCCTTCGTCCTCATAGAAACGCAGCGCGCGGGCGGTGACCCCGAACTCGGTCGACAAGTCGGTGATGCTGAATTGTTCGCGCCCCAGATGGTCGGGCGTATCGATATGGGCGTGGCCATATTGTTCGGTCATGCGGTTGAAACTAGTTTCCGTTGACGTGAACGTCAAGACCGGCAGAGCGGGTCATTTCGGGGCAGCTCAGCCTCCACAAGGACGCTGTATATTGCCGTGCTGATCGTTGATCCGCAAGTCCCCCGCGTCATCTGCCGACCAGCTCGCGCGGGGCAGTCGCAAACCCGACAGCGAGGCGCGCGCGGGACAGAGACGCGCGCATTGCGGCGGCAGGCTTCCGGGCAGCCTCAGTTCGTCTTCTTCCTCTTGAACCAGCGCCTCACAGCCATCGACACCGGCAAAGCGCATCCGCCAGCCATCGTCTTCGCGCGTCATCGTTCCGGAAGCCGTGCAGGATACGCTGGCGCCGAAGGCCGCGCTGACCGCAAAGCGCCATTTGCCCGCACCGTCGGGAACCACGCACATCGCATCGCGGCCCAGATCATGCTTGCGTTCGAACACGCCGACCGGGCTCTCCGCCTCGGGATGGACGACGCCGCGTTGGCGTGCGGCGACCTCGAGCGGATTATTGGCGTCGATGCCCTTCGTATTTTCACTTGGCGCGGGCCGGTCGCACCCCGCGAGGAGCAGCGACATAAGCGCCAGAGCGGCGCTAACCTTGCGCATCATCGTTCAGAAAGGTCAGGCTGCCGTCGGCCTCGATACGGCGATAGAAGCAGGAACGGCGCCCGGTGTGACACGCCGGGCCCGCGGGCTTCACGCGCAGCAGCAGCGCATCCTGATCGCAATCGACGCGCATCTCGACCATCGTCAGCCCATTGCCCGACGTCTCGCCCTTGCGCCATAAAGCCTGCCGCGACCGCGACCAGAAATGCGCCTGCCCCGTCGCGCGGGTTTGTTCGATCGCCTCGGCGTTCATATGCGCGACCATCAACAGGATATGCGTATCGGCATCAGTGACGATCGCCGTCACCAGCCCGGCGGCGTCGAAACGCGGAGAAAATCGGTCGGTCGTGTCGCGCTGATCATCCATAAACCGCGCTTTAGAGCAGGTTTGGAGCCGCTGTCACGCCGTTGTTCGCATCGACTGTGACAAATGCGTGATTAGGGGGGCGACATTTGCGATTGCCGTCCCTATATGCGCCCCAGTCACTGCCCCCCTGCCCCTGGAATGACATGCTGACGACCCACCCTTTTGATGACGACAAGCTCCGCGAGGAGTGCGGCGTATTTGGTATTCATGGCGCCGATAGCGCCGCCGCGGTGGTCGCGCTGGGGCTTCATGCCCTGCAGCACCGTGGACAGGAAGCCGCGGGCATCACTGCCTTCGACGGCAAGGAATTCCACACCCACCGTGCGATGGGCCATGTTGCGGGCAATTTCGACCGCGACGACATCATGCGCCAGCTGCAAGGCGGATCGTCGGTCGGCCATGTCCGCTATTCGACGACCGGCGAAACCGCGCTGCGCAACGTCCAGCCGCTGTTCGCCGACCTGTCGACGGGCGGCTTCGCGGTTGCGCATAACGGCAATATTTCCAACGCGACCGCGCTCAAGAAGGTGCTCGTTCGCCGTGGCTCGATCTTCCAGTCGACCAGCGATACCGAGGTGATCATCCACCTCGTCGCGACGTCGAGCTACCGCTCGTTGCTCGACCGCTTCATCGACGCATTGAAGCAGGTCGAGGGTGCCTATTCGCTGATCTGCCTGACCGCCGAGGGCATGATCGGCTGCCGCGATCCGCTCGGCATCCGCCCGCTCGTCATCGGCAAGCTCGGCGATGCGCATATCCTGGCGTCCGAAACCGTTGCGCTTGACGTTGTCGGCGCCGAATTCGTGCGTTCGGTCGAACCCGGCGAGCTTGTCATCATTCGCGATGGCCAGCTGACCTCACACCGGCCCTTCGCCGACCACGCGGCGCGCCCGTGCATCTTCGAATATGTCTATTTCTCGCGCCCCGATTCGATCGTCGACGGGACGAGCGTCTATTCGGTGCGCAAGGCGATCGGCGCCGAACTCGCGCGCGAAAATCCGGTCGATGCCGATCTCGTCATCCCGGTCCCCGATTCGGGCACGCCCGCGGCGATCGGCTATGCACAGGAATCGGGCATCCCGTTCGAACTCGGCATCATCCGCTCGCACTATGTCGGCCGCACCTTCATCCAGCCGGGCGACAAGGTCCGCCATCTGGGCGTCAAGCTGAAGCATAATGCCAACCGCGCGCTGATCGCGGGCAAGCGCATCGTGCTTATCGACGATTCGATCGTGCGCGGCACGACCAGCCTCAAAATCGTACAGATGATGCGCGATGCCGGCGCGACCGAGGTGCATATGCGCATCGCGAGCCCGCCGACGCAACACAGCTGCTTCTACGGCGTCGACACTCCCGAACGCGCCAAATTGCTCGCCGCGCAGATGAGCGTGGGCCAGATGGCGAATTTCATCAACGCCGACAGCCTGTCGTTCATCTCGATCGACGGCCTGTATCGCGCGCTGGGCGAAGCGAAGCGCAGCGACGACGCCCCGCAATATTGCGACGCCTGCTTTACCGGCGACTATCCGACCACGCTGACCGATTTCGACGAGCATGGGCTGGAAGATCAATTTTCGCTGCTTGCCGAACGGGTTGTCTGACACAATGAATACGACGTCTAAGGAACTGGCGGGCCAGGTCGCGCTCGTCACCGGAGCAAGCCGTGGCATCGGCGAGGCCATCGCCGAATCGCTCGCCGCGCGCGGCGCGCATGTCGTGATCACCGCGCGAACCGCGGGCGGGCTCGAAGAACTCGAAGACCGCATCCACGAAGCCGGCGGCAGCGCGACGATCGCACCGCTCGACCTGACCGACGGCGACAGCATCGCACGGCTCGCCAGCGCGATCGCCGAACGCTGGCAGCAGCTCGACATGCTCGTGCTCAACGCCGCGATGCTCGGCACGCTGACCCCCGTCGCCGCCATCGACGGCAAGGAATTCAACAAGCTGCTGACGCTGAACCTGATCGCGCAGCAGGCGCTGATCGCCAATTTCGACCCGCTGCTGCGCCGTGCCGCCAATGGACGTCTGATCGCGCTGTCGAGCGGCGTTGCGCGAGAGCCGCGCGCCTATTGGGGCGCCTATGCGGCGTCGAAGGCAGCGTTCGAAACGCTCGTCACCAGCTATGGCGCCGAAATGCGCAATATCTCGACCGTCCGCACCGCGATCCTCGATCCCGGCGGCACGCGCACGCAGATGCGCGCACGCGCCTATCCCGGCGAAGATCCCCAGAGCATCAAGGATCCGGCCGCGGTCGGCGAATTTGTCTCCAAGCTGATGGTCGAGGGCTTCGACAGCACCGCCTTCCACGCGCTGCCCAAGGTCATGGAAAAAGCTTAACGCCATCTTCGTTTTCCTGCGCTAAGACACCCGCATAAGAGGGTTTGCGAGGGCGCGGGAATGACAAAGGATATTTTGCGAACGGCGATTGCCGCGGTGGTCGGCATCGTCGTCGCGTTCGGGCTGATCTGGCTCGCGCAATATGCCGGCAGCGAGATTTCGCCCGACGTTTACGACCCGAACAGCGGCGAAGTCCTGATTCCGATCGGATCGACGATCGCGCTGATCGTCGGCTGGTTCATCGGCACCTTTGGCGGCAGCTGGTTCGCGATGCGCATTTCGGCGGGCACCGGTGCGGGCTGGATCGTCGCGGGCGCAGTGATCGGCGCCGCACTTTACCGCGCCGTCACGCTGGCCGACACTTGGTGGATCATGGCACTCGGCGTTGCCGTTCCGCTCGTCGCGGTGTGGCTGGCCCAGCGCGCGACGGCAACGGTCGTCGAGTAAAGCCAGTTTTGCGCCGGAAAGGCGGCGGCGCGTAATTTCACAATCGTCATTGCGAGCGAAGCGAAGCAATCCAAGGCGGCGTAAGCCACGCTGGATTGCCGCGTCGCTTCGCTCCTCGCAATGACGAAAATGTTTTGGTCAAACAGCGCGTTCTACTTCGCCGCGTCCTTATCCACCGCCGCCTGCACATTCTTGTAGAACGCCTCGCGCGCCGCGCCGACGCCTTCGGGGTCCGTCGCGGTCGGCCAGTTGCCGTTCGACGCGATCACCAGCTTGCGCTTGGGATCGATGAAGATCCCCTGCCCGAAGATGCCCTGTGCGGCGAAGCTGCCGTCGTCATTGGTCCACCACTGATAGCCATAGCCGCGCCCCGGCTGCTCGATCCCCGCCTGCTTCGTCGTCGCAGCGGGGAGCCAGTCGTCAGGGAGCACCTTCTTGCCGCCCGCGACGCCGCCGTTCAGGATGAACTGGCCGAAGCGCGCATAATCCTTGAGGCTCGCCGACATGCAGCAGCCGCTGATCTCATGCCCCGTCGCGCCGAGCATCCAAACTGCATCCTGCTCCATGCCAAAGGGTTTCCAGACCTTTTCGGACAGATAGGCCGACAGCGTCTTGCCCGTCGCGCTCGACACCAGAACACCGATCAAATTGGTCTCGCCGGTCTTGTAGACCCACTTCGACCCCGCGGGCGCTTCGCGCGGCAAGGTCTTCATATAGCTCACCGTTATGTCCTCGCCGGCCACGGGCTTCTGCATATTGAACAGCGCGACGTCGGATTTGGGATCGGTATAATCCTCGTTCCATTTGACGCCTGAAGTCATGGTGAGCAGCTGCTTCACCGAGACATCGTCATAGGCCGAGCCCTTGAGGCCGGGGATATAGACGGTAACTTTGTCGTCGAGGCTCTTGATATAGCCGTCCTTCACCGCGGCGCCGACGAGGGTCGACGTGAAGCTCTTGGCGACCGAGAAGCTCGTCCAGCGTCCCTTGGTACCATAGCCGAGCGCATATTTTTCGAGCCGGACCTTGCCGTCCTGCACGATGATCAGGCCTGCATTGCGCTGTTTCGCCATATAGGCGTCGACATCGGTGCCAAGGTCGATCGGCTTGCCCTCTGGCAACGGATAGACCGGGCCACCCGCCTTGACCGTGTTCACGACGACCTTCGGGACCGTCTCCATCGTGCGGAAGGCGGCGTCGCGTTGATCCTGGGTCCAGAACAGCACATTCAGATCCTTTGGCAGTTTGTCGGTGGTCTCGGTCGGTGCGGGCGCGCTGCACCCCGCCGCCGCAGTGCACAGCAGCACCGCCGCCAAAAATCTTCGCATGTCCGTCTCTCCCCCCTGTTTTCAGGCTGTCTTTTCGAGCGTGACTTGCGCGACGTCGATGCCGCCACCGCGAAAGCCACCCTCGCAATATTGCAGATAATAACGCCAGAGCCGCACGAAGCGCGCGTCGAAACCTGACGGAAGTTGGTCGGCGGCGACGGCAGCATCGAAGCGCTCGCGCCACTGACGCAGCGTCTCGGCATAATCGCCGCCGAACCGATGCACATCGCGCCACGCGAGGCCGCGCGCTTCGGCGAGCGCGCGAAAGCGGCTTTCCGAAAGCAGGCATCCGCCCGGAAAGATGTAGGCCTGGATGAAATCGCTGCTGGCCGCATAGCGTTCGAACAGCGCGTCGTTGATCAATATATACTGGATCGCGGCCCGTCCGCCGGGCTTGAGCAGCCGCGCGATCGTGTCGAGATAGGCCGGCCAATAGGCTTCGCCCACCGCTTCGACCATCTCGACGCTGGCGATCGCATCATAAGGGCCCTGCGCGTCGCGATAATCGCATATTTCGATCCGCGAGCGATCCGACAGATCGACCGCCGCGACCCGCGCGTCGGCAATTTCGGCCTGTGCGGGCGACAAGGTGATGCCGGTGTAGAGCACATCGTGGCGCTCTACCGCGCGCTCGGCGAGCGCACCCCAGCCGCAACCGATTTCGAGCAGCCGGCTTCCCGAGCGAAGGTCGAGCCGGTCAAGGATCGCATCGACCTTTGCCGCCTGGGCCTCCTCGAGCGACTGGCCCGGATCGGTGAACAGCGCGCTCGAATAATTCAGGCTAGGGTCGAGCCATAAACGATAGAAATCATTGCCCAAATCATAGTGGGCATGGACATTTCGCTTTGCGCCGCGCCGATCATTGCGATGGAGCGCGTGAATCGCCTTATTCAACCAGCGCCAGGGCCCGTGCGCGCGCGCGACATTGCCCAAGGATTCGCCATTGCGCATGAACAGGTCGAATAAAGGCACCGGATCTGGCGATGACCATTCGCCCGCTTCCCACGCGCGGTACCAGCCCACCGAACCCGACAACGCGAGCCGCGCGAGCGCGGTCCAGCTGTGGAGATGGACGACCGCCCCCGGCCCCTTGCCGCGGCCGCCGAGCAGGCGCACGCTGCCGTCGGGGAGATGGCTCTCGATCGTTCCCTGAGCAAGCCCGGCGTCGATCCGGTCGAGCATGCGGTGAAAAAGCCCCGCCGGCGCCAGCGCGATCAGCCGCGCCATCCCGCCGCCCGAGCGATAGGCACGGTCGGCGCTGAGCAGTTGCTTACCGCGGCGCGGGCTGACATGCGTGTTCATTGCTGCCTTCCTGCCTCAAACCGGGGCCGCTGACAATCGGTTGAAGCGCGGCGCCATGACGTCACGCGAACGCTTTCATTCGGGTCGGCTTGCGGTGTCGGGCGCGGTCAGGCGAACCTGAAACCGGTCTTGCGCGAGTGGGTGCATAAAGCGCTGATCGCGCAGCAGAATGGCATCGCCATCCTTTTGCGCCACGGGCATCCGCGACCAGAAGAGGAAAGCGCGCGCCGCGGGATCGGCCTTCGCCCATGTGGCAATTCGCGGATCATCCATCCCGGTCGGCATGCCATTCAGGTCGACCTTGAAGACGAAACCCGGAATGAAGCTCGCGGTGCCGTAACGGTCGGCAGTCCGCCAGAATATATCGCGCTTCCAGAAAGCGAGCGGCGGCGGGCTCGCGACGACGAGCGCATCGGTACGGCCACTCGCGGCGAGTGCGCTCGCAGCCATGCGCTCAGCGGCGCCGGTGATGAGGCCATTGACGAAGATATAGGCGCACACCGCCGTGAAGCCGACCCATGCCGGCCGCCGCCAGTTCGCCGCGCCGCGCCGTTCGCCGCGCAGCGACAGCCACACTGACGCCGCAAGCGCGATCCATATCCACAGGTCGATGATGAAGATGCTGTCACCATAGAACCAACGGTGGCTGAACGGCTCGAGCAGGCGGATGCCGTAATTGTTGAGCCAGTCGAGCGCGGGGTGGCTGAAACAGCCGATATAGGCGAGCGCGAGCAGCCAGCCCTTATGGATCGGGAGACGCGACGCCGGCCGCTTGCCGCGCCGGCCCTGCCAGCGGTCGAAAGCCAGCATCAGCGCCCACAGGACAATCGGCAGCAGCAGGAGCGCAATCGGCCCATGCGTGATCCCGCGCCGCATCGACAGCGATTCGATCCCGTAAACCGCACAAGCGGCGTCGATATCGGGCAGGTTCGCCGCGATGATCAGCGTCGGCATCGCTAGGCCGGTCTTTTTCTTGAGCCCGATCTGGCCAAGAACCGCGCCGACAAGGCTGTGCGTCAGATTATCCATGACGGCGGAGGATCAGAGTTCAGGTCCGCCCTCTGTCACCGTCCAGGTCTGCCCCTTCTTGAGCAGGCTCTGCAGATCGGCCTTCTTGCCTTCGGCAGCCGCCTTGTTCTGGCGCACGACATCGGCCTCGAAGGTCGGGCGCGGGTCGTCGTAGAGGACACCGAGCGCCATCGGGAATTCGCCGAAACGCATTTCGACGAGCATGTGCGCGACGCTGCGGTTGGTGACGTCGTGGACGATCACCCCCGCGGCCTGCCAGTCGCCATCGACGACATCGACGGTCTTGAGGTGCAGCGCCTCGGCGTCGAGCGCGATGCCCTTGGTGCCCTTGGCGTAGATCATAGGTTCGCCCTGTTTGAGCCAGAGCTGGCGATCCTCGGCCCCCTTCGGCGCCGCGAAATCCTCGAACACGTCTTTATTATAGACGATACAGTTCTGGAAAATCTCGATAAAAGCTGCACCCTTGTGTGCGTGCGCGGCCTTCAGGACGTTCGGCAATTCCTTCGACACGTCGAAGCCCCGCGCAACGAAGCGCGCGCCGGCGCCGAGTGCAAAGGCCGCGGGCTGTGCGGGACGGTCGACCGAGCCATAAGGCGTCGACGGGCTGGTCGTGCCGACACGGCTGGTCGGCGAATATTGGCCCTTGGTCAGGCCATAAATCTCGTTGTTGAACAGCATGATCTGGCAGTCGAGATTGCGGCGGATCAGGTGCATCGTGTGGTTGCCGCCGATCGATAGCCCATCGCCGTCACCGGTGACGATCCAGATGTCGAGGCCCGGATTGGCGAGCTTCAGCCCCGTCGCGAAGGCGGGCGCGCGGCCATGGATCGTGTGGAAGCCGTATGTTTCCATATAGTAAGGGAAGCGCGACGAGCAGCCGATGCCGCTGATGAACACGGTGTTCTCGGGCGCGGTGCCGATTTCGGGCATGGTGCGCTGCACCGCTTTCAGGATCGCATAGTCGCCGCAGCCGGGACACCAGCGGACTTCCTGATCGGTTTCCCAATCTTTCAGCGTCGTTGCGCGCGCGATGGTCGTTATCTCGTTCATGCGAGCGCTCCTTCGATAGCCGCTTCGATTTCGGCAATGGTGAAGGGCTGGCCCGACACCTTGTTCACCGGCTTGGCATCGACCAGATATTGGTCGCGCAGCACGGTCTTGAGCTGGCCGGTGTTCATTTCGGGCACGATCACCGTGTCAAAGCTCTTCAGCAGCTCGCCCAGATTGGCCGGAAGCGGCCAGATATGGCGGATATGGACGTGGCTGACGTCGAGACCCTCGGCGCGCTTGCGGCGGACAGCCTGATGAATCGGGCCAAAGGTCGATCCCCAGCCGACGACCGCGAGCTTGCCGCCCTCGGCGCCGAGTTCGACGATCTGGTCCGGGACGCTGATGCCGTCGATCTTGTCCTTGCGGATATCGGTCATCGCCTGATGGTTGTCGGCGGCGTAATTGATGTGACCGGTGTCGAGTTCCTTCTCGATCCCGCCGATGCGGTGGAGCAGGCCGGGCGTTCCGGGCTTGACCCACGGGCGCTTCAGCTTTTCGTCGCGGCCATAGGGCTTGAACCCGCCTTCGGGCACTTCGGTCAGGAATTCGACCGGGAAGGCCTCGTAGGTATTCAGGTCGGGCACCGCCCACGGCTCGGCGGCGTTGGCGATATAACCGTCGGTGAGCAGCATCACCGGGGTCATATATTGCACCGCGATGCGCACGGCCTCGACCGCGCATTCGAACGCGTCGCCGGGCGAGCGCGCGGCGATCACGGGCATCGGCGCATCGCCGTTGCGGCCATAGACCGCCTGATACAGGTCCGACTGCTCGGTCTTGGTCGGCAGGCCGGTCGAAGGCCCGCCGCGCTGCGAATTGACGATGACGAGCGGCAGTTCGGTCATGATCGCGAGGCCCATCGCCTCGCCTTTCAGCGCGATGCCGGGCCCCGACGAACTGGTGACGCCGAGCGAACCGCCATAGCTCGCGCCGATCGCCGAACATATCGCGGCGATTTCGTCCTCAGCCTGGAAGGTCGTGACGTCATATTCCTTGAGCCGCGACAAATGATGCAGGATCGCCGAGGCGGGCGTGATCGGATAACCGCCGAAGAACATCGGCAGCTTGGCAAGCTGCGCGCCCGCGACGAGGCCAAGCGCGATGCCCTCGGCGCCGGTCAGCGTACGATAAAGGCCGGGCGCGACCGGTGCCGGGTCGACATGATGCTGCTTGAGCGGCCCCGCGAGTTCAGCCGTTTCGCCATAAGCGTGTCCGGCGTTAAGTGCCGCAACGTTTGCGGCGGCAAGATCGGGCGCCTTGGCGAACTTCGCGTTGAGCCAGTCGATCAGCGGCTGGCGATCGCGGTCGAACATCCAGAGCGCGAGCCCGAGCGTCCACATATTCTTGCAGCGCAAAGCTTCCTTGTTGCCGAGGCCGAAGGGCTTCACGGCATCCATCGTCAGCTGGCTGATGTTGAGCTTGAGCAACTGCCACTTGGCGAGGCTACCGTCGTCGAGCGGGTTCGCCTCATATTTCGCCTTGGCGAGATTGCGATCATTGAACTCGCCCTCGTCGGCGATGATCAGGCCGCCCTGCTTCAATTGCGGGACGTTGGTCTTGAGCGCTGCGGGGTTCATCGCGACGAGCACGTCGGGCGCGTCGCCCGCGGTGTCGATCGCCGACGATCCGAAATTGATCTGGAACGCCGACACGCCGAACAATGTGCCCTGCGGCGCGCGAATTTCGGCAGGAAAGTCGGGGAAGGTCGCAAAGTCGTTACCAGCAAGCGCTGACGACAAGGTAAATTGACCGCCGGTCAACTGCATCCCGTCGCCACTGTCCCCGGCAAATCGTACTACTACCGCATCCGAAAGGGGGGACTGCCGTTTGTCGGCCTGGTCCACTACCGCTGTCGCCATTGTCTCTATCTGCCTCAATTTGCGAACCTGTAACGATGGCGTAGGCCCGTGCGCGCCAAGCCGCAATTGAGAAAAAATTGTGCGCTGCGAAGCGGGAAGCGCAGGTGAGTTTCATTTCGGGATTGAATTTGCGCCGCCGATACCGAATAGCATGGCAAAAATGGCAATCAGGGAGAGACGCAGATGACCGACGGCACCACCCATTTCACGCGCCCCGACGTGGCGGCTTTCCTTGCCTTCCTGAACGCGCAGGAAGGCCCGAAGATGGAAGAGATGCCGCCCGAGGGCGCGCGCGAAATGTTCCGCGTGATGGGCCAGCTCGCCGACGTCCCGCGCGGCGAGATCGCAAAAGTCGAAGATCGGACGATTCCGGGACCCGCCAGCGAGATCCCAATCCGCATCTATGACAGCCGCCCCGATCGCGCGCTCGGCCCCGTGATGGTCTTCTATCATGGGGGCGGCTGGGTGATCGGCGATCTCGATACGCACGACGCCTATTGCGCCGAAGCGGCACGGCTGCTCGACATGCCGGTGATCGCGATCGACTATCGCCTCGCGCCCGAACATCCCTTCCCCGCCGCGCCGATCGATTGCGAAGCCGCTACGCGCTGGGTGGCCGATAATATCCCCTGCACCGGGCTGGTCCTGTCGGGCGAAAGCGCCGGCGGCAATCTGACCATCGCGACCGCGCTGGCGCTGCGCGACAAGCCGGCGTCGAAGCCGGTGATCGCGATCCATCCGATCTATCCGGCGGTCACGACGCACGACGACTGGCAGAGCTATCGCGATTTCGGCGAAGGCCATTTGCTCACCACGGGCAGCATGACCTGGTTCGGCAATCATTACGCCGCCGATCCCGCCGACTATCGCGCCTCGCCGCTCAATTTCCCGGCCGAGGGCCTGCCGCCGACACTGCTGATCACCGCCGGGCTTGACCCGCTCCGCGATCAGGGCCGCGCCTATGCGGCCAAGCTGATCGAGGCCGGGGTGCCCACCACCTACCGCGAGGCCACGGGCACGATCCACGGCTATATCAACCTGTCGCAGGGCATCCCCAGCGCCAAAGAAGATATTCGCGGGGCATTGACTGTATTGAAAGCCATCGTCGCCGAAGCTACCGGGGCGGCATGATCGATCATAGCGCCCTTCCCTATCGCCCCTGTGCCGGCGTCATGCTCGCCAACCGCGACGGCCGTATCTTCGTCGGCCAGCGGCTCGATACGTCGAGCGAAGCCTGGCAGATGCCGCAAGGCGGGATCGACGAGGGCGAAGATGCCGAGGAAGCGGCGATCCGTGAGCTTGGCGAGGAAACCGGCGTGCATGGCGGGCTGGTCGAAATAATCGCGCGCAGCCGCGAGGAATATTTCTATGACTTGCCCGACCATCTGATCGGGAAAATGTGGGGCGGCAAATATCGCGGCCAGCGCCAGCACTGGTTCCTGATGCGCTTCATGGGTGAGGATAGCGACGTCAACATCCACACCAAGCATCAGGAATTCCGCGCGTGGAAATGGGCCGAGCTGAACAAGATCGAAAAATTGATCGTCCCGTTCAAGCGCACGCTTTACCGCGGACTGGTCGAGGAATTCGGCCCGCTCGTCTGATCCCTGAGCGTGAGCGCGGTGCGGAAGACATCGGCAAACATCTCCGGCGTCAGCCGCCCGGTGTTCGTGTTGTAGCGCGAGCAGTGATAGCTATCGACCAGATGCCGTCCATCGGGCAGCGCATGGGTTGCGCCATGGGCAAAGGGAAAGCCCGCGAGGCGCATGCCCGCCGCCCGTAGCGTGGCATCGTGCGCGATCCGACCGAGTGCGATGATCACGCGAACCTTCGGCAAGGCTGCCAGTTGCGTCTCGAAAAAAGGTCGGCAGTTTGCGATTTCGACGGGCGTGGGCTTATTCTGCGGCGGCAGGCATTTGACGCTGTTGACGATAATCGCGCCGTTGAGCGTCAGCCCGTCGTCGATGCGCGCATCATAGCGGCCCCGGCTCAACCCGAACTCCGCCAGCGTCGCGAACAGTAAGTCACCGGCATAGTCGCCGGTGAAGGGCCGCCCCGTCCGGTTCGCGCCATGCTTGCCCGGCGCCAGCCCTGCGAAAGCCAGCCACGCATCGGGATCGCCGAAGGAGTAGACGGGCGCGTTCCACCAATCGGGGTGTTCGGCTTGACATTCCCGCCGAAATGCAACCAGCCGCGGGCAGCGCGGGCAATCGTGCGGCGGCTCGGTTCCGGGCAATGGGCTGTCAATTTCCACGCGTCTGCGATAGGCGCGAGGGCATGAGCAACGCAATGCCGCTTCCCCTCTATGCCATCGGCCTCGGATCGAACCGGCGCCATGTCCGCTTCGGCGATCCGCGCGCCGTGCTGCTGGCGGCGCTCGCGGCGTTGGAGAGCGACGATATCGAGGCGGTTGACGCCAGCCCGATCATCGCCAGCGACCCGCTTGGCCCGTCGCGCCGCCGCTATGCGAATGCCGTCGCGCTCGTCGCCTCGCCGCTGAGCCCACCCGAAATGCTCGAACGCCTGCAGGAAATCGAAGCGAGCTTTGGCCGCCGCACTGGCCAGCGCTGGAGCGCGCGAACGCTCGACCTCGATATTCTCCTCTGGTCGGGCGGCACCTGGTCCGACGCCGCGCTGACGATCCCGCATCCGGCGATCGAACAACGCGCGTTCGTGCTCGGCCCGCTGCGCGCAATCGTCCCCGAATGGCCGCACCCGCTGCACGGCCGCAGCGTCCGCCAACTCGCCGCGCGCCTGGCACGTCCAAAGCCGGTTGACCGGGGCGCATCGGCGCACTAGGGCGACGGCTCACTTCGCGAGGCCGCTTTGCCGCCGCCGCGATGGGCCCTTAGCTCAGTCGGTAGAGCAACTGACTTTTAATCAGTAGGTCGCTGGTTCGAACCCAGCAGGGCTCACCATTTTTCAGTTCCCGCACATCCTCCAGCAGCAACAATTGCGCAGGTGTTGCTGTGAATTTACCTTTGCCTCGCTATGAGCAGCAAAGGCGGCCCGATCCAAAGGGCGCGTCCGGTAACTAGATCGCCGAGCTTGCTGCAAGCCGGCGCAGGAAATGGGGACGAGATTTGACGACGCTCATCACGGGTGCGGCTGGTTTCATCGGGATGCATGTCGCGGCCGCTTTGCTCGATCGCGGCGAGCGTGTGGTCGGGATAGACAATTTCACGCCCTACTATTCGCTCGACCTCAAGCGCGCGCGGGTTGCGCGCCTCAAAGCGCACCGCAGCGAATCTTTTTCGTTTCTGGATGTCGATTTTGGCGATGCCGACGCGCTCGCGCGGGCGCTCTCGACGAAGACGATCGATCGGATCGTTCACCTTGGTGCCCAACCCGGCGTGCGCTACTCGCTCGAAAATCCCGCCGCCTACATCCACTCGAATGTTTCGGGGCACGTCAATATTCTGGAGTTGGCGCGCCACAGGGCCGTTTCGCACCTGGTATATGCTTCGTCTTCGTCGGTGTACGGCATGCGTTCGGATACGCCTTTCCGCGTCTCCGATCGTGCCGACACGCCGATCTCGCTCTATGCGGCGACCAAACGCGCCGATGAACTGATGAGCGAAACCTATGCCCATCTATTCCGGATCCCGCAGACGGGCCTGCGCTTCTTCACCGTATATGGGCCGTGGGGCAGACCCGATATGGCGGTATGGAAGTTTACAGAGGCCGTGCTTCAGGGCCATCCGATCGACGTTTATAATCATGGCGACATGCTTCGCGACTTCACCTTTATCGACGATATCGTAAACGGCGTCGTCCTCGCTCTCGACACCCCGCCGAAGGACGACAACCGGGAAAAGCCGGGAGGCTTCACAACGCCTCACCGATTATACAACATCGGCAACAATCGCCCCGAGCGGCTGACCGATCTGATCCAGGCGATCGAAGAAGCTTGCGGTCGAAAGGCCCAGATAAACCTGTTACCGATGCAGGATGGCGACGTTCATCAGACCTTTGCAGACGTAGAAGAGATCAGTCGGGATCTCGGCTTTGCTCCGACAACGCCCATGTCCATCGGAATTCCGGCCTTCGTGAACTGGTACATGGAAGAATGGGCCAGGCGCTGAAGCCGGCAGCCTTTTCGATCAACATCCGCTGGCCGTCGCCCCGCCTTCGAACGACACGGCGACCAACCGTTGGTCGCATTCGGAGGCGTTTCGCAAGCTTTTGTTAACCTTACCGGCCCAGATTTCCGGGCGGGGGGCACACATAAGCGGCATTGGCCGCGCGAATGGAGAGTTCGCGGTGCTCGAATTCAAGACGAGGCCTACATCGGTTGCCGGACCGCTGGGCCCGCTCACAATCGACGATCTGCCATCGACGTGCACGACCTATTGGGTTTCGCGCCGCAAGGCCGAAGTTCTGGCCGCGATCGATGGTGGACTGCTGGCGCTCGACGACGCCTGCGAAAGATATCGGCTGAGCCAGGAGGAACTCGCCGCGTGGCGGCGTTCGGTCGATCGCGCCGGCATTCCTGGTCTCCGCATTACCAAGATGCGCGAATATCGTGCTCGATGTGACGAATAGGCAACGATAAAGATGCTGCGCGTCCCCCCACATAAACGCGCAGCACCAAGAGGGCGGCGCGAGCAGACTGGTCCCTCTCGCGCCGTTCTTCGATGACGGTCTATCGCAATAACCTCTCCGATGATCAGCATAATGCTGGCTTAACCATATTGCGGTGCAGCATGAAAAATTGATCGAGGCTAACCTCGTCGCAAAGCAAGGGGTCGTTCGTCATGCCAAGCCTGTACATCTCGCCTGCCGGATCCGGGGACAAAAGTGGTAGCGATATCAATAATGCAGCGTCCATCGGCTCGCTAAACACACTGATCGGAAAGGCGGGCGCAGGGGGTGAGGTCCTGCTGATTGCCGACCAAGGCGGCTACAATGTCACCGGCATTCTGGGTATCACTCGCGGGGGGACAGAGGGGCAGCCGGTGGTTGTGCGCGGTATCGATTCCGCCGGCAATGCCATGGCCGCGCATTTCACCGGATCGCGGCCGCCCGATTGGCAGGCGGGCGATGCCTCCGGCAACGAATTGTTCAAACTCGGGACGCGAGCGGACAATCTGATATTCCGTGACCTGCAGATCGACAATGTCGGTACGGCCTTCCGCGTTACCGCCGATATCAGCAACCTTCATATCGAGGGTGTCGACGCGAACAATGTCCGCCGCTTCTTCGAGGATTATGCCAGCGCGCCGTCGGGTACCGCGACTATCAGCGGCCTCACGATCCGCGATGTCGATGTGCAGGGTTTCTCGCGGGCGGCGATCCGCATCCAGTACGACACGAACAACGTCGTGATCGACAATGTCAGGGCGGACATGGCCGGACAAACGGGCGACGACCTGCCCGCGGGCGTCCATCTCGACGGCACCGTCCATAATGTCACGCTCAATCGGGTGGTGATGGAGAATATCCAGAGCACCGCCGGCGCCTATTTCAACGGCGACGGCTTCGCGACCGAACGCGGCGCCTATGACATACGCTTCGTCGACACGATCGCGCGCGGCAACAGCGATGGGGGTTACGACCTCAAATCGAGCAATACGGTGATCGTCCGCGCACTGAGCGAGGAAAATGGCCGCAACTACCGCTTCTGGGGCGAGGCAACGCTGATCGACTCGGTCGGCCTGAACCCGGTGCTGCGCGGGGGCATCTCCGAACAGAACCAGCTCTGGCTCGACGACTCAGCCATCGTCACCGTGATCGGTGGGCGCTTTGCCGATGCCGGATCGCGCACCAAAGTGATTTCATCTCAGGGGCGGCTCATCTTTCAGGGCGTCGAAATCATACGGTCCGAACTCTCGACATTCGCCACCCGCGAGTCGCTTCCCGGCCTCGGCGGCATCGACACGATCCGCGACACGCTGACCGTCGATCGCGGCGATGCGTCGCCCGGCGCGACTAGCTATATCGCGTTGCTTCCCCTGCCCGTCACGCCCACCGCCGACGCGCTATTTGGCACAGTGCGCGACGACATCTTCCTTGTCGACGACTTCGGCGACCGGATTACCGAGGCCGCGGACGCCGGGTTCGACCGGGTCGAGACGACGCTGGGCAGCTACACGCTCGCGAACAATGTCGAGGCACTGATCCGCCGCGGCGCCGCCGATTTCATCGGCAATGGCAACGCGCTCGCCAATCTGATGATCGGCGGTGCGGGCAGCGACGTGTTGAACGGGCTCGGCGGCAATGACGAAATCGCCGGCAATTCGGGCGACGATACGCTTGCGGGGGGCAATGGCGAGGATCTGCTTTGGGGCGAGTCGGGTGCCGACATGCTGATCGGCGGCTGGCAGTCGGACGTACTTTCCGGCGGCACCGGCGCGGACCGGCTCGTCGGCGATCAGGAATGGCTGAGCAGCCAGGGCGCCAACGACCGGCTCGACGGCGGCGACGATGCCGACCTGCTGATCGGCGATGCGACCAATATCTACGGCGGCGGCAGGGGCGGCAACGACCGGCTGACCGGCGGCGCGGGCAATGACATATTGATCGGCGACGGCGACGTGATGACGGACAGCGCCAAGGGCGGCGCCGACACGCTGGAGGGTGGCGACGGCAATGACTGGCTCTATGGCGACGCCCGCGAGTTTACCGCAACGGTCGGCGGCGGCGCGGACAAGCTCTATGGCGGCAACGGCACAGATCATCTGATCGGCGGCGGTGGCAACGACCTGCTCTCCGGCGGTGCGGGCGCCGACTGGTTCGTCTTCGCGCCCGGGTCGGGTATCGACGAGATCGTCGACTTCGCCTCGGGCGCGGACCATATCGATCTCAGCGCCTTCGACATCGCCTATGAGCAACTCCGCTTCACGACGAGCGCCGATGGAACGCGTATCACCATGGGCACCGACAGCATTTTCGTCCGCGGCGCTCAGAGTTTTTCGCCAAATGATTTCGTCTTCGGCTGACTCTCGCGTCAGCCGAATATGAAGTCGGCCTGATCGAGCGTGGTGACCCCGCGCACGAAGATTGTGTCGGTGCCGCCGAGCTGGATGGTCACCCCCGCGCTGCTCGTGGTGAAACGCAGCGCCTCATAAGCGATGTCGAAGGCGCTGAGGTCGATCCGGTCGGCCTCGGCGCCGCCGCGGGTGAAGTCGGTGATCTCGTCGGCGCCCGAGCCGCGCGCGAAGACAAAGCGATCGCTCCCGCCGCCGCCGGTCAGCTTGTCCGCCCCGCCGCGCGCGCCGGCCGCCATGGTCATCGCGTCGCCAATCAGCACGTCGTTGCCGAGCCCCCCGATCAACGTGTCGGCGCCGCCGATCCCGCTCGCCGTCATGCTCATCCCGTCGCCGATCAGGACGTCGTCGCCATCGCCACCGTCGAGCGTATCCTTGGCCGCGAGCGAGGAGACCCACTCGGTATCGCCGACCAGCAGATCATTGCCCGCACCGCCATAAAGCCGGTCGGTCTGCGACCCGCCGTACAGCGTATCGTCACCGTCCTCGCCGGAGAGCATATCCTCGTTCTTGCCGCCATCGAGCCGGTCAGCGCCGGTGCCGCCGCGTAGCGTGTCGTTGCCGTCGTCGCCCGAAAGCGCATCGTCGCCGTCACCGCCCGTCAGGACATTCGCCGCGGCGTTGCCGAGCAGCACATCGGCAAAGGCCGAACCCTGCGCATTCTCGATGCTGATCAGCCGGTCGCCCATCGCATCGCCGCCGGTCGCGGTCTGGGCACGCAGGTTGACCAGCACGCCGCCGAGCGACCCGGCATATTCCACAGTGTCCGATCCCGTGCCGCCGTCGAGGATATCGCCGCCTGCGCCGCCGCGCAGCACGTCAGCCCCGTCACCGCCGTTCAGCCGATCCTCGCCCCCACTGCCGACGATGAAATTGTCGAGCGTATTGCCCGTCATCGTCGCACCGATCGTCCCGGTATAAACGAGCTCCTCGATATTGGCGCCGAGCGTGTAGCTGGTCGCGGCGGTACGGATGCGATCACGCCCCTCGCCCGCCGCTTCGATCACCTGATCGCCGGCCTCAAACACAACATAGAAGTCGTTGCCGGTACCGCCGCGCATCACGTCGGCTCCGCTGCCGCCATCGAGTTGGTCGTCGCCGGCCCCGCCGATCAACAGATCGTCGCCGCCCCGCCCGTAGAGGATGTCACCGACCAGCGGATCGTCGCTGCCTGTGATACTGTCGGCATAGTTCGAGCCGATGACGGTTTCGATGTCGACCAGCCGGTCGCCCTCGGCCTCGCCGCCGCGATTGACGTTGGTGACGAGGTTCACGGTGATCGCGGCGGACTTGGTGTAATCGACCTGATCGCGCCCCGTCCCGCCGTCGAGCAGATCGGCGCCCGCGCCGCCCACCAGCTTATCGTCGCCGTCGAGCCCATAGAGCGCGTCGTCGAACGCCTTGCCATACAGGCTGTTGTCGAGCGCATTGCCGGTACCGGTAAAGCCGCCGCTGCCGGTATAGCTCAAATCTTCGACGCCGTCGGCGAGCGTCAGCGAGGACAGGCTGGTGCGCACGATATCGACCCCACCACCGACAGTCTCGGTCACCTGATCGCCTTCATTGTCGACGACATAGGAATCGTCGCCGGTGCCGCCGATCATCACATCGGCACCCGCGCCACCATCGAGCGTGTCGTTGCCCGCGCCGCCCTCAAGCCGGTTGATATTCGCGTCGCCGGTCAGCGTATCAGCAAAGGCGCTGCCCACCACCGCCTCGATTCCCGACAGGCTGTCGCCTTGCGCATCGCCGCCCGACATGGCGCCGGTGGCGAGATTGATCTTCACTCCGAGGGCGCTGTTCGCATAAACCACCGTGTCGAACCCGCCCGCGCCGTCGATCCGGTCGCCGCCTGCACCGCCGACGAGGATCTGATCGCCGCCATCGCCGATCAGCGTGTCGCCAAGGCGGGTGCCGATGAAGCGCTCGATCCCGTCGAACCGATCGCCCCCGGCATCGCCGCCGCTGCTCACGCCGGTCTGAAGGCTGATCGAGACGGGACCCGCATTGGCGCTGTAATCCACCGTATCGACACCGTCCCCGCCGATCAGCAAGTCGGCGCCAGCGCCGCCCTGAAGCAGATCGTCGCCGCCGCGCCCTTCGAGCCGGTCCGCGCCCGCGCCGCCGTACAGCGCCTCATCTGCTCCCACGCCGGTCAGTGTATCGTCGAAGTCCGAGCCGACCAGCGCCTCGATGCTTATCAGCCGGTCGCCGGCCGCGTCGCCGGTGCCGCCCTGCACCGACAGAGCAAGGTCGACCTGCACCGCAGCCGCCGAATTCGAATAATCGGCGGTATCAAGGCCGTCGCGCCCATCGATCAGATCCGCGCCCGCGCCGCCAACCAGCAAATTTCCGCCGGCGTCACCATTCAGCGCATCGTCGAACGCCGAACCGATGAGGCCCTCGATCGCGACGAGCGTCACTCCGCCCGAAGCCGTGCCCCCAGCGAGGTCGGCGGTTACCGCCCTCCCGCTGGTGGAAAAGTCGGCAACATCGACACCCACGCCGCCGTCGAGCCGGTCCGCGCCCCCGTTGCCGACCAGCCGGTCGTCGCCGGCGCCACCCGACAGCATATTGATCGCGCCATCGCCAACCAGCACATCGTTGAACCCGCTACCGACCAGATTCTCGATGTCCGCCAGCACATCGCCTGCGGCATCGCCGCCGCTGCCGGTGCCGCCCAGCACCGCTGTCACCGCTGCGCCGCTCGTGGAATAATCGGCGGTGTCGATCCCCCCGCCGCCGGTCAGCTGGTCCGCGCCCGCGCCGCCGGTCAGCACATTGTCGAATGCGTCGCCGGTCAGCACATCGCCGAATGCCGAGCCAACCAGCCGCTCGATCCCCTCGAGCCGGTCGCCCTGTGCATCTCCACCGCTGCCGGTGCCCAAAGCAAGATCGACCGTCACGGCCGCACCGCTCGCCGAATAATCCGCGCTGTCGAACCCCGTACCCCCGATCAGCGTGTCGGAACCCGTACCGCCAACCAGCAAATCATCGCCGCCGCGGCCGTCGATCCGGTCATCGCCCGCTCCGCCGCCGAACCAGTCCGCCCCGTCGGTGCCGGAAAGCGTATCGGCAAAGGCCGAGCCTTCGACTCCCTCGATGCTGATCAGGTGGTCGCCCGCTGCGTCGCCGCCGCTCGCGGCGCCATCGGCCAGATCGACCACGACGCCAGCATCGCTGCTGCCATAGTTCACCCGGTCGATCCCGGCCCCGCCGTTGAGCAGGTCGGCGCCCGCTCCTCCGTCGAGCAGGTCATCGCCCGCACCGCCCGAAAGCGCATCGTCGCCCGCACCGCCGAACAGCCGGTTCGCGCCCGCGTCGCCCGCGAGCACGTCGGCAAAGGCCGAGCCCTCGACATCCTCGAACCCGTCGAACAGGTCGCCTGCGGCATCGCCGCCGCCGGCGGTGAGCCGCCGCAGGTCGACCCGCACCGCCGCGCTGCTGCTTGCGTAACTGAGCAGATCGCGCCCGGCGCCGCCAACCAATATGTCGGCGCCCGCACCGCCGGAGAGCACATCGTCGCCGGCATTGCCGACCAGCATGTCTTTACCTGCACCGCCGATAAGCAAATCGACGCCCGCGGTACCGCCGATCAGATCGTCGCCTGCGGTCCCCGCCGCGACGACCACGCGCTGCCCATCCAGCGTCAAAACCGACCCCGTACCCTTCTTCCAGGTGAGCGTGCCTGCCCCGGTCGCAAGGCCATAGTCGCGTACCGTCAGCGCGCCGTTCCTTTCGGCGAGATTGAACAAGGTCGGCGAGCCGGGATCGGAGAAAAACGCTCCGTCGATCGTCGCATTCGCGCCTTCGGCCAGCCAGATATGCTCGCGATTGCCACCGGCCAGCGGTGCGCCGGCATCGAGACTGACGATATTGCTGATCTGTGCGCCGGCGCCCCACAGTCGGATATTGCGGCCATTGCCCGAGACGATCGCGCCGTCGACCACGATATTGTCGCTCTTGAGGTCGAGCCCGCCGTCGCTGTTGCCCGTCGCGATCACATTGCGCAGCGTGATGTCATAGGTACCGCGTTCCGTCGCGAAACCGTCGCCGTTGCGATAATCATTCACCGTGTCGAGCGTATTACGCATCGCGACGCGGTCGATCGTCACATCGTGCGCGGTGCCGGTGATGTGGACGCCGATCGCGAAATTGTCGCCGTCCTGAAACTGGCTGTCGCCGCGCACATCCTCGATCAGCACATTGTTGCTGTCGTACTGGACGCGGATCGCGCCCTTCGAATATCCATCGACCGCGACGTCGCGAATCGTGAGCCCGGAGATCGTCGCGCTGGCATTGGCGCCCGAAACCATATTGTCGAAGAAGCGCGAGACGTTGGAGGCGTCGACATGCTCGATCGTCAGGTTCCGCACATCGGCGCCGACACGAAAGGCCGTGCCGACATTCTCGAAGGCCAGATCGCTGAAGCGCAGATTGTCCGCGCCGCTCAGCAGCCGGAAGACTTCTTCACCCGAGGGATTGGCCGGATCAAAGGCTTCGGGCCGCGTGCCCGCGATCGTCGCTGCCATCGCATTGCCCGCGCTGTCGACCCCGCGGATCGTCACGGGCGCGCTCGCCGTTCCGCCCCCGACGATCGCCAGCGCTGCGGTCGGCGCGGTGTAATCTCCCTGGTCGGCCAGCAGCAGCACCTGCCCGCCCGGCCCCGCCGCCGCGATCAGCTGCGGCAGGTCCTTCAGCGTCGCGGCGTTCGCCGCGCTCGAGCCGTCGCCCGAACCGCTGCCGGTCGGGGAAATGTAGAGGGTGGGCATGGCAGGGCTCCCGTCATAAGCCTGAAAACATACCCCCCACTTGATCGCGACCAGACAGCCCGCGACGGAAGCCGGGTCAACCATATGCTGCACCTGCGAAAGCCGAGCTGCCCCTTTGCTCCGATGACCGGAGCCGCGGCGCCTTCGCTCACCAGACTTTGGCCGCTACCAAGGTTCGTGCCGGACGATTCACGTTGCCGCACCCCGCAAATTTTCAACGCCTCAAATATCCGATCGGAGACCCACCGTGCAGCAGGACCTGTCCCTCGGGACGTCGGAGCCGCCCGTGGACAGCGGGCTTGCCGCATTCGCCCAGATCCTCGCGATGCACCGCATTGTCGCGGACCCGGTCGAGCTGCGCCACAGCCTCGGCCACTCCGACCCAGTCACGGCGTCCGATCTCGTGCGCCTGGCCAAACGCATCGAAGGCGTCCGTACTCGCGCCACGACCGCCAATTTCGAACGGTTGCGGCGTCTTCCCATGCCGGTGATGGCCAGCGGCGCCGAGGGCTGGTTCGTGATCGGCCGCGTCGGCGAGGATGCCGTCGCAATCCAGCGCCCCGGCGTCGAGATCGAACGCTGGGACCGCACTGCGCTGGAGGCGCGCTGGTCGGGCGAACTGCTCCTCGTCGCCACCCGCGACGCCGCGCAGGTCGCCGCGCCCACCTTCGACATGACCTGGTTCGTCCCCCAGATCGTCAAATACCGAAAGCTGATCGGCGAGGTGCTGCTGATCACCCTCGCGCTCAACCTGCTCGGCCTCGCCGCGCCGCTCTTTTTCCAGAATGTCGTCGACAAGGTGCTCGCGCATAATAGCTTCGCCACGCTTCAGGTGCTCGCCATCGGGCTCGTGGCCGTCTCGCTCTGGGAAGTTGCCTTCGGCTGGCTGCGCACCCGGCTCTATTCGGAAACGAGCCAGAAACTCGACGTCGAGCTCGGCAGCCGCCTCTTCCGCCACCTGCTCCGCCTGCCGCTCGCCTATTTCGAAAACCGCCGCGTCGGCGACACCGTCACCCGCGTCCGCGAGCTCGAGACTGTGCGCGAATTCATGACGAATGCCTCGCTCACCGTCCTGATCGACCCGCTGTTCACCATCGTCTTCATGGTGGCAATGTGGCTCTATTCGCCTTTGCTCTTCGTCATCGTCGCGCTCACCCTGCCCGCCTATGTGATCGTCTCGCTCGTCGTCACCGGTCCCTTGCGCCGCCGGCTCGACGAGAAATTCGCGCGCGGCGCCGCGAACAATGCGCTGCTCGTCGAGAGCGTCTCGGGCATGCAGACACTGAAAGCCGCCGCGGTCGAACCGCAATGGCAGGACCGCTGGGAACGCCAACTCGCGGCGTACAGCGCCGCCAACCAGCGGGTGATCAACCTCGGCAATTCGGGCAGTCAGGCGGTCCAGCTCATCTCCAAGCTCAGCCTCGCCGCGATCCTCTTCTTCGGCGCGCAGCAGGTGATCGCCGGCGCGCTGACGATCGGCGGACTGGTCGCATTCAACATGTTCGCCCAGCGCGTGTCGGGTCCGGTCATACGCATGGCCCAGCTCTGGCAGGACTTTCAGCAGGTCCGCCTCTCGGTCGCGCGGATGGGCGACATCCTCAACACGGGCACCGAGCCCGGCGCAGGATCGCGCACGACCTTGCCCGCGCTCGCCGGCCATGTCCGCTTCGAGGGCGTCCGCTTCCGCTATGCCGCCGAAGGCCCGTGGACGCTCGACGACATCGACCTCGATCTGCCCGCCGGCGCCACGCTCGGCATCGCCGGCGCTTCGGGCTCGGGCAAGTCGACGCTCACCAAATTGCTCCAGCGCCTCTATCTGCCTGCCAGCGGCCGCGTGCTGATCGATGGCGTCGACATCGCCCAGATCGATCCCGCCTGGCTGCGCCGCCAGATCGGAGTAGTGTTGCAGGAGAACATATTGTTCAACCGCTCGATCCGCGAGAATATCGCGCTCGCCGATCCCGTCACCCCGATCGAGCGGGTGATAACCGCCGCCCGCCTCGCCGGCGCGCACGACTTCATTCTGGAGCTGCCGCGGGGTTATGACACGATCGTCGAAGAACGCGGCGTCAACTTCTCGGGCGGGCAGCGGCAGCGGCTCGCCATCGCCCGCGCGCTGATCACCAATCCGCGCATCCTGATCCTCGACGAGGCGACCTCGGCGCTCGATGCCGAGAGCGAGGAGATCGTCCAGCGCAACCTCAAGGCGATCGCCGCGGGCCGCACCGTCCTGATCATCGCGCATCGCCTCTCGGCAATCCGCCAGTGCGACCGCATCCTGACGCTCGACAAGGGGCGTATCGTCGAAAGCGGTACGCATGACGAGCTGCTCCACCTCGGCGGCCGTTATGCCGCGCTCCACCATCGCCAGATCGGCGTTCAGGCGGGGGCCGCAGCATGAACGCGATCACGCGCCACTGGACCGCCGTTCGCGACGCGCTCGACAATGAGCGGGCGCGGTCACGCGGAGTCCTCCGCGTTGAGGAGGCCGATTTCCTTCCCGCCGCGCTCGAAGTGGTCGAGCGTCCCGTGTCGCCGACCGCGCGGGTCACGGCTTGGCTATTGCTCGGTCTGTTCGCCACCGCGCTGCTCTGGCTGGCCCTCGGCCGCGTTGACGTCGTTGCCTCGGCGCCGGGTAAGCTGGTGCCCGCCGACGACGTCAAGCTGATCCAGCCGGGCTCGGGCGGGATCATCCACGCGATACTGGTCCGTGACGGCCAGCGCGTCCGCGCCGGCCAGCCGCTGGTAGAGCTCGATCCCACCGTGTCGGACGCCGACACGGCGCAAGCGAGTAAGGCGCTGGAAACCGCGATGCTCGACGCCGCACGGCTGCGTGCCATATTGTCCGCGCTCGATGGCCGTGGTCTCAGCTTCAGCCCGCCCGCGGGAACCACGGCCGACGTCGCCGCCACCCAACTCGCACTTGCCCGCGCCCAGTTCGCCGAGATGCGGGCGGGTAGCCAGACGCGGGCCGCCGACACCGAATCTGCCCGCGCCGCCCGCGCCGAAGCAGAAATTCAGGCGGCCAAGCTCAGCGAGACCCTCCCGCTGCTCGACGAACAGATCGCCGCGAACGAGACGCTGCTCGAAAAGGGCTATGTTTCGAAGCTGCGCGTGATCGAGATGCGCCGCCAGCGCCTCGTCGCCGCGCGCGACCGTGACGCGGCGCTCGCCACCGCGCGCAAAGCACAGGCGCAGATCGCGGTGGCCGGCGGCAATTCCAGCCAATCCATCGCCGAGGCGCGCGCGCGTATCCTCGCCGATCTCGCAAAAGCCGAGAGCGACGCGCGGCTGCGCAAAGAGGAACTGACCAAGGCAACGAAGCGCAGCAGCCTCCAGCGCCTTGTCAGCCCGGTAGACGGCACGGTCACGCAACTCGCCGTACACACCGTCGGTGGCGTGGTCGAGGCCGCCAAGCCGATCATGATCATCGTGCCAACGCGCGGCAAACTGATCGCAGAAGTGATGATCGCCAACAAGGATGTCGGCTTCATACGTGCAGGCCAGCCGGTCGCGCTCAAGGTCGAGGCCTTTGCCTTCACCCGCTACGGCGCCGTACCGGGGAAGCTTGAGCATATCAGCTCCGACGCAGTGCAGGACGAAAAGCGCGGGCTCATCTACACCGCGCGGGTGTCGTTGGACCGCGCGACGATCCGGCGCGATGGCAGAGCGATCCCGCTGACACCCGGCATGGCGGTCACCGCCGACATACGCACGGGCCGCCGCTCGCTCGCCTCCTATCTGCTGAGTCCGATCGACGAGATCCGCACGACGGCGGCGCGAGAGCGCTAACGCCTGCCCCCTTCTTCCGAAAGGAGGGCAGGCGGCAAGTCACCATTTGTAGCGCAACGATCCCACAACGGTCCGCGAGGCCCCGAAATAGCAGCTGTTCGAGAAGGGGCAGGCCGAGACATGCTGTTTGTCGAACAGATTTTGCGCATTCACCGCGACGCTGAGCCCGTCGAGCGAGGGGCTGGCGTGGCCGAGATCATAAGCCAGCATCGCGTCGAACAGGATGAAGTCCTTCGTCTTGAACATCTCGAAAGTCGTCGCGCTGTTGATGACCTTGTAGTTCGTCGAGCCCCACGAGCCGTCGACATAACGAAACCCGCCACCCAGGCTGAGACCGCCTAGCGGCGCGTCGGCTGCGCCGCCGCGGCCGAAGTCATAGGACAGGAACGCCGACGCCTGCCATTTGGGGACGCCGAGCGCCGGCGTGCCAGTGGTTGTCGGCGTACCGGACGTGCCGAGCCGGGTAAGCGTCGGTGCCACGGCGGGTACCGCGGGAGTGCCCTGCGTAATCACGGCGTCGGTGTAGCTTCCGGCAAAGATGAGATCGAAGCCGGGGCGGATTTCGCCGCGCGCTTCGAGCTCGACGCCGCGAACGCGGGTCTCGCCGATCTGGACCTGCGAATTCGTAGGGCGGCCGCCGGTGCCCGCCAGCGGATCGCCGACCGGAACATTCTGCCGCTTCAACTCGTACGCCGACAGCGTGAAGAGTGCATTGAGCCCGCGCGGCTGATATTTCAGGCCCGCCTCGTACATATTGCCGGTAGTCGGCGAGAAGGGATTGCCGAGATAGTCGGCGCCCGCCTGCGGCTCGAAGGATTCGGTGTAGCTGACATAGGGCGAGAGGCCGAACTCGAATTCATAGAGGGCGCCAAAGCGCATCGTGAAGGCACTTTGCGACAGCGGCGTCAGCGCACGGTTCTTCTTGTTGAGCGTGCGCTGGTCGTACCAGTCCCAGCGGCCGCTCGCGATCAGGTGGAGCCGACCGATCGTCATCTGGTCCTGAATATAGAGGCCGGTCTGGTCGCGGCTGGTGTAGGTGTTGACATAAGCCGGTGACAGCTGCGTCAGGTCGCGACTGGGTATCCCGACGCCATAGACAGGCGCATAGAGGTTGAGGTTCGGAATGCTCGTCAGCGGATTGGCCGTCTGCCCCGTGTTGAACTGCTGGAAATTCTCGCCGGTGATGCGCAGATAATCGAGCCCGACCAATATGTCGTGCTCGATGCCCGCGGTGTCGAATTTCGCGTTCAGGCTGTTGTCGATCGTCAGCGTGTCGAAATCCTCGTCGGCCCCGCCGCCGCCGCGGATGATCGTGCTGTAATCGGTGTTGATGTTGAGCCCCGTCCCGGTCGTCGCAAAGCCGCCGACGTAGATTTGCCGGTAAGTCAGCTTGTTGTTCTGGAACCGGAAATTCGAGCGGAAGGCCAGATATTCGTTGAGTTCGCGCCGGAACAACAGCGCGACCGATTTCTGCTTGTGATCGTAGACCTCATAGGCCGGATCGCCGGTATTGAGATGATGGTCGAGCGGGCCATTGGGGTTTGCCAGCACGCTGCCATAGGCGGGCACGCCCGAGTAGCCGCCGCCCGACGGCGCATGCTGATAGGATGCGATGAGGGTGATGCTCGTCTGATCGTCGGGCGCGAAGGCGATCATCGGGCTGATGTGATAGCGCTCGCTCTCGGTCTGCTTGGTGAAGCCGTCGGTCTTTTGCCATCCGCCGACGAGGCGGACGCGCCATTTGCCCTCGGCATCGAGCGGCTGGTTGACGTCGCCGACGAAACGCAGGCTGTCGTAGTTACCGACCTGCGCCTCAAAGCGGCCGAACGCCTCGCCCTCGGGCTTCTTGCTCGACAGGTTGATCAGGCCGCCGGGGGTGCCGTTGCCGTAAAGGACCGATGCCGGCCCCTTCATGATGTCGATCTGGTCGATCCGGTTGAAATCGGTCTGCGGGGTTGAATAGGGGCCCGCGATCAGACGCATGCCGTCGAGAAAAAGGCCCGGGGCAAAGCCGCGCAGGTTCATCTGGTCGTAGCGCGACACGGTGCCGCCGCGCTGGTTCGCCGCGACACCGGCAACATAACCGACCGCCTGGTTGAGCGAGGTCGCGTTGCGGCGCTCGAGTTCTTCGGCATCGATTACCGTAATCGTCTGCGAGGTCTCGATCAGCGGGGTACCGGTCTTGGTTGCGGAGGATACGCTCGAGTCTTCGCGCAGACCGGTCACGACGATCGTGTCGCCCGATGCGCCACTGTCGGCCACATCTTCCACAGCAAAAGCAGGCTGAGAGGCCATGAGCATTGCCACAGCGAGCGCCGCGCGCGACAGATTCGACCGCGCAGCGGCCCCCGGATTCGGCTTCATCGATAACCCCTTGTTGCTATTGCGATAGATTCGCAGTTGCAGCTAGTCGCATAATCTGTTTAGGGCAAGCGCAGTCGGCGATCAGGAATTCGAGGGACAATGGCGGGCTTATCCATCGCGAATGGCCTCATGGCGGTGCGGACGGTGACCGCGATTGTCGGCGGCTATGCTGCCGCGGCAGGCAGCGTGTCGCTGATCGCCCGCATTGTGCCGGTCGACCGCGCCGAGGCGACGATCTGGGCGATGACGCTGTCCTTCCTCGTCTATGCCGGCCTCATACTCTGGGCCTTCCACGAAACCCGGCTCGTCCGCGTCGTGGGCGTCGTCTGGGGCTTGGCGCTCGCATCTGTCGGATGTCTTTGGGTGCTGGGGCCAGCGCTATGAGCAAGACCGTCACGGCCGAACCGGTCGGCCTTCGCCAATCGATGGCGTGGATCCATGGCTGGCTCGGCCTCATTGCAGGCTGGATATTGTTCGCGATGTTCCTCACCGGCACCGCCAGCTATTTCCGGCCCGAAATCACGCGCTGGATGCAGCCCGAGATCGACCTGCGTCCGGTCGCACCTGCAACTTCGGCCAGCACCGCGGTGGCGCATCTGCAAAAGGTCGCACCGACCGCCGAGCAATGGTATATCTACCTCCCCGATGCACGCACGACCGCGACGCGCGTCTTCGTCCGCGAGCGTCCGGATCCCGACCCAAATGCGAAGCCCGCACCGCGGCGCCCCGAACTCCGGCTCGATCCGGCGACCGGCGAAGAGTTGACGGCGCGCGACACCCGCGGCGGCGAGCATTTCTATCGCTTCCATTTCCAGCTCCAGATTCCTCATCCATGGGGCCGCTGGCTCGCGGGTCTGTGCGCGATGGCGATGCTCGCGGCGATCATTTCGGGCGTCATCACGCACAAGCGCATCTTCGTCGACTTCTTTACCCTGCGCTGGGGAAAAGGGCAGCGCAGTTGGCTCGACGCGCATAATGTTTCGGCGGTGGTCGCCCTGCCCTTCCACGCGATGATTACGTACACCGGCCTTATCACCTTGGTCGCGATGTACATGCCCTGGCCGATCGAGGCGAATTACAAGGACCCCGCGACGTTCCAGGCCGCAGTCTTCGGCGCCGAAGCCGAAGCCGAAGGCGGGGCGTCGGGGCGCTTCGCGGCGCTCACGCCGGTCGCGCCGCTCATTGCCAGAGCGTCCCAAGAATGGGGCGGCGGCCGGCCCGAAACGATGGTTGTCCGCAACCCAAACGACGGGGCCGCGACGATCACCCTGTTCCAGAGCACGAAGGACCGGCTCAATGCGCGCAGCGGGTCCATCGTCTTCTCAGGCGTCGACGGACGCCTGCTGTCGGCGTCGCCGCCTGCCGGCCCCGCCGTCGAGACGAGCGGGGTCATGCTGGGCCTCCACATCGGCAGTTTTGCGGGGCCGATGCTGCGCTGGACCTTTTTCCTGCTCGGGCTTGCCGGTACGGCGATGGTCGGCACCGGGCTCGTGCTCTGGACGGTGAAGCGCAAACGCCCGGATGCGGCGCCCTTCTTCGGCATCCGGTTGGCCGAGCGGCTGAACGTCGGCGCCATCGCCTGCCTTCCCGCGGGCATGGCCGCGTTCCTCCTTGCGAACCGCCTGCTGCCGACGACGATGGCGGGGCGAGCCGACACCGAGGTGGCGATCATGTTCTGGACGTGGTTCGGGCTCGCGGCCATCGCCTGTCTGCGGCCGATCCGCCGCGCGTGGGTTGAAACGCTCGCGATTGCCGCAATCGCGTTCCTTGCCCTACCGCTGGTCAATGCGCTCACGACGGACCGGGACCTCTTCCGCTCGCTCTCGAAGGGCGATGGCTTGTTTGTAGCGTTCGATCTCGCAATGCTGGCGACCGCCGCCTTGCTCGGCTTCGCCGCGTGGCGAACCGCTCAAGTCTCATCGCGTCCAGTGCGGCGAAAGCGTGCAACGCCAGCCCCGGTCGCGCCTTTGCGGGAGGCTATCGATGCGCCTTGAGCCGGCCCTCCTCTCGTACGCGGGTCTTACCTGCCTGGCATTGAGCACGTACCGGGTGCGACGGGATATCGGGATCGAAGGACTCCCGGCGGTTACGACCTTACGCGGTGTGGCGGTGGCACTCCTGCTTCTCGCAGCATGGAGCGCGGTCCGCCATTTCGGCCCCGACCAGGGTCCGGTCGCTTACATCGGAATGGTCTCCGCCGCGGGATTGCCGCTCGTCCTGCTCATTTCGCGCTGGCCCAGGCTCGGTCTGCTCACGGGCATCGGCGCGTCGGTCCTTGCCTTTGGCATGTTGTTGCTTAGCCCGGTAAAATAGCGCCGTTACATCAATCCGCGGCGATATCGTAGAGCGACGCCAGAGTTCCGGCGACGATTTCGGCGCGCGCGCTTGCGGTGCCTTCGGGGACTGTTTCGGCGGTCCAAAGCAGGCGCTGCTGGCCCAACCCCATGCAAAGCGAAACCGTCAGCGCCGCAGCCCGGGCGGAGTCGTCGCTACGAAGCGAGCCGAGTGCCATCTGGCGCGAATAATATGCCGTCAGGGCATTTTCGACGCGCGACACCAGCTCATCATGAATCTGTCCGCCGACGGCGACATGCCCCACCACCGCGCCGGCCAGTCGCTGCAATTTCAGTGCATCAAGGTCTGTCATCCGGGCGATGAAGTGCTCCGCAAAGGCGCGCAGCGTCGCAATGGGCGTCTGCGTGCTGTCGAGGATCGCGAGTGCGTCGGAATGAAAATCCTCGATCTCGGCATCGACGAAGGCTGTAAGCAATTGCTCCTTAGAGGCGAAATGGGTCCACAATATGCCCTTCGAGCCCCCGATGTCGGCCGCGATCGCGGACATTGTCGTGGCGAAATAGCCCTCGCTCAGGAAATGCTTTCGTGCCGATGCGAGAATTTCCCGGCGCTGCGCGGCGCGACGCTGCTCGGGGCACCGCGCGTCGGCAGGCGAAGTCATCAGGAGAGACAAGTCAGGATACTTTCGTATTTTCGGCGGCTTCCCATCCGCCGCCAAGCGCCTTGTAGAGCGCGGCAAGTTGTTGCAGCCGGGCGGCCTGCGCCTGGATGTGCAGGCGGTCGGCGGCGCTGTAGGCGATTTGCGCCTGCAGCAGCGCGGTCAGATCCTCCTCGCCGGCCTTGAACCGGCGCCGGGCGAGTTGGACGGCCTCGGCCGCCGCCGCGCGCGCTGCCGCACGCTCGACGCCGACGAAACCCGCCGATGTATAGCGATTGATGCTTGTCTCGCTGTCGACGAGCGCGCTCAGCACCGCGCGCTCATACCGCGCGGTTGCGGCATCGGCGCGTGCATCGGCCGCGCGGATCTGGGCGCGGATGCGGCCGCCCGAGAAGATCGGCCAACGCAGCGAGGGGCCGAACTGGAAGCGCAGGCTGCTGCTGGAAACCAGATCGCCCGGCTCTTGCGCCTGCAGCCCGATCCCGCCAAGCAGAGAAAAGCGCGGGAACAGTTCGGCGGTCGCGACGCCGACGTCGGCGGTCGATGCGGCAAGATCGCGCTCGGCGACGCGGATATCGGGACGGCGGCGGAGCAGGTCCGAGCGCAAACCCGCGGCGACATCAAGGCTCGCCAACGGCATGGGCGCCGGACGCCGAAGCCGTGCGTGCAGCGCCTCGGGCGGCTGCCCGACTAGCAGCGCGAGGCGGAACGCCGCCGCGGCCTCGTCGCTTTCATAGGCCGGCACCGTCGCCGCGGTCGAACGCGCCTGCGTTTCGGCGCGCAGGAAATCGACGCGCGAGGCGGCGCCGACACGCAGCCGGTCGCCGACGAGCCGGGCGATCTCCCCTTGTGCGGTGGCATCGACGACCGCATTCGCGCGTAACGTCTGTGCGGTACGCAGATCGACATAGGAGCGGACGACTTCGGCGATCACCTGGATGATAACGCCGCGCCGCGCTTCCTCCGCAGCTTGGGCACGCGCCTCGCTGCTTTCGATCGCGCGGCGGGTGCCGCCCCACAGGTCGATCTCCCACGAAGAATCGAAGCCGACATCATAGATCGACAAGTTGCGGCCGAGCCCGGGGACCTTGCCGATCGGCAGCTGGCCATTTTCGCTGAGCCGGTTTTCGGTCGCGATCGCCGACATCCCGACTTGCGGCAGCTCGCGGCCGTGGACCGCATCGCGGTTGGCGCGCGCCTCGCGCAGTCGCGCCCCGGCTTCGTCGATATCCTTGTTGCCCGCAATCGCCGCCTCGACGAGTTCGGTGAGCAAGGGGTCGTTGAACTTTTGCCACCAAGCGCCGTCGACCGCCTCGCTGCTGACCTGCCCAATCCAGGCTTCGCCAACGGCGGTTTCGGGGCGTTGATAGTTCGGGCCAACGGTCGTGCAGCCCGCGAGACCGGCCGCAAGAACCGCCGCCAGTGTGATTTTTACGGGTCGCGACTTTGTCATGATTTTGCCTCTGCTGGAGCGGGTTTCGGTTTTCCCATCGTCTTGGCGAGCAGGATCTTGAACGCGACGATGCACGGCGCGCCAAAGACGAAGAGTAAAGCAACGAGGTTGAAGGCGGTGTCGAAGGCGATGACGGCCCCCTGCCCGCCGACCGCGCGGCCGACCATCGCGGTCGCGGTCTTCGCCGCGGCGCCCGCCTCGATGCCGCGCGATATGAGCAGGTTGGTCGTCGCCGCGATTCGTTCGGCGAGCGCGGGCGATCCTGCATTGATCGCCGCGCCGAGCATCGTCTGATTATGGACGATCCCATGATCGATCGAGGTCTGGAGCGTCGCGACGCCGATCAGTCCGCCGAGCTGGCGCCCGGTGTTGAAGATGCCGATGCCGAAGGCAACGCTGGCGGCGGGCAGCTTGCTGAACGCGATCAGCGTGATCGACAGGAAGAGAAAGCCGAGACCAAAGCCGCGAAGCAGGATCGCGGGCATCATGTCGTCCGCCCCGCTCTGACCGTTCGAGCCCGAAAGCATCCACATCGCGATCATGATCGACAGGATGCCGAAGGGCACGGTCGCGACCGGCGGAAGACCGCGGACCTGCATCATATAGGCGGCGAACAGCAATGTCGCGAGGAAGCAGGCGCCGCTTGGCAGGAGCAATGCGCCCGCCTCGGTCGGCGTGAAGCCAAGTACCGATACGGCGAAAGCCGGGATCATAAAGCCGCTGCCGAACAGCGCCGCGCCGGCGACGAAGCTGACGAAAAAGGCAAAGGCGAAATCCGCGGTCTTGAATGTCGAGAGGTCGAGCAGGCCTTCGGAACCCGCGCGATATTGCCGGACCACCAGCACGAGCAGGCCGGCGGCGATCACCGCACTCATCCAGCCGATCCGGCTTGCCTCGAGCCAGTCCCAGCGGCTGCCCTGTGTCAGCACATAGGTGGCGCAGAGCATCGCCGCGCCAAATGCGCCGAGCCCGATCCAGTCGAGGCGGCGTGGCGGTCCCGGCCGCGCAGGCGTCGGATCGGCCATGACCAGCAGGCCGGCGGCGCCCAGCGAAAGCGGCAGGACCATGAAGAAAATCCAGGTCCAGTCGTGATTGTCGATCAACCACCCCTCAAGGATCGGCGCCGCGGTGGCCGGCGCGACGACCGAACCCATCGCGAAGATCGCCTGCAGGATCGGCTGGCGCGCCGCGGGAAAGTTCCAGAACAGGATCGCCTGCCCGCTGATTAGCAAAATCGCCCCGGCGAGCCCCTGAACCATCCGCAGGACGATCAACATATCGAGATCGGCCGTCGCGGCGGCCCATGTGCACGCCGCGCCCATCACCAGTGTCGCGATCAAAAGCAATTGCCGCGGATCAATCCGCGTCAGCAGCCAGGGCGCGAAGGCGAACCCGATGAACTTGAACGCCGTATATCCGACATCGAGCCACGCAAACTCGTCTGGCGTCGCAGCGGTGTCGCCGATGATGTCGGCGCGGCCCAGCGACAGCACCGTACCTGCGAGCGCCTCAGTCAGGCTCGCGAGAATAATGCCCGTGACGAGAAGCCAGCCGGTTGCGGCCTTTGAAGGCGCCGCCGCCGGGGCAGCGACGGCGGTCATGACCGGGTGCCGCGCTCGACTTCGACGCGTGCCGACAGGCCGGGGACCAGCCGCCCGGGAAGCGGGTTGCGCTGGATCCGGATCTTGACCGGGACGCGCTGCACGACGCGGACGAAATTGCCCGTGGCGTTATCGGCGGGAATCAGGGCGAAGGCAGATCCGCTGCCGGGCGCGAGGCTGTCGACGACACCCTTGATCACGACGTCGGGATAACCGTCGACGCGGATCTGCGCGCCTTGTCCGGGGCGGATATGTTCGAGCTGCGTTTCCTTGAAGTTCGCGACGACATACAGATCGGCGACCGGAACAATGTCGAGCAGCGATGCGCCCGGCGTGACGAGCCGGCCAACGCGAACTTGCCGGTTACCGACGACGCCGGCGATCGGGGCGCGGACCACGGTATTCTCCAGATCGATGCGCGCGAGATCGCGCGCGGCGACGGCCTGCGCCAGCGCCGCAACGGCGGCTTCGCGCTGGGTGCCGAGCAGTTCAACCCGCTGGCGCTGCGCGTCGATCGAGGCGGTCGACACCGACACGCCGGCTTCGGCGCGCGAGCGTGCAGTCTCGCTTTCGTCGAGCTGCGCCTGGCTGACCGCGCCGCCGTCGATGAGTTCGTTGCGGCGATTGCTCGTCTTGCGTGCAAGGCCGAGGTCGGCAACCGCGGCGCTGCGCTGCGCTGCCGCCTGCCGCACCAATATATGCTGGAGCCGGATGTCTTCGCCGCTGTTCGCAAGGCGCGCCTCTGCGGCTTTCACATTGGCCTCGGCCTGCGCCAGCTTGGCGCGATAGTCGCGGTCGTCGATGCGGAACAATATATCGCCCGTACGGACAGCCTGATTGTCCTTCACCGCGACCGAAACGACATAGCCGCCAACCTTTGGCGCCATCGAGGTCACGTCGCCGCGCACATAGGCGTTGTCGGTTTCCGCCGCGTCGCTACCCGACCACGCCCAGCCGCCTACCGCGACGACGATCGCCGTCAGACACAGCAGGATACCAATCTTCTTTTTCTTGACTGCGCTGGCCACGGGAACCTCCGGTAATGAGTATTACCATTGACCCATACGGTAATCATCGTTACCGGTCAATGGTACGGGATGACGGACGGAGAAAATGGGATGAGCGACGCATCGGGCGGGCCACGCATCAAGGTAGGCCGCGAGCAGCTTCTCGCAGCCGCCGCCGCCATCTTCTTCGAACAAGGCTATGCCGCGACGCGCATTGACGACATCATCGAACGCACGGGCGGATCGAAACGGAATATCTACAGCGAGTTCGGCAACAAAGAGGGGCTGTTCGCGGCGATCGTGTCGCAACAAGCGGGCCGCGCGCTGTCGGCGCTGGCGATCGACAATCTGGCGGGCCAGAGCCTGAAGGACATGCTCACGACCTTTGGCCACCGGCTGATCGGCATCTATATGTCGCCCGTCCTGCTCGGCGTTTACCGCATCGCGATCACCGAATGCGCGCGCTTCCCCGATCTTGTCCGCCGTTTCTACGATCTCGGGCCGGGACGCGCTGGCGCGACGCTTGCCGAGGTGCTCGTCGCGGCGCAGCAACGCGGCGAGATCCGAACCGGCGATTGCGCGATGGCGGGCGATCATTTCGTTGGAATGATCCGCGGCAACCTGCATCTGCAGGTGATGCTGGGGCTGCGCGAACCGCCGGACACGGCAGAGCGCGAAGCCCTGGTCACGTCCGTCGTTGACCTTTTCCTCGACGGCGTCGAATATCGCGCCGCACCGCGAGGCCGCTAAGTCAGTCGAGGATCCACCGCCAACACACATGTCCTCTGCCCTTCATCGAAAGGCACTCCGGCGGGGCGGATAGGGCGCGTCGCTTCACCCGGCACCGGAGTGGTTCGTGGGCCAGAATGCTTTTCAAAGGGCGGTGATTGAAGACCCGAGTCTTGGGTAAGATACTATACCATATTGGCCAGCACCGCGCCTACCAGCGCAAGAAGCGCGGCAAGAGCAGACGGCCGGCGATTGCCGAAACGGGTACCGCCGATGCATGCCAAAGCGTGATATGAACCAGGTCGTCGCTCGAGCAAAGCAATGCGATGATCGTCGCCCCCGCCGCGCCCGCTGCAATTCCGATCACCCAGCCGGCGCGCGTCGGCGAGGTCGGGGCGCCCGCCTTGAGCCACAGGAACAAGGCCGCGCCGACGCCCAGCCCCGCGATCAAGCCTTGGGCAAGACAGTGGACGTCGAAACCGCGATGCGCTGTCTCGGCAGCAGCATGGCCCTCGCCAAAAAACACGAACAGCGCCGCGAGCGGCAGCGCCAGCAACGCGCCGACCGCCCAGCGCCAGCCGCCATAGTCGCGCCCGACGCCCGGCAACCCCATGCGGAGCGCGCTCCACGCCGCGGCGACGCCCGCGGCAGCAATCAACCAGAAGCTGAGCATCGAAATTGGCGGCATGGCGCCCTCGGCAAGATCGTGCCGCGCCCCGAACAGCGCGACCAATAGGGTGCCGACGCCCAGCCACCCGGCCGCGACCCACAAAGACCCGCGGGCGACGCGCCGCGGGCGCACCGGTTTCAGATCGCCTGCCAAACCGTCGATCAGATCGTCGATCGATGCGTCGTTCATCTCATTCACTCTCAATCAGTTCGGCGAGCTTCCTGAGCCCGCGATGGATATTCACTTTGACCAGCGATTCGCTCTGGCCGCTGATCTCGGACGCTTCGGCGATCGAGGCGCCCTCGATTTTGACCAACGTAATCGCCTGCGCCTGCCCGGGCGGCAGCAGCGTCAGCAGATGGTCGATGCTGAGCTTCGCATGTACCGCCTCATCCTCGGCGCCGACCGCGGCGTCATTGTCGCCAAGCTCGGCCTCGTCGCGCTGACGGCGGAGCATGTCGATCCAGCGATAGCGCGCGATGGCAGCGAGCCAGGGCAGGAACGCCCGCCCGCTGTCCCACGTCGCAAGCTTGCGGTGCATCGACACGAGCGTTTCTTGCACCAGATCGTCGATATGGTGCGGCGCGATCCGCCGCGCGAAATAGCGGGTGAGCCATTTGCGGCTGTCGGTGAGCAGCGCGCGATAGGCCGCACGATCCCCCCGCTGCGATGCGGCCATCAGCCGTGCGAGCGAAGGTTCGTCGATGCTCATTTGGCGTGTGTCCTGACGAAGCGTACCGGAAGCGGCGACGCAGATGACGGCGTTTGATGACCTGTTCGCCGATATCGCCGCGAAGGTTACACGAAAATCGACGCATGGCCGACGGACAAATATTTGGCAGGATGTCGCGGATAGAATAGGTCCGTCCGCGACGGTCGCTGCGCGCCTATGGAGATGATCGAACAATGAATATTCTACTGACGGGTGGTGCGGGTTATATCGGCAGCCATGTCGCAGCACCGCTCGTTTCGGCGGGCCATAATGTCGTGTGTTTCGACAATCTGTCGAACAGCGATCCGTCGGTCATGACGCGGCTGGAAGCGATCACCGGTGCCGCAATTCCCCTGATTGAAGGCGATATCCGCGACGGCGATGCGCTGCGCCAAGTGATGCGCGATCATGCGATCGAAGCGGTGATCCACTTTGCCGGACTCAAGGCCGTCGGTGAATCTGTCGCCGAGCCGATGAAATACTACGACAACAATGTCCGCGGCACCTTGTCGCTGCTCGAAGCGATGGCCGATTGCGGTGCCAAGACGCTCGTCTTCTCGTCGAGCGCTACGGTTTACGGACAGCCGCAATATCTGCCGCTTGACGAAAATCATCCGACCTCGGCGACCAACCCCTATGGCCGCACCAAGCTGATGATCGAGGAAATGCTGGCCGACGTCGCCGCCGCCGATCCCGAATGGCGCATCGCGATCCTGCGCTATTTCAACCCGGTCGGCGCGCACGACAGCGGCTTGATCGGCGAGAATCCCAACGGCATTCCGAACAATCTGATGCCCTTCGTCAGCCGCGTCGCCGCGGGACGGCTCGCCGAACTGTCGGTGTTCGGAAACGATTATGACACGCCCGACGGCACCGGGGTGCGCGACTATATCCATGTCGTCGACCTCGCCGACGGCCATGTCGCGGCGCTTGCGGCGATCGCGCAGACCGAGCAGCCGCTGTCGATCTGGAACCTCGGCACCGGCCAGGGCTATTCGGTGCTCGACATGGTCGAGGCATTCGAGCGGGTGAACGGCGTAAACATCCCCTATCGCATCGCGCCGCGCCGCGACGGCGATGTCGCGAGCTGCTTTGCCAGCCCCGAGCGCGCCGCGGCCGAGCTCGGCTGGACCGCGGAGCGCGACCTCGACGCGATGTGTGCGTCGAGCTGGAATTTCGAACGCACCCTCGCCGGGCGCAACGCGGACTAGCCGAACCAGCCCGCGGTCTGCGCCAGCACCCACAGGCCGATCACGAGGAACAAAGCTGCCGCGAACATGCGAACCTTCGCGAGGTCGACGCGCTTGAGCAGTTCGTGACCGAGGAAGATCGCGGGGACGTTGGCGATCATCATGCCGAGCGTGGTGCCCAGGGTTACCAGAGGCACGCTATGATATTGCGCGCCAAGCGCGATCGTCGCGACCTGCGTCTTGTCGCCCATTTCGACAAGGAAAAAGGCGACGAGCGTCGTCAGGAACGCCCCGAAGCGCGGCTTGGGTGCGTCATCGTCCTCGAACTTATCGGGGATCAGCGTCCACGCCGCCATTGCGATGAACGACAGGCCGATGCCGTAACGGAAGACCGGGCTGTCGAGAAAGGCGGCCGCCGACGCCCCGAGCAGCGCCGCGAGCGCATGGTTCGCGAGCGTCGCGACCAATATACCGACGATGATCGGCACGGGCCGGTTAAAGCGCGTCGCGAGCAGGATCGCGAGAAGCTGCGTCTTGTCGCCGATTTCGGCGAGCGCAACAACGGCGGTCGAGGTGAAGAGGGCTTCCATGGGGTACTCCGGGGCCGAGCGGCTTCGCGATTCCAATAGACATCAAACCCGCCGCCCGGCCCGGACGAAGGTTGATGCCATTGGTCTCGCCCAAGCGGTTTCCCGCTTCCACCGCACCACGACCTCTCGGCCGAGTATGTTGACACGGTGGCCCGTCGCGAACGACGGCTGGCTACTCCCCAGATGACGAGGGCGCGTTAGACGGCTTGTCCGCTTTAGGCAAGTCTTCCGATACCGTGGCCGCCGTCGCGTCCGACTTCGCGATATCGGCATCCATCGCCTTGGCGCGCGCTTCGATTTCCTTGGCCGCCTTATCATAACGATCCTCGAAACGCGGTTCGTCCTTGCACCCGGCGAGCAGGAGCAGCGGCACGAGGATAATGACGGCGCGCATCAATAATCCTTGCGGTACCGGACGCTGAGGTTCGATCCGCCCGATCCGCCCGCTTGGCTGAGCAGCGATAGCGCCGGGGTCAGGCTGATTTCGAGCTGCGTCGCGGTGTAGCCGCGCGCATCGGTGATCACCTCCAGATAGATATCCTTGGTGATATATTGCCCAGCCGCCAGCGCTGCGCCGCGGCCGACGGTATCGTCGGGACCGAGGACGCGCAGCCGATCGATGCCCGTCGCCGACTGGAGCGATCCGAGCGGGCTCAATCCTCCGCCGCCGCTGCTCAGCGTGTTGAGCGACGAGGCGAGTTGTACCGCCTGCAGCGGCGAGAGCGTCGTGATTGAATCGCCGAACAGGATGCGCGAGACGATCTCGTCCTGCGGCAGGCCTGGAACGCTCGAGAAGGCAATCTGCGGATTGCTCGCGCGGCCCGTGACGCTGATGCTGACAGTCACGGTCTCGATCGTGTCGCTCGCAAGCAGACGGATCGCCGGGTCGAAGGCCTCGCCGGTCGGGAAGGTCACCCTACCCTCCTGCAGCTCGAACGAGCGGCCCGCAAAGCCGAGCGTCCCGCGTACCAGTTCGATCTCACCCGTGACGCGCGGATCCTGCGTCGTGCCGCGCAGGACGACGTCGGCCTTCCACTCGGATTCGAGCCCCATGCCGCTGACATAGATTTCGTCGGGCGCCTTCAGCGCGATATCGAGGCGGATGAGGTCGAACAGGCTGCCACCGACCGCCGCAAGCCCGTCGCCGCTGATCCGCTGACGCCCCGCGGGCGGCTTGCGTCGTACGCCGGTGAGCACCGGAACCTGCGCCGCGCCTTCGCGAATGATGCGATAGCGCGTTTCGGGGAGGCGGAGACTGCCCGACAAGAGCGCGGTCTGCCCTGCGACCTTTTCGAGCGTCAGATTGCCCGTCGCGCGCGCGGCAATATTCTCGCTCTTGGCGAGGCGCGCATTGTCGAGCGTCGCCGAAATATTCATCGGATAACCGTCCGCCGATGCGAGGCTGATAAAGCCCTTTGCCTGGATCGTGCCATCGCCAGCGGACGCCGTCAGTTGCTCGATCTCGAGCCGGTTACCGGTGAAACGGCCGTTGACGACCATGTTCGTCAGCCGCGTGCCATAGGCCTGGTTCTCATAGACCATGTCCTTGCCGCGAATGACGCCCTGCAGGCACGGATCGGACACGCTGCAGCTGAAATCGGCAGCGACCGCGATCGGACCCGATATATGCTGCGTCGCAGGGCCGACGAAGGAATAAAGCGTGTCGGCCGGACCGTTATAGCGGATGCCGCCGCCGAGCGGAGCTGCCATCAGCCGTTCGGTCCACGTACCCGCACCTGCCCCCAGCGGGCGCAGCGACGCCTGCACGCGGCCGATGACGCTGCCGCGCTTGCGCATTACCGCGCGCGCCTCGCCGCCGTCGGCAAGCAGCTTGCCGGCGAAATTGACATCGACCGGCTGGCTGACCGACGCGGCGGTGGTCCGGGTGAAATCGGTGATCGTCAGCCGCGCATCGGCGCGAGGGAAGCTCTCCGAATTCGCCTGTTCGAAATCGAGGCTTCCCGTCGCGCGGCCGCCGAGCCCCATGTCGGGATAGACAGCGTTGAGAATCGCCATGTTGACGCGTTCGAGCCGGCTCTGGATCATGATGCCGTCACCGAAGCGACCCGCAACCCGCGCGCTGCTGCCGCGGCCGAGGTTGACGTTCGTCGGCAGCAGCTCGTAGCCATCGGCGCCGGGAATGATGCGCGCGGGCGACGTCGTGCGGAAATTGATGCCCGTCGCGCGGCCCTGAACCGACGCGCGCCACAGCTTGGGCTGGAGGTCGGCATTGGCGGCGATGCGGAACGGCACCCCGCTGGTGCCCTCGACGAGCGCCTGCGCCTTTCCGGTGCCATTGCGATAGTCGATCTTCACGCGGCCGACCGCGATGTCATATTCGCGGATTTGCGTATCGGCGATCTGGATGTCGGCGACGATATGCGGCGTGTCGTAAAGCGTCACATCGGCATCGACGATCGCCGAGCCGACCGCGAGCTTCGCCGCACCGGGGAGCACAACATTATTGGCGCGGACGTTGATCGCCGCGGCCTGATACTGGCCCGCCGCGGTCAGCCGGACGAGACCGCCGAGCCCCTGCCCCGACGCGTTGAGTTGGCCGACGAACGGCCCCGCATCGCTCTTCACCAACCGCCCGTTAAAACCGATCCCCGACAGGTCGCCACGCTCGACATCGATCGTGAGCGGCCCCTTGGCGGTCAGCAACACGACATCGGCCGACAGCGGTCCATAGTCGGTGTCGCCCGTCGCCGCGAGGCGATAGCCGTTCGGCGCACCGTTGATCTTCGCAACCAGATTGGCGAGCCCGATCCCGAGGCCCGGCCGCGCGGCAGTCACCACTGCGCGCGGGTCGCTGATCGTTCCCGCGAGTTGCACCCCGACGGGACCATAATCGGTGGAATTGGCGCGCGCGGTCAGCTTGATCTGCCCGTTCGGCGCATAACTGCCCTGCCCGCCGGTGACCTTCAGACGCGGCGCCGACATGCGCAGATTGGCAAAGCGTATAATCCCGTCGGTGCCGTAGCGCACATCGCTCGATGCGGTCGCATTGCCGCCGAGGAAATCGCGCACGCCCGAATTGAACAGCTTGGTCGAGCGCGCACGAACGCGTCCGACGATCTCGAACCCGCCGCGCGGCGCGGTCTTCAGATCGGCATCGGTGTCGATATCGAAGATGCCGACGCTCTCGATGCGATAATCGTTGATCCGCCCGTCGATGGCGCCGGTGTAAAAGCCTTTGTTAAGATCGGCGATGATGATCGCCTTGGCATCGATGCGCGGTGAGCGCAGGCGCAGATTGTCGCTGAGGATGCGGCCGTTGCTGTAGGCGAGGTCGCCGTCGAGCCGCACCGCCACCAATGTACCGCCGGCGACGGTATCAAGTCCGCGAATACGCGTGGCCTTGCCCGCGACGGGAATGACGATCTGGTCGGCATCGACGCGCGCCTTGCCCGCGAGCGCCAGACCCTCGACGATGATGTCGTTGAACGCGAGGCTGCTGGCGTTCGCCTGATATTCGACCGTCGGCAGCGCGAAAGCCCCATCGAGCTTCGCCGTCGCGCGAAGCCCATTCGCGCGCACGGCGGGAGCGATCGCGCCCGGCCGCAGGATATTGACCGCGAGTTGCAGTCCTTCGTAACGGCTGGCGCCAAGATCGACGCCGCCGCTGATGCCAAGTTGCGCCGCATCAGAGGAAAGCCGGCCGTCGATATCGGCCTTGCGCTGGTTCAACCGCGCGGTGAGGTCGATCGCTGTTTCGGTGCCCAAAATTTCGGCGACCGGACCGTCGGCGAACAGCCGGCCAGCTTGCGCCGCCCCCTTGGCGTTGAACGTCCCGTCTCGCGCCGTCAACACAACCCGCGCGAGCGGCGCCGCGCCGAGGTTCGCGGTCAGATTGCCCTTCCATGCCTTCCAGTCGCCGCGCCCGTCGAGTTTGGCGGTCAGCGTCTCCTTGAACCCACCCATCGCCGCGAGCACCCCGCCCTCGGGCGCCGTGACGTCGAGATTGACCGCGAGCCGGTTCGCCTCGGGGACCGCATCGAGGACGAGTTTTAGCGCATCGCCCTGCCCGCTGCCGCCCGCGATCGTCTCGGCGTTCGCGGTGACTTGCGCGCGGCGGTCGGCGATCGCGATCTTGCCGTTCAATTTCGCGACCTGGCGCGCGCCCGCGACCGGCGGTTCGAAGATGAAACGGTCGACCCGCACCAGCCCGACGTCGATATCGAGATCAGGCAGCAGCGGCTCGCCCGTGTCCGGTACCACCTTGAACTCAGGCAATTTCCGCATCGCCATCGTCGCGGCGGTCGCCGAGCGGACGTCGACATGGTTCGCGAAATAACGGATCGGCCGCCAATCGACCCTGACCTCGGGCGACGCGAGGAAGACGCCCTTCGGATCCGACAAAGTGAAATCGCGGATCACCATTTGGCCATAGAGCGACCCGTCGAGCCGGCCGATGCCGATCTTCATCCCGTTCTCGAATTCATATTTCTCGATCTGGGTGACGACGAAGCGCCGCCCGGCGTCGCTGTTGAGCCCGACAAGGAACAGCGCGAACAGCAGGACGAGCCCGAGCAGGCTCAGCCCGATCCAGCGCGATATCGTGAGCGGCCACGAGCGCGACGCTTTCGCGGGCGCGGCATCCTCAGTAGCGAAGGCGGCGTCGTCGGCCATCAGAAAGCCTGCCCGATCGAAACATAGACGCTGACCCGCGCCTCACCCGGCTTGCGCCCGATCGGCGTTGCGACGTCAAAGCGCATCGGACCGAAGTTCGTGTAATAGCGCGCGCCGATCCCCGCGCCGAAGCGCAGATTCTGGAAGGTCGGCGCCGACGAGCGGTAGACCTGTCCGGCATCGACAAAGCCGACGACGCCGAAATTGCCGAAGCGATAACGCGTCTCGAACGCGGCCTCGGCGACGCTGCGGCCGCCGATCGGATCGTTGTTCGGATCCTTCGGCCCCAGTTCCTGATAGCCGAAGCCGCGAACCGATCCGCCGCCGCCGGCATAAAAGCGCCGCGACGGCGCCAGCCGCTCGCGCGCGGCGCCGAGGATCGACCCGACGCGCACGCGCCCGGCGAGCACGATACTGTCGGTGACGGGATAATAGCCGCTGACGTCGGTCCGGAGCCGCGCATAGGGCGAGAAGCGCCCGGCGAGCGAGCCTTCGGGCTGGATCAAGCTCGTGATGCGGAAGCCCTTGGTGGGATCGAGCAGGCTGTTGGTACGATCCATCCCGACCTGCCCGGTCAGACCGAAGATGGTATAGAAATCGTAGGACCGCGCGCCCTTGGTGAAATCATAATCATCCTCGCGCGTCGCGATCAGCTCGGCGCCATAGGCATAGGTGAATTTCTTCTGCCAGATCGGCGTTGAATCATAGCTGACGCGCGCGCCGATACGGCCGGTGATCGCATTGAATGCGTCATAATTGCTGCGGGTGACCTCGGTGACGAGTTCCATCGTGCGGTCGCGGCGGCCCGCGTTCGAGCGGCGCAGCGTCGCTCCGATCCCCTGCTCCTGCGTCCCCAATACACCGCGAAAGGTCAGCGCGCCTTCCGGTGGGAACAGGTTGCGATGCGTCCAGCTGCCTTCCAGCCTGATGCCTTCGCCCGTCCCATAACCCGCGCTGGCGGCGAGCGTTCGCGGCGGACCCGCCTGCTGCGTGACGAGCATCGTCACATATTCGGTGTCGTCGCCCGCGCTGTCGCCGGTCGCTTGCGGCTCGACGGCGACGCTCGAGAACAGGCCGGTGGCGACGAGCGCCTGCCGGAGGTCGTCGACCATGCGGCTGTCATAAAGGTCGCCGCGCTTGAAGCGCGTCAGCACCTCGACATGTTCGGCATCGAACGCAAGGTCGCCCGTCGTCTCGATCCCGCCAAAGCGCGAGCGTCTGCCGATGTCGACTGGCAGCGTGTAGACGCCGTCGCCCGTCGCGCCGTCGAGCAAGATGTCGCGCTGTCCGACCTTGGCGAAGGGATAGCCCTCCTGTGGGAGCTTGAGCGCGATCGCGGCTTCGGCACCTTGTATCCGTTGCGCCACGATCGGCTCGCCGACCGCGAGCGGGAAATTGTCGGCGATCAAGGTCGGCGGGATCGTCGGCCCAGCGTTGATGATGATGTCGGCGAGCGTGTAACGTTTGCCCGGCTTCACATCGATGACGGCGGTGATCGACCGGCGCTGGCGTGGCTGCCCCGCCTGCCCTTCTTGCCCTTCTTGCCCTTCCTCGCGTTCGCCGCGGTCGATCCGCGTGTCGACGATCGCGTCATAATAGCCCTCGGATGCGAGGACGCGCTGCATCAACTCGCCGTCAGCGGAGAGCCGGGCGCGGATCATCGCCGCGTTGTCGGCTTTTCCATCGCCATCATAAAGCGCCGACAAATCGCCGAACAGGTCGGCAAGGTCGACGTCGGTGCTGTCGTCGGCCGCCTCAAGGCCGTTGACCTTCACCGTATAGGCAATGCTGACATTATCCTTGTCATCTTCCGGCTCAGCGAATTGAACGGGTTCGACGTTAAAGCTTTCGAGCGGCGGCAGCGGCGCCGCGAGTTCGACGTCGTTGATCGGTGCATCGCCGATCGCCTCGACTGGATCGCCGTCGGCCAGCGCCGGCACAGGAATGCCATCCACCTGCGGCGCCTGCGTCTCGACCGTCGCATCGGTGCTTCCCTCGGCGGCCGGCTTTCCGCGATTGGCGGCCGCGGCTGCCTGGCGCTTTTCGAAATCGGCGATCGATTCCAGCGGACGGTCGAGCTCGGCGTCATCCTCGGCGCGGATCGGCGGGATCGCCTTCTCGAACTCCTCGTCGCTGATGATCGGCTCGACCGCAGGAAGTTGCACATCGGGCGGCGGCAGCGAAGGAGCTGCAATCTTTTCGCTAACGGCAACCGTCGGCACCACTTTTGGCGGTTCGACCTGCTGCGCACTGGCGGCGCCAGCCCACGCGAGGCAAAGAAAGGAGGTGGCGCCGATCAGCAACCGCCGGACCCGCAAGGATCGGCGACCTGAGCATTCACGCGAAATTTCAGACTTTTTCATCTGCTGGCCACCGATGTGCACTTGTGGCTTGCGAGATATGGCTGTGCAACCCGTTTCTCCCCGTTCGACAAGCTAACTCTCCGACAATGGGACAGTTCCCGGCGATGCGGCGAGTTGCGCCAGAAGGGACGTTCAGGAATCCGCGCCAAAAAGGTCGCGGCTGTACACCTTGTCCGCAACATCGGCGAGGTCTTCGGTCACGCGGTTCGCGATGATCACATCGGCTTCGGCTTTGAAGGCGTCGAGATCGCGGATCACGCGCGAGTTGAACAGGCGATCCTCCTCGACCAAAGGTTCATAGACGATCACCTCGATCCCCTTGGCCTTCACCCGCTTCATCACGCCGAGGATGCTGCTGGCGCGAAAATTGTCCGATCCCGCCTTCATCGCGAGCCGGTGGATGCCGACGATGCGCGGCGCGCGCTTGATCACTTCGGAGGCGATGAAATCCTTGCGCGTCGTGTTCGACGACACGATCGCCTGGATCAGATTCTGCGGCACTTCGCTGTAATTGGCGAGCATCTGCTTGGTGTCCTTGGGCAGGCAATAGCCGCCATAGCCGAAGGACGGGTTGTTATAGAAACTGCCGATCCGCGGATCGAGGCATACACCCTCGATCACCTGGCGCGAATCGACGCTGTGCGCCGCGGCGTAGGTATCGAGCTCGTTGAAGAAAGCGACGCGCATCGCGAGGTAGGTGTTGGCGAACAGCTTGATCGCCTCCGCCTCGGTATTGCCCGTTTGCAGGATCGCGGCCTCGGGCTTCAGCGACCCTTCCAGAAGCAGCTGCGCAAACGCGGCCGCACGCGGGTGGGTGTTGCCGACGATAATCCGCGACGGATGGAGATTGTCGTACAGCGCGCGCCCTTCGCGCAGGAACTCGGGCGAAAAGACGATGGCATCGGTGCCAAGTTCGGCGCGCATCCGTTCGGTGAAACCCACCGGTACGGTCGATTTGACGATGATCAGTGCGTCGGGCGCTTTCACGAGCGCATCGGCGATCACACGCTCGACGGTGCTGGTGTTGAAATAATTGGTGTCGGGATCATAGTCGGTCGGGGTTGCGACGACGACGAACTGCGCGCCGACATAGGCAACATCGCGGTCGGTCGTCGCGATCAGGTTGAGCGGCTTGTTCGCCAGATAGTCCTCGATCTCGACGTCGGCGATCGGCGACCGCTTCGCATTGATCTGCTCGACCTTGCGGGAGTCGATATCGAGCGCGACGACCTCGTTGCGCTGCGCCAGCAATATCGCGTTGGAAATGCCGACATAGCCCGTGCCGACGACAGTGATTTTGACGGACGGCGCCTGCGGCGCATTTGCTGGGGGCAATGATTTATCCTCTGATCGATGTGGCGCCGTCCCTAGCAATTGCGGCGCACGGGCTCAACCGCGGCCGGCTTCAGGTTCCGCAGAAGGTCCTGTATGGACCAGCGTCGGCCGGACCCGGCTCGGCAAAGCGCTCGAATCCCGGATGAATGTCATAGGGATGGCGGACGACATCAAGCAGTTCGAGCCATGGCGCCATATCGCCGGCCTCCGCCGCGGCCAATGCGGCTTCGACCAGATGATTGCGCGGTATATAAAGCGGGTTCACCGCGTCCATCGCGGCGGCATGCTCCAGCGGCCCCGTCGCCTCATGCGCGATCCGCTCCCACCACTGCGCGATCCACGGCGCCATCGCTTCGGGTGCAGGCAGCAGGCTTTCGAGCATCGCGCCGTCGCCGCGCAGCAGCATCGCGAGCGCGCGAAAGAAGGAGGTGAAATCGACGCCATGTTCTTCAAGTTCGTCGAAAAGCGTATCGATCAATTCGCCATCATCGACGTCTTCTCCGCCGAGCCCCAGCTTTTCCTTGACGCGTGCATGCCACAGCGTGCGGAAGCGGCCAGGGATTGCATCGACCAGCGCCTTGGCCGCGTCGACATCGGCGGGCGATACGCGGTGGATCGCAGGAAGCAGCGCCTCCGCAAAGCGCGCCATGTTCCAGTGCAGGATCTGCGGCTGGCGGCCATAGGCATAGCGACCATTGGCATCGATCGAGCTGAAGACCGTGTTCACGGAAAAGCGATCCATGAAGGCACAGGGTCCATAGTCGATCGTCTCGCCACTGATCGCGACATTGTCGGTGTTCATCACGCCATGCACAAAACCGACGCCGAGCCAACGCGCGATAAGTTCGCATTGCAGGTCGATGACGCGATCAAGCAGCGCCAGCGACGGATTCGCGGCCTCGACGAGGTCGGGGAAATGCCGACGAATGCTGTAATCGGCAAGCTGGACGATATGGTCTGCGCCGAAATGCGCGGCAAAAAACTGGAAGGTGCCGACGCGGATATGGCTGCTGGCGATGCGGGTCAGCACAGCGCCAGGATGCGCTCGCTCGCGCTGGACGCGGTCTCCTGTCGCAACCGCCGCGAGCGCCCGCGTCGTTGGGACGCCCATTGCCGCCATCGCTTCCGAAACCAGAAATTCCCGCAAGACCGGCCCGATCGCGGCTTTACCATCGCCGTTCCGCGAGAAAGCTGTTGGCCCCGATCCCTTCAGCTGGACATCGAAGCGCTCGCCATCGGGCGCGACGATTTCGCCCAGCAACAGCGCTCGCCCGTCGCCAAGCTGCGGTGAGAAATGCCCGAACTGATGGCCGGCATAGGCAAGCGCGATCGGGGCCGCCCCTTCCGGACGGGCCTTGCCCGACAACAGCTTCGCCAGTTCCTCGGCTCCAGCGCCATCGGCATTGAGCCCAAGCCGGCCGGCCAAAGAATGATTGAACACCAGCAATTCGGGCGCTGACGGCTTTGCCGCCTCGGCAGGGGCATAGAACCCCTCCATATGATCGTGGAAACTATTGTTGAACGCGAAATCCATGGCGCGTCATTTTGGCCCTTGACGTCATGAATGCAAGTCCTGCGAACGCAGGGCAAGCAATCATTTGACCCGTTCAGTCCCGAGGAATCGCCAGCGGACATATCTTGCGATCATTCCAAGCTGAGCCTTCAGATAGGCAGGATCCTTGAACGTGTTGACCACCAGCGCCTTGGCAAGAGAATAAACCAGAACAGTGGCATAGGTGAGGCTATGAATTTTTGCCTTGAGACCCTGCGGGGTTTTCGCGCGAATTTTCGGGGTGATCTTGCATTCGATCACGATATGGACGCGGGTCTCGCTGCCTTGGTTGTGAACCGAGTGGCGATAGGAGGTGTCGAGGCACCAGAGATCCCCTGGCGTCATACGAACGCGCTCATCACTGACCCGAAAATCGACCCCGGGATTGGTAATCACTGGCACATGGAAACGAAGCCGATCGTTCAGCGACGCACCGGTCAGGTCGCGATGCGGATGGATATAGGCATCGGGCTCCAAATAGTAGAATACGAGCAATTCCGGATCCTCGGCATCGAGTTGGTCGAGGATCTTGCGTGCAATCGGCCATTCAGGATCAAGATCCACCTGATACCACTTCAAATCGCCATAGCGGCCGCCGTCGTGAACGGGGCGCTTTTCGTTCTGCACCCTTTTCGCCAGCTCCGACGCCTCTTCGATTTCTGCCGAGGAGAGCAAGTTGGGCTCGAAGATAAAGGCACCATGGTTCATCTGAATTCTCATCATTTTGGGAACTTGCGGCGTGTAGCCCTAGCCCGGAGAGGCGTCAATTGCAGTGACCGGCGTCAGGGCGCAGTGCGCGGCCTGAACGGCACCTCCCGCCACCGCTACCCGAGGATTGCGGGCGATTGATTTTTTGCGATCGCGCCTGGTCTTGGTCAGGAGCGCCGATAGAGTAGCTGAAACGCCTCGGCGTAGCGCACGCCGATATAGCTACCGCGCATCGCGGCAAGTGCCATCAACGCATCGGGCGATCGCGGACTATATCCAGATAATTGCTGGGATTCATAAAGCGACCAAGCCGAAAGCTTGGTCTCCATGTCGTCGCTGATATCGATGAACTCATTTGCGACGAATGACATTGCCGCTTCACCGGGGCGCAGGTGGGTCTCGGTTGGCGTCTCGTACATCGCCAGCATTTTTACGTAGGGCGCGCGATAGGGACGCGCAGCGACCTGAGCCGCATAGGCGATCTCATAGTGATCGCGGTGAAGGTCATGGACGAATGGTATATACACCGCCTCGGGCCTGATGCGGTCAAACAGTGCCGCGACGCGCGCGTTGGTGTCATGCGACGGATGCCGGTCGAGGCAGGACGCGGGCAATTCCTCGAACAACAGTTCGGCTCCCAGCAAGGCGCACGCCTTCGCGGCTTCGGCGCGCACCTGCTCCCACGCCGAACGCGGCCATATCGGATGCTCGCCTTCGCCATGGCCGGTCATCACCGCGACGGTCACGGCCCAGCCTTCGCGCGCCAACCTTGCGATCGTGCCGCCCATGCCGAGCGTTTCGTCGTCGGCATGCGGTGCAATGACGAGCGCCTTGCGCATAGTCTTCCCCTATCTGGATTCGAAACGCGGCTGCCCCCTGACGGCGGGCATCACCGCGCCATCGGGACCGAGAATTTCATATTCGTCGATGCGATAACAGCTTTCTCCGCCGCAGCGGACGTAAAGCGCGCCATCGACGATCTGGAAGACCTGGCCGGTCTGTGCATGCCAGCCATGCACCTCGACCGGCTCGCCGCGCCAGATCGTCATGCGATTGCCCGCATGGAAAGTGAAGGCTCCCGGATATGGCGCAGTAACCGCGCGCACCACGCGATCGATGACCACCGCATCTTCGGTCCAGTCGATCATGCCGTCTTCCGGGCGCCGCGCCGCGAACCAGGTCGCTTGGCTCTCATCCTGTACGACCGCAGGAACGGTGCCGGCGGCCAGTTGATCGAGCAGCCTGTCCATCATCGGCCGCAGCGCTTGCATATGAAGATCGATCAGGCCGGGTAGATCGATCCGCGGGGGCAAGGCGAAGGCGGTCTGTGCTGCGATCGGCCCCGCATCGACACCTTCGTCGATCCAGAACAGCGAACCTGCCGTTTCCGCCATCCCGAGCAGAATGGTCCAAGCCAGCGCCGAGCGCCCGCGCCCTTTCGGCAACGGCGCGGGATGATAGCCCAGAACGCCCCTCTCGGCACAGGAGCATAGCGCCTCCCCGACCAAACGAGACCAACCTATGACGAAGATGAAATCAGGCGCAATCGTGCGGACACGCGCCACCACTTCATCGCTGTTCGCATTATTCGTCGCAATTAGTTCGATCCCCTGCTGCTCGGCGAGGGGAGCCAGATCGACGAAATCAGAATGAACGCCTGAACGCTCGGCGGGGAGTGTTATGACGAGATCGAGCGCGAACTGCGCCGCGACCAGCGCCTCGAACGCCACCCGGCTCGATTCGACCGCTCCGATCAGGACAACGCGAGGACGGATCAAGCTGACTTCTCCATTTCGTCGAGCGCACCGCGGATCAGCGGTTCGTTCCGCTTCTCTCCGCCGGCGACCGTTATCAGGGTCTGCCAGATAATCGCGAAGTCACCTGTCAGGGTGTGCCTGCGGATATAGTGAAGATCAACTGCGAGCTTTTCTTCGTCGGACAACAACGTGTTGCCGCTGACCTGCGCCAACCCCGTCAGCCCCGGCCGGACTGCCAGCCTCGCCTGCCCGCGCGCTTGGTTGATCGGCGACGCCGCAGGCAGCGGTCGCGGCCCGACGAACGACAATTCGCCGCGCAGGATATTGAGGACTGACGGCAGTTCGTCGATGCGGAGGCGACGGATCAAGCGACCAACGGGGGTCACGCGCTCGGCATCGGGCAGCAATTCACCGCCAACATCGGTGGCATTGTTCATGCTGCGCCACTTGAACAGCGGGAAAATGGTGCCGCCGCGTCCGGCACGCCGTTGGATGAACAGCAGCGGCGTGCCAAGAGAGGCAAGGACCATGATGGCGGTCACGGCGATCACCGGCAGGAAAACGACCCCCAAGATCAGGGCCAGCACGATGTCCGACAATCTTTTCACGCCAACCTGTCCTGCCGAAAATCGCGAGGGTCCGGGAATCGGTTTCCGCCCATGCCGACATGGTCGCACCATTGCAAGCCATCTGACAGCGCGCTTGCGCCGACATAATTGTTCCGCGTGCGCGAGTGCACTATAGGCGGCGCGGCATTACCCAGGCGTGCTTCATAGCCGACACTTCCTCGTCACCGGCGGCGCCGTCCATATCGGCGGTTACATCGACGGTGCGGGATCGTCATTGAGACCCATGGCAATGTCTGCAATAGAAGCCGCGCCCCGCACCACCCGGGATTTCAGCATAAAGTATATCTCCCGAAGGACTGAATAATGATCGATGAAAATTCCCGCATCCTGATAACCGGCGGGACGGGTTCGTTCGGCAAGACGATCTTGGCGGAGTTGCTCGAGGCAGGCGTCGGCGAAGTCAGAGTGCTCAGCCGCGACGAGGAAAAGCAGGATGCGCTACGCACCGACCTGCGCGATCCGCGCGTGCGATTCTATGTGGGCGACATCCGCGACCGCACCAGCGTCGACCGTGCGATGCAGGGTGCCAGCGCCGTTTTTCATGCCGCTGCGTTGAAACAGGTGCCTAGCTGCGAATTCTTCCCCCTTGAGGCCGTACGCACCAACGTCCTCGGTTCTGAAAACGTCATCCGCTCGGCAATCGAGGCAGGCGTGGGCAGTCTCGTCTGCCTGTCGACCGACAAGGCGGTACAGCCGATCAACGCGATGGGTGTGTCGAAGGCGATGATGGAAAAGCTCGCCAACGCGGCCGCGCGCGAAATCGGCGCCGATGCGGCGACCAAGATCAGCTGCGTCCGCTATGGCAATGTCATGTGCTCGCGAGGCTCGGTAATCCCGCTGTTCATGCGCCAGATCATGAGCGGGCGCCCGATTACCATCACCGAGCCGTCGATGACGCGTTTCCTGATGCCGCTACGCGACAGCGTCGCGCTCGTCCGCTTCGCCTTCACCCACGCCCGGCAGGGCGATCTGTTTATCAAGAAGGCCGCGGCCTCGACGATCGAGGATCTAGTCCTCGCGCTGAAACGGCTCTTCGACGTTCCCGATCATCCGGTCGACGTGATTGGGTGGCGCCACGCGGAAAAGCTGTTCGAGACGCTGGCGAGCGCGCAGGAACTTGGCACAGCAGAGGATATGGCCGAGTATTGGCGCATTCAGCTCGACGCGCGTGATCTCAACTATTCGGCCTATTTCAGCGAAGGCGACACGACCGACGCTGATCTTGAGGATTATCATTCGCACAATACCGAACGCCTCGATGTCGAAGGCGTGATGCAGCTTCTGCTCAGCCTGCCGGAGGTTCGCACCCAACTCGCCCAGTGGAAGGGAGAGGCTGCGTGAAAATCGCCGTGACCGGCGCGAAGGGGTTGCTCGGCTGGCATGCCGCGGCGCGTCTTCACGCCGTCAATTGCGCTGCCCTGTTTCGCGGCGAACCGTCGCCTCACGAACTGCGGCTGCTCGATCATAAGGGGTTCGACGACGATGCCGCGCTCGATGCCGCGGTGGCCGGCGCCGACGCCGTGCTGCATTTCGCCGGGGTCAATCGTGGGGCGGACACAGAGGTCGAGGCCGCCAATCCTCGGATTGCGCAACGCTTGGTCGAGGCTTGCCTGCGGACGAGCACAACTCCGCACATCGTTTATGCCAACAGCATCCACGCCCACAGCGATACGCCTTACGGCCGATCGAAGCGCATCGCCGGCGAGATTCTCGCCGCGGCGCCGGGCGAATTCAGCCAGCTGATGCTGCCGCATATTTTCGGCGAATGCGCACGGCCCTATTATAACAATGTCACCGCAACGCTGATCGACCAGATATGGAGCGGCGAGGAGCCGACGATCAACCCGGCCGGCAAAGTGTCGCTGCTTCACGCCGGCGCAGCGGCCAATCTCGCGATCGATGCCGCGCTGGGCGGCCAGGCGGGCACGCTGTCTCCCGCTGGGCGCGATCTCGCCATTGCCGATCTTTACGATCGCCTGCGCGGGTTTCATGAACTCTACAGCGCGGGGGTTTTCCCGTTACTCGACGACGCGTTCGACCTTGCGCTGTTCAACAGCTACCGCACCGGCGGCTATCCCAAATTCTATCCTCGGCGGCTCGACCCCAAGCGCGATGCCCGCGGGGTGCTTTTCGAAAGCAGCCGGGCGCATGGTGCATCGCAGACCTTCGTGTCGACCACCCTTCCCGGGCGTAGCCGGGGGGATCATTTCCACACGGATCTCGTCGAGCGATTCCTCGTCGTGTCGGGACGCGCGACGATCCGCATTCGCAAGGTTCTGACCGACGAGGTGCATAGCTTCGAGGTATCGGGCGACGAACCGGTTGCCATCGACATGCCGCCGCTGCATACGCACCATATCGTCAACGACAGCGACCGGGACGTGGTGACCTTTTTCTGGTCGCATCGCCTGTTCGACCCCGCCGACCCAGATACTTTTGCAGACCCCGTTCTGCCGGAAATCCAAGCGATATGAGCAAGCTAAAGGTCACGACCGTTCTCGGAACGCGTCCCGAAATCATTCGTCTGTCGCGTGTTGTGGCAAGGCTCGACCGGTTTGCCGACCACCGGATCGTCCACACGGGACAGAATTGGGACTATGAGCTCAACGAGGTCTTTTTCTCCGACCTCGGTCTGCGTAAACCCGATGCCTTTCTCGGCGTGGATCCGACCAGCCTGGGCAGTGTTCTGGGCGGCATTCTGATCGAGATCGAAAAGGAATTCAAAGCTCACCGTCCCGACGCTCTGCTTGTTCTCGGCGATACCAACAGCGCGATCGCCGCGATCATGGCGCGACGCATGAAGATTCCCATCTATCATATGGAGGCGGGCAACCGCAGCTTTGACCAGAATGTGCCGGAGGAAACCAACCGCCGGCTGGTCGATCACATCAGCGACTTCAACCTCGTTTATACCGAACATGCCCGCCGCCACCTTCTCTCCGAAGGTCTCCCGCATCGCCGCGTCTATCTGACGGGCTCCCCCATGCGCGAGGTGCTCGAACATTACCGCCCGCAGATCGAAGCGTCGGACGTGCTGTCGCGGCTCGACCTTCGTCCCGACGGCTATTTCATCGTGTCGCTCCACCGCGAGGAGAATGTCGACAGCAAGGAACGGCTCTCTGCACTTGTCGCGGCGCTCAATCGGATAGCGGAACGCTTCGACATGCCGGTGATCGTGTCCACTCACCCGCGCACGCGCAAACGCTTCGACGCGCTCGAAGACGTGGCGCTCGACCCGCGCGTCCAATATCTCAAGCCTTTCGGCTTTCACGATTATAACCACCTGCAAATGCACGCGCGCTGCGCCATCTCGGACAGCGGCACGATCGCAGAGGAAAGCTCGATTCTCGATTTTGCGGCGATCACCCCGCGCGATGCCATCGAACGGCCGGAGGCGATGGACACCGGCAACATCATCGTCACGGGGATCGAGCCCGACGCGATTCTGGATGGCATCGACGCATCGGTCGCGATGCGCGAAGAGCGCTTGGCCGCGGGGAGTTCTTTCGTGGTCCCGGCCGATTATTCGATTGCGAATACGAGCGAGCGCGTCGTCAAGCTGATCCTCGGCACCGCGCGCCTGTCGAACGGTTGGGACGGCATACGCACCAACGACTATATCCGATAGACCGCTCTAGCGCCCGTTCGTCCGATGCGTATTCTTTACCTCACCCAATGGTTCGATCCCGAACCGGCATTCAAGGGCGCGCAGTTCGCGCGGGCGCTTGCCGACCGCGGACATGAGGTGGAGGTTGCGACGGGCTTTCCCAACTATCCGGGTGGGAAGCTCTATCCCGGGTTTCGCATTCGGCCCTATCGGCGTGAGACGATCGCCGGACTGAAAGTCCACCGGCTCGCGCTCTTTCCTTCGCACGACCGCTCGTCGGTGGGGCGCATCGCCAATTATCTCAGCTTCTTCCTCTCGGCGTTGATCTTCGGCCTGTGGCGCGGCCGGCACTACGACGTGATCTATGTCTATCATCCGCCGCTGACACCGGCGCTCGCTGCAGCCATTTTTTGCCGTTGGCACAAGAAGGCCTTCGTGGTCGAGATTCAGGATCTGTGGCCCGACAGCGTCGCGGCGTCGGGCATGGGCAACGCGCGGATCGTCGGCATTCTCGACCGCCTCTGCCACTTCGTCTACGCGCGCGCCGATTGCATCATCGCGCAAAGCCGCGGGATGCGGGCCCGCCTCGAAACGCGCGGGGTGGCAGAAGAGAAATTGTCGACGATCTTCAACTGGGCGACCTATTCGGACAGCGCGCAGGTGTCTGTCCCGGCAGCAGTCGCGGAAGCCTTCGAGCATCGCACGAACATCGTCTACGGTGGAAATCTTGGCCAGGCCCAGAATCTCGAGACCGTCATCCGCGCCGCCATCCTGGCGCAGGCCGCCGTTCCCGCAATCCGCCTTCACCTCATCGGAGACGGTGTCGAACGCGACCGGCTTACGGCACTCGTCGAGCGCGAGGGCGCTACGGATGCCGTCCGCCTCTTTCCGCCCGTCCCTCGTGACGCGATGGATCGCATATTTGACGCTGCGGATATATTGGTTCTGCATCTCAACGACGACCCGCTTTACGACATCACTATTCCGTCGAAGACGCAGCATTATCTCGCATGCGGCAAGCCGATCGTCGCGGGCATCGGGGGCGACACGGCCGAGATCCTCCGGAATTCGGACGCGGCCTTGGTCAGCGCGCCGGAAGATGTCGAAGCCATGGCCGCCTCGATGACCCGCATCGCCCGAATGGGTCCCGAAGAACGGGCAGCGATGGGCCACAACGGACTGACCTATTACCGGCAGCATTTCGCTTTCGATCGCGCGATCGATAAGACGGTGGACGTCATCGGACAGGCAGCCTACCGGCACACGGCAGAACAACAGGAGTAATAAGTGGCAATCTCTCTCGACAACAGCGAACGCATTGTGGTTCTCGGCCTTGGCTATGTCGGCCTGCCGATCGCGGTTGCGCTGGCCCGCCACTATTCGGATGTCGTCGGCTTCGACATTTCGCCGAGCCGCGTCCAGACGCTGAGCGCGGGGCATGACTGGACCGACGAAATTGACGATGCCGAACTTGCCGCTTCATCGCTGCGCTTTTCCGACGATCCCGACACGCTGAAAGATGCCACTTTCATTATCGTCACGGTGCCGACGCCGATCGACTCGATGCGCCAGCCGGATTTGTCGCCCATGGAATCGGCATGCCGGATGATCGGCAAGCGGCTGCGCCCCGGTGCGCTCGTCGTGTTCGAATCCACCGTCTATCCCGGCGTGACGGAGGATTTCTGCGCGCCAATTCTGGAAGCGGAATCAGACCTGAAAGCCGGTAAGGATTTTTTCCTCGGCTATAGCCCCGAACGCATCAACCCCGGCGACAAGGTCCGCCGCCTTGAAACGATCACCAAGATCGTTTCAGCTGACGGTCCTGAAAGCATGGAGCGCGTTCGCAAGCTCTATGGTTCGATTGTCGAGGCCGGACTGCATGAAGCGGCGTCGATCCGTGTCGCGGAGGCCGCGAAAGTGATCGAAAACGCACAGCGCGACATCAACATCGCCTTTATGAACGAGATCACCCAAATCTTTGCCCGCGACGGCATTTCGGTCTGGGATGTCCTCGACGCCGCGCGCACCAAGTGGAACTTCCTGCCCTTCTCGCCCGGGCTCGTCGGTGGCCACTGCATCGGTGTCGACCCCTATTATCTGTCCTACAAGGGGCAGATGCTGGGACACGACCCGCAGGTCATCCTCGCCGGCCGCTTCATCAACGACGATATGGGGCGCTGGGTCGCTGACCACATTCATGGCCAGCTCGACATGCGCGCTAGCCGCATCCTGATCCTGGGCCTGACATTCAAGGAAAATGTTCCTGACCTGCGCAACAGCAAGGTCGCCGATGTCGTGAACCGGCTGCGCTGGCTGGGCCATGATGTGACCGTCCACGACCCGCATGCGGAAATCGAGCAGGCGCATGAAGAATATGGGATCGACATCGACCTTGCGTCGCTCGACCGCCAGTATGACGCGGTCATCGGCGCCGTCGCGCATGATCAATATGGGGCGATCGACCAGGCAAAGCTCGAGGCAATGATTGCTCCGGACGGACTGCTGTTCGATCTGAAGCGGATCTGGTCGGCCTATGCGAGCGGCGAGGCCACTCTCGGCGGCGGACGGCGCTACCGGGGCATCTGACCCCGGCGGCGCAGGTCAGGCAAAGCTGTGCTGTCCCGCGGCGAGCGCGCGGGCGCAAAGCTCGTCCTTCTGTTCGGGCGTCGGATAGTTGATAAGGACGGCCTTCAGCCCCCCCTTGAAGACGAAGAGGCTGCCCGCGCAGGCGCCGACTAGGCCGCATTCCTCGATCAGTTTCTCGACGTCGGCCAGCGACCCTGCGCCGCCGAGCACGGTCATCGGAACATGGAGATGCTTCTGCATCTCGCGCGCCAGCGGCAGATTATAACCGCCATAGGTGCCGTCGAGGTCGACCGCATTGATCACGATCTCGCCCGCCCCCGCGTCCTGCATTGTCTGTGCAAGCGCGAAAGGATCGCCCGCGACGACCTTTTTCGCATTATGGGTGACGACCTCATAGCCCTTGCTGAACAGTCCGCTCTTTGTCCGTATGTCGAGCACGACGACGACGCTCTGCTGGCCGACGCGGTTGGCGATTTCGGTCACCAATGCCGGATTCGATACCGCTGCCGCGCTCAACGACACTTTTTCCACGCCAAGGCTGATGATCCGGTCGGCCTGGTCGGCGGTGCGGACACCGCCCCCATAGCTCAGCGGCATCCGGCATTCGGCCGCGAGCCGCGCGATCATCTGGTAGTCGGGTTCGGCGCCGTTCACCGTCGCATCTATGTCGAGCACTACCAGCTCGTCACACGCCTTTTCATTGAAGATCTTTACGGCGTTGATCGGATCGCCGACATAGCGCGGCGCCTTGAATTTCACCGTCTTCACCAGCCCGCCGTCGTGGACGAGAAGACAGGGAATGATGCGCGGCCTCAGCATGATCAGATACTCGCAAAATTCTTGAGCAGCCCGACACCCCAGTTGTGGCTTTTTTCGGGGTGGAACTGCACGCCATAGACCTGCCCGCTCCGGACCGCGCAATCGAACGTGATTCCATAGCGCGTGCGCGCAATCGCATGCGAGGCATCGGCACAGTCGTAATAATAGGAATGCAGGAAATAGAAGCGCAGCCCGCGTTCGTCGGGTTCAAACAGGCCGCCGCACGCCTGTGCCGGCGCGACGTCGTTCCATCCCATGTGCGGCATCGGCAGGCTCTGCATCGCCGGCTCGTCGTGAAAGCGCTTCACGCGGCCCGGCACCCAGCCCAGCCCGGGCAGATTGCCCTCGTCGCTGGAATCGGCGAGCATCTGCATCCCGACGCAGATACCGAGAATTCGTGTATCGCCATTGGCGACGAGTTTCTCCAGCGGGTCGCGCATTCCCGACGCACCAAAGCGCTCCATCGCATGATCGAAGGATCCGACGCCGGGCAGGATGACATGCCGCGCGCCATCGAGATCGGCCGCGACCGACGCGCGCTCCGCCGCAATGCCGAGCCGCTTGTAAACGTTGAGAAAGGCCTGGACGTTGCCCAGGCCGTAGTCGACGACGCGGATCATCGGAAAAGCCTGTTTTCCATCCCCAGCGCGCGCATCACCGTTGCACCGATGCCAATTGCCCAGCGCTTGTTCCGGTAATCGTGAAAGGTCTTGTTCTCGCCCTCGAAGAGGTTGCGCAGCTCGTCGATGCCCATGTCGAGCTTACCCGCGACATATTCGAATTCCTGTTCCAGGAAATGCTCGTCCATCTCGGGCCGCGAAATGCGGTCAATGGCGGTGTCACGCGTCATCTGGCCGGTCAGGATCAGGCTGGAGAAATGCGCACGGCGCTTTTCGTAACCGAACTTCCGCGGCATCCAATAATCTTCGTAAAAGCGCGTGAAACGCGATTCATGATGCTTGTGCTGAAAGGGCTGCCATCCAAAGCGCCGCGACAGCTCTGCCTCAGCATCCTTCTTGATATAGGGGACAAAGTTCAGTGGCTTGATAATCTTCATTCCCAGGACGCGCTGGTAGAGGATCTTGTAGGTAACGATATCGACGAGCGGGAAGGTTTTCAGCTCGCGCTCGCCGAATTTCTTGTGAATGTCACGGACCAGAAGTGTGTCGATCCCCGGGTAGGCGCCCCACTCTTCGGGTTCACGGCAGCATTCGGTGGAAAAGTTCGACCCGGTCAGCACATATTTGATGCGGTGCTTGCGCGCGAACTGATACAGCGCCGAAAAGAAGGCGGCATCCTGCGGGAAGTCCTGATCGGGGACCCGCGCGCGCAGGAAAGACTTCTGCAGATCCTGCATCTCGCGCCAGTTGACGACCTCGGTAAACAGCTCGAGGCCCAGGCCATCGACCAGCTTTTCGATGTTGCCCACCGCCTGATCGGTGTTCCAGCCGGCATCGACGTGGAAAAGCAGCGGCCGCAGCCCCATTTTTTCGACCGCGACCAGCGTTGCATACGAACTGTCCAGCCCTCCGCTCAGTCCGATGATGCAATCGAAATCTTTACCCTTGCCCTCTTCGCGGACCTTGGCCGAAATCTCCGCCAACTCGCGCGCGCCGCGCTCGTCGGTGTGCCAGTTGGGCAGGATCATCTTGCGGTAGTTTGTGCAATATTCGCACACGCCGTCCGCGTCGAAACGGATATTCGGATCGCTCGTATCCATGATGCAATGCGTGCAGATCTGGTATGGCCGGGCGTGGGGGGAGGCAGTCATTTTCAACATGATCCGAAAAAATATCTCAGCGCTTTTGATAAAGTCGGGCAGCCAGTAGCCGATAATCGAGCATTCTCAAAGCGACCTGATGCGAGTGTTGCGCCATCGCCGGCAAAGCGGCTTTGTCCGTCGAAACCGCGCGAAGCGCATCGTCGAGCGTCTGCGTCTTGCCAACCAGCCAACCATTGCCGTCGAGATAGAGCCGATGCCCGGGGATATCGTCGAGCAGGATCGCGCACCGGTTGGCGATGCTCATCTGCATCGTCGCGGACTGGGTTCCGGGCTGGCAATAGACGTCGGCGGCCGCGAGGATCATCCGAAGTTCCTCCGGCGATTTCCAGCCCAGGAGGGAAATTCGAGGATCGGCCGCGACAAGGGCATCCACCCGCGCCTCGACATCGGACAGCACTTTCCCCGTCACGATAAAGCGGAGCGCCGGGTCGTCGATCGCGGAAAAGGCTTCGAGCGCCTCGACCAGTTTTTTGGTCGCGTCGATCTTCCCCGATTGAACGACCAATATCTGATCGTCGGCTATGCCGAGTTCGCCGCGCCCCTTTGCACGAACCGCGGCATATTCCGTATCGTCGGCAACGAACCCCCCGAGCGGATAGAATTCCAGCATCTCCGGCGGCACGCCGTAAAAGTCACGCATGAACTCGACCGACGTCATCGCGACCGGCAGAACCTTGGTGATATAAGGAAAGTTGCGGCGCAATATCGGCCGGTAATAGCTCCAGTGAAGCAGCCATTTCGAAATGAAGCCGCGCGCGCTGTTGAGGAAATCCTCGTGCGAATCCACATAGAAAGCCACGCCCGGATTCTCGCGGACATAGCGCCCCGCGGCATTGAGTTCCCAGCCGCACGCACAATGAAACAGGATCACGTCGGGCGCGAACTTCGCGATACGGGCGTAAATGCCAGGATGCATGCGCAGCTTGGACATCAGCTTGTTCGGCCCCAGTCGGCGGTAGCGCACGCGTTCGACCATCGCCCCGTCGGCTCCCATATAGCGTCCGGGCTCGACGAAGCGGCGCATGCCGCCGGGTTCGATCACCTCGGTCGAGGCGATGACTTCCACCTCATGCCCGTCCCGGACATTCTGCTGGACAAGTTCATTTTCCTGATAGGCAAAGCCGTCCACGTAGAAATTGGACAGGCACAGGTGCAGAATTCGCATCGACAGGTCCGATCAAGCCCACGCGGCGCACGCAAGCCGCCGCCGGGAAAATATAAAAAATAGCGGGATCGCCGCGACACGCGACATCGGCTTCGGCACGTCGACCCTTCCTCTATGAATCCGTCGCCCGTCAGGGGCTGTTCGTGGTGTCCGAAACGGGAGTGCTGAATGCGAATCTGAGGATCAAGATCCAGAATATCCCCCCGATCGAGGTCAGCACCGTCAGCACCGAACCATTTGTCAGGGTCAGCGCGATCGGCAGCAACAATGGCAAGAGCAGCCGGTTGGAAAGCCCTCGCCCGGCCCAGTCGAGCGCCCGCATGAATGCGGCAAAGATCAGGAATGCAACGATGATACCGGGCTGCCCGAGGCTGGCAATGCCGTCGGAAGCGACAAAGCTCGCATTCGCATTGAGCTTCGGAAAGCCGATGAAATCCTCCCCGACGATCAGGCCAAGCGACGGCCATCGGACCTCGCTCAAATATTGCACCGGAATGGGCAGGAAGAAGTTCAACCCGCGAATGTGCGAGAAATAGGTATACCCGCGATCATAGAAGAAATCGGTATAATGCGCGATGAAAATGCCGGGCGTCAGAACCGTGCGCGTTCCGAAATACCAGCATATGAAGTCCGATATGTCCGACTGTTCCCATGTCAGCGCCGACACGAAAAGGATAACCGACAGGGCGGCCATGACGAAATAGGTCGAAGAGAGAATCTTCCGTCCCGAGGAAAGCGCCAGATAGAGCGCAAGGATGAAGGCCGGATACATCAACCCCGATTTTTCCGCGGTGATCGCATAATTCATGATCGACCCGGTCAGCCCGACCGCAAGATACGCGAAATTCTTGCGATACAATCCAAAGGCTACGAGGCCTGTCGAGAAGACGAATTGCGAATAGGTTTGGGCATAGCCTTCGATAAAGTTCTGCGCGCTTCCCCGCTCGCGCTGCTCATACAGATTGTCGAGCGAAGCAAAGCTCATCACGGAACCGAAGCGCAGATAGAGAAAGACGAGCAACAACCCGGCGCAGACCAGAAGGAAGGGCCCCAAAATGGGCAGGGGTTGCCGCCCTTCCTCGACATTTTCCTGACCCTTCTTGCAGATCAGCGAAGCAATGATGAATCCGCCCAGCACGAAGAACATCGTGTAATAGCGATTGACGCTGTTGCCGCCGCTATCCATCCCGGTCAGACAGACCCCGGCCGGAATGACGATGAACAAATAGCAGATGGTCAGGAACAGCGATGATGGCGACGCCATCGAGCGTGGCACGAACGCGCCGCCCAACGCCAGAAACACGATGATGGCGAGCAAATCGTCGAGGCCGATCGAGCCAAAGTGAATCCGGTAAATGCCCCATTCTACCGCCGCATAATTGCGCAGCATCAAGGTGACGGCAGCGAAATAGATCGCGCTGGTCAGTATCCCGACGACAATCGGTTGGACGCTGCGGATGTCGAGAGGGCGGCTGACCCGGTCCATCATTCGGCCCCGTCGATCGCCGGTGAAGTTTTGGAAATGGCCATAATAAGAAGAATCATCACACCGTAAAAAATCGCCCCGGAAACCGCATATGCCTCGGCCGCCCGGTCAGCAAGCAGGCTTGCACCTACCCATGTCGCCGCCACGCGAAAGACGAGACCGCCAACCTGCAGGATCATCGCGAGCCGCTGGCGGCCCGTGATATAGAGCACCATCGAAACGGGGCTCGCGACAAATTGCAGCAATAGCCACGGTGCCATCCAGGCGACGATGATCCCCGCGCGTGTCCATTCGTCACCGAAGGCAACGGGAAAGACAAAGGGCGACAGCAGGCCGATAGCCGCCAGGATCGGCGCGCCGATCCGCAGCAGCATCCTGGTTGTCGATCGCGTGATCTCATCGAGCCGCCCTTGCCGCGCCCGTTCCGGCGCCTGGCTCAGGAACACCTGGCTGGTCGCGGTTCCGAAAAGCGCCATAGGGGCCTGCACGACGCTGGTCGCGAGCAGCAATTGCCCGACCTCGGCCTCGGAAACCAGCACGCCGATCAACAGAACCGGAAGCTGGATGGCGGCGCTGTTGGCCAACGCTTCCCATATGGAATAGCGCGGATAATAGCTATACTGCCTCAATGCGGGCCGTAGCCGCGCGAAATCAGGCTTCAACTGCCGCAGCATCGCCTTTCGCCACATCTGGACGAGGATCAGTACGGCTGCGGTACCGCCGTTGACGACGAAACCCGCTATCAGGCCCAGCGGCGACGGCGCCGCGAGCCCGCTCGCGATCTGGATCGTCGAAGCCCCCGCGGATTGCGCGACCCGCGCTCGCGCCACGAGGCCGTAGCTGCGTTTGCGGACATGCCAGCTCTGGAGCGCGGCGAAACAGCCCGTCGCCAGCAAGGCGATCGGCAACATCCAGAGATAAGGCGTCACGGCGCCGAGCCCGAGCCGCGCGACCGCCGCATCCGGAATCATCAACAGTGCCACCGCGATCAGAACCGACAACAACACGCAGCCGAACAGGGCGAGCCAAAACACGTCGCGCGCCTCGGCATCCGCTTCGGGGAGCGGGATCGCGATCTCGAAACGCAAGCAGGCGATGACAGCGAGAATATAATAGATGCTCGCAAACAGGCCCAGGATCCCAACGTCTGCCGGGGTATAGAGACGCGCAATGACGATCAGCGTCGCGGCGGTGATTGCGTGCGCAATCGCGGTACCGCTGACCAGCGTCAGCACCGGACCGAGGAAGCTTTCGGGATGGCGCAGCCGCTCGATCAAATGGCTGATCCTCGGGACGAGCCCCGGCGCGGGTTTCACGGCAGGGTCACTTCCCGAGCGTGGCCGCCAGCGCGTCGGTGACCTTCGACTGGTCTTCTTCGCTGAGATAGGGATGCATCGGCAACGAAATCACCTGCTCGGCCGCCGCATCACCCACGGGCAGGCGTGCCGTATCGTCGCGCGACGCCGGCTGACGGTTGAGCGGCATCGGATAATGTATCGCCGTCGGCACGCCAGCATCGTGCAGCGCGGCCTGCACTTTTGCACGGTCGGCGACGCGCACGGTATATTGCGCCCAGGCACTGATGCTGCCCGGCGTCACCGTTGGCAACCCGACCGGCAAATTGTGCAGCCGGCCGGCATAGCCATCGGCAACGCGCTGACGAGCCGCAATCTCGTCGTCGAGGATCGCGAGCTTGGGCAGCAGAATCGCCGCCTGGATTGTGTCGAGCCGGCTGTTGACCCCCAGCCGGACATGATAATAGCGCCGCTCCTGCCCATGACGGGCGATCTGGCGCATAATGGTCGCGAGTTCGTCGTCGCTGGTGAACAGCGCGCCCCCGTCGCCATAGCAACCGAGCGGCTTTGACGGGAAAAAGCTGGTGCAGGCGATCGTCGAAAGATTGCCTGACTTAAGTCCCCCGATCGAGGCACCGAAACTCTGCGCCGCATCTTCTATGACCGGGACGCCATGGCGGCCCGCAATCGCATTGATCGCGTCGAAATCGGCGCATTGCCCGTAAAGCGACACCGGGATGATCGCCTTTGTACGCGAAGTGATCGCCGCCTCGAGCAGCGACGGGTCGAGATTATAGGTTACGGGGTCGATATCGACGTAGACGACCTTGGCACCGAGCAGCAGCGCAGCCTCGGCGGTCGCGATATAGCTGAAACCCGGCGTGATGACTTCGTCGCCCGGCCCGACGCCCAGCGCCATCAGCGCAATCTGCAGCGCGTCCGTCCCGTTCGCGACGGTAATGCAATGCCTGGCACCGCAATAGCTGGCCAGTTTGCTTTCCAGTTCCGCAACTTCCGGACCCAATATATATTGTCCATGCGCCAGGACCCCGGCTATGCCGCCCTCGATTTCGCGCCGCAAACGGTCCTGCTGGACATCCAGATCAACGAATTTCACTGCGCGCCTTCCGTTCTTGTCACACGGTCCCCGTCAAGCTGGTAGCGATCGCCCGTGTGCGGACACTCCGCAATTCCCTTTCCGGTGAGCGGCAGGGACAGCCGCTCGCCAAAGGCACTCATCCAGCCCAATTGCCGTGCCGGAACCCCTACCATCAGGGCAAAATCAGGCACGTCGACATTAACTACGGCGCCCGCGCCGACGAACGCGAATTCACCAATTGTGATGCCGCATACGATCGTGCTGTTCGCACCGAGGGTCGCGCCGCGGCGGACAAGCGTGCTGCGATATTCATTTTTCCGTTCGATCAGCGCCCTGGGGTTGTGAACGTTGGTGAAGACCATGCTCGGTCCACAAAAAACGCCCTCTTCCAAGGTGATATCGTCATAGATCGAGACGTTGTTCTGGATCTTGCACCGATCGCCGATCTCGACCCTGTTCGCGACAAAAACATTCTGCCCCAGCGACACGCCGCGGCCTATGCGCGCACCGCCGCAAACATGACTGAAGTGCCAAACGCGGCTGCCCGCGCCGATTGTCGCCCCCTCGTCGATGACGGCGCTGGCATGAACCTGTACATTGTCAAAACGAAGCTCCGACAACGGCTAGCGTCCCGCCGCCACGCTGAGCGGATGCAATTCGCCGCCGGCTTGCGAGACCTCGGCGCTGCGGATCGCCGCGACCGTTTCGATCGCGGTCCGGTTTTCCTCGAGCCGGAAGCCACGCCCGGCGAGGATTTCCTCGTAGCTGCGGGTGTGAAGGTCGGTAAAGCCCTCCGAAAACTCGATTTCCTCGCCATCGATGGTGATGGAGCGGAAGGTGCGCTGCCCGGCGGCGCGCAGGTCTGCGGGAACATCGTTGACGTCGAGCGACATGTACCACCGCACACGCGCGCGTTCATATTCCAGATACCCGCCAGCGCGGGTCGGCTCGTGGACGTGCACCTTGTTGTCCTGCAAATTGCCGAACAGGAAATGGAGCATGTCAAAGAAATGGACGCCGATGTTGGTCGCGATCCCGCCCGACTTGCTCGTGTCGCCTTTCCAACTCTGCAGATACCAGCGTCCGCGCGACGTGACATAGCTCAAGTCGACCTCGCATTTGCGCGAATTGCCCGCCGCCAGTATCTTTTCGCGCATTGCGATGATCGCCGGGTGAAGGCGAAGCTGAAGGATGGTGTTGATCTGCCGCCCCGTATCGCGCTCGATTTCCAGCAGGCCGTCAATGTTCCAGGGATTCAGGACGAGCGGCTTTTCGCAGATCGCGTCGGCCCCCGAACGGAGCGCAAAGCGCATGTGCGCATCATGCAGATAATTGGGTGAGCAGATCGCGATGAAATCGACGGCCGACTGCGCTTCACGATCGCGGCGCAACTTGTCGATATGGCGGTCGAACCGTTCGAATTCGCGAAAGAAATGTGCGTCGGGAAAGAAGCTGTCGATGACACCGACCGAATCGTTCACGTCCATCGCAGCAACCAGATCGTTGCCGGTGTCGCGGATCGCGCGCATGTGGCGCGGGGCGATATAACCGGCAGCTCCTAACATTGCGAAGCGTTTCATTGATGTTCTGATCCTGAAGAATGGCGACCGCGAGGGGGGCGGCCGTGCGGGCGCCGCGATGCCCCATTTGCCCATGATGTGCAATCGCTTTTCGTTTCATCGCGCGGGGTCCGACGGCGCGCCAAATCCACGCAAAAAGGGATGGAGTTGCAAGCCTCCGTCGTCTAGTTGCCGCCCATGCTCAATGCCTCAATCTCCCCATGGCCCTCCTTTACTCAAGAGGAAGCCAGCCGCGTCCAAGAGATCATTTTGTCGAACCGCGTTAACTACTGGACCGGCGACGAGGGTCGGCAGTTTGAACGCGAATTCGCCAAGTGGAGCGGCAGCGCCCACGCCATAGCGCTCGCCAACGGAACGCTTGCACTGGATCTGGCATTGAAGGTGCTCGGTATCGGCCCGGGCGACGAGGTGGTCGTAACGCCGCGGACCTTTATCGCATCGGTGTCAACCGTTGTGAATGCGGGCGCGACACCCGTTTTTGCCGATGTCGACGCCGACAGCGGCAATATCAGCCCGGCGACGATAGCCCCGGTACTCAGCGAACGCACCCGCGCGATCATTCCGGTCCACTTGGGTGGATGGCCGTGCGACATGGATGGCATCATGGCGCTGGCTAGCGCGCGCGATATCAAGGTGATCGAGGACTGTGCGCAAGCGCATGGCGCCATGGTCGGCGGCCGCAGCGTCGGCAGTCTGGGTCATATCGGAGCCTGGTCCTTCTGCCAGGACAAGATCATGACTACCGGCGGCGAAGGCGGGATGGTCACTACCGACGACATGTCGCTCTGGGATGCGATGTGGTCGTTCAAGGATCATGGCAAGAGCTGGGATGCCGTCTATAATCGCGAGCATCCGCCGGGGTTTCGCTGGCTCCACGAAAGCTTCGGCACCAACTGGCGCATGCTTGAAATCCAGGCTGCGATCGGCCGCATACAGCTTCGCCGCATGACCGAATGGACTGCCCGCCGCACATGGATTGCGGGCCAGATCCGCGATGCGCTGACCCCCTTGGCTTCGGCGGTACGCGTGCCGACTGCCGAAGCGGGGCTGACCCACGCCTATTATCGTCAATATGCCTATGTTCGCGAGCAAGGGCTGAAGGACGGCTGGAGCCGCGACCGCATCATCGCCGAATGCATGGCGCGCGGAGCGATCATCATGCAAGGCAGCTGTTCGGAGGTCTATCTGGAGCGCGCCTTCGACGATACGCCATGGCGCCCCGCGCAGCGTCTGCCGGTTGCGCGCGAGCTGGGCGAGACGAGTCTCATGTTCCTGTGCCACCCTACCTTGACCGATGATGAGGTTGCAAAAATGGCACGCGTCGCAGCCGAAGTAATCGGCGAAGCAAGCCGTTAAGTCGCGTGTCCCGGCGGCAATAGGTTCGCCGGGACAAGCCGAAACTTCAGCGCGGATCGAGCTGCCGCGCCGGGTTGCCGACAACCACGGCGCCGTCCGGAACATCCTTGGTCACGACGGCCCCCATTCCGACGACAGCTCCGGCGCCGATACGCAGCGGCTTGCCGGGCACGCCCTGCTTAATGACCGCGCCAGTCCCGATATAGGCGAAGTCACCGATGTGAACATTGCCATTGCAACACACCTTCGGAGCGAAGGTCACGAAATCGCCGATCACGCAGTCATGCGCGACATAGCTGTAAATGTTGCAATGAAATTGCCTGCCGATCCGCGCCGACGCGGTTACCATTGTGAAATCAGAGAATATCGCACCGGGACCGATGTGCGTGTCATGTCCGATCACCGCCGTTGCGGCGATCACGCTTGCCAGCCGGTCTTCGCTGAAATCGTCCGCAAGCCGCTGCCGTGTTGCACCGTCACCGATCGCGATGCAGATCTGCTCTGATCCAGACAGGGCGTCGGGATGGATGACATCGAAACCGAAAATCGGATCGGCGGAATCCTGGGACACGAAGACGATCTCGCTAAACCCGGCGCGCAGCGCCATCGAAGCGACTTCGCGTCCAAAACCGCCAGCTCCATAGATTGCAAGTTTCTGCATGGCCGCCAGACGCCCCTTTCCCATCGTTGTTTTCATGATCAGGGCCTGCGCCCCGGTTTATCAATTCTTCGCCGCAGCCTTGCCCAGGCGCAGCTTTCCAACTGTCACCATCGACGGGTTCCGCCCGATTCCGCCCGCGATTCGCATATCGAGCCGTACGAGATCGCAACTGGCGGGCAACGACATCGTCAGGGGCTTGTTCGCGGGCACGCCAGCCAGCAGGTCGGCCGACCGGCTGACCTTGCCTTTCGACGCCCCGGCAAGGCAGGTCGCGACCCAGTTGGCTGAGCCCTGCAAATTGGCCGTGCGGTCGTAGACCTGCCACTGCAATTGCGTCGATCCGCGCGGTGCGACGAGCTTCGTCGCTGCGATACCGATCGTTCCCGGCGTGCCGAAAAACTCGACGCCGGTTTCGCCGGGAGCGAGACCGATCAACGTTGCGCCCTGCGTACCGCTGTCAGCGTAATACCATGTGAACGGCGGGTAGCCGTCGATGGGTTTGCCATCGATCACAGGCCGCACATCCCCTAGCGCTGCGGCGTTAGAGCGGGGAAGCAGGGGATAAAGCGCGATAGCAACGTCATGCGACCCCTCCTCTACCAGCCGGTAAACGATCTTGGCATAGATGGGATCGAGTTCGGGAAGGTTTGGCGCCTTCGCCTTTCGCTCGACGAAAAGGCGGCCGAGCGGCTCCGCCTTCGGCAACTTGCCCGCCGCCGTGCCGATCAGCGCCGGCAACCAGCCATTGTCGGCGCGAATATAGGGTTGGAGATAGGCACGCCCCTGCGGCGCAGTAATAATTAGTGCAAGGCGGGTGATAGCCTCACCGGCGGCATCGGGCTGTGTGCGCACGATCAGGTCATAGTGGCGCAGCGCGGACGCGATCATTCCCCGCCGTAGCTGATCATCGGCCAGCCAGATCTGCACGGCCGCATCGCGGCGACTGATCTTTTCCGCCCGCGCCATGGCCTTGCGCGCACGCGGTTTGTTTCCCATTCGCTCGAAGCCTTGGCCGACCATCCACAACGAGCGAGCAGACAGTGGAGCATAGCCGAGGCCGGTCCGCCCGACACCGATCAGCTTCGCAGGCGCAACCTTCTTGCGCCCCTCGTACAGGTTGATCGCGAGCTGGGTCTGGCCGGCACGCCACGAAAAAAAGCCGCCGCCGAGCGGACGGAACGTATCGATCGGCATACCGATCGAAGCCGCAACTTGCGAAAAGGACAGCACGGCTAGAAACAGGCCCGCCAGCATCGCCGCAAAGATGCGCGGGCTGGGCCGGAACGGTTCCCGCCCAGGCTTGCCAGCACGTCCCATGGTGCGGATCATTTACGGTTATCCGTGCCGTCGTTTTCGGTACGGTCCTGACCATATCCGTAGCCGTAGCCGTAGCCGTAGCCGTAGCCCGCCTGTTTCGCGCGATATTTGGTGAGCAACGCGCCCAGCAGGTGCGCGCGCGAATCGCGCAAACGATGAATCGCGGCCTGCGATGCACGCACCGCCGTGCGATCGGCCTCGATCACATACACCACGCCCTCGACGACGTTGGCGATCAGAGGAGCGTCAGACAGGCCGAGCATCGGCGGGCTGTCGAGAATGACATGATCGAAGCGAGTGGTGAGCAGTTCCACGAACTGCTGCAGCCGTTCGCCGCTGAGCAGTTCCGACGCGCTGGGCGGCGTCGGGCCGGCGGCGACGAAGCTCACGTTCAATGCGCCAGTCGGCTGGATCAGCTTCTCCCAATCCTCGTCGCCCGCCAGGAAGTTGGAAACGCCACGCTTGTTCTCGAGGCCAAGGCGCGATGCCAGGATCGGGCGCCGCATGTCGACGTCGACAAGTACGACCGAGCCAGAGGTCCGCCCCAAGACACGCGCGAGCGAATAGGCCGACGTCGACTTTCCTTCCGCCGGCGAGGTGCTGGTGAGCGCCATCGTCTTCGGAACGCCATGATCGGTCGAGAAGCTGAGGTTCGTACGAACCGTCATATAGGCTTCGGAGAGGACCGACTTCGGATCGTCGATATTTTCCAGCGCATCGTCGTCCACCACCGGGATCGCACCGAGCAAGGCAACGTTGAGCTTGTCGGCAACCTGACCAGGCTCACGGATGCTCTCATCGAGGTTTTCAAGGATGACAACCGCCAGCGCAGCAAGGCCGAGACCTGCAAGGAGGGCCATCACCAGGTTGACCAACAGCCTTGGCGACGACGGCTTTTCGGGTTTCGGCGCTTCGTCAACTACGGCGATATTGTTCGTGCCCACGCCGGCCACGCCGATTTCCTTGTAGCGCTGGAGCAGCGAGTCATAAAGCTGGCGGTTGGTATCCACCTCGCGCTGGTAAATATTATACTGAATGCTGGAACGGTTTTCGGCGTCAAGCTTGCCGAGAAGTTCATCCACCTGCCCGCGCAACTCCTGTTCCCGCCCGCGAGCGGCATCGAATTCGGCGACATAGGATGCGCTCACCCGCTTTTCCTCGGTCGCGATCGATCGGTCAAGCGCGGAAACCTGTTCCTGAGCGGCGCGCGCTTCGGGATATTCGGGCTCGAAATGGACGAGCAGGTCCTGATAGCGCGCATTCGCCTCGGCGCGTCGTTGGCGCAGCGTGTTGAGCGATTGGTTCTCCAATGCCAGCCTGGTGCTGCCCGGCGAGCGCGCTGCGCGCAGCCGGGCTTCTGCCTGGGTGCGTTCTTCGGTCGCTTTGACCAATACCTCGTTCAGCTGCTCGAGATTATTCGAAGCAAGCGTCTGGGTGGTCTGGGTACGGCCTTCGTTGCTGCGCGTTTCCGACAGCTTTACGATGCCCTGACGCGCAGCGTAATTCACAAGGTCGCGCTCCGATTGCTCGAGGCGTTCCCGCAGCCCTTGAAGCCGCGTTTCGAGATAGACGCGCGCATCGGCGGTCGATGAAAAACGGCGGTCCATGCTCTGTTGCGCGAACTCGTTAACCCATGCGCGGGCAATCTGCCGCGAAATTTCCGCGGACGCACTGGTATAGCTCACATCGACAAGAGCCGATCCACGTAGCGGGGAGATCCCTATATGATCGAGTAGCAGGTCGGCCGCTTGGCGCTGGCGCTCGCGCATTGCGTCGACCGGCACCGCGGCGTTCCCGCCCGAAAGCAGACCTTCGCCCACGGGAGTTGCACCATGCGCGGCGAAGAAATCGGCATTGCTCGCAAGCCGCAGGCGCCGCTCGACCCGTTCGGCAAGCGAGCGGGCGCCCAGTAGTGAATACTGAGTAAGGTAAAATTCCTGACTTGGCGTTGCATTCTCGCGCTGCAAGCCTTCAACGTTGGTGACGTTGGCCTGCTCGCGCGCAATTTCGATGCGCGATGTCGCTGTATATTGAGGCGTCATCAGTAGCGTGAGGATGGTGCCGATGACGACCGTCACCATGACGATCGCCGCAGCAAGCAAGATATGACGCTTCAACGCGTTCCAATATTCCAGCAGCACGGGCGCCGACCAGAATTGCTGGTCGTTTGCGCGCGCGATGGCTTGAACGGGAGGCTGCAAGTTAGACATTCAGGAAATCTCGCAAAAAATCTGTACCGGAGGTCAGTTGTTGTTATCCAGCACTGCAACCAGAGGAGAAACAAAGAGCGGCGCGACCTGCACGAACTGCTGAAGCAGACGACGACCGGGGGAATCGCCGACGACGACGATGTCATTGGGATAGAGCAGCGGGTCGGCATAGGCCCCGCGACGGATAGCGCCGAGATCGTAGAGGGCAATCATCTGGCGACCGTTGACTTTGCGGTGGATCACCACTTCGCGTAGCTTTGCGAATTCGGTCGCGCCGCGCGCTGCCGCAACACCGCGCATCAGCGTCATGCCCGCGACGATCGGATAATTGCCCGCTTGGCGCACCTCGCCGTCGATCGTCACGAACCGGCTCACCGATTCCTCGAGATTCACAGCGACGCGCGGATTGCGCATATGACCGGCGCGCAGTTGCTGGACGACGCGATCGGTCGCCTCGCCCAGCGTCAGATTGTCGATGTTGACGACGCCCGCAACCGGAACGGCGATATTGCCGCTGCCGTCGGCGGTGACGTGCCGGTTGCTGAGCTCCTCGATGCCCAGGACATCGACGATCAACTTGTCATAGGGGCCAATGCGATAGACATAGCCCTGATCGGCGCCGAGTTGCCCATCCGGCCCGGGAAGCTCGCTGGCTTCAACGCGCGTGACAGTCGGCCCGCCGACGCCGCCGGAGGCCAAGCTCTTGGCGCAACCCGCGAGCGATACCGACATAATCGCCATTGCGCCGACGACCGACACCCGGAAACACTGCTTCAAAATCGCTTCGCGCATAAACCTCATCACTTCTTCGCCGACCGATAGGCGGCCGCACACCATGCGGCGGCCATGATTCCCAGCAGCATCAGCGACGGAACTCGGAGCGGATAGTCAGCCGCGCTGGAGAGTGCAAGCATCGTCAGAATGGAAAACCCGGCGCGGCCCAGTATCTGGGCGGAGAAGCCCTGATCGTTGATGCCCACCCCTCGGTTCTGATGCAGCGAGCGCAGCGAGATCAGCGCAAAGATTCCGGCGCCAAGCATTAGCAGAACTCCGGGCACACCCGTCGTCAGCAGCAGTTCGACGAAGTCATTGTGTGCATGGTTGAAATATTGCGCAGAGATAAGCTTGTCCGGCTCGTATATTTGATAGACTTCGACAAAAGTGCCGAGGCCGCTTCCGAACGGCAGGAAATCGCCTATCGCCTTAAAGACATAGGGCAGCGCGCTGATACGCAATTCGCCCGCGGGGTCGGTCCCGACCAGACGCTGTATCGCAGGCGTGCGTAGGACTACGATCATCACGACCAGTATCAGAACTGCGATCATTGCGAAGATGACGAGTCGCACCCGCCGGTCCGCTTGCCGGTCCGCTGCGCGCGCTTGGGCAATGGGCGATTTATATACCCACCATGCGGCCACCATACCGACGAACGCCAGGATCAGACCAGCGCGTGATCCCGTCATCAGAATCAACGGCAACAGCAACATGCCGCCGGCGATGGTGATCGCTCGGCGGAATAGAAGCTGATCGGGCTTGCCTTTGAAGAAAGACAGGTTCGCCGCCAGCAAGGGATAGATCATTGCCATGAACATCGCCTGATGGTTGCGGTTGGCAAAGAGGCCCACGCTCAGGCCATTGTTCGTTATGCGATAGAAATAGAGCGGTCCCTTGGCTGGCCCGATCGCCTGGACGAGGCCGATGATGCCACTCACGAACCCGAGGATGATCAGCAGTATCACCAGGCGGCGTTGCCAATGCTCATGAAGCGACAGCGCCGCCACGAGCAGGGCCAGCGGCGCTGCAAGAGAGAAGAGAGCATTCCAGGTACGCGCCTGCGCCACCGACAACGGCTGCCACGGAAGAGCCATTCCCGCGTCGCGGTAAACCCCGACGAGCAGATCGCGCCCCGGCAGTGACGTCCAAATCGCGGGGGGAAGCGGAATGAGTTGCAACGCCGGCAGCGCGACGACCGCCAGAGCAAAAATCAGCAGTGCCCGCCCTCTATTCCATGCAGCCTGCCAGCAAAGCGCGACTGAAAGTGCCAGCAGCACCATCGAAAGCGGCCGCCACACGAGCAGCGACACAAGATCGTCGCGCGCGCCGCCCGCGATAAGGAATGCTGTGGCGAGAAGGGCGAACGACAGGAGATAGGCCGGGCGCGACGCCTCCGCCTGCGCGGGAGCAGTGGACTTTAGGGGACTAAATATTGCCATCTGTTCTGACTATCCAACGGATCGGTTTTGCAAGGTGTGTTCGAGTGGAGCCGCGTCGTAACCGGCGTCCGGAGTGGCAGGGGTATAGTCGGGAACGAGTCTGCGGACCACCGTCAGCGCGCCGGCCGAATCGCCTTTTTCCAGCGACCGCGACATATGGCCGAGTTCCTCCGCCAATTCGGTCCATTCGAGCCTCTTTTCGCGGGCCCGCATGATCCGGCCGTGCTCGGTGGGTTCGGGATTGTCGCCGATCAGCAATTCTTCGTACATTTTCTCGCCGGGGCGCAAGCCGATTTCCTCGATGATGATATCGCCATCGGGATTTTCATCATCGCGAACCGTGCAGCCTGAAAGCTGAATCATCGATCGGGCAAGGTCAATGATCCGGATCGGTTGCCCCATGTCGAGAACAAACACCTCGCCGCCCCTCGCCATCGCGCCCGCCTGCATGACGAGCTGCGCGGCCTCGGGGATCGTCATGAAATAACGCGTGACCTCGACGTGCGTCAGCGTCACGGGACCGCCGGCGTTGATTTGCGCCTGGAAGCGCGGAACGACCGAGCCGCTCGAACTAAGCACGTTGCCGAAGCGGACGATCGAAAAGATCGTCGAGCCGCCCTTGTCGGCGCGCGCTTGCACGACCAGTTCGCACACGCGCTTTGAAGCACCCATGATGTTCGTTGGCCGCACGGCCTTGTCGGTACTCACCAGAATGAATCGCGACGCCCCCGCCCGTTCGGCCTCTATGCAGCAGTGATAGGTGCCCATGATATTGTTGCGTAAACCCGAGATCGGATTGGCCTCGACCAGCGGCACATGCTTGTAGGCAGCAGCATGAAAAACCGTGTCAGGCCGGTGATGCGCCATGATCCGCTGGATTGCGGGGCCGTCAGACACATCGGCCAGTTGAGGAACGATAACCACACCCTCCCCTGCCAGACCGCCCTGCTCAAGCTCGGACAAAATCGTGTAAAGCGCGAACTCCGACTGCTCGACGAGCACCAGGCATCGCGGGTGACGCATCATCACCTGGCGGCAAAGTTCGGCGCCGATCGATCCACCGGCTCCCGAAACCAGCACGACCTTGCCCGTTATCGCGCCGCCGAGAAGTTGCTCGTCCGGCGGCACCGGATCGCGACCCAGCAGATCCTCAACACGAATTTCCTTCAGGTCGCGGATCGACACTTGGCCGTCGATGATGTTGCCGATGCTAGGCAGCGAGCGGACGCGCACCGGATATTTCTTGAGCTCCTCGACGATCTCCAGCCGGCGACCGCGCGTGACGCTGGGCAAGGCCAGCAATATCTCATCGATTCCGAGCTCGCCGATCTGCGGACCGATGTCGCGGGCGCTGTGAATACGCGCGCCGTCGATCAAGTCGCCCGTCAGGCTGTGATCGTCATCGAAATAACAGGCGAGCGTCAAGTGACTCTCGTGGCGCAGGGCCAGGCCGAGCTGCTGGCCCGCGCGGCCTGCCCCATAAATGGCCACCCGATGCTGGCGACTTCGATGAACGAGATGCAACACGTCTACCAGTGCGTAGCGAATGATCACCCTGCTCATCGCGAGCAGCAGCAGCAGCAATATCGGCTGCAACACACCGATTGTCCGCGGCACACCGTCGACCCCGACAAAGCTGAAAATCGTCAACATCGGCAGCATCAGCAACAGGCAGGCAACCGCCACATCGACGATCGTCCGCCCGCCCGCCGACCGGATGATCGCGCGATAGATTCCCGTCCACCACGCAATCAAAAACCAACACAAAAGTGCCAACACGGCGACGATCATCACCGGGCGGCTGAAGAGATCCCATTCGCCCAGTCGAATTGAAAAAGCGAACCAGACCGACAGCACGCATGTGATCGCATCCATCGCAAGCGCGACAAGGCGTCGCGCCGGACGCGGTATGTCGGCGATCCGGCGTAGCACACTGACTGTCAAATTTATAATGGGGGGTGATTGAGGGGTTCGGGATGCCATCACATGAAACCGTTGAGAACCAGTCGAATAGAGTAATAGTTCACAGATGACCAAATAGCTGGTGGTGGCGTCCCGGCCGTGCTCTTCGCCAAGGACTGCCGCTGCGCTGCGCTCTTAGTGCGCCAGCCCCGGGGGGGCAACGACAAAAGCTCTGGCCCTGAACATTCTTTTCGCCAGTTTCTGGCGATCTCTCTGCAGCATTTTCCGGAGAACCCTGGCGCATGGTGGGGAAGCTATCCGATCCGTCGGCCCATGCCGATGGGAAACCGGCCGGCAATCCGGCCTCTCCCGCATTTCGCCTCTTCGCGGGATATCGGGCGATCATCTATTCCGGCGGCACTCAGGTTTTTAAATAACGCCGTTCGCTTCCCTCGATCGCGATCGCGGTCAGTACGCCGGACTTATAGGCACCCGTATCGATCCCGATCCGGTTAGGCCATTCATCGACGTCATTCTGGATCGTGTGACCATGAACGACCATCACACCATGATCCCGCTTGTCGCTCAGAAAATCATCTCGGATCCAACGCAGATCGGAGAGAATTTGTTTCTCGAGAGGAACGCCGGGACGAATGCCGGCGTGGACGAAAGCATAGTCGCCGATTTCGACCACATCTTCTCCGGAACCCAAAAATGCGACGTGCGCAGCCGGAACCATTGCGGGAAGTCTCTCGGCGACTTCCTCAAAAGTCGCTTCGTCGAGATTCAGATCACTGTTCCAATAACTCTTGACCGTCGCCTCGCCGCCTATCCGCATGAAATAGCGCAGGCGCTGGATGTCGCCGGTCAGCGCGGCAAGAAAGCATTCCTCATGATTGCCGATCAGCAGCCGCGTATCCGGAAATTCATTCTTCAGCCGGATCGCCCGCTCAACGACCTCGGCCGATTGCGGCCCGCGGTCGACGAGGTCGCCGAGGAGGATCAGCGTCACCATTGCGGGGGCGCGTCCGGCATTGTCGGCCCGGATCATGTCGATCAGCTCTGCAAACAGATCATCGCGTCCATGGATGTCGCCGATCGCGTAGACGCGTTGCCCCTCGGGGATTGCAAAGCAGTCGCGCGCGGCCGCGACCGGCTTGCTCTTACGCTTCCAGAACATGAATTGGGTCCAACTTGAAAAACTCTGCTTCGACGCTTCGATGATCGGCCAATCGGGGGCTGTGCGCCCCTAGCGTCCCCGGCCTCGACTGACAATAACGGCTTTGCCGCCGCAGCGTTGCTTCGCTCTTGCGGATAACGCGGTTAAAGGAGTTGCAAGCTTTGCCAACTATCGGGGATTTGGCTAGCTTCATGGTCCCGTCCGCGAGAAAGCTTGCGACGACCGGAGAATTTGATGATCAAAATAATGACGGTTTTCGGCACCCGGCCGGAAGCGATCAAAATGTTTCCTGTTGTCCACGCGCTGCGCTCCCAACCAAGAATCGAAGCTCGCGTTTGCGTTACGGCCCAGCACAGGGAAATGCTCGACCAGGTTCTGGATATCGGACGCATAGTGCCCGATGTCGATCTTGACCTCATGAAACCGGACCAGTCGCTCGACAATCTTCTCGCTCGACTGGTCACCGGTCTCGGCGAGGTATTCGACCGCGAGAAACCCCACCGCATCCTGGTTCATGGCGATACGCTGACGACGATGGCGGCGACGCTTTCCGCTTATTTCCGCAAGATTCCGGTCGGCCATGTCGAGGCGGGGCTGCGCAGCGGCAACATCTATCACCCCTGGCCCGAAGAGGTGAACCGCAAGGTCGCCGGAGCCGTCGCGGACCTGCATTTCGCGCCGACCGAAACCGCCGCCGCGGCGCTGCGCGGTGAAAATGTGCCCGCCGACCGCATTCACATCACCGGCAACACGGTCATCGACGCGCTGCTCGCGACAAGGGCACGGATCGACGAGGAACCGGCGCTTGCCGCCGGACTCGACCCGCTTGTCGCGCGCTTTGCCGGCAAAAGGATCATCGCGGTGACGTCGCACCGGCGCGAGAATTTCGGCGACGGGATGAAGGCCATCGCCGAGGCAATTGCCGCCATCGCGGCGCGGAGCGACGTCGCGGTGGTCTTTCCGGTCCATCCGAACCCGCATGTCCGCAGCGCGATGGAACCGATCCTCGGCGCCCTCGACAATGTCGCGCTGATCGATCCGCTCGACTATCCGCACTTCGTTCGCCTGCTCGCCACCTCCGAACTCGTGCTGACCGACAGCGGCGGCGTGCAGGAAGAGGCGCCCTCGCTCGGCAAGCCGGTGCTGGTGATGCGCGAGACGACCGAGCGCCCCGAAGGCATCGAAGCCGGCACCGCGCGGCTTGTCGGAACCGACAAAGCGCGTATTGTTTCCGAAATTTTCAAGCTTTTGGACGACAAGGACGCCTATTCGGCCATGGCCCGTGCCCATAATCCCTTTGGTGACGGCACGGCGGCAAAACAGATTGCGGAGATTGTTGCGCGTGCCCATTGATAGCGAACAGAAGGTCACGGTCCTCGGGCTTGGCTATATCGGCCTGCCCACCGCCGCGCTGATCGCGCGTTCGGGCAACCGCGTGACCGGCGTCGACGTCAGCCAGCATGTCGTCGACACCGTCAACAACGGCAAGGTCCATATCGAGGAAGTCGATCTCGACGGCCTCGTTCAGGGTGTCGTCGCGCGCGGCAACCTGGTCGCCTCGACCGAGGTCGCGCCTGCCGACGTGTTCGTCATCGCGGTACCGACCCCGCACGACGAAGAGCATCGCCCCGACATCGCCTATGTCCTCTCTGCCGCGCGCGCGATCGCGCCGAAGCTCGAAGCAGGCAATCTCGTCATCCTCGAATCCACCTCGCCCGTCGGCACCACCGAAAAGGTCGCCGCGCTGCTCGCCGAGCTCCGCCCCGACCTCAAGGTTCCGGGTGCCTGCACCGGCGCGGCCGACATCTTTGTCGCATATTGTCCCGAGCGCGTGCTGCCCGGCCGCATCCTCGTCGAGCTGGTCGACAATGACCGCTGCATCGGCGGCATCACCCCGCGCTGCGCCCGCCGTGCGATGACCTTTTACCGCCAGTTCGTGCGCGGCGCCTGCGTCACCACCTCGGCGCGCGCCGCCGAAATGGTGAAGCTGGTCGAAAACAGCTACCGCGACGTCAACATCGCCTTCGCCAACGAGTTGTCGATGATGGCCGAGCATATGGGTGTCGATGTGTGGGAGGTCATCCGCCTCGCCAACCTCCACCCGCGCGTCAATATCCTCCAGCCCGGCCCCGGCGTCGGCGGCCATTGCATCGCGGTCGACCCCTGGTTCCTCGTCCATGGCGCCCCCGATCACAGCCGCCTTATCCGCACCGCCCGCGAGGTCAATCTGGCCAAGACCGCGCATGTCATCGGCGCCGCCGAAATGCTCGTGTCGCAGTATCCGAACGCGCGCGTCGCATGCCTCGGCCTCGCCTTCAAGCCCAATATCGACGATTTCCGCGAAAGCCCCGCGGTTGAAATCGCCGCCGCGCTCGCGCGCCGCTTCGGCAAGCAGATCGAGATCGTCGAGCCCTATGCGCGCGGCCTGCCGATGGAATTCGCCGGCACCGGGGCCGAATTGATCGACCTCGACAGCGCGCTGGCGGGTTGCGATCTGCTGATCGTTCTCGTCGACCATGATCTGTTCAAGTCGATCCCGATCGAGGAACGCGGCGACAAGATCGTCTACGACACGCGCGGACTCTGGCTCGACCAGCCGAACGGCGGCGGCGGCAATCGTTTGCATCGCGCCGCCTGACGCTCTTCGCTTGACCGCGCGCGGGTGCGATCGCATCTGCGATCCATGCTGACCCGCCTCGAAACCATCGTCGTCGAAAAGCCCTGGGGCCGCACCGATATTCCGGCCGCGTTCGGCGATTTCGGCGGGCGCCGCATCGGCGAGATCTGGTTTTCCAATCCCGCCGGCGACGACGCGCCGATCATGGTCAAATTCCTCTTCACGTCGGAGCGGCTGTCGATCCAGGTCCATCCCGACGACGAAGCGGCGCAAGCCGCGGGCTTCCCGCGCGGCAAGGAAGAATGCTGGCTGATCCTCGACGCCGAACCGGGGGCCGAACTCGGCGTCGGGCTCAACGTCGAAACCACGCGCGAAGCGCTGCACGACGCCGCACTCGATGGATCGATCGTCGACATGATCGACTGGCGCCCGTCGAAGACCGACGATTTCGTCTATAACCGCGCAGGCACGATTCATGCGATCGGCCCCGGGCTGACCGTCGTCGAAGTGCAGCAGAATGTCGACTGTACCTATCGCCTCTATGATTATGGCCGCCCGCGCGAACTGCACCTCGATGAAGGCTTGAAGGTCTCGCACCCCGGCCCCGTCCACGATCCACGCGACACGGTCGTCGATCCGCACACCAGCCGCATGCTTGTCAGCGGGCCGCATTTCCATCTCGCACAGCTCGCAGCACCGCTCGACCCCTCGCTTCTTGAACAGACCGGCGGCGAACTGACCTTCGTTCCGCTCTCGGCCGGATGCCGCGTCGCGGGCGAAGATGTTGCCCTCGGCGAAGCCGTACTCCTCACCGATCCCTCGGCAATCGAAATCGCCGAGGGTAGCCGCGCGCTCCTGACCTGGCCCGCTTGAGCCGACGCCCCTCCCCTTGCAGCGCGCGAGGCCATCGCCCATATCCCGCCGCATGAGCAATTCCCATGCGCACAGTGCCGCGCCCTGGCACGGAACCACCATCCTTTCCGCCCGCAGCGCCGACAAGGTCGTCATCATTGGCGACGGCCAGGTGTCGATGGGCCAGACGGTGATGAAGCCCAACGCCCGCAAGGTCCGCCGCCTCCACGACGGCAGCGTCATCGGCGGTTTCGCCGGTGCGACCGCCGACGCCTTCACCCTGTTCGAACGGCTCGAAGCCAAGCTTGAGCGCCACAATGGCCAGTTGCTGCGCGCCGCGGTCGAACTCGCCAAGGACTGGCGCACCGACAAATATCTCCGCAACCTCGAGGCGATGATGATCGTCGCCGACAAGGAAGTGACGCTCGTCATCACCGGCAATGGCGACGTGCTAGAACCGAAGGGCGGCATCGCTGCGATCGGATCGGGGGGCAATTTCGCCCTCTCGGCGGCGCGTGCGCTCGTCGACTACGAAAAGGATCCCGCGGTGCTCGTTCGCAAGGCGATGGAGGTCGCCGCCGATATCTGCGTCTACACCAACGACCAGTTCGCCCAAGAAATCATCGAAATTCAGGCATAATCACATGAACAAGGATCTGACTCCCAAGGCGATTGTCGCTGCCCTCGACACGCATATCATCGGCCAGGACGCCGCCAAGCGCGCGGTCGCGGTGGCGCTGCGCAATCGCTGGCGCCGCCAGCAGCTATCGGCCGACCTCCGCGACGAGGTGAGCCCCAAGAATATCCTGATGATCGGCCCCACCGGCTGCGGCAAGACCGAGATTTCGCGCCGGCTGGCAAAGCTCGCCGATGCGCCGTTCATCAAGGTCGAGGCGACGAAGTTCACCGAGGTCGGCTATGTCGGCCGCGACGTCGAACAGATCGCGCGCGACCTTGTCGAGGAAGCCGTGCGGCTCGAAAAGGATCGCCGCCGCGAAGCCGTCCGCGCCGCTGCCGAAGAAGCCGCCATGGAGCGGTTGCTCGACGCGCTGACAGGCAAAGGCGCGAGCGAGGCGACGCGCCAGAGCTTCCGCCAACGTATCCGCGAAGGCCATCTCGACGACAGCGAAGTCGAGATCGAGGTCGCCGACGCGCCGAGCATGCCGTTCGACCTCCCCGGACAGCCCGGCCAGATGAGCATGATCAACCTGTCGGACATGCTCGGCAAGGCGATGGGCGGCGCCCCCAAGAAGCGCCGCAAGCTGAAGGTGATCGAAGCCGCGACGCGACTGATCGAGGAAGAACAGGACAAGCGCCTCGATCAGGACGATGTTGCGCGCATCGCGCTCGCCGACGCCGAGGCGAACGGCATCGTCTTCCTCGACGAGATCGACAAGATCGCGGTCAGCGACGTGCGCGGCGGCTCGGTCAGCCGCGAAGGCGTTCAGCGCGACCTCTTGCCGCTGATCGAGGGCACCACCGTCGCGACCAAATATGGCCCGATGAAGACAGACCATATCCTGTTCATCGCGTCGGGCGCCTTCCACGTCGCGAAGCCGAGCGACCTCCTACCCGAGCTGCAGGGGCGCCTCCCGATCCGTGTCGAACTCGGCGCGCTGACCGAGGAGGATTTCGTGCGAATCCTCAGCGAGACCAAGGCGGGCTTACCCGAACAATATGTGGCGCTCCTTGGCACCGAAGGCGTGACGTTGAACTTTACTCCCGATGCCATCACACGCGTTGCGAAGCTCGCGGCCGAGGTCAACGAGAAGGTCGAGAATATCGGCGCGCGCCGCCTCCAGACGATCATGGAGCGGCTGGTCGAGGAAATCAGCTTCACCGCCGAGGACGTCGGCGGCACGACGCTGGAGATCGACGCCGCCTATGTCGAACGTCAGCTTTCGGAGATCGTCGGCGACACAGATCTTAGCAAATACGTTCTTTAATCTTGCCACTCCTCCCGCGTCTGCGGCGCGGGAGGGATCGCGCCGACGCAAAATCAGGCTCCATCCGACAGTCCTGAATCGGCATCTTTTCAGCCGTCCGTTTACCGAACTTCATTTGACTTTCTCGCGTCGTCAATGCGATGAACAGACGACACGGTCGATCTGGGTCAAACGACCGGCACGGAGACAGTAATGGCAGATGAGGACGTCGCCCCGGAACAGGGCGAGCTGGCGATCACGCGCACCGGCGATCGGCTTCGGCTGGCGCGGGAGGCCGCGGGCCTCTCGCTTGCCGATGTCGCGACGCGGACGCGCATTACCCAGCGTCATTTGGCGGCGATAGAAAAGTCCGATTATTCGGAACTTCCGGGCCGGACTTATGTCACCGGCTTCGCTCGCGCCTACGCCCGCGCCGTCGACCTCCCGGAGGCCGAGATCGGTGCCGCAATCCGTCAGGAACTCGAAGAGGACGCCTATGGATCGCGTCCGCTCTACGAAGCTTATGAGCCGACCGATCCGGCACGCCTGCCGACCGCGCGGCTGACGTGGACACTGGTGATCGTCACCTTGCTGCTGGCGTCGGCTTACGGCGTCTGGCGCTTCCTGTCGGTGGAGCCGGACGAGGCGCTGATCGCGGCGCAGAACCGCGCCGCCGATGCGTCCGAAGCACCGCAGAACGACGCGACGGCGACGCCCGCGACCAAGGCCGGCAGCCAGGCCGCCGTGGCGGCGAACGCGCCAGTGGTGCTGACCGGCATTTCAGAGGTCTGGATCGGTTTCGACGACGCCAAGGGCAAGACAGAGAATTGGCGTACGCTCGATGCCGGCGAGACCTATCAGGTTCCGCCTGAATATATTGAACAGTTCACGCTGCGCACCAGCATCCCGCAGGCGCTCAAGGTCACCGTTGGCGGCCGCGACGTCGGGGCGATCGGCGCCGCCGATACGCTCGTCAAAAATGTCTCGCTCAAGCCCGCCGATCTGGTGGCGCGCGCCGACGGCAATGGCGCAGCGAGCACGGCAGCCCCGACCGCAGGGCCGCGCCCCAAAGGTTGAGCCTTACGATCATTCGGGCCGGTCGAAGCTGCAGCGCGCCGAATTGGGTTTGCGCTGCGGCGCTTTGCCGCGTTATGGATGGCGAAATTGGTTAATAGTCGAGGACCTAACGACAGATGATGATGCGTCAGATCACTTTCCTTGGAGCGGCAACGGTCGCGCTCGTGGCGGCGATGCCCGCGGCGGCGCAGGATACTGCGGTCGTCAAGCGGGTCGAACGGCTTGAGAAGGAAATGCGCGCAGTCCAGCGGTCGGTCTTCCCGGGCGGAAGCCCGACCTTCTTCGAAGGCGAGATCGCGCCCGACAACACCCCCGGCGAACGCGCGCGCACCAATGCTCCGGTCATCGACCTGACAGCGCGCGTCGATGCGCTCGAATCGCAACTGCAGGCGCTGACCGGCCAGACCGAACAAAATGCCTTCCAGCTCCGCGAACTCGAAAAGCAGTTCACCGCCTACAAGGCCGAAATGGACAAGCGTTTCGCCGACCCCGCCGTGGAAGCCGCGCCCACAGCGACCCCCGCGGGCCTTGCTCCGACGGTGAAGCCGCCGGCGGCCGCGACCACCGTCGCCGCAGCGCCGGTGAAGAAGCCCGCCGACAAACCCGCAGCGAAGCCTGCCACCACCGACGCCGCGCGGCTCGCGCTCGTCAAGAAGGTCGAGGTTCCGGCGAGCGGCAACGAGACCAAGGACGCGTACGACTATGGCTACCGTCTGTGGGAAGCCAAGCTCTATCCCGAAGCGCAGGCGCAGCTGAAGACCGTCGTCACCAAATGGCCGAAGAGCAGCCAGGCGAGCTTCGCGCAGAATCTGCTCGGCCGCTCCTATCTCGACGAAGGCAAGCCCAGCCTCGCCGCGGTCGCTTTCTACAATAATTACAAGGATCGCCCGAGCGGGGCGCGTGCACCGCACAGCCTGATGTATATGGGCGTCGCGCTCGACAAGCTTGGCCGCAAGGCCGATGCGTGCAGGCGTTCCGCGAGCTCGACGAAGTTTATGGCGACAAGGCGCCACAGGATGTCAGGACCGATGCTGCCGCCGCAAAAACAAAAGCAGGCTGCTGACCGCGACGCCGCGGACGGGCTTGCGGGCGATCTCGCCCGGCTCGTCGGTTCCGACTGGCACCGGCTCCATTATGGCGTCGCCGTGTCGGGCGGCCCCGACAGCATGGCTTTGCTCTGGCTGATGGCCTCGCTGCTGCCCGGGCAGGTCTGGGCCGCGACGGTCGATCATGGCCTGCGCAAGGGGTCGGACGAAGAGGCGCGGATGGTCGCGGGTTTTTGCGAACGCGAGCATATCCCGCACTCGACGCTGCGCCCGCCGGCGCCGATCAAAGGGTCGCAGCAGGCGGCGGCGCGCACCGAACGCTATCGCCTGCTCGAACAATGGCGCGAGGCGAACGCGCTCAATCATATCGTCACCGCGCATCACGCCGACGACCAGCTCGAAACGATCGTGATGCGCCTCAACCGCAGCAGCGGCGTCGGCGGACTCGCTGCGATCCGCGCCAGGAACGGCGTCATTCTGCGTCCGCTGCTCCCCTGGCGGCGCAGCGAGCTCGTCGACCTTGCGCTCGACAACGACCTGCCCTTCGTCGACGATCCGTCGAACAGCGACAACCGCTTTGACCGGGCGCGACTGCGCCACGCGCTCCGCGCACAGACCGCGCTCGATCCCGTCGCCGCGGTCAAATCGGCGGCATGGCTCGCCGAGGCTGACGAAGCGCTCGATTGGGCGGTCGAGCGGTTGATCGCGTCCTGGCCCGACGCGTCCGACGTCGCGGTGATCCGCGACGACGGCTATCCGCCCGAGATGTTTCGTCGCATCGTCGCGCAGCGGCTGCGCGCCAACGCGCCGCAACTCGTATTGCGCGGTGCCTCGCTCGACGGCGTGATTGCTGCGATGCAACAAGGCCGCCGCGCGATGGTCGGCGCGCTGCTGATCGACGCGGTTCGCGGCCTTGAGGGGACGATTTGGCGCATTTCTGCGGCGCCGCGACGAAAAGCGCAGAAAAAGGCCTGATTGCCTCATTGTCATTTAACCCGATTATCCTATCTTGTCGGGGATCAGCTTTCGCGATGTGCGCGACGATAGGAAAGATTCCGAATGCAGGACGACAAGGAACCGCAGGGCAATCCCTGGATGAAGAGCGTGATGATCTGGAGCGGCATCCTGCTTGCCATGCTCCTCGTCGCCTCGATGTTCGGCGGTGCTTCGCAGCCTGTTGGCAATCCGCTGGCCTATTCCGAGTTCCGGCAAAAGGTCGAGGAAGGCAGCGTCAAGGACGTGGTTCTTTCCGAAGACAAGGTGACGGGCACGCTGTCGAACGGTGACCGTTTCAGCGCCAATGTCGTGCGCGATCCCGAACTGCTGAAGATGCTCAACGACAATGGCGTCAAATATGACGGCAAACCGACCGAAGTGCCGAACTTCTGGATGTATATGCTCGTCCAGTCGCTGCCATTCATTCTCATCCTCGGCATCGCCTTCTTCGTCTTCCGCCAGGTCCAGAAGAATAACGGCTCGGGCGCGATGGGCTTTGGCAAGTCGCGCGCGAAGATGCTCACCGAAAAGCAGGGCCGCGTGACCTTTGATGACGTTGCGGGCATTGACGAGGCGCGCGAAGAGCTTGAGGAAATCGTCGAATTCCTGCGCGATCCGACGAAATTTTCGAAACTCGGTGGCCAGATTCCGAAGGGCGCACTGCTCGTCGGGTCGCCGGGCACGGGTAAGACGCTGCTCGCTCGCGCGATCGCGGGGGAAGCCGGCGTTCCCTTCTTCACCATTTCGGGTTCGGACTTCGTCGAGATGTTCGTCGGCGTGGGCGCCAGCCGTGTCCGCGACATGTTCGAACAGGCGAAGCGCAACGCGCCGTGCATCGTCTTCATCGACGAAATCGACGCGGTCGGCCGTCATCGCGGCGCCGGTCTTGGCAACGGCAATGACGAACGCGAGCAGACGCTGAACCAGCTTCTCGTCGAAATGGACGGCTTCGAGGCGAACGAAGGCATCATCATCGTCGCCGCGACCAACCGCCCCGACGTGCTCGACCCCGCTTTGCTGCGTCCGGGCCGCTTCGACCGTCAGGTCGTCGTGCCCCGCCCCGACATCGAGGGCCGCCAGAAGATCCTCGAAGTCCATACGCGCAAGAAGCCGCTCGCACCCGACGTCGATCTCCGCCGCGTCGCACGCGGCACGCCGGGCTTCTCCGGCGCCGATCTGGCTAATCTTTGCAACGAAGCGGCGCTGCTCGCCGCGCGTAAGGGCAAGCGCTTGATCGCCAACGACGAGTTCGAAGAGGCGAAGGACAAGGTCATGATGGGCGCCGAACGCCGCTCGATGGTCATGACCGAGGACGAGAAAAAGGCGACTGCCTATCACGAGGCGGGGCATGCGCTCGTGTCGCTCCACGTCGAGCACAACGACCCGCTGCACAAGGTCACGATCATCCCGCGCGGTCGCGCGCTGGGCGTGACGTGGAACCTGCCCGAACGCGACCGCTATTCGCAGAATATGAAGCAGATGAAAGCGCGCCTCGCGCTCTGTTTCGGTGGCCGCATTGCCGAACAGCTGATCTATGGCAAGGACGAGCTCAACACCGGCGCGTCGAACGATATCCAGCAGGCGACCGATATGGCACGTTCCATGGTGATGGAATATGGCATGTCGGATAAGCTCGGCTGGCTGCGCTATCGCGACAATCAGGACGAGGTCTTCCTCGGTCACAGCGTGTCGCGTGCGCAGAATATGTCGGAAGAGACCGCCAAGCTGATCGACGCCGAAGTCCGCCGCCTCGTCGAGGAAGGCGAAAAGGTCGCGCGCAAGGTGCTCACCGACAATATCGACGAACTCCACCTGCTCGCCGGTGCGCTGCTCGAATATGAGACGCTGTCAGGCGAGGAGGCGAAGCGCGCAATCAAGGGCGAAGACATCGGCCGCGAAGATGACGCAACCAAGCGCGGCACCCCGGTGTCGGGTCATGCCGGCGGCATCCCGCAGATCAAGCGCAAGCCGCGTCCGTTCGGCGACGCCAATCCCCAGGGGGTCTAGGCTCGACGCCTAGCCCCTTCGATTCAGGGACTATTCATTGGCTGGGGGCAAGTTGCGGCATATGACCAAAGGGACATATGCACGCCTCTTGCCTACCTTGCTCGCCGCTCCGTTCCTGTGCGCGATGGCACCCGGCGACATGAGCGTTGCTGCCTTTCTGACCCGCGCGGATTCAATTTCACGATTAGGCCCGCTTGCGCTCGCGACGCCGCAAGGGAATCAGCTCAAGGGCGAAGTGATCGCGGCGGGCAAACGCTACAAGGCGCGGATCGACGCCGACCGCAAGGCGGGTCGCAGGACCACCAGTTGCCCACCCGAATCCGGATCGTTGTCACCCGATGAATGGCTTGCGCATTTGCGGCGCTATCCGGTGCAGGTTCGCAAATCGGTGAGCGTTTATTCGGCATTCGATGCGCTGATGAAGAAACGCTATCCCTGCCCCGCCTGATGCGCCAATGGTACGAACAGGACCAAAGGAGACGGCGATGATCGGCAAAATGTGGAATGCCCTGGCCCTTGCGGCGCTTCTCGCAACGACTACACAGCCCGCGGCAGCGCAAGGAACCGGCTCGCTGACAAGCAAGATCGAACTAGAAAAATCGACGCCATCCTCGGACGGTCAACCACCGAAGAAAAGCTATGTCACACCCGATGTGGTCGTTCCCGGCGACCGGATCCGCGTCGCCCTGACCTTCACGAACAACGGCGCCGCTCCGGCGGCGGGCGTCAATCTGGTCAATCCGATCCCCGAGGGCCTGATGTTCGACGACACCGCCGATACGGCGGGGTTCGGGGTGTCGACCGACGGCGGCAAGACGTTCGGCGCACTCGCGGCGCTGACGGTTCCCGTCGATGGCGCAGCGCCCCGTCCTGCCACGGCCGCCGACGTGACCCACGTCCGCTGGCTATGGCCCGATGCGATCGCCCCCGGTCAAAGCCGCTCGGTCGCCTTTTTCGGGCGGGTTCGGTGATCCGCTAGATGACGATCTATTGCGATGAATCGGGCGGCCTAAACACCGGCGTGATGACCTTCTCCGCCGTGATGCTGACCCCGAAAGCCGCGGCCGACATTCACGCGCGCTTTCGCAGCGTGACCGGGCTGCGCGGCGAGCTGAAAGGCAGCCGCATCAGCATCGTCGAGCGCGCCTATCTGCTCGAACTCTTCGACCGCGCCGGCGGCCGCGCCTGGGTCGCCGTCGCCGAGCGCGACAAGCTCGCGCAGAACCCCGACGGTACCCTGCCCAGCGACCTCGCACTTTACGGCGCGTTGCTCAACAGCGCGGTCGGTCACTGGCTGCCCGAAACCGGGGGCGTATGCACCGACGTCGTGATCGACGATGGCCGCTATGATCCGAAGATCCTCTCGCATGTGCGCGAAGAGATACAGGCAGGGCTCGGCCAATGGGGCCGCGCGTCGCTGGCCGACAGCAAGCGCAGCGATGGCGTTCAGATCGCCGACGTGATCGCCAACAGCCTGTTCAATATCACCGTCGGTTCGCCGCGCGCCTATCGCATCCAGCGGATACTCGAGCCCATGCTGGCATCGAAAGCGATCCGCATCGCCGAACTGACCCACCTGCCATAACAAAAGGGCCGCAGTTTCCTGCGGCCCCCTTGGTGATCGGTTGTTATAGCGCTTATTCGAAGTCGCTGCCACCGCCCGCGGGGCTGCGCGGCGGCGCAGCGGCGGTCAGGCGAAGCGCTTCGGCCGAACGGCTGATCGAGCTGATTTCATCGGGCGTATCGTCATCGTCGACGACGACCTTCTGCATCGAACCGACGAGCGTTTCCTTGAGGTCCTTCGGACGCACGGTCTGCTCGGCGATCTCACGCAGCGCGACGACCGGGTTCTTGTCGCGGTCGCGATCGACGGTTAGCTCCGAACCACCCGAAATCTCGCGCGCACGGTGCGCGGAGAGCAGGACCAGGTCGAAACGGTTGGGAACTTTGTCGACGCAATCCTCGACGGTAACGCGGGCCATATTGTTTCCTTAGGTATAGGAGAGGCCAGCCCTTTGAAGGGGCGTGGCGGCAAGCGCTGCGCGCTAGCAGCCCGGGCCTGCGATGTCAATCAAAGCGCTGCCCTTGCGGGGTTTGCGGACACCGGACTATGACCGGGAGGATGACCGAAGCCCATAGCAATGTCGATTTGTCGCAAAGATTGACAGCCGACGTGGCCGGGCACCGGATCGCGCTGATTTTCGACGGTGAAGAACGGCTGGCGCGGCTACTCGAACTGATCAACGGCGCGGCGCACAGCGTCGACATCATCATGTATATTTTCGAAGGCGATGCCGCGGGCACCCGTATCGTCGAAGCCTTGCTGCTTGCCGCGAAGCGCGGCGTTCGCGTCCGCGCGGTCATCGACAGCTTCGGATCGGGCGATACGCCCGACGGCCTGTTCGCGCCGCTACGCGAAGCGGGCGGCAGCGTCACCTTCTTCTCGCGCCGCTGGCGATCGACCTATTTGATCCGCAACCACCAGAAACTGATCCTGATCGACGAATATATCGCGGTGACCGGCGGCTTTAACATCGCCGACGCTTATCTGAGCCCGCCGCGCGGCGACTGCTGGTTCGATATCGGCATGATCGTCAGGGGACCGACCGTTGCGCGCGCGACGCAATGGTTCGCCGAAATCCACGACTACACCCTCAACGACGATGGCAAGCTGTTGATGCTGCGCCGGCTGATCCGCGAATGGCGGGTCGATGGCGGCGCGGTGTCGTGGCTCGTCGGCGGCCCTACCCAGCGGCTATCGCCATGGGCGCGGGCGGTGCGGGCCGATCTCGAAGACGCACGGCAACTCGACATGGCGATGGCCTATTTTTCCCCGGGCCAGGGCATGCTCCGCCGGCTCGCGCGCGTCGCGCAGCGCGGGCGGGCGCGATTTGTGATGGCCGGCAAGTCGGACAATCCCGCGACGATCGGCGCATCGCGGCTGCTTTATGGATATCTGCTGCGCAAGACCGCCGATGTGTGGGAATATCAGCCGTGCAAATTGCATATGAAGCTGATCGTGATCGACGATGTCGTCTACATCGGATCGGCCAATTTCGACGTCCGCAGCCTGTTCGTGAATGTCGAGGTGATGGTGCGGATCGCCGATGCGGGCTTCGCCGAAAAAATGCGCAATTTCCTTGGCCAGTTGCGGCCCGATTGCGAAGTCGTCACGCCGGATTCGCACAAGGCGCGCGCCAGCTGGCTGACGCGCCTTCGCTGGACGCTCGCGTGGTTCGTCGTCGGTGTTGTCGATTATACGGTGTCGCGAAAATTGAACTTCGGGCTCGGCGACCCCGACCCGGAGGTTTAGTCCTTCCAGCCCCAGAAGAGGAAGCAGGGCGGGACATTGATCCATTCGAACGCATTGTCGATGCGATCGAAATGCGCCGCGAGGAAATCGCGCGCACGGGCACGGAACTGATAGACGAGGAAAGCGCCGCCAGGGCGAAGCACGCGGTGCGTCGCGGCGGCAATCGCCGGGCCGACGCCCGCGGGCAGCGTCGAGAACGGCAGGCCCGAGAGGACATAGTCGGCCTGTTCGAAACCGTGCGCGCGGACGATTGCCTCGACGTCGGCGGCCGAACCGTGGACCGCGATGAAGCGGCTGTCGCGGATGTCTTTCCGCAGATAGTCGATGAAATCCTCGTTCGTGTCGATCGCGATCAGCGTCGCATCGCCCGTCATGCGTTCGAGCACGGGGCGGCAGAAGGTGCCGACGCCGGGGCCATATTCGACGAACAGCTTCGTGTTCTTCCAGTCGACCGGCTTCAGCATGTGCCGGATCAGCGTCGGCGAGGACGGCACGATCGACCCCACCATGACCGGGTGCTTGATGAAGCCGCGGACAAACATGCCCCACGGCCCGAAAAAGCGTTTGAGGCCCTCGCGCAGCCGACGGCCTAGCGGAGCTTTCTTTTCTTGGGCCTGCGCCCGCGGATTGGTCATGATGGCTTTCGCGTTGTTGCGGTTGCCAAGGGCGTGGCAAAATCGGCGGCGGGGCGCAAGGAAAGAGTCTGTCTTGACTCTGGACAGACAGGCGCCCGCGTGTAGGGAGAGGCGGCGTTACCGACCGCGGGCAAGGAGGGGCGAACATGGCGACGACATCGCATTCCATCCCCTCTGACCGCATGGCCGTGCTGTTTGCGGTGATGCTGGTCGCCGCCGCAGGCAACACCGCGATGCAGTCGATCCTGCCTGCCATTGGCACCGAACTGAAAATTCCCGACGTCTGGGTCAGCCTCGCATTCAGTTGGTCGGCGCTGCTGTGGGTACTTACCGCGCCATATTGGGCGCGCCAATCCGACAAACGTGGCCGCAAGGCACTGATGGCACTCGGCGTCATCGGCTTCCTTTCTTCGATGGCGCTTTGCGGCTTGGTCTTATGGGCAGGGCTGAAAGGGCTTGTGGGCGCAGGCGTCACTTTTATCGTTTTTGCCCTGTTTCGCAGTCTCTATGGCGGCCTCGGATCAGCCTCGCCGCCGGCAGTGCAGGCCTATGTCGCCTCGCGCACCGATCCTCAGCAACGCACGCAGGCCTTGTCACTCGTTTCATCCTCATTCGGGCTTGGCACAGTGATCGGGCCGGCGATCGCACCCTATTTCATCCTGCCCGTCGTTGGACTTGCGGGACCCATGTTTGTCTTTGCACTGATCGGCGTCGTCGTCCTCGCCATGCTGCGCTGGCGCTTGCCAAACGATACGCCGCGCTTTGCCGCGCGCGGTGCGATTGCCCCCTACCCGCTTTCTGCCGGACCAACCGAACCGACAGGCGACGAGGAAAATGATCCGGACGCACCCGAACAGGAAGCGTTGAGCTGGCGCGACCGGCGGGTCCGCCCGTGGCTGCTGGCTGGCCTCCTGGGCGGGCAGGCGCAGGCAATGATGCTTGGCGTCATCGGCTTCCTGATTCTGGACCGGCTCCATTTACGATCAACGCCCAAAATCGGCGTCGACATCACCGGTACCGTCCTGATGTCGGGTGCCGTCGCCACATTGCTCGCACAATGGGGCCTTATCCCGCTGTTCAAATTGACCCCGCGTTCGACTGTCTTGTGGGGGGCTACACTAGCCGGCGTCGGCATATTGATGACAGGCCTCGCACAGGATCAACATGCCATTACCATCGGTTTCGCAATGGGCTCGCTCGGCTTCGGGCTATTCCGCCCGGGCTTCACTGCGGGCGCATCGCTATCGGTGCCACGTCGCGATCAGGGCAGCGTCGCGGGCATGACCGCGTCGATCAACGGCTCAGCCTATATCATATCGCCCGCAGTCGGCGTGCTGCTCTATAATTGGCACCCGATGGTCGCATACGGCCTGATGGCGGGCTTTTGCGGCTGGCTGGTCCTGTGGGGCTGGTCGGCGTTGAAGCCGAACCAGCCCAAGGAACAACCACTTTAGTCGGCCGTGTCGTCGTGCTTGCGCTCTCGGACGGGCTTGAGCATGCCGGGCGCGAAGAAGCCGATCGGATCGACGCTCATTGCGGCCTGCTTGATCTCGCCCTGGATCTTTTCATAATCCTTTTCCATCGCCTCGGTGACCGAGGCGCGGGTGTCCTTCAACGCCGCTTCGAAATCCTCCATCGTTACAGTCTTGCTGTCGAGCGAGCGCTTAAGCGCGGCAAGCCCCGCGCGCCGCGTCAGATCTTCGAGGTCGGCACCGGTGAAGCGGTCCGATTTCTCCGCGAGCACCGCAAGGTCGACATCCTTCGCGAGCGGCATCTTGCTCGTCTGGATCTCGAGAATGCGGCGGCGCCCTTCCTTGTCGGGCACGGCAACATAAATCAGCTCGTCGAGCCGGCCCGGACGCAGCAACGCCGGATCGATCAGGTTCGGGCGGTTGGTGGCGCCGATGACGACCACCGACTGCATCTCCTCGATCCCGTCCATCTCGGCGAGGATCGTGTTGACGACGCGCTCGGTCACCTGCGGTTCGCCCGACGCCCCGCTGCCCCGCGCGGGCACCAGGCTGTCGAGTTCGTCGATGAAGATGATCGTCGGTGCGACAGCGCGCGCGCGTGCGAACAGCCGCGCGATCTGCTGCTCGCTCTCCCCATACCATTTGGAGAGCAAATCCGACGATTTGATCGAGATGAAGTTGGCGTCGGATTCGCGCGCCGCCGCCTTCGCCAGCAAAGTCTTGCCGGTTCCGGGCGGGCCATAGAGCAGGAAACCCTTGGCGGCACGAATCCCGAGCCGGCGGAACGCCTCGGGATTCTTCAGCGGCAGTTCGATCCCTTCGATCAGCTTGTCGCGCGCGGCATCCAGCCCACCGATGTCGCTCCAGCGCGTTTTCGGCGCCTGCACCATCACTTCGCGCATCGCCGACGGCTGGACGCGTTTCAGCGCATTGTTGAAGTCCTCACGCGTCACGCGCAGTTCCTCAAGGACCTCGGCGGGAATCGTGCCTTCGGCAAGATCGAGCTTCGGCATGATACGCCGCACCGCCTCGATCGCCGCTTCACGCGTCAGCGCTGCCATATCCGCGCCGACGAAGCCGAAGGTCGTGCGCGCCAGCTCAGCAAGGTCCACATTCTCGGCCAGCGGCATGCCGCGGGTGTGAATGCCGAGGATCTCGCGGCGCCCGCTCTCGTCGGGAACGCCAATCACGATTTCGCGGTCGAAACGGCCCGGACGACGCAACGCCTCGTCGATCGCATCGGGACGATTGGTCGCGGCGATGACGACCAGGTTCGTCCGCGGCTCGAGCCCGTCCATCAGCGTCAGCAGCTGCGCGACAAGGCGTTTTTCGGCCTCGCCCTGCACCTGTCCGCGCTTCGGCGCGATCGAATCGATCTCGTCGATGAACAGGATCGACGGCGCGGCCTTTGCCGCAGCCTCGAACACATCGCGCAGCCGCTTTTCGGACTCGCCGTAAGCGCTGCCCATGATTTCCGGGCCGTTGATCAGGAAGAATTGCGCATCGCTTTCGTTGGCGACGGCACGCGCAAGGCGCGTCTTGCCCGTTCCTGGCGGCCCATGCAGCAATACCCCGCGCGGCGGATCGACGCCAAGGCGCTGGAACAGTTCGGGATAGCGCAGCGGCAGTTCGACCATCTCGCGGAGCTGATCGATGGTGTCGCCCAGCCCGCCGAGATCGTCATAAGTGACATCGGTGCGGCGCGAATCCTGCGGCTCCTGATACTCCGGGAGCAGTTCGATTTCGGTGTTTTCGTCGATAAAGACGATGCCCTTGGGGGTCGCGGAAACGACGAGGAGACGCACCTCGGCCAGCGCGTAAGCGGGCGCATTGAGCATCTGGCGAAGCTGCGGCGGCATGTCGCCCGACTCCAGCCGCTGCTGTCCGGCGGTCGCGACGGTATCGCCCGCGACGACAGGGCGGCCGAAGAAGCTGCGCTTCAACGCATTCGCCGACCCCTGAAGGCGCAGATTCTCCTGCGCCGGCGCGAACACCACGCGCGTCGCAGGCCGCGCTTCGACGCGGCTCAGCTCGACCATATCGCCGGCGCCGGCGCCCGCATTTGCGCGCTGCAAACCGTCGAGGCGGATGACTTCCAGCCCCTCATCCTCGGCATAGGGCAGCACAACGCGCGATGCGGTCTGCCGCTTGCCACTAATCTGAACGATATCGCCTTCGGTGACGCCGAGTTCGGCCATCGCCGAGCGCGGGATGCGGGCGATGCCGCCGCCGCTTTCCTCTGCCCGGGCGTTCGCCACCTGCAGTTTCACCAGTTTTTCTTTTACCGCTGCGTCGGCCAAGGCGTGTCTCCCGCAAAATAGTCAGAATGCGAAGATAGGATGGTCGTTCCCGATTTGCGACCCCCGCCGCCACAGCAACTTATGACGCACTGCACAAAATTCTGGCATGTCCGGCTAGGTCATGTCATCATCGGTAACCGATATGCCACGCCTTCCCCCCATCAGCAGCATGGAAGCCTTTCTGGAGGTCGCCCGCCATGGCACGGTCAAAGCCGCCGCGATCGAACTCGGCCTGTCGATGCCCGCGCTGTCGCGCCGCATCCAGACGCTCGAACATTCCGTGGGCCGCCCGCTGTTCAACCGCCACCATCACGGGCTCAGCCTGACCGAAGCGGGCCGCGCGCTGCACGAACAATTGTCGCCGATCCTCGACGAGCTGCGGACCGTGATCGAGCAGGTCGGCAGCCCCGACGCCTCGCTCCGCCTGCACCTCAACGTGCTGCCGCTCTTCGCCCAGCAGCGCCTGTTTCCGCGCCTTCCCGAGCTGCGCAGCAAACATCCCGAGCTGCATATCGACATCGACACCATGTCGCATGCCGAAGCGCGGCTCGGCGATGGCATCGACGCCGCAATCGCGCTCGCACGCTCGATCGACCCCGTGCTCTATGCCGCGCGGCTCGACCAGGACAAGGTGTTCCCGATCGCGTCGCGGACGCTGGCCGACGGCGACCGCGCGATCACCGTGCCCGAACAGATGCAGCGGATGACGATCCTGCTCCACCGCGAGATGCCCGAGACGTTTACCGAGTGGAAGAAGGCGATCGGCATGCCCTATCTGGAGCCGGCCGGGATCGATTATTTCGATTCGGGGCCGCTGATGCTGGAGGCTGCAGCGCAGGGGATCGGCATCGCCTTCATGCACGGCCATCATTTCGACGACGCGCACGATCCACGCCTCGTCCGCCTGTTCGATTTCGACGTCGACAGCCCCTACAGCTATTGGTTCGTGTGCCGCCCGCGTGCGCTGCGCCAGCCCGCGGTAAAACTGTTCCACGACTGGCTTCTGGCGGCGAAGATCTGATCGCGCCAACATTCGGTTGATGGCCACAAAGTGGCGGCGCTTCGGGGGAAAAATGCCAGAAATTGTCGGCCGCTGACGCAGCCGATTTTCTGTCATAAAAATGTAAAACAAGCATTTCCTACATTTATATAATGATGAATGATGCTCGGCCCTTCTGCTGAGGCCAGCCGCGGTTTCCGTCGGCGATCTGGCTTCGCAAGAAATTGGTTGAAAAGGAAAGGAGCTTCATGCCTTCAATTACGAACACATTCGTTGGCGACAATGCCGGTCGAGATCTCTCGACGGCCGAAAACAATAGTTTTTTTGGATATGCTGCGGGGCGCGGGATTACGACGGGCGATAGCAATACGGCAATCGGGTTCGGCTCGTTGATAAGCGCGACGACGGCCACAAACAATGTCGCGGTGGGATATCTGGCACTGGGGCAGGCGATTGCCAATGGTACCAACAATGTCGCTGTCGGCGCCAACGCCCTGGCCAACTACACCGACAGCGCATCGACGGCCATAGGCAGCGGTGCCCTCCGCTTGGCGACGGGAATTCGAAACGTCGCGGTCGGTACTTTTGCAGGCGGCGCGATCGGTGCTGGCGCGGGCAACATATTAATCGGCTGGAATGTCGGGGGTGTCGGGTCCGGTCAGGATCCCGCAATTAACAACAGCATCGTAATCGGCTACAATGTTGGTGCCAATCGCTATGGGCAAATCGTGTTGGGCGGAACCGAATGCGACGAGTTGAAGGTTTTCGGCATCCCCTTCGCCCGATGGAATGCGACCACGCGCGCTCTGTTTCTGGGCGGAGCAGGTACGCTATCTGCCACCGGGCAATATAATATCGCGATCGGCGAAAGCGCCATGTCCAAGGCCACAATTGCGCATAGCAGCGTGGCCTATGGACCGTTTGCGCTCGAAAACATTGTCGATGGAAACCAGAATGTCGCCATAGGTGGCGGTACGCTGCGCGCTGCCACATCGGTTGGCGATAGTACCGTCGTTGGCAGCGGCGCGGGCGAAGCGGCGGTTATCGGCGTCGGCATGACTGCGATTGGTCACCGCGCATTGGCGCAAGCGACGGTCGCGCGCAACTGCACGGGCGTCGGTGATAGCGCGCTCTGGATGGATCAGGGCTCGAGAAACATTGCGATGGGCTACGTCGTCGCCGAATATATCGTGTCCGGGGACGATGGAGTATATTTGGGGACTGCTGCCGGTCGCAATCGCCTCGACGGCGATCGCAACATCTTGATCGGCAGCCAGGCCGGAGCAATTGCTTCGGCTTCGGTGGACCTTGACACCGGCGCTGGCGCTGTTTCGGTAGGCGACCGCAACATCGGCATTGGCTTTCAGGCATTATTGGAGGGTCTGGGTAGCGGTCATGTGGCGATCGGGGATTCTACTGGCAAGGCACTGACCGGCGGCACCGCGAGCATCTTCATCGGCGACGGCGCCGGCAATGATATGTCGCAAAAAGTGGATGCCGATAACAGCATCGCGATCGGCGCCGGAGTTTACACGACACGCGACGATGAAATCGTCATCGGATCGGGTAATCACACGCATGTCACTATCGCGGGCGTCGAGTTTTCAAAGGCTCAGATCGAAGCGCTGCTTGCGCTCGTATCTTGATTAACCCTTCGAATGCACGGAGGCCGCGCGGACGCGGCCTCCGTCCTTCATCGGCGATTGCGGAGCGTTTCCAGCGACTGAACCGTCCCGTCGGTGAGATAAAGCGAGGTCATGCCTTCCACGACATTGTCAGCGACGCGAGCCTGTTTGATCGACCGCAGATAGAAAGGCGTAGCATAGCCGCGTATTCGGTTGTTGCTCGCTTCGAGCCGCCCCTGCTTCGTCGACGTGTTGAAAATGCAGTTGACTGCAATGGCCGTGCCAGGGGACGCACCTGAAAGCAGGTTGCGCCGGAAAACAAATTGTCCGACCGATCCGGCGTAGCGACGCGCTTGTCCGATGCTGAAGGACACCGGTACGATCTTCGACCCGGGCGTGATTTCGGCCTCGTTACCCTCAACGATCAAACCATCGAACGCGGACGAACGCTCGGTGCCCAGTATCGAAGTCATCGGGACTTCGCCCGCCAGCGTCAGGTCCAGGAATGCCCTGACGTCCTTTGCGCGATTGGCGACAATGGTTAAATCCCGAAACGGCCCTGCGACGTAAAAAGCGCGATCATACCTCTGTATCGAATTTCCTTCGATACGGACGTTTTCCGCTCCGCCACCCCAATCGTAGGAGGATACACCGATCGCAAACGCTTGGCGGTTTCCATAGCATAGGAAATTATTGTCCGTGATCCGGATATTCTTGCAAACGGGATTCGCGACCTTTGGCCAAGACCCGCTTTCGACCGACAATGTAGAATATTCGCCATCGGCCTCCGCGGCGGTCGTCACGAAATTTTGATCGACGACGACATTCACGCTGGTCGAAATGCGCATGAATTGCTCGCGGCAGTTAAGTGCAGTGTTGCCGGCGACCGTGACATTGACGGTGTCGGAATAAAGATCAAAACAAGCGAGACGATGCGAACCTCCGTTATTTCGGCCGCAATGCTGGGCGCGATTTCCCGAAATCCTGAGACTGCCCGACAGGCCCGATGCAGCAACGGCGGCGGGCGATTTATCGTTGACCGTGGTCGGCGCGCCACAAAATAGATTGTCCTCGATGTTGATCGCGCCGCCGCATGTCAGAAATTCGACGAAGGAGAGATATTGATTCTGATTTTGCAGCGGCGACGAGAATTGGCAGTGCGCGATACCAATATCGGTCGACCCATATGCATAGACGAAGACAGTATAGAGGTTAGCAAACCGACAAGAGCGGATCGTCAGCCCCTGGCTGTTCATGAAACGGATCGGCGTCTGCCTGATACCGTCGGCAAAATCCCGATAGGTGGGCAGAAGCCCGACACGAGCGTCGAAATGGAAACCCTCGAACGAAATGTTCGAGCAGCCGTTCATGTCGAAATAGGATCGCACCGCTTTGCCGTCGATCACCGCCTCGTGCCCGATAAAGCGAATATGCGACTTCCCGGTAAGCGTCAGTTCGCGCTCGAAATGATAGCGACCGGGCGGAAAGATTATCTCACCCCCTTGGCTTCCCAAGGCGTCGATCGCTTTGCCGATCCGTTCCTCAACTTTGCCCGAAAAGTCGGCAATATTGACCATTTTCGGAAACTTTCACCCAGTTCCGTCAAGACTGGCGGCTGGAAAATGGTGCTGCTGGACAGGATTGAACTGTCGACCTCGTCATTACCAATGACGCGCTCTACCACTGAGCTACAGCAGCAACCGTAACGCCCTGCAACGCATGTTCGCTGGGCAGGCGCGGCCTATGGCGGGGCGCCCTTCGCCTGTCAAGGGCGAGGCTTGACGGCGCGCCAATTTCGCGAGATTGGCCGCTTGTGAGCAAAATCCCCTCCCCTGCGGATATCGAGCGCGAGCGCCGCCTCGCGCAAGCGCTGCGCGACAATTTGCGCAAGCGAAAGGCGCAAGCCCGCGAAACCAAAGACGAAACCGCGCCTAAAGACTGACGGTCACCGTCACCGCGTCGCCTTCGAGCAACCCCTCTGCCTTTCGGACTGCGGCCTTTATGGGCAAAAGCCAACCGCCGCTTTCCTTGTGCGGAAAGACGGAAGTTTTCCAACGCGTATCCCCGATCTCTGCCTGAACCCGCGCCGAGCCGAATCCCTTTCGTCCGTCGAGCCATTGCCCGGTCGCCGCCGCCATGCGTATCCCGTCAGCGGCGTCGCCAGCGATCGTCACAAAAAACCACGCGGCGGGCGCGGTGGCCGATTGCCAGCGCCAAAGCGGCGTCGTGACGGTGAAATCTTCCAACGCGCTATTTCGCACCGACGGCGCGAACGGGAACCGGGATATTGCAGATGTCCGCCCCGCCTGCGGGACGAATGAAGAAGGGATCGCGACGATTGGCGCGCGCGTCGGCGTAGCGCATAAAGCTGTCGCTTTCGGTCGACAAATATTCGAAGCGCGGCCGGTCGCCTTCGGACAGTTCAGTGGCAAGGCGGATCGACTTGATCGGCACGCGCTCGGCCTCATTCTCATAAAAGCCCAATGCCCCGGTTCCGCGCGGCAGGCTGGAGAGATGCTCGATCCCGCTAACGACGCGGCCGACAAGCGCAATATTGCGATCGAGGTGGCGCGGCGCATGGCCGATCACCGTGTAGAGTTCTGCACCGCTCCCGGTGTCGGGCGACATATTTCGGCCAACACCGACCATTCCATAGCAATGGACGGGCCACACGCCGCTGCTTCCAGCGACGGGCCATCCCGCTATAAAGCCTTGAAAATCGGAATAAGGATCGACCTTTGTTCGCATATCAGGAGCGTAGATGATCGCTGGCCCGGACTTCCGCTGCGCCTTTGCGAGCTGTTCCAGCCGCTCTTTGTTGCGATGCATCGCTTCGATCATGGGCATCACCAGCGCCATGTCATGCACCGTATAATCGCTTTCCGTGGGCGTGCGCAGCTCTCCGGGCAGCGGCTTTGCCTTTGACACCTCCTCGCCGTTCGCGTCGCCCCATTGCGCCACATAATTATCCTGCACGCGGTTCACGCTGGTGCCATCCCACCAATGCGCCGCGGCGAGCTTGCGGATATTGCCGATCCACCCTTGGCTGAACGGCGCGGGCATCAACTGGATCACGACGCGGCGCGGTTTGCCCTTGGCGTCGGGTGCGAGGTCCATCACCAGCAGGTCTGACGGCGCGATTGCAACCCAGTCGCGCCCCGGCGCGGCGGCGGCAATCTCGCCCGGCGAGGGAATCGGTGCCGGCTCCCCGGCGGACGCGGGGACGATGAGCGACGCGGCGACGACGGCCGTAACGAACAGATGTTTCATGGCCGATGTCTGCCATGCCCAATCGGCTTGCGAAAGCCCCGCCAAGCGATTAGGGCGCCCGTTCCGGTGCATATGCGGAGCGGTGGCCGAGTGGTCGAAGGCGCTCGCCTGGAAAGTGAGTATACGTCAAAAGCGTATCGAGGGTTCGAATCCCTCCCGCT
>Ga0209257_1000291_pt1 | contig 110720 bp, 99 predicted proteins | sample AraplaCvi_mCL_r2_FD_184277 | JGI IMG/M metagenome (GOLD analysis project Ga0209257, IMG submission 184277) | Arabidopsis root microbial communities from North Carolina, USA - plate scrape MF_Cvi_mCL_r2 (SPAdes) (version 2) | ecosystem: Host-associated > Plants > Roots > Endosphere | place: USA...
GCCTTCAACCTGGGCAACGCCCTGGGCGCCTGGCTGGGCGGGGTGGTGGTGGCCAGCGCGCTGGGCCTGCCGGCCACGCCGTGGGTCGCTGCGCTGGTCACCCTGACGGGCCTGGCCATTGCCTGGTTCAGCGTGCGAATGGAGCACGCCGTCGACACCGGGCACTGCGCCGGGGAGCTGCGCTGATGTCCTCCCAGCTTCGCAATGGGCTGCTGGCCCTGTGCCTGTGCGCGCCCGCCGCATTGCAGGCGGCGCCTGCGGACCGATGGGTCACCACGTGGTCGGCCAGCCCGCAGCCACGTTGGGATGGGGCGTTCGCGCTGCCCACCAAGCTGCCTTATCACCTGTGGAACCAGACCGTGCGCCAGGTGGTGCGCGTCAGCGTCGGCGGCAAGCGCCTGCGCGTGGTGCTGTCCAACGCCTACGGCAACGCGCCGCTGGTGATCGGGGCGGCGCATCTGGCCGAGGCGGCCGCAGGCGCCTCGATCGTGGCCGGCAGCGACCGTGTGCTGCACTTCGATGGCCAGCCGTCGATCACCATCCCCGCCGGTGCGAGCTGGGTCAGCGACCCGGTCGCGCTGGACGTAGCCAACGGCGGGCGGCTGGCGCTCAGCCTGTACCTGCCCCAGCCCACGCCGCCGGCGACCTTCCATTGGGAGGGGCTGGAGCAGGCCTGGTTCGCCGAGGGCGATGTCACCGCCGCCGCACGCCTGACGACGACCGGCGCGGCCGAGGTGAGGCTGTTCGCCACCGCGGTGCAGGTGCAGACGGAGACACCGAGGCTGGTGGCCACGCTGGGCGATTCGATCACCGATGGCGCCGGCTCCACCGCGGGCGCGGACCATCGCTGGCCTGACTATCTGGCCCAGGCGCTGGCCAGGCGCGGCATCGCCGTGGCCAATGCCGGCATCTCCGGCGCACGGGTGCTATCCACGCTGATGGGCGAGAGCGCACTGGCGCGACTGGACCGCGACGTGCTGGCCCAGCCCGGCATCGAGACCGTGGTGCTGCTGATGGGCATCAACGATATCGGCTGGCCGGGCAGCGCGCTGGCGCCGGAGGCGCCCCCGGTCGAGACCACCGCGCTCATCGGCGGCTACCGACAGTTGATCGCACGCACCCATGCGCGCGGAGTGCGCATCGTGGGCGCCACGCTGCCACCGTTCGAAGGCGCGCTGGCCGGCAGCGCCATCGCCGGCTATTACAGCGCCGACAAGGAGCGCGCGCGGCAGGCAGTGAACCGCTGGATCCGCCAGGAAGGGGCATTCGATGCGGTCGTCGATCTCGACCTGCTGCTACGCGATCCGGCAGGGCCATCGCGCCTGCTGCCGACTTACGACTCCGGCGATCACCTGCACCCGGGCGATGCCGGCTATGCGGCGATCGCACAGGCGGTCGCCACGGTGCTGGCCGATCTGGACGCGCCTGCGACCACCGCTTCCACACCTGGGGAGCGACGTTGAGGGACGCGCGTCTGTCTGGCCCCGGTTCGAAGCTCCCCGGCCTCTTGCCGAGCGCGCTCCGCTGGTCGCGCCGGCGCCCACGCACGCCGCACAGGCACTAGCAGCTAGCGATCAAAGCGGCACCGACACGCGCTGGCGTTCGCCCTTGGCCAGGCCGGTGAACACCACGCTGGCATGCTCGGCATCCCACTGCAGCGGTGCACCTGTGTACGGATCGGTCAGCGGCGAGGCGCGGATCGCCGCTGGTGCATGGACAGGCGTGATACCCCGCGTGCGCAGTGTCGCGGCGAGCAGCGCGGCACGGCGTACGCCTTCCAGGTCGGCAGCCCGCGGCCCGTAGTCGGCGAACGCCGGCTTTCCGATATCGATCAGGATGTGGCCTACCGGGTTGTAGGGGTGCAGGGACGTCCACAGCGTCGGCGGTTTCATGCGCCTGCGCTGGGCAAGCACCTGCGGCATCTGCCCCAGCTCGACCACGTCGAAGGCGCGCGCGATGTCCAGCAGTGCGGCGGCATTGAGATTGCTAGTGGCTTGCGGCTGAAAGAACCGGGGCGCGAGTCGATCAAAGAAGGCGATGCCGCTCACCACACCGGTCTCTCCCGACTGGGCGGCATGACGAGCGAACGCGTCGCTCATCTGCCATTCGCCCGCGAATGCACCGTACAGCCCGCGCTCTTCCCGGGTGATGGGCACCCGCCAGACGGGCGCGATGGCCTGGGCCTGCACATCTGGCGGCAACGCACGCAGCGCGAGCGTCCCGGTCAGGAAGTTCCGTTCGATCGCAGCCACGGCGACCATCTTGGTGAGCAGCGTCCTCGATGAGCGCAGCACCATCCGCCAGAATTGCTGATCCTGCTGCAGCAGATCGCGCGCGGCGTCGGCATCGCCACGCCGCGCTCGCTCCCACACCTCCAGTAGATAGAGCTGCTGCGCGTCGGTGAGATGATGGTAACTGGGGAACGCGACAGGATTGGCCGGCACAGCCTCCTGCCAATGCTTGCGCTGGAGCAGGTGCCGGTAGCGATCCAGCAGCCAGCGCTCGGAGCTCAGCCAGGTCTCAAGTACTTCTGGCGCGTCTTCGAGCAGTTGACGGCATTGGTGGCCGCCTCTCGCACACGTCTGCTGCAGCGTGGCGATCGCTTCGGATCGCGTAGCCCTGTAGCCGGTGCGTTCGCCCGTCGGGGTGGTCCCACTTAGATCGAAGCGCCACAAGGGGGCCTGCAGAAAGGCCGCACGCCGCTTGACGCCCTGCTCTACCGGGTCCTGGTCAGCCGCCACTGCCAGGCCAAGCGCATAGATGTAGCCGTTGTCCGCATCGACCACGGGCGGCGATTCCAGCAGTGCTCGCAGTGTGGCGACATCGCCGGACGGCGGCTCGTCGGACCAATTGATCGCCAGCAGGGTCAGATACGCCAAAACTGCCAGCGACACCGCGCCCGCAATGACCCAAGCCAGGCCACGGAGGCAGCCTCTGATATCCATTTCCGATCCCGTGAATTCCTTGGGCCAGCATAGCCGATATGCGTCCGCGGACACGAAGCGTTCGACCCTGCTGACGCGGCCTGATGACTTAGCTGTTGGAGCGCCGGGCAGCAGAAACGCAAAGCGCCCAGCCTCGAAGGCGATGACTGCCTGTCGGTCTCCGGTGCGATAGGTCCCGACCAGCGGTCACTAGCGGAAGAGGTGTCGAGCTCGAGGTGTCGTGGATCGGCGCACGTTTCTCACCCAGGACACAGGAACGTCCGCTGCCAAATCCTGCGTGACCTTGCGTTCTGACGCGCGCGCTCGTTCATCGTCCTTTGCATCCATGACCTTCGTGCCTGACAGCTGACATGTTTGTTGGGCACACTGTGGGGCGCGTACCGCGATGACTTCGCGGTGCGCGCTTGTTCTCCACAGCAGATGCCACGATGAATTCGCACGACAACGGTTCCAGCCCTTCCGATCCGCAACGCCGCCGCCTGCTCGGTGGCCTGGCCGCCGGCAGCGCCGCGCTGGGGCTGGCAGGTGAGGCCACCGCGCGTGCGCCGGCCGGCAAGCACACCGCGACCCGCACCCCCGTCACCGATGCACAGCTGCGCGAGCACGTGCACAACGTGGTGGTGCTGTACGCGGAGAACCGCAGCTTCAACAATCTGTTCGCCGGCTTTCCCGGGCTGCAGCAGCCGCTGGAAGCGCTGGAGCCGGCCCGCCTGCAGCAGCGCGACCGCGACGGCACGCTGCTGAAGACCCTGCCGCCGATCTGGGGCGGGATGGTGCCTGACAAGCAGGTCGTGGACCACAACGAATACCTGATCAAGGAAGATGCGATCACCGGCTTGCCGAACGCACCGTTCGCGCTGAAGACCGCCGAGGGCGAGCCGCTGCCGCACGGGGTGGTCACGCGCGACCTGACCCATGAGTTCTACCGCAACCAGATGCAGATCAACGGCGGCCGCAACGATGGCTTCGTCGCCTGGGGCGACAGCGGCGCGCTGGTGATGGGTCACTACGGTCAGTCGGCGGTGAACCTGCGGCTGTGGCGCCTGGCCGAGCAGTACACACTGTGCGACAACTTCTTCATGGGCGCCTTCGGCGGCTCGTTCCTCAACCACCAGTACCTGGTCGCCGCGCAGCCGCCGTTCTATCCCGACGCGGACAAGAGCCCGGCGCGGCTGAACATCGCCATCACCGCCAACGGCAAGCCTGATGGCACCGCGCTGATTCCCACCGAGTCCAGCCCGGCCAGCGCGATGGACGGCGTGGCCAAGTTCACCTCGCACTCCACGCTGACCCCGGACTTCTTCACCGTCAACACCATCGGCCCGCCATATGCGCCGGGCTTCAACGTGGACAAGGCCAATCCGGCCCTGGCCGATGCCAGCAGCCCCAATACCTGTCCGCCGCAGCGTCACCAGCACATCGGCGACATGCTCAGCGCCAAGGGCCTGGACTGGGCCTGGTACGGCGGCGGCTTCCAGGCCGCGCTGGATGGGGCCGGCGACAACGGCCAGTTCCCCAGCCGGCCCAACTTCCAGGCCCATCACCAGCCGCTGAACTACTTCGCCAGCCTGGCCCCGGGCACGCCGGCGCGCGCGCGCCACCTGCGCGATGGCGGCGTCGGCGAGACCGCCAAGACCAACCGGTTCATGGCCGATGCCGCCGCCGGCACGCTGCCGCCGGTGGCCTTCTACAAGCCGCAGGGCAACCTCAACATGCATGCCGGCTACTCCGACGTAGAGGCCGGCGACCGCCACCTGGCCGCGATCGTGCACGCGCTGCAGGCCAGCCCGCAGTGGAAGCACATGGTCATCGTCATCACCTTCGACGAGAACGGCGGCTGGTGGGACCACGTGGCCCCGCCCAAGGGCGACCGTTGGGGCCCGGGTACGCGCATCCCCGCGCTGGTGATCTCGCCCTTCGCCAAGCGCGGCCACGTGGATCACACGATCTACGACACCGGTTCGATCGCGCGCCTGATCACCCGGCGCTGGGGCCTGGAGAAGCTGCCTGGCTTGAAGCTACGCGAGGAGGCCATGGTCGCTGCCGGCGGCCCGCCGCCGGGCGATCTGACCGGCGCGCTGGACTTCAGCCAGGGGTGAGGCAGAACGTCCACGCTACGGCGTGGACGCCCAGTCCTTCGACCAGCTATGTTGAGCAGTCGCACGGCGCGGTGCGCGCTCGGGCAGCAGGTGATCCGGCGTTGGCTGTGGGACGGAATGCTCAGGTGGGCAGCGCCATCCACTTGCCCTCGCCGGGTGCTTGCCATCGGGAAAGCGCCGATCCCAGTCGGGATGAAGCCGGCGCTCATCTGCCGCTGCTTCGGCTCCGTCGCCCCTCCGGCAAAGGGCACGCATGGCGTGCCCACAGCGCGTGATCGTCCCCTGCGCTATGCCACAGGCTGCAGTTCGCGGCGCGCATCGAAATCGTGCTGCGCCTGTTGCAGCGTCGGGCCATGGGTCACCGCCCAGGCATAGAGCGTCTGGAACGGCTCGCGTAGGGAATGGCCCAACGGGGTGATGGTGTACTCCACGCCGATCGGCGTGGTGGGGATGACCCGGCGCGTTACCAGGCCGTTGCGCTCCAGCCGCTTGAGCGCGTCGGCCAGGGCCTTGTGGGTGATGCCGTCCAGGCGGCGCATGAGTTCGTTGAAGCGGGCCGGCCTGGGGCATAGCACCGTCAGGATCAGCACCGACCACTTGTTGGTGATGTGCTCCAGCGTTGCGCGCGCCAGCTGTACGTCGCTCAGGTCCAGCTCGTCAGCGTTGCAGAGGTCGATAGGGTCCACGATATCTGATCACCATCAGGTGCGTTCTTGATCGTAAATATAGTCCATATATCTTTTGGCGACCATTCGAACGCAACGGAAAGACCCACATGGCAAGACTGCAGGACAGGACCGCGCTGGTCATCGGCGGGGCCAGCGGCATCGGCGCGGCGATCGCGCAGCGCTTTGTCGCGGAAGGCGCGCGCACCTGGATCACCGGGCGCAATGCGGAGCAGACCGAAGCGGCCGCCAGGCAGATCGGGGCGAGCTGCCATGCCGAGCGCGCCGACCCCGGGGTGCAGGCGGACCTGGATGCATTGCGCGAGCGCCTGCGCGCGCAGGGCGTGCAGCTGGACACGCTGGTGGTCAACGCCGGCATGTCCGGGCCGGCCGCATTGGGCAGCATCACCGACGCGCATTTCGACGGCATCTTCGGCCTCAACGTGCGCGCGCTGGTGTTTACGGTGCAGACCCTGCTGCCGCTGATGCGCGAGGGCGGCAGCATCGTCCTGGTCGGCTCGATCGCCGACATCAAGGGCATCCCGGCCTACAGCATCTATGCCGCCAGCAAGGCGGCGGTGCGGTCCCTGGCCCGCAGCTGGACGGTGGAGCTGGCCCCGCGCGGCATCCGCGTCAACGTGGTCAGCCCGGGCCCGACCGATACGGCAATGATGGCCGCCACCAGCGAGGAAGTGCGCGCTGCGCTGGTGGCACCGATCCCCCTAGGGCGCATGGGCCGTCCGCAGGAAGTGGCTTCGGCGGCGCTGTTCCTGGCCAGCGAGGACGGCAGCTATGTCGCGGGCGCGGAGCTGTGCGTGGATGGTGGGATGGCGCAGATCTGAAGCGCTCTTCTTCCAGTCACTGAGCGTGTCTGTGCCGCTGCATTTCGGCTTCGGAAAGGCAGCGTCAGGTTGGAAGCCTTCGTTTGCCGAAGTCCAACTCCATCAGGTGCCTTGCCTGGCCCTGAGCCGGGGACGGCGGAAAGCGGGCCATGGATGGCCCGCGGCGGCGAGTCAGCCAGGGATGGCTGACCGAGCCGAGGAGCCGTTCCCGGCTCAGGGCCAGGCTGCGTGGCGAAGTCGGCTTTTCGCGATGGCGTACATCGCCCTGGAAGGGCTGCCCGCTCCCACTAGTTCGGCGATGCACGTTCTTTTGGTGTCACCTAGGTCCATAGGCAATTCAAAGGTGCGCATTGCGACTTCGGGCAACAGCGGCGCGGCACTCAGAAGTGGTAAGTCACCACCAGGCGCGTGTTGCGCTCGTAGATCGGACGGCCATAGATCGGCTCGCGGGTGCCCTGGCCGCTGATCGTGTCGGTGCGCGGGTTGCCCTCGGTCAGGGCGAAGGTATTGGTCAGGTTGTCCACCGCCAGCTGCACGTCCCATGCGCCGCTGCGCACCAGGATGTTGGCGGCCAATGTGCCGTAGGCGGCCAGCTCGGTGGTGTTTTCCAGGTCGGCGTAGCGCTTGCCCACGTAGGCGTAGCGCAGCGAGGTCTCCCAATCCAGCGCGCCGGTGCTGAAGAACACCGTGGGGCTGAGGTTGCCGTACAGCCGTGGCTGGCGATTGGGCATGTTGCCTTCCACGTCGACGATGGCGACCGCGCCGTTGTCCACCACCTCGGTCAGGTCCGAGACCTCGGTGCGGTTGTAGGTGACGTTCGCATCGAAGCGGAACCAGTCGTTGGGCGTCCACACCGCCGCCAGCTCGATGCCGGGGTTGGTGACGCTGCCACGATAGTCCTTGGATTCGGCCGCACCGGTCACCGGGTTCACCGCGCTGGTGCCGATGTTGTAGGGGTCGTACTTGGTGTAGAAGGCGGTGGCGAACACGTCCAGCGTGTCCAGGTTGAGCTTGCTGCCGAGTTCGAACTGTTCGGCGGTGGGAATGTTGACGTTGCCGGCGTTGGCGCCTTCGCTGGGCGCGCGGTGCGCACGCGAGACGCGGCCGTAGACGCCCACCTTGTCGCTGAGGTCGTAGTTGAAGCCCGCCGTCCAGTTGGTGACGCCGACATCCAGCGCGCTGGGCGTGCGCGCGCCGGTGAGCAGCCGGGCGGCATCGTCGGCCAGCGTATCGGCCATGCCCAGGTTGCCGGTGGCGCGGTTGGCCGCCCAGGCACGATAGCGATAGCGCTCATGGCGCACGCCACCTTCCAGGCGCAGCGCTTCGGTGACCTGCCAGGTATCGGCGATGTAGGGCGCCAGCATGCTGGTATAGGCCTTGCCCTGGGAGCGGTCGGCGCCGTAGATCACCACGCCGTCCTTCGTCACCCCACCGACCACGTTGCCGGCGGCGTCGTAGCCGAGCAGGTCGATCATGCGCGGGTTCTGCCGCATCTCGAACAGGTAGCTCTGGTAACGCGAGTCGTAGGCGCGCGCGTAGTACGCCGTGTACAGGCCCAGGGTGATGTCGTGGGTGTCGCCGCCCCAGTCGAAGCCGCGGGTCATGCGCAGGTCGTCGGCGACCGAATCGGCGCGCACGTTCATCGCGCGGTACTGGCCCTGGATCACCAGCCCGTCGGTGCTGGCCGGGTCGAACGCCGCACCGGTGTCGGTGTAGACATAGCGCAGCGACGCCAGGCCCGGGAACGCCGCGGCGGCCGCGGCACGGCGGCTGTTGGCGTAGGCGGTCGCATCCTGCGGCGCGTTGCTGGAGTACAGCGCATCGAAGGTCATGTCCAGGCGGTTGATGACGAACTTGTTGGAGAGGTTCCAGCCGTTGTCGAAGGCCAGGTCCAGATTCGCGCCAACGTGGTTGAACTTCATGTGGCGGCCATCGGACAGGTCGCGCAGCTCCCGCTGCGGTCGGCCGTTGGCATCGCTGGAGATGATCTCGGCCCGCTCCAGTGCCGAGGTGCTCAGCGTGCCGGTGAAGCGATCGATCAGGTGATCCAGCGAGCGTGAGGTATCGCGCGGGTCGTACAGCGGGATCGGCATGTAGAACGCGTTCCTGTCGTCCAGGTGCTTGAACGAGAACGTCAGCTTGCCGGCATCCAGGGTGTGCATCAGGTTGACGCGGAACTGCCCGCCTTCGTCGGCGGGAAAATCCACGTCGCGATAGCCATCGTTGCGGCGCACGAAGCCACCGGCGGCCAGGTACCAGTCCTGGGCCAGCTTGCCCGACCAGTAGCCGTCCAGCCGGTACAGGCCGGTATCGCCCACGGTGGTGCGCACCGCGCCTTCCGGCGTCTCCCCGCCCTGGCGGGTGACGAAGTTGACGATGGCCGCGGCATTGGAGGCGAAGATCGGCGAGGGGCCGCCGCGCACGGTTTCCACCGACTCGGTCATCAGGTCCGGGCGCACCAGGCCTTCGGTCTTGTAGAAGTAGCCGTTGTTGTCTGGATACGGGCTGATGCCGTCCTCCTGGATCACCGCGAAGGAGCCTTCGTCGGGAATGCCGCGGATGCGGTAGACGTTCTGCACCTCGCCGCCGGTGGACTCGGCATAGATGCCTGGCATCGAGCCGATCAGGCTGGCCAGGTTGAGCGGGGCGAGCTTGTCGATCTGCTCGGCGGTCATGGAGGTGATCGCGTAGGAGGCTTCGAACTGGCTCTGCGCCTGGCCGGCGCCGGTGACGATCATGCGGTCCAGCGAGAAGATGCCGTCCTCGCCGCGGCGCGCTCGCGCGTCGGTGGCCGCGGTGGCCCCCGCCTCATCGGTCTGCGTGTCGTCCTGTGCGCTGGGAGCTTGCTGCGCGCTGGCGGCCTGGCAACAGAGCGCCAATGCCAGCGCGGAGGCCAGCGGCGCACGGGCGGGGTGAAGCAAGCGGGCAACGGCCCAGGCAGGCATGGCGATCATGACGAATGTGTCCATCGGGGGGAGGGCACGTTGCAGTTTGGGGACAACGTGTTGCAGTGCGGTTGCATCGATTGAAATGGGCCCTTTCGGACTCTTGTCACTCACTGTCTGGATCGGCAGAACGCGCTGCAACGGATGTGGCTGCAATGGAGAGCCGCTCCCCCAGTTTCTTCCTGAGGGCATCTGCCCTGATGCGGTACTGGCAGTCGCTTCCCAAACGGAGCGCCCAAGGTGACATCGGTCCATGGCGACCTCGCAGGTGCGCGATGCTGATCACGAGGCGCGCGTCCAGATGCACGCCAGGCGCTGCGCGATTGATGCCTCTTGCGCCCTGTCAGCGGCAGGACGAGCGCGGCAGAACGGGCACGCGCACCGAGCAGCAATCAGCGTGCATCGACGCACCGACCAGCGACGCAGCGACGCAGCGATCTAGATGGCCAGATGCTCCTGCGCCAGCGACAGCAAATGGCGCAGGACCGGCGAGGATTCCGCGCGTTCGGGCAGCGCGGCCAGCGCCAGTCGCGCCACCGGCACCAGACCTTCGATCTCCAGGTAGCGCACGCCCGGCAGCTGCACCTGCTCGGTGGAGGCCGGCACCACCGAGACGCCGAGCTCGGCCGCCACCAGGTTGACAATGGAGGACATCTGCGGCGCCTCCTGAGTGATGGCCAGGCTGAAGCCGGCCTGCCGGCACACCTGCAGGATCTCGTCGTAGAGGCTGTTGCCGAAGCTGCGCGGAAACAGGATGAAGGGCTCGCCGGCCAGCGCCGACAGCGGCGCACGCGCGTGCGCGGCCAGCCGATGCGCGGCGGGCACCACGATGCGCATGGGCTCGTCGGGAAACTTCAGCAGCTGCAGCTCGGATGGGGTGCTGACGCTGTAGCGGATGAAGGCCGCATCCAGGCGGCCCTCCATCAGCGCGCGCAGCAGGCCGGCGGTATTGGTTTCCTCCAGCGCCAGCTCCACCGCCGGCCAGGCGCGGCGGTAGTCGCGAATCAGGGCGGGCACCAGCGGATTGAAGGCGGCCGAGGCGGTGAAACCCAGTCTCAGGCGCCCGCTTTCGCCCCGGGCGGCCCGGCGCGCGGTGTCGGCGGCACGGTCCACGTCCACCAGCACCCGCCGCACTTCCACCAGGAAGGCCTGGCCTGCGTCGGTCAGGCGTGCGCCCTGCGGCGTGCGCACGAACAGCCGGGTGCCCAGCTCATGCTCCAGCGCCTGGATCTGCTGGCTCAGCGGCGGCTGGCCGATGCCCACCCGGGCCGCGGCGCGGGTGAAGTTGCCCTCCTCGGCCACGGCCAGGAAGTAGCGCAGATGACGCAGCTCCATGCTTGTTCCATATGCCAAACAGATGGCACCTGCCAGCATCATATATTGGACTGGCGGTCGGGCCCGGCCGGATACTGCGCGCCCGCCCCCGCCAGCCCCCCGCGCGCCATGCCCCGGCCCCCCGCCACCGCTCTGCCCAGCTCCGCGACCGCGTCCGCCGCCAGGGAAGAGGCCGACCTGTCGATGTGGCGCGTGCGCCTGGCGCTGTTCCTTGCCGGCTTCGGCACCTTCTCGCTGCTGTATTGCGTGCAGCCGCTGCTGCCGGCCTTCGCCGCCAGCTTCCACGTCAGCGCGGCGGCCAGCTCGCTGCCGCTGTCGCTGGCCGCAGGCGGGCTGGCCATCGCGATCTTCTGCGCCGGGGCGGTCTCGGAGACCCTGGGCAGGCGTGGGCTGATGTTCGCCTCGATGGCGATCGCCGCGGTGCTCAACTTCATCGCCGCCTTCATCCCGCACTGGGAAACGCTGGTGATCGTGCGCACGCTGTCCGGCGTGGCCCTGGGCGGGGTGCCGGCGGTGGCCATGGTCTACCTGGCCGAGGAGCTGCCGGCCAGCAAGCTGGGGGCGGCCACCGGCCTGTACGTGGCCGGCAATGCCTTCGGCGGCATGATGGGCCGCATCGGCATGAGCCTGCTGAGCGACCGCTACGCGTGGCGCACGGCGCTGGCGGCGATCAGCGTGATCGACCTGCTGTGCGCCATCGGCTTCGTGCTGCTGTTGCCGCGCTCGCGCCACTTCGTGCGCAAGGCCGGCATCAACCTGTCCTACCACCTGCGGGCCTGGGGCGGGCACCTGCGCGATGCCAACCTGCCATGGCTGTTTTCGATCCCGTTCCTGCTGATGGGCACCTTCGTCAGCGTCTACAACTACGCCGGTTTCCGCCTGGGCGGGCCGGAGTTCGGCCTGAGCCAGAGCCAGATCGGCCTGATCTTCTCGGCCTATGTCTTCGGCATCGTGTCCTCTTCGGTGGCCGGCGCGGCCTCGGACCGCTTCGGCCGCGGTCCGGTGGTGGTGGCCGGCACCGGATGCGCGCTGCTCGGCCTGCTGCTGACCCTGGCCGGGTCGCTGGCGCTGGTCATCGTCGGGGTGGTGGTGCTGACCATCGGCTTCTTCATCGCGCACTCGGCCGCCAGCGCCTGGGTCGGGCGGCTGGGCGGTGCGCACCGCAGCCACGCCGCCTCGCTATACCTGCTGGCCTACTACACCGGCTCCAGCGTCATCGGCTCGATCAGCGGCTGGTTCTGGGAGCACGGCAGCTGGCTCGCGCTGGTGGCCTTCTGCGCCGCGCTGCAGGGCATGGCGCTGTATGCCGCCCAACGCCTGCGCCGCCGCGCCGACGATTCCCGGCCGTACGGGCGTTTCGCCCCGCACCCGCCGCGGGGAGAGTGAGGGGCCGGCCCGCTGTCCGGACCGGCCGGTCCGGACGGCATCCCGTTGCAGGGGCCGCCCGGTCCGACGCGCGCAGGTGCTTCAGTAGGCCGAGTAGGTCGCAGTCAGGCTGACGTTCTTGTAGCCCCCGGTGCCGCCGACCAGGCGTATGAAGTAGCTGTCGGACATCGGCAAGGCGGTCTGCACGTTCTGAGTGGTGCCCGCACGCACCGAGCTGACGTCGGCATCACGGCCATCGATGCTGGGCGCGCGCGTGGCGCGCACGTACATCTTCACCTGGCCGCTGCCGCCCAGGGTGCGGATCTGCAGGTTGCGCGCATTGGCGGGCACGTCGATCCGGAACAGCTGGGCGCCGCCTTGCGCCGCGCTTTGGCGGCTCAGCACCTGGCCCTTGCTCAGCATCACCGCATTGACCTCGTCGCCACCGCCGGCCAGGCCTGCGGCGCGTGCCACGGCCTTGCTGGCGTCCAGGATGCCCGCGCCGATGCGCAGGGTCGGCTTGATCGGGAACACGTTGGAGGTCTGCGTCAGGATTTCACGGATCTGCTGGGGGGTGGGGATCGGTTTGCCGGCCGAATAGGCGGCACTGATGACCAGGGCCGCGACACCGGCGGTGTGCGGGGCGGCCATCGAGGTGCCGGTGTAGCCCACGTAGGCCGGATCGCCCGGTCCGTGCGTGCCTCGGTTCAAGGTCGACCACACAAAGCCGGCGCGCGGCCTGGTGCCGGTGCTCGGGTCGTCGTTGGTGTAGCCGCCGCCGCCCGGTGCGGACAGGGTGATGGTGTTCCCGTAGTTTGAGTAATAGGCGCGCTTGCCGGTGATGCCGGTGGCCGCGACGTTGATCACGCCCGGGCAGCTGGCCGGGGTGTAGGCACTGGCATCGTTGTTGTCGTTGCCGGCCGCCACCACCACGGTGGTGCCGCGCGCGATGGCGTTCTTGATCGCCGTGGCGGTGACGCTGTCGGCGGCGCAGCTGCCATAGCCGCCCAGGCTCATGTTGATCACTTCGGCCGGATAGCGGTTGTCCGGCACGCCGTCGACGTGTCCGCCCGAGGCCCAGGTGATCGCATCTGCGATATCGGCCGTGGTGCCGCCGCAGTGGCCCAGCGCGCGCACCGGAAGCACCTTGGCCTTGGGCGCCACGCCCATCATGCCCACGCCGTTGTTGGTCAGCTCGGCCACGGTGCCGGCCACGTGCGTGCCATGCCACGAGCTGTCCGACTGCTCGTAGCTCTGCGCGCAGCCGCCGTTTTCGACCAGGTACTTGTCCTCGCTGGTCCAGTCGCCCAGGTCCCAGCCACCGGCGGCGCGACCGTCGCTGGCGCGCCCGGACATGAAGCCGCTGCTGATGAAGTCATAGCCTGCATCGGCCAGCGACGTATCCAGGTCCGGATGCGCGGTGATGCCGGTATCGATCACCGCCACCACCACCCCTTCCCCATCGCCGTGCTGCCAGGCCGGGATGGCGTTGATGCCACCCCAGTTCGGGAAGTTGACGGTGCTGCCGTCGGCTTCGGTGTACTCGGCATGGCCGTCGGCCGCGCGCATGTGCCATTGCACGACGGCGCCTGGATCGTTCGGCGACTGACCCGGTGGCAGGATCGCCTGGGCGGTGGCGCGGATCGGCTTGAGCAGCAGGTTGGGCTCGACATGGGCCACGGCAGGGTCGGCGCGCAGGGCCTGCATCAGGCTGTTGAGCTGCTCCTGGTTCAGCGCGCGTGCCGGGCGCACCAGATCGGCGCCGGTGGCGATCCGGCGCACCCGGTTCAACGCTGGCGGCGCCTGGCGGAACTGCACATTCCACTGGCTGCGCACGGCGGTGGTAGCCAGTGCCGAGTTCAAGCGGGCGGCGGCAGCGGTGGCGCTGCTTCGCTCACTGCTGCCGGTGCGATAGGTGACCAGCAGACCGTCGTAGGCGGCGACCGGCTCGCTGGCCACGCCGGTCTGCAGGGTGCCGAAACGCGAGACCTGCGCCATCGCGGGGCAGGCCGCGGCAGCCAGGGACAGCGCCAGCACGCTGCGGCGGAGAGAGGTGGACTTTGGGTTCATCGTGGGCCTCGCAGGGAGCGGCCGCTGCGTCGCGGCCGGTTCGAAAACAGGAAGGGTGTGGCGAAAGGACAGCAGCGCGATGTGGGAGCGCCCGTGCTTACAGGTCGATGCCGAAGCCGACGCCGGCGGACCTGTCGCTGCCGCTGAATGCACCGCCGATGCTGAAGGAGGCACGCTCACCGATCGCCTTGGCATAGCCCACCGACAGCGCGCTCTGGCCGTTCTGCCAGCCGGCGCCGGCCGCGATGCGGCCATTGGCGCTCCTTGAGCTGGCCGCGTTGATGGCCATGTTCATCATCGCCGAGCCCATGGCGCCCATCCGGTCGATGCGCCTGTCCTGCGCGGACAAGCGGTGGCCGAGGTTGTCGGTGAGTTGAGTGAAGCGATCGTCCATGACGGTCACCTGTTGGTCGGTGTAGGCCTTGGCGGTAGCCAGGGCCCGCGCATCGCCGGCCTGCATCTGGCCGACATTGGCCGCATCGGTGGCGGCGGTGCCGGCGGCGACATTGGTGATGCGGCGCTCGCTGCCGGCACGGCCCACCGAGACAGTGTTGGCCTGGTCGGCGATGGCGCCCTGGCCCAGCGCCACCGCGCCGCTGGCCGTGGCCGAAGCGCCCTGGCCGAGCGCGGTGCCGGACGCGGCGTCGACCGCGGCGCCCTCGCCGATGGCCACCGCATTGGTGGCCTGGGCAGCGATGCGGGTATTGGCACCGACCGCGGTGCTGCCATCGGCGTTGACCTTGGCGTTGCCGCCGATCGCGGTGTCGTTGGGCCCGGCCGCATAGGCATCGCCACCCACGGCGATGCCGTTCTGGCCGCCACTGGACGCGCCGGCGCCGATGGCCACGCCATTGCTGCCCTCGGCCACGCTGGCACCATCGGCGCTGCCGCCGCCGACCGCCACGCCGCCGGCGCCGCCGCCGTCGCCGCCCGATGTTTCCAGCCAGGCCAGACGTTGGGACAGGCCCGAGAACGCGCCATCCAGCGCAGTCAGCGCATCGCCGACGTTGCTGTAGCCGACGCCCTGCAGGGCGTAGCGTGGCAGCACGAAGCCACCGGCCGATGAGTAGGCTGCGCCACCGCCCAAGGCCGTGGCCATCTGGCCCATGCCCTGCACCGTCGCGCCGCCGGCCAGGATCAAGGTATCGGCCACCGCGTGCAGCTGCGAGAGGTTGACTGCATCGGTGGCTTCGGTGCCGGCGGCGAGGTGGGTGAGCTGGCGCTCGGCACCGGCCACGCCGATGGCCACGCTGTTGTCGCGGTCAGCGAAGCTGCCGGCACCCAGGGCGACGCTGTTGACGCCGGTGACCGCACTGTTGGTGCCCAGCGCCAGCGCGCCAGCACCCAGCGCGCTGGCGCCGGAACCGAACGCCGCCGCACCCAGGCCCGACGCACTGGCGATGTAACCCACCGCGGTGGCCTCCTCGCCATCGGCGAAGGTCTGCGCGCCCAGCGCGGTGGCGTTGTCGCTGGTGGAGATGGCCTGCGCGCCCAGGGCGGTGGCGTACATCGCATCGGCGTGGCTGTCGAAGCCCATCGCCACGCCGTAATCGGACAGCGCCCAGGAGCCTGCGCCCACGGTCACCGAGCCCAGTCCGTTGGCCTGCGCCGACACACTGGCGTTGCTGGCGCCGATGGCCACGCTCTGCTGGCCCTGCGCCAGTGCCCCCTCGCCCAGCGCGGTGCCGCCATCGCCCGAGGCGGTGGCGTTGTAGCCCAGGGCCACGCCGGCGAAGCCTTCGGCCAGACTGAAGGTGCCGATCGCCACGGCCGCGTCGTTTTCGGCCCGGGCGGCGTAGCCAAAGGCCATGGAGGCCGCGGCGGTCGCAGCGCTGGAGCTACCGAAGCTCGTCGCGTACTGCGCCTGCGCGCTGGCCGAGCTGCCCACGGCCACGGCCCCGTCTTCCATCGCGGTGGCCGACCAGCCCAGGGCGGTGGCGTTGTTGCCTGCGGCCTCGGCATAAGCACCCATGGCCACCGCACCGAAACCGGTGGCACGCGCACCATCGGAGTCGCGGAAGGCGCTGCCGAAGAAGCTGCCGCCGATGGCCACGGCCGACTGGCCGGTGGCCTGTGCGCCGTCGCCCATGGCGATGGCGGTGTTGCCCGCGGTGACGTTGTGGCCGATGGCGATGCCATAGGCATCGGTCACCGTGGCCCGTGAACCGATCGCCACGCCGAAGTTGCCGGTGGCCTCGGCGCTGGCGCCAACGGCCACGGCGTTGGTGCCGGTGGCCATCGCATCGTCGCTGCCGTCGCCGGCGCCGCTGGCGGCGAAGTAGCTGGAGCCAACCGCGGCCACCTGGACGCTGTCCTGCTCATCGGCCTGCGAGGCGGCGGTCGGCGTCGCCGGGTCGGCCTGGCTCGCCTGGGCGACGGGCTGGGCCTGCGCATCGATGGCGGACGTGGCGGCGGCGGCCGGCAAGGCCAACGAGAGCAGCAACGCGGCCGTCAACGGACTGCAAGACACGGCGCGCAGGATGCGAGGGGACGAAGTGCGCCCACGGCGCAGGGACGGCGTGACAAGGCTGGGCATGGTGGTCGGTCCGGAAGAGGGAGTGCGCGCCGGCTCCCCGCACGGCACGCGTGGATGGATTTACCGACAGCCGCCGCGCGCGCTCAATGCCGGCAATCTCATGGCTGGCTCACGCTAGACTCACGGCCCATGGGAATCTCCGACGCCAGCCGGTCCTGGCGCCTGCCCTGGCGCGGGCCGCGCTTGCGTCAGGCCATGGCATGGCTGCGCAGGGTGCCGGCCGCCGATCCGATCGATCGTCGCAACGCGCCGGCGTTGCAGGTGCTTCTGCTCTTCCTCGGCGCCGAGATCCCGCTCAACAAGGCCTACCACCTGCTGACCGCCGGGCGGATCCAGATGGATCCCACGCAGCTGGCCGTGGACATCGGTACCGATGCGGCGATGACGCTGGCGGCCTGGACGGGGGTGTGGCTGATCCGGCGCGGCAAGGTCAAGCCGGCCACGGCGCTGTTCATCGGCGTCACGCTGTGCTCGGGCATCGCGGCCAATATCGCCTTCGGTTACCAGCTGCAGGCCTTCGACCCCTATCCGATGATGCTGCTGACCCTGGCGGCGCTGGTGATCGGGCGCTGGGCGCTGTGGTCGGTCTATGTCTGCATCCCGCTGATGTTCTGGCTGGGCATGGAAAGCCCGGAAGGGCAGGCGCCCAATGGCTCGGGCAACCCCTTCCAGAACCTGCCTTCGCTGGCAATGAGCTATTTCATGATCACCTTGGTGCTGGACCGCACCGTGGAGGCGCTGCGCGAGGGCCTGTTCAGCGCCCGCCGCTCGGCCGAGCGGCTGCGCCTTGAAATGCGCGAGCGCGAACGGGTGCAGGCGCGGCTGCTGCACCTGCAGCGGATCGAGTCGGTGGGCCAGCTGGCCAGCGGCGTCTCGCACGACTTCAACAACATCCTCGGCGCGATCATCGGCTACACCGCCCAGCGTCATCGCCTGCATGAGCTGGACTACGACCCGGCCACGGATGCCCCGGCCATGGCCCAGGCGCTGGAAGGGGTGGAACTGGCCGCCCAGCGCGGCGTGGCGATCAGCCGCAAGCTACTGAGCTTCAGCCGGCGCGAGCTGGCCGTGCCCAGCGACTTCGACGTGGCCGCGGCGCTGAGCGAGCTGCAGCCGATGCTGCGGCAGCTGTTCGGCAGCTCGGTGGCGGTCGAGCTGAGCACGCCGGCCCTGCCCTGCGTGGTGCACCTGGACCGTGCGCAGTTCGACCTGGTGATGCTCAACTTCGCGGCCAACGCGCGCGATGCCATGCCCGACGGCGGGACATTCTCGATCCAGGTGGGGCTGGAGGAGGGTCAGGTGGCGCTGCGCCTGTCCGACACCGGGGTGGGCATGAGCGCGGAGGTCATGCGCCAGGCCTTCGAGCCCTTCTTCACCACCAAACCGGCCGGACAGGGCACGGGCCTGGGCCTGGCGGTGGCGCAGGAGTTGACCCAGCAGGGAGGTGGCAGCCTGTGGGTGGACAGCGCGCCGGGCCAGGGCACGCGCTTCACGCTGCGGCTTCCGCAGGCCGCCGCGCCGCTTACGGGCCCTGCGGATTGAACAGGTAGCCGGCGCCGCGGACGGCGGTCAGGGGCAAGGCCAGGCCGGCGCGCTCCTGCACCTTCTGCCGCAGCCGGTGCAGGAGCGCATCGAGGCGGTGCGGGTCGATCTCCAGGCCCAGCTCGCCACCGAGGGTAGCCAGCAGCGACTCGCGCGAGACCAGCTTGCCGCGCGTGCGCCACAGGCACAGCAGCACCCGGCGCTCGGACTGGGTCAGGGCCACGGCCTTGCCCTGCGGCGAGAACAGGCACCAGCCGTCGTCCTGCAGCTGCCAGGCCGGCGTCCCGTGATCCGACGTGACCGCTGGCCGCGACAGGCGGCGCGCCACGCTGAACAAGGTCGCGGCCAGCATCTCGATCTCCACCGGCTTGGTCAGGTAGGCGTCGGCGCCCTGGCTGAGGCCACGCACCCGGTCCGGCGAGGTGTCCCGTCCGCTGAGGATCACGATGCCCATGCCGGGGCGCCCGGCCTGCAGCTCGCGCGTCAGGCTGAAGCCATCGCCATCGGGCAGGCCGATATCGAGCACGATCAGGTCGAAGCTGCCCTGGGCCAGCGCCGCCTGCAGCTGGGCCGCCGTGCGCATCGGCACCACCTCGAACCCATGACGCGCCAGCCCGGGAAGCAGCACGCGGTCGCGCAAGACGTCGTCGTCCTCCAGCAGCGCCAGGCGCAGGGGCGCGATCGAAGCGGTAGCGGGCGATGGCACGGGCGAACTCACGTGGACGACAGGGTTTCGATGCGGCGGTGAACGGACGGCACACGGCCTCAAGGCGCTGTGCGCCCCGCATCCTGCGGGTCGACCGGAGTATCACGGATGGGCTGCACGGGAGCAATTGACCATCCCGCCCGACGGCAGGCGGGGGAAACCCCGCGCCGCGGTACCCGCCGTGCCCCATGCGCTTGCGCGTGAAGAGTTCCCGCGGCCAGCGCAGCCCCGCGGGGCGATGCGGCCCTGCCAACGCCTGGCCTGCGCCTGCCGCATGGCAGGTGCCGCCCCGCGCGTCTTCACCAGGGCAGGCGGCCGCCCTCGGTGAAGAAGCTGCCGGTGCCCAGCTCGGACATCGCCACGCCGGCCACGGAGGCGGCAGCCTGTTCGACGCTGAGCGTGCCGCTATGGCCGTTGAGGTCGGTGGCGGTGTAGCCGGGATTGACCGCATTGACCGCGAAGCCTTCGGCGTACAGCTCCTTGGACAGCAGCACGGTGAAGGCGTTGAGGGCGCTCTTGGAAGAGCAGTAGCTCAGGCCGTTGACGAAGCCGTACTTGAAGTTGGGATCGCCATGCAGGGTGGCCGAGCCCAGCTCGCTGGAGACGTTGACGATGCGCTTGAGCGTGCCGGCGCGCAGCAGCGGCAGCATCGCCTGCACCACCAGCACCGGGCCGAACACATTGGTCTCGTAGGTGCTGCGCAGCGAGTCCAGGGTGGCCTTGGAAGGCGGCTCGATGTCCGGGCAGATGCCGGCGTTGTTGATGAGCACGTCCAGCCGGCCGCTCTGCTGGCGCACGCTGTCGGCCGCGGCCTGCAGGGTGGCCGCCTCGGTCACCTCCAGCGCCAGCACGCGCACGTCCAGCTCGGCTGGAAGGCTGTCGCGGGCGGCCTGGCCGCGGGCCGCGTCGCGGCTGCCCAGATAGACGGTCCAGCCGGCCTGCGCCAGCTGCTTCACCAGCCCCAGGCCGATGCCCTTGTTGCCGCCGGTGACCAGGGCGATGGGAGCGGTGAGGTGGGTGCGGTCTGGGGTGTCCATGGCGGTGTCCTTGTGTTGTGTTCGGGGACACCCAAGATATGCAGCATCCTGACGCGTGGGAATTCGCATTCGATGAGCGCCCTGCCCGACGCCCTGCAAGCCCGTAAACAGCCGCTCCAGTCGCGGTCCAAGGCGACGGTGGACGCCATCCGCCAGGCCAGCTTTCAGGTTCTGATCGCCCATGGCCTGGACGGCACCACCACCACGCGCGTGGCTGAACGGGCCGGCGTGTCGGTCGGCACGCTCTACCAGTACTACCGCAACCGCAGCACGATGCTGGCCGGCCTGCTGGAATGGCACCTGGGCACAGTGGCCGGCGCAGTGGAGGACGCCAGCGCCCGGATGCGCGGGGCAGCGCTGGCCGATGCGGCCGACGCCCTGGTCGAGGCCTTCGTCAGCGCCAAGCTGGAACATGCCGAGATCTCCCTGGCGCTGTATGCGATCGCCGAAATGCACGGCGGCGCCGAACTGATCGCCGCGGCCAAGCTGCGCATGGAAACGGCGATCGCCGCCCTGCTGGCGGCCACGGCCGATGCGCGCTTCGACGATCCGCAGGCCGTGGCCGGCGTGCTGCTGGGCGCACTGATCGGGCCCATGTGCGATGTCCTCAACGCTGGGGCCCCGCCCGCGCGCGTGGCCTTGCTGCGCACGCAGCTCACCCTGCTGGCCCGTGGCTATCTGGCGGCTGCCAGGGTGCCGGCATGAGCGCGCTGGTGGCCGCGGCCGACCCTGCGCAGGCACCTGCCGCCCTGCAGGCCTTCATCGAGCGCCACGCCCGCATCTTCGTGCTGACCGGCGCCGGCTGCAGCACCGGCTCGGGCATCCCCGACTACCGCGATGCCGATGGCCAGTGGAAGCGTGCCCAGCCGGTGACCTACCAGGCCTTCATGGGCGAGCTGGCCACGCGCCAGCGCTACTGGGCGCGCAGCCTGGTGGGCTGGCCGCGGTTCCTGGCCGCCCAGCCCAACGGCGTGCATCACGCGCTGGCCGCACTGGAGCAGCTTGGCCAGGTCTCGCTGCTGCTGACCCAGAACGTGGACCGCCTGCACCAGGCCGCCGGCAGCCGCGAGGTGGTCGACCTGCACGGGCGCCTGGACGTGGTGCGCTGCATGGGCTGCGAGCGGCGCACCCCGCGCGTGGAGTTTCAGGCCGAGCTGATCGCCCGCAACCCGGGCTGGGAGCGGCTGGAGGCCGGTATCGCGCCGGACGGCGATGCGGACCTGGAGGACGTGGAGTTCTCCAGCTTCGTCATTCCGGCCTGTAGCCATTGCGGCGGCATCCTCAAGCCCGACGTGGTGTATTTCGGCGAGAACGTCCCGCGCGAGCGCGTCCAGGCCGCGCAGGCGGCGCTGGCCGACAGCGATGCGATGCTGGTGGTGGGCTCGTCGCTGATGGTCTATTCCGGCTTCCGTTTCGCCCAGTGGGCGCACACGGCCGGCACGCCGATCGCCGCGCTGACCCTGGGCCGCACCCGTGCCGATGACCTGCTCGCCCTGAAGGTGCAGCATGACTGCGCCGAGGCCTTGGGGTTTTTGAGGGCATCGGCATAGCGACGCAGGTGCTCTGCAGCCGTGGGTCTGAGCAGCTGCTCGAACCCAAGTGTTTCGGAATAGCCGGATAAGACTGCGGAGCTGGAGTCGCTACCGGTTGTGAGAGGCGCCCTGTTTCTTTGTCGGAGCGGCTCGAGGTGGCCTCGGGCCGCTCTCACAGCGCGTAGGGCGGATCGCGATCCGCCATCGCACGAGATCCGCGCCGATGATGCCTTTTCGGGCGACAGCCCGGACACGGCGATCCAATGGGGCAGCCGCGACCGGCGTCGCCTCGGCAATGAAGATGCGCTGCTCGCTACATCGGTCGCTGCATCTGAGCAGCGTTGCTGGCGGAGCTGCTTCGCGGAGAGGCGCTTGCTGTTGTGGGAGCGGCTCCAACAGTGGATCTACTGCCAGCCAACGCCCTCACACCGCCACTTCCTGTCGCCAACGCTTGGCGGCTTCGGCCGGTGGATGGCCGAACAGGCGCTTGAACTCGCGGCTGAACTGCGAGGCGCTCTCATAGCCTACCGCGTAGGCCACCGACGCCGCGTCGGTCTGCTCGGCCATCAGCCGTTCGCGCGCCTGCTGCAGCCGAACCTGCTTCTGGTACTGCAGCGGGCTGAGCTGGGTGGCGGCCTTGAAGTGCCGGTGCAGGGATGAGTTGCTCAGCGCGACCTGCGTGGCCAGCGCCTCGACGCGCAGCGGCTCGTCGTAATGCTCGCGGATCCAGGCGATGGCCTGCTGCACCTGGCCCAGGCGCCCCTCGCCATGGGCGATCTGCCGCAGCATCGGCCCTTGCGGCCCCATCAGTAGCCGGTACAGCAGCTCGCGCCGCACCAGCGGCGCCAGCACCGCGATGTCCCGCGTCGACTCCAGCAGCTGCACCAGGCGCAGGCTGGCATCGGCCAGGGGCGCGGACATGGTGCTGACCTCCAGCGCGACGTTGGCCGGCACCGGCGTGCGATCCGGCGGCAGCTGCAGCAGCAGCGAGGCCAGCTCCGCCCGGTCCAGCGCCACCGACAGCGCCAGGTAAGGCGCCTGCTGGCTGGCTTCGCATACCGCGCCGACCACCGGCAACTCCAGCGAGACCACCAGGCAATGGGCCGCATCGTAGTAGTGCACGCGCTCGCCCAGGATCACCCGCTTGCGCCCCTGCACCACCACGCACAGCATCGGCTCGTACACCACCGGCACCGGCGTAGTGGTCGCGCCGGAGCGGTACAGACGCAGGCCGGGGACGGCGGTCTCGGTGATGCCTTCGGCGGCGTGGCGCAGCAGCAGCGCGCGCAGGAGCGACAGGGCGGGAAGGTCGTTTTGCATGGCGGCGACCTTAGCAAGGCCGGCGTGCATTCCGCGCAGCGCTGGCAGGATCGGGCAAACATCGGACAGGAACGCGCTCACGCCGCCGGGCCGCCCACGCCCAGGCTGTACGCACCTTCCCAAACACAGGTATCGCATCATGACGACCCAGACCTGGTTCATCACCGGCGCCAGCCGCGGCATCGGCCGCGAGCTGGCACGCGCAGCGCTGGCCGCCGGCCATCGCGTGGCCGCCACCTCGCGCCGCAGTAGCGACATCACCGCCGCCCTGGGCGAGCACGCCAACCTGCTGCCGCTGGACCTGGATGTCACCAACCCGGCACAGATCCGCGCGGCGGTGGAAGTGGCCAAGGCCCGCTTCGAGGGCATCGACGTGCTGGTCAACAACGCCGGCTACGGCTACCTCGGCCTGTTCGAGGAAACCAACGCCGACGATGCCCGCGCGCAGTTCGACACCAATGTCTTCGGCCTGTTCGACGTCACCCGCGCGGTGCTGCCAGTCATGCGCGCCCAACGCCGCGGCCATATCTTCAACGTGTCTTCCATCGGCGGCATCGCCGGCTTCGCCTCGGCTACGCTGTACTGCGCCAGCAAGTTTGCCGTCGAGGGGTTCTCCGCCTCGCTGGCCGACGAGGTCAGGGACCTGGGCATCCACGTGACTGTCGTCGGCCCGGGCTTCATCCGCACCGATTTCCTCGACCCGACCTCGGTGCGTTTCGCCGACAGCGCCATCGAGGACTACGCCGCGCTGTCGCAGCAGCTGCGCGAGTACTACGAGCAGAAGAGCCACCAGCAATCCGGCGACCCGGCCAGGCTGGCCGCCGCGTTCCTGGAACTGGCCGCCGCTCCCAATCCGCCGCAGCGCTTCTCCGCCGGCAGCGATGCGCTGGAGGTGACGGACCAGCGGCTGACCCAGCTGCAGCAGGACCGCCAGGCCTGGGCCGCGCTGTCCTCCTCCATCGACGGGCAATGGGCGTGATGCTCTGATCCAAGGGCACGGTTGAAGCCAACCCCGGAGCGCGCTGCAATGCGCGCTCCTTCTTCGTGGGACTTCCCGTGAGCCAGCTCTTCACCCCTCTCTCGCTCGGCCCCTTGACCCTGGCCAACCGCATCGTGATCGCGCCGATGTGCCAGTACTCGGCCGAGCATGGCCGCATGAGCGACTGGCACGCCATGCACCTGGGCAACCTGGCCCAGTCCGGCGCCGGCCTGCTGATCGTGGAAGCCACCGCGGTGGAGCCGCGCGGCCGCATCAGCTGGGCCGACGTGGGCCTGTACGACGATGAAAGCGAGGCGGCCATGCGCGTGGTCGTGGAGGGCCTGCGGCGCTGGTCGCCGATGCCGCTGGGCATCCAGTTGGCGCACGCCGGCCGCAAGGCGTCCACCCACAGGCCCTGGGAGCATGGCGGTGCGCCGATCGCCGCCGATGCCGAGCACGGCTGGCAGACCGTGTCCGCCAGCGCGCGCCCGTTCCACGAGGGCGGGCCGGTCCCGCAGGCGCTGGACCAGGCCGGCATCGAGGCCATCATCGCCGCCTTCGTGGCCAGCGCGCAGCGCGCGCACCGCCTGGGTTTCGAACTGATCGAGCTGCATGCCGCCCACGGCTACCTGCTGCACCAGTTCCTGTCCCCGCTGAGCAACGCGCGCAGCGATGCCTACGGCGGCAGCCTGGAAAACCGCCTGCGCCTGCCATTGCAGGTGTTCGATGCGGTGCGCGCGGCGGTGCCCGACACCGTGGCGGTGGGCGTGCGCCTGTCGGCCAGCGACTGGGTCGAAGGCGGCTGGGACGTGGCGCAGAGCATCGCCCTGGCCCAGGCACTGGAAGCGCGCGGCTGCAGCGACCTGCACGTGTCCAGCGGCGGCCTGGACCCACGCCAGCAGATCAAACTGGAAGACGGCTACCAGGTGCCCTTCGCCAGCGACATCAAGGCCGGGCTGCAGTCCATGCCGGTGATCGCCGTGGGACTGATCACCGATCCGCTGCATGCCGAGCGCATCGTCGCCGAGGGCAAGGCCGACGCCGTGGCCCTGGCCCGCGGCGTGCTCTACGACCCACGCTGGCCCTGGCATGCCGCCGCCAAGCTGGGCGCGCAGGTCAAGGCGGCCCCGCAGTACCTGCGCTGCCAGCCGCGCAGCATCAAGGACCTGTTCGGCTGAGCCCGCCATGCGGCCTTGCTGCGCGGGAAACACCGCCGCGCGCACACTGCCCGCCCCTTGCCTCGACCCGGACATCTGCATGGACATCGCCTTCCTCGGCCTCGGCACCATGGGCGCGCCGATGGCGCGCAACCTGCTCAAGGCCGGGCACACGGTGCACGTGTGGAACCGCAGCCCGCAGGCGCGCGAAGCGCTGTTGCAGGACGGCGCGCACGCCTGCGATGCCCCGCTGGATGCGGCCGTGGCGCCGGTGGTGCTGTCGATGCTGGCCGACGATGCGGCCGTGGCCGAGGTCATCGTCGACAGCGGACTGCTCGACGCCCTGCCCGAAGGGGCGGTGCACGTGAACCTGGCCACGGTGTCGGTGGCCTACGCTCGCGCACTGGCCGAGCGCCATGCCGCGCGGGGCGTGGACTATGTGGCCGCGCCGGTGGTGGGGCGGGTCGATGTGGCCGCGGCCGGCAAGCTCAACATCCTGGCCGGCGGCAAGGCCGCCGCGATCGAGCGCGTGCAGCCGCTGCTGGACGTGCTGGGCGCCCGGACCTGGCGCTTTGGCGAGGCCCCCGAGCAGGCGAATGCGGTCAAGCTGGCCACCAACTTCTGCCTGGCCAGCGCCATCGGCACCATGGCCGAGGCCGGCGCGCTGGTGCGCGGGCACGCCGTGGCGCCGGCCGACTTCCTTCAGATGCTCACCTCCACCGTGTTCGCCGCGCCGGCCTACCAGGGCTATGGCGCGTTGATCGCCAGGGAGCAGTACACGCCGGCCGGCTTCAAGATGACCCTGGGCCTGAAGGACGTGCGCCTGGCCCTGGCCGCCGGCGAGGCCACCCAGGTCCCGATGCCGCTGGCCAGCACGCTGCGCGATGGCCTGCTGGAAGGCGTGGCCAATGGCGACGGCGCGCTGGACTGGGCGGCGCTGGCCAAGGTCAGTGCACGCCGCGCCGGTCAGCAGTGAGCGAGGGCATGACGCCGCCGCGGGCCGCGTGATTGTCTAACGCCGCATCGCCTGGCTAGCATCGGCCGCGCCATGTCACCGTCTCCACGCCCGCTGCATTTCCTGCGTCGCGTCCTGCGCCTGCCCGCGCTGGCGCTGCTGCTGTTGGCGGTGCTGAGCAATCCGGTGCTGGCGGCCATCGGCGACCTGCATGAAACGGCCAGCGCCAGCCAGGACCATCTGCACGCGGTGCTGGATCACACCGATCCCAGCACCAATGGCGCCGATGCCGACGAAGCCGGCGACCTGCTGCACGCGCTGATGCATGCGGCGCACTGCTGCGGCCATCTGATCGCCATCCCCTCGCGTTTCGCGCTGACTGCCACGACGCTGCCGCCGCATGCGCCTCCGTCGGGCGCGGTATTCGCGATGCGCTCGCAAACCACCGAACTGGCCCTGCGCCCCCCGATCACGGCCTGACCGCCACCGCGTCGCCGTCGGCGGCGTGGCTTACGTCATCGTGTTCGGAGAATCCCCATGTGGTTGCGATGGGCGGCATTGGCCGCACTCGCGGCCGTGTCCTGCGTGCATGCGCAGGACCGGCCGCCGGCTCCCCTGAGCCTGGACGAAGCGCTGGCGCGCGTGTCCGACACCCATCCTGCGCTGCGCCTGATCGAGGGCGAGCGGCAGGTCCTGCAGGCCCGTGGCGAGCGCGCCGCGCTGCGCCCGCCGCTCACCCTCGGGGCGCAGGCCGAGAACGTGCTGGGCAGCGGGCAGGCGCGCGGCTTCGACCAGGCCGAGCTGACGCTGTCGCTGTCGGGCGTGCTGGAGCGCGGCGGCAAGCTCGATGCGCGCCGCGCCCTGGCCCAGGCCAACCTCGATGCGCTGGCGCCGCAGCGCGAAGCGGCGCGGCTGGACCTGCTGGCCGAAGTCGCCCGGCGCTACCAGGCCATCGTCGTGGCGCAGCGCCAGCAGGCCCTGGCGCTGCTGGACATCGACCAGCGCCAGCGCGCCGTGCAGGCCGCACGCACGCGCTTGCAGGCCGGCGCCTCGCCCGAGTCGGTGCTGTTCTCCGCGCAGGCGCAGCTGGCCCAGGCCGAGCTGGATCGCGACCACGCGGCCGAGGCGGCCCGTGCCGCGCGCCGGCAGCTGGCCACGCTGTGGAATGCGCGTGAGCCGGACTTCGACACCGCGGCCGGCGATCTGGAAGGCTTGCCGGAGCTGGAAGCCTTCGACGCGCTGGCGCAGTGGCTGCAGCGCACGCCCGAGTTGACGATCGTCGCCGGCCAGGCGCGCGTGCGCGAGGCGCAGCTGCGCCTGGCCCAAGGCGAGCGCGCCACCGACCTGCAATGGCAGCTGGGCGTGCGACGCCTGCAGGGACAGCAGGCCACCGCGCTGGTGGCCGCGCTGAGCCTGCCGCTTGGCAATGCCGTCCGCGCCGAGCCTGAGATCCGCGCCGCGCAGGCCGAGCTGGCGCTGAGCACGGTGCAGCGCGAGGCGCTGCTGCTGCAACTGCACGCCACGCTGGCCGAAGCCCACGGCCGTTACCTGACCGCGCGCCTGGAAGTGCAGCGCCTGGGCCGCGACGTGCTGCCGCGGCTGCAGCAGGCCGAGCATGCGGCCGAGCGCGCCTGGCGGGCCGGCGCCATCAGCTACCTGGAATGGGCCCAGCTGCAAGGCCAACGCATCCAGGCGCTGCAGCGCCAGCTCGAAGCGGCCGCGCAGGCCCAGACCGCATTGATCGAACTCCAGCGCCTGACCGGACAACCCCTGGTCGTGCCCAACCCCTCGCAGGAGGCCGCGCCATGAACACGACGATGAACATGCATTCCCGTTTCCACATCCCGCTGCTGTTGCTCGGCGCGCTGCTGCTGGGCGCCTGCGGCAGGACCGCACCGCCGGCGGCAGCCGGTGTGGAGCATGCCCAAGGCCACGACGATCACGCCGAAGAGGCGGAAGGCCCCGAAGCGGCCCACGCCGACAGCACGGTGATTCCCGCCAAGATCGCCCAGGAAGCCGGCATCCGCGTCGCCCCGGTCGGGCCCGGCACCATCGCCGACGCGCATGAAGTGCAGGGCCTGCTGACGCCGGTGGACGGCCGCATCGCCCAGGCCGTGGCGCGCTTCCCCGGGCCGGTGCGCACCCTGCGCGCAAACGTGGGCGATGCGGTCCGCGCGGGCCAGGCCCTGGCCACGGTGGAGAGCAACCTCAGCCTGACCGCCTACACGGTCAGCGCGCCGATCGGCGGCGTGGTCACCGCGCGCCATGCGCAGCTGGGCGGGGCGGCGGCCGAGGGCGCGCCGCTGTTCGAGATCGCCGACCTGTCCACGCTGTGGGTGGACCTGCACATCTTCGGCAACGACACCCAGCACATCACCGCCGGCGTGCCGGCCACCGTCACCCGCATGACCGACGGCGTCAGCGCCGACACCACCCTGGAGCGCATCCTGCCCGGCACCGCCACCGCCAGCCAGAGCACGGTGGCGCGCGCCCTGCTGCGCAACGCGGACGGCCTGTGGCGCCCCGGTGCAGCCGTGAAGGCGCGCATCGTGGTGGCCACCACGCCGGCGGCCCTGGTGGTGCCGCTGACGGCGCTGCAGAACATGGAAGGCCGGGACGTGGTGTTCGTGCGCAGCGGCCAGGACCGCTTTGAGGCGCGCCCGGTCGAACTGGGCCAGCGCGATGCGGCGCAGGTCGCCGTGCTGTCCGGGTTGCGGGCCGGTGAGCAGGTGGTCATCGCGCAGAGCTACGTGGTCAAGGCCGACATCGGCAAGGCGGGCGCCGCGCATGAACATTGATCGCGCCATGCAACATCGGGCTGCAGAAGGACGGGCGCATGCTTGAGTCCATCCTGCGCGCCAGCATCGGCCACCGCTGGCTGATGCTGGCGCTGACCGCCGTGCTGGTCGCCGTGGGCGCCTGGAGCTTCACCCAGCTGCCCATCGATGCCACCCCGGACATCACCAACGTGCAGGTGCAGATCAACACCGGCGCGCCGGGCTACTCGCCGCAGGAGGCCGAGCAGCGCATCACCTTCCCGGTGGAGACGGCCATCGCCGGCATGCCCGGGCTGGAGATGACCCGCTCGCTCTCGCGCTACGGCCTGTCGCAGGTCACGGTGGTGTTCGCCGAAGGCACCGACCTGTACTTCGCGCGGCAGCAGGTCGCCGAGCGCCTGCAGCAGGTGCGCGCGCAGCTGCCCGACGGCATCGACCCGCAGCTGGGTCCCATCGCCACCGGGCTGGGGGAGATCTTCCTCTACACGGTCGATGCCGCACCCGATGCGCGCAAGGCCGATGGCACGCGCTACACCGCCACCGACCTGCGCACGCTGCAGGATTGGGTCATCCGTCCGCAGCTGCGCATGGTGCCCGGCGTGACCGAGATCAACGCCATCGGCGGCTATGCGCGGCAGATCCACGTCACCCCCGATCCGGCCCGGCTGCGCGCGTTGGGTCTGACCCTGGAGGATGTGGTGCAGGCGCTGCGCAGCAACAACCAGAACCTCGGCGCGGGCTATCTGGAGCGCAACGGCCAGCAGTTCCTGGTGCGGGTACCCGGCCAGGTCGATGACCTGGAGCCACTGGGCGAGATCGTGCTGGCGCGGCGTCAGGGCGTGCCGATCCACGTGCATGACGTGGCCCAGGTGGCCGAAGGGCGCGAGCTGCGCAGCGGCGCAGCCACCCAGAACGGCCACGAGGTCGTGCTGGGCACGGTGATGATGCTGGTGGGTTCCAACAGCCGCGCCGTGGCGCAGGCGGTGGCCGACCGGCTCGCCCTGGCCCAGCGCAGCCTGCCGCCGGGCGTGCGCGTGACAGCCACCTACGACCGTACCGCGCTGGTCGAGCGCACCATCGCCACCGTTGCCAGGAACCTCATCGAAGGCGCGCTGCTGGTGGTGGTGGTGCTGTTCGTGCTGCTGGGCAACTTGCGTGCGGCGCTGATCACCGCAGCGGTGATTCCGCTGTCGATGCTGTTCACCCTGACCGGCATGGCCCGCGGCGGGGTGTCGGCCAACCTGATGAGCCTGGGCGCGCTGGACTTTGGGCTGATCGTCGATGGCGCGGTGATCATCGTCGAGCACTGCCTGCATCGCTTCGGCCAGCGCCAGCAGGCGCTGGGGCGGGTGCTGACCGATGCCGAACGCTTCGAGGAAACCGCCAGCGCCAGCGCCGAGGTGATCCGGCCCAGCCTGTTCGGCCTGGGCATCATCACCGCGGTGTACCTGCCGATCTTCGCCCTGACCGGGGTGGAGGGAAAGATGTTCCACCCCATGGCCATCACCGTGGTGCTGGCGCTGAGCGGGGCGATGCTGCTGTCGCTGACCTTCGTGCCGGCGGCCATCGCGCTATGCCTGGGCGGGCGCGTGCGTACCAGCGAGAACCGGGTGATGGGCTGGCTGCGGCGGCGCTACCAGCCGCTGCTGGAGGCCAGCCTGGGCCATGGGCGCTGGGTGATGCTGGGGGCATTGGTCCTGCTCGCGCTCAGCGGCGTGCTGGCCACGCGCCTGGGCAGCGAGTTCGTGCCGCAGCTGGACGAGGGCGACATCGCCATGCATGCCATGCGCATCCCCGGCACCTCCCTGAGCCAGTCGGTGGACATGCAGCGCAAGGTGGAGGCGCGCGTGGTGCGGTTCCCGGAGGTGGCGCGGGTGTTCTCGCGCATTGGCACGGCCGAGGTGGCCTCCGACCCGATGCCGCCCTCGGTGGCCGACACCTTCATCATGCTCAAGCCACGCCCGCAGTGGCCCGACCCGCGCAAGCCCAAGGCCGCGCTGATCCGGGAGATCGAGGCCACGGTGCGCGAGCTGCCGGGCAACAACTATGAGTTCACCCAGCCCATCCAGATGCGCATGAACGAGCTGATCTCCGGCGTGCGCGCGGACGTGGCCGTCGCCCTGTACGGCGACGACCTGGCCACGCTGCGCGAGGTCGGCGCGCGCATCGAGGCGGTCACGCGCGGCGTGCCCGGCGCGGCCGATGTCCGCCTGGAGGAAACCGAAGGCCTGCCGCTGCTGTCCGTGCGGCCCGACCGCGTCGCCCTGGCCGGCTATGGGTTGAACGTGGGCGACGTGCAGGCCACGGTGGCCACGGCCATCGGCGGGGAAGTGGCCGGGCAGCTGTTCGAGGGCGACCGCCGCTTCGACATCGTCGTGCGCCTGCCCGAAGCCCTGCGGTCGGATCCGGCCGCCCTGGCCGACCTGCCGATCTCGCTGGCGCCGGCGCTGGCCGGCGACGAGGCCGACGAGGCCGGCCGCCTGGGCGGGTGGAACGCCGCCCGCTGGGGCGGCACCGCGCCGCGGACGGTGCCGCTGCGCGAGGTGGCGCGCATCGAAACCAGCGAGGGGCCCAGCCAGATCAACCGCCAGGACGGCAAGCGCCGCATCGTGGTCACCGCCAACGTGCGCGAAGGCGACCTGGGCCGCTTCGTGCAGCGCCTGCGCGCGGCGGTGGAGGCCAAGGTCGCGCTGCCGACCGGCTACTGGATTGCCTACGGCGGCAGCTTCGAGCAGCTGGTCTCGGCCAGCCGGCGCCTGGGGCTGGTGGTGCCAGCCACGCTGGCGCTGATCTTCGCCCTGCTGTTCTGGGCCTTCGGATCGGCGCGCGATGCGGCCGTGGTGTTCTCCGGCGTGCCGCTGGCGCTGACCGGCGGGGTGCTGGCCCTGGCCCTGCGCGGCCTGCCGCTGTCGATCTCCGCCGGCATCGGCTTCATCGCCCTGTCCGGGGTGGCCGTGCTCAACGGCCTGGTGCTGGTGAGCTTTGTGCGCGAGCTGCGCGCGCGCGGCCTGGCGCTGGAACAGGCGGTGCGCGAAGGGGCGCTGGGCCGTCTGCGGCCGGTGCTGATGACCGCGCTGGTGGCCTCGCTGGGCTTCGTGCCCATGGCCTTCAATACCGGGGCCGGCGCCGAGGTGCAGCGGCCGCTGGCCACCGTGGTGATCGGCGGCATCGTCTCCTCCACCGTGCTGACGCTGCTGGTGCTGCCGCTGCTGTATCGCTGGGCCTACCGCAATGCTGGCAGCGGCTAGACCTTGATGACCAGCACCACCACCGCCGCGACCATGCCCCACTTGATCGCGTGATACGCCAGGGCGCTGCGCGCACGCAGCGCCTTGGCCTTCAGGCGCAGCGCGTAGAGGTACTTGAACGAGCGGTTGACCCCGCCGGTGGGATCGCCCGGCAGGTTGGGCGAGGCGCCGCCGGCCAGCAGCGTGCGCGAGACGAAGCCGTTGAGCGCGTTGGCCCAGCCGAAACGCAGCGGGCGGGCGATATCGCAGAACAGGATCACCCGGTCCTGGTCGGTGTCGTTGCGGGCGTGGTGGATGTAGGTCTCATCGAACATCGTCCACTGCCCGTCGCGCCAGCTGTGGCGCTGGCCGTCGACCTCGATGAAGCAGGCATCGTCGTTGGGCGTGATCAGCCCCAGGTGCAGGCGCAGCGAGCCGGCGTAGGGGTCGCGGTGCGGTCGCAGCTCGCTGCCCGGCGGCAGCTGGGCGAACATCGCCGCGCGCACCTGCGGCAGGCCTTCCAGCAGGGCCACGGTCCGCGGACACAGGCGCTGGGCCGAGGGGTGCGCCGGGCCGTACCACTTCAGGTAGAAGCGCTTCCAGCCGCGGCGGAAGAACGAGTTGAAGCCGACATCGTTGTAGCTGCTGGCCGCGGCGATGCCGTTGGCCTCGCGCAGGGCCAGGGCTTCGTCGCGGATCACCTGCCAGTGCTGGCGCAGCACTTCCAGCTGCGGGAAGGCCTGGGACGGGTCGATGAACGGCGTGGTCGGCACCCGCGAGCACAGGTACATCAGCACGTTGACCGGGGCCATGAAGCTGGAATGGTCCAGCAGCTGGCGCGACCAGCGCGCGCGCACGCGCCCGCGGTAGTGGATGTAGAGGACGGAGGCCACCAGCGCGCAGGCCAGGGCAAGTTTGATGGTCAACTGCACCTGCGGATTGTACGCCCGAGGACGCGGGCTTGAGGCAACCGCGGGGCCTCGTTAAGGTGCCAACCTCACCGCGTACCGTCAGGGAAGAACGCATGCAGCTGGCCCCGCTCCCCCCGTCCGCCCGGACGACCGCGCCGTGACCGAGGTACCCCAGGTGGCGACCGAGGCCGCGGTGATCGGACCTGAACACGCCGAGCACCCGGATCACCGCCTTTACCTGCAGATCCGCCGCGGCGTGCATGCGCTGGACGCCGAGTGCGGCCGTGAGCCGGATGCGATCAGCGAGCGCATGGTCCTGCGCCTGATCCCGCTGGCGCGCGGGGCCGGGCTCAAGCGCGTGGACCACGTGGTGCTCAGCCGCCACCTGGGCGAGGTGGAATCGGGCGAGCTGGTGTTCGTGGTGCAGGGCGAGCTGGACGACCCGGCGCACCTGCGCGCGCACTGCACCACCCAGGAGGCCGTGGACATGCCGCGCGAGGCCTCGCTGGCGCGCCTGGACGCGGTATACCGGGAGCTGGCCGCGCAGCGTGCAGAGGGCGGCTGAGGCCGCACGCGCAGCTACCACCGCGCAAAGACGAACAACGTGGACGTAGGGTGGATGACGCTCTCCCATCCACCGCCGCCGCAAGACAGACAACCCGGCGCGACGGCACCCCACCCGCAGCCGCCGCGGACACCGCGGTGGACAAGCTTCGCGTTGTCCACCCTACGTCAGGGCGCGCTTCCATCCACCATCGCAGCGGATCGAGAACATGGGGAGCCGTAGGGTGGATGACGCTCCTTCATCCACCACCGCCGCAAGACGAACACCCCGGTCGCGACGGCACCCCACCCGCAGCCGCCACGGTCTCCGCGGTGGACAAGCTTCGCGTTGTCCACCCTACGACAGGGCGCGCTTCCATCCACCACCGCCGCGAATCGAGAACATGGGGAGCCGTAGGGTGGATGACGCTCCTTCATCCACCGCCGCCGCAAGACAGACAATCCAGGCGCAACGACACGCCTACCGCAGCCGCCGCGCATACCGTGGTGGGCAAGCTTCGCGTCGCCCACCCGACGCCGCAGCTCAACCGCCTCCGGTGATCGCCGCCAGGATGCGGCGCTGCTCGCCGCTGGTGGCCTGGCCATCGCGCATCAGCATCGCGTCGCTGGAGACCTGGAACACGTGCAGGTCGAACAGCGGCAACACCGCCAGCAGGTGGTCGATGACATCGCCCTGGATGGCCTCGTAGCCGACGATGCCGGTCTCGCTGGCGAAGCACCAGATCTCCACCGGCACGCCGTTGGCGCCGGGCTGCAGCTCGCGCACGAACATGAGCATCTCCGGCTTGAGCTTGGGATGGTGCCTGAGGTACTGGTCCACATAGGCGCGGAACGCGGTGAGGTTGGTCAGGCGCCGCTCCAGCGTGGGCGTCAGGCCCCGCTCGGTGAAGCGCGCCTTCCACTCGGCGAACTCCTGCTGTTTCTGATCGACCCAGGCGTCCAGCAGCGGGAACTGACGCAGCCGCTCGACTTCGGCGCCGTCCAGGAAGCGCACACTGTGCTGGTCCAGCTGCAACGAGCGCTTGATCCGGCGGCCACCGGCCTCGTACATGCCGCGCCAGTTCTTGAACGACTCGCTGATCAGCTTCTTGGTCGGCACCGTGGAGATGGTCATGTCCCAGTTCTGCACGGTGATGGTGTGCAGGGCGATGTCGGTGACGGTGCCGTCGGCGTTCTGGCTGGGCATCTCGATCCAGTCGCCCACCCGCACCCGGCCATCGCTGCTGATCTGCAGGCTGGCCGCCAGCGACAGCAGCGTGTCCTGGAACACCAGGATCAGCACCGCCATGATCGCGCCCAGGCCGGCGACGATGTGGCTGACCGACACGCCCGACAATGTGGCCACCACCGACAGGCCGGCCAGCACGAACATCACGATCTTGCTGACCTGCAGCAGCCCCTTGATCGGCCGGTTGCGCGCATCGGCGCGGCGCTCGTAGGCCTCGTTGAACATGTCCAGCGCGCCGGAGATGGCCAGGGCCACCATCCACACGATGAACACCTTGCAGCCGGCGCGCAGCACCGCCTGCAGTTTCTCGGGCAGGTCCGGGATCCAGGCCAGCCCGGCCTGCACCACCAGCGCCGGCACGATGTGCGCCAGCCGCGGGATCACCCGCAGCCGCAGCGGCGCGCCGCCCTCCTGCCCGCGCAGCCAGCCGTTGACCTGCGACAGCAGCTTGAGCAGGGCGCGCAGCAGCACCCGCTTGGTCACCCAGTCGGCCAGCCAGGCCACCAGCAGCAGCGCGGCGATCATGGCCAGCGGGTAGGCGCCCGGGTACGGCGCCAAGGCCTGCTGCAGCGGTTCCAGGAGATGTTCCAGCGGCAGGCGCCCGGCCTGCGTGTGGGGGTTGGGCGTGGTCATGGGGCTTGGTCGACGGCGGCGGCCGGACACGACCGGCTGCGGGGGGCGCCATGGTAGCCGCTCGCATCGCGTGCCGGTCACCGGCTGCCCGCGAAGGACGCAACTGAAACCGTCGTGCGCAGCCGATTCCCCGCCTAAGATTTCACCATATGCGCCATGACCACATCCTCACCCTGTCCTGCCCGGACCGCACCGGCATCGTCTACCGCGTGTCCGGCCTGCTGTTCGAGCTGGGCTGCAACATCCTCGATGCGCAGCAGTTCGGCGATGAGGAAGGCCAGCGCTTCTTCCTGCGGGTGCATTTCGACGTGCCGGCACCGGAAGCGGTCGCCGCGCTGGGCGCGCGCTTCGCGCCGCTGGCCGAGGACTACGCCATGGACTGGCAGCTGCATGACGCCCGCCGTCGCGCGCGCCTGCTGGTGCTGGTCAGCAAGCAGGGGCACTGCCTCAACGACCTGCTGTTCCGCACGCACAGCCGGCAGCTGCCGGTGGAGATCGCCGCGGTGGCATCCAACCACGCCGATTTCGCGCCGCTGGCTGCCTCCTACGGCGTGCCGTTCCATCACCTGCCGGTGGATGCATTCAACCGCCAGGCGCAGGAACAGGCCATCCTGGCGCTGGTCGAGCGCGAGCGGATCGACCTGGTGGTGCTGGCGCGCTACATGCAGATCCTCTCCCCGCAGCTGTGCGCCGCGCTGGCCGGCCGCGCGATCAATATCCACCACAGCTTCCTGCCCAGCTTCAAGGGCGCCCAGCCGTACCACCAGGCGCACGCGCGCGGGGTCAAGATCATCGGCGCCACCGCCCACTACGTCACCAGCGACCTGGATGAGGGCCCGATCATCGAGCAGGACGTGGCCCGCGTGGACCATGCCATGACCCCGCGCGACCTGGTGCGGCTGGGCAGCGACATCGAATCGCTGGTGCTGGCGCGCGCCGTGCGCCGACACGTCGAGCACCGCATCTTGCTCAACGGGCATCGCACGGTGGTGTTCCGCTGACAGCCCGCGCGGGCATCGCGCAAGCCGGCCGATCAGCGCGCAGCGGATTTTGAACACCCACTCGGGCACACTGTGCGCCGATGAACAGCGCGCCACATGGAGACACCCGATGAGCCTGTGGCAGATGCTGGGCCTGGCCTTGATCGCCATCGCCGCGGGACTGGTCCTGGCGCTGGTGGCCGTGGGCATCAAGCTGGCGGTGGAGAAGCTGCGCGGGCGTTGATGTGGCCGCTGTGGTGGTCGTCTCTCGTGGCTTGAACATCAGCGGTCATGCTTACAGGAGATCCTGTGGGAGCGGCTTCAGCCGCGAAGAGGCTTTACCGATAAGGCTTCTTCGCGGCTGAAGCCGCTCCCACAAGGTTCCGGGTGCCGACGACATCCGTTGGTCTGCCCAGGCGCAGTCTTCAAACCGCTGCGCGCGTTAGGCTTGCGCTTCCAAGCGATTCCGGGAGCCGCGCATGCCTGCACCGACCTACCACGTCATCGGCAACTACCTCTCGCCCTATGTGCGCAAGGTGCTGGTCTGCCTGCGACTGAAGGGCCTGGACTACAGCATCGATCCGATCGCCCCGTTCGTGGGCAATGCCGAGTTCGAACGCCTGAGTCCCCTGCGCCGCATCCCGGTGCTGATCCACGGCGATCGCGTCATCAACGACTCCACCGTGATCTGCCAATACCTGGAAGACCTGCACCCTGCCCCCTCGCTGTATCCGCAGGACCCGGGCGAACGCGCGCAGGCGCGCTGGCTGGAGGAATACGCCGACACCCACCTGGGTGAGGTGATCGTGTGGGGCATGTTCTTCCAGCGCGGGCTCAAGCGCATCCTGTTCAAGGAAGACACCGACCAGGCGCGCTACGAGCACGCGAGCGATGTCGCCCTGCCCGCGTGCCTGGACTGGCTGGAGCCCCAGGTGCCGGCGCAGGGCTATCTGTTCGGCGACCAGCTGAGCATCGCCGACATCTCGGTCGCGAGCTTCTTCCGCAACGCCGCCTTCGTGCGCGTGCAGGTCGATGCCGCGCGCTGGCCGCGTACCGCCGCCTGGCTCGATCGTGTGCTCGCCCTTCCCGCGTTCGTCGCGCTGGCCAGGATCGAAGACACCATCGCCCGCGTGCCGCTGCACGAACAACGCCCCCTGCTGGCCTCCCTGGGCGAGCCACTCAGTGAGACCACCGTGGGCGGCGCCAGCCCACGCCGTGGCGTGATGCGGCTGGACTGAGGCGCGCGAACGCCCACCCCGCAGGGCGTCCGAGCAGCCCAGGATGCGCGCCTGCGGCACCGGCGCGACCAGGCTCGACAAATGCACTCCGACCCCGGTTTTTTCCTCCTGGCGATGGTGGATGAGCAAAGCGTCATCCACCCTACGTAGGGTGGACAACGCGCAGCTTGTCCACCACGCCTCCGGCACCGACTGAGCAAGAACCAGGCAAACACGTCCTAAGGTCCACGACGATGGCGGATGAAGAGAGCGTCATCCATCCCACGTAGGGTGGACAACGCGAAGCTTGTCCACCACACCTCCGATGCCGATCAAGAATCAGCCACACGCCCGTCTTGCGAAGCCAACACCTATGGCCACGCCGATCGCGCTGATCGATCGACGGATGCGCAATCCGCCCCATAGCCGCTTCGCAGCGAAGTCGGAACGCCCGCACCGTCAATCCTGAGCGTAGGCGGCCAGCTCCTCCGGCGTGCCGTTCGGGAACGCGGCCTTGAGGAACTCCAGGAAGGCCGACACGCGCGCGCTGAGCAGGCGGCGTGAGGGGTACAGCGCCCAGATCTCGATGGGTGGCAAGCGCATCTCGCCCCAGTGCATCAGCCTGCCCGCCTGCAGATCGCCGGCGACCAGAGAGAAGGGCAGCACCGCCGCGCCGATCCCGCTCCGGGCGGCGTCACGGATCATGACCAGCGACGCCAGGCGCAGCACCGGATCGATCTCCATGGCGCGCGCGCCCTGCTTCGTCAGCAGGTCCCAGCGGGTCTGCCCGCTGGAAGCGCGCACGATGGCCGGCACGGCGGCTCCTTGCGGCGGCTTGCGCAGCGTTGGACTGGCCACCGCCACCAAGTGATCGCGCAGCAGCACGCGTCCGATCAGCTGTTCGTCGGGGTCGGGGTTGACCCGGATGACCAGGTCATAGCCCTCCTCGATCATGTCCACGGGGCGGTCCTCCGTGGTGATCTCCAAGCGCACCTGCCGATGGCGCAAGGCGAACTGCGCCGACAGCTTCCCCAGCGCCATCTGCGAGAACAGCATCGGCGCGCTGATGCGCAGCCTGCCCTGCGGGATCGCCCCGCCCGCGGCCACCGCGCTGGTGGCCTCGCCAAGCTCGGTCAACAAGGTGTCGGTGCGCTCGAAGAGGGCGCGGCCTTCCTGGGTCAGCTTGAGGCTATGTGAGCCGCGCTCGAACAGGCGCACGCCCAGGCTGGCCTCCAGCTCGGCCACGCGCCGGGACAGCGTGGCCTTGGGTCGCTCGGCTGTCCTGGCCGCACGGCCGAAGCCGCCATGGCGCGCCACCAGGTTGAAGTCGGCCAGCGCCAGCAAGTCCATGTGTTCCACCAGAGAGACGGGATGTCCAACTATACGGGCTATCGGGCCGTAAACGGATCAATAACCATGGGCCTCCCAACCCAATCGGAGTGATCCCCATGACCATCCTCGTCACTGGCGCCACCGGACATGTCGGCCGCCATGTCGTCCAGCAACTCATCCAGCGTGGCGCCAAGGTGCGCGCGCTGGCCCGCAACCCCGACACCGCGCAGCTGCCCGAGGGCGTGGACCTCGTGCAAGGCGACCTGCTGGATGTGGACGCCCTGCGCGAAGGCTTCCAGGGCGTGACCACGCTGTTCCTGCTCAACGCCGTGGCGGCCGATGAGTTCACCCAGGCGCTGGTCGCGCTGAACGTGGCGCGCGAGGTGGGCATCAGGCGCGTGGTCTATCTGTCGGTCATCCACAGCGACCGCTACGTCAATGTGCCGCACTTCGCCGCCAAGTTCGGCGTGGAGCGCATGATCGAGCAGATGGGCTTCAGCGCCACCGTCCTGCGCCCCGCCTACTTCATGGACAACGAGTGGACGGTCAAGGATGTGATCCTGGGCCATGGCGTGTATCCGATGCCGATCGGCGGCAAGGGCCTGGCGATGATCGATGCGCGCGATATCGGCGAGATCGCCGCGATCGAGCTGCTGGCCCGGGACCAGGCGCCAGAAGACCAGCCGCTGACCCGCCTCAACCTGGTGGGCCCGGACACGCTCACCGGCGAGGACGCCGCGCGTACCTGGTCCGAGGTGCTGGGCCGGCACATCCCCTACGGCGGCGACCAGACCCCCGCGTTCGAGCAGAACCTGCGCCAGTTCATGCCCGCCTGGATGGCCTACGACATGCGCCAGATGGCCGAGCGCTTCCTCAGCGACGGCATGGTGCCCGAGGCCGGCGACGTGCAACGCCTTGCGCAGTTGCTTGGACGCCCGCTGCGCAGCTATCGCGACTTCGTTGCAGGCATCGTCTCGGCGGCGTGAAGCCCGAACTGACGCACTCCTTTCTTGAGGACATCGACATGATCTATTCCTCCGCCACCTTGCCAGTGAACGCACCCGGCCAGGTTCCCCTGACCCGCGCACAGCTGTGGGCCGGCCTCATGCACAAGGCGCGCGAACCGCAGCGCTTCTTCCCGCCGGGCGAGTGCACCCATTCGGCGATCATCGAAGAAAGCCCCTCGCACCTGGTGCGGCAAGCCACCATCCTGGGCGATGACATCACCGAGATCATCAGCTTCACCGACAGCAAGCTCAGCTTCTTCCAGGTCAAGAGCCCGCGCGAAGGCGTCATCGTCAACGAGCTGATCGAAGGCGACCACGGCGAACTGCAGCTGCGCTTCTACGCCTACATCGGGCTGCCCGGCAAAGCGCCCGACGCGCCGGAGGTGGCGGCGGCACAGGCCTGGATGGACAGCGAGAACGGCTTCGCCGCCGCCATCGCCTCCACGCTGAAGCACACGCGGGAGCTGGTGGCCGAGGGGAGGATCTGAAGCGCTAGGCAGCCTGGGTGCGACGAGCTGCCGCGTCTCGGCTGAGGTGATCGCAGCGGTTCGACCGGCCCAGGGCGGAAACATGCGTGCAATCACCATCGGCAAGCCGGCACGCCACCTCACCCCGGCTTTCCGTTGGGCGGCGGTGGTGGATGGAAAGGCGCCATCCATCCTACGCGCTTGTTGACGATGCGCGTGATGTCCGTTCGCGGCGATGGTGGATGAAAGAGCGTCATCCACCCTACGTAGGGTGGACAACGCGAAGCTTGTCCACCTGGATGCCTCCGGCCCCCGCGGCGCATGGCAACGATGGAAGCCATCCAGACGACAGCTCAACGCTCGAGCCAGAGTCTGGTCATCACTTCTTCGCAGGCAAGCCCATCTTTGCCATGGTCAAGGTCTCATCGGCCCGCCCCCAGCCGCCGTCGGTGACTTCCTCGACCAGCACCATGCTGTAGGGGCGTACGCCTTCGCCGAAGTACTCGACGAACAGGGCGGTGGTGCGGTGGATCAGGTCTTCCTTGCGGGCGGCATCGAGCAGGCCTTCGGGAAATTTGTAGTTGGCAAATGGCATAGGGTTGGACTCCTTGGGATTGGTGGATCAGAACGAAGCTTGGTCGCCGGCACGGTGTGCCCGCAGCAGGTCGCCCAGGCCGATGCGGCGCAGGAACTCCGCGCGCACCCGGTCGGCCACGGCGTTGACCACCGCCGCGCCGTCATCGCTAGGGTCTACATGCACGCGGAACGGGCGCTGCCCGCGCGGGGTATCGACGATGTCCACCATCGCGCGGGCCACGTCGGCCACATCGGCTCCGGGCGGCTCGGCCGCTGCCAGTCCGTCGCTGGCCTGCCTGGCCAGGCCCTGCGTGGCGCCGGTGTCGTAGTCCTCCGCGCGCGCCTCATCGGCGGGCTTGCCGCTGTGGGCGAAGTGGTTGGTGCCCTGGGTGAAGGCGCCCGGCACGAGGATGCTGGTTTCGATGCCCCAGCGCGCCAGTTCGCTGGCATAGCTGACGGCCAGGGCATCCATCGCCGCCTTGGCCGCGAAGTACGGCGCCAGGAACGGCGGGGTGCCGCCGCGCGTGCTGGTGCTGCCGACCCAGAGCAGCAGTCCCTCGCGCTGGCCGCGCAGGTGCGGCAGCGCGGCGCGGTTGACGCGCTGGGTGCCCAGCACATTGATGTCGTAGAGCTGGGCGTACTGCTCGGGCGTGAAGGCCTCGGCCGGGCCGAACACCATGTGCCCGGCGTTGTGCACCAGCACGTCCAGGCGGCCGTGCTCGGCGATGACCTGGGCGATGGCCGCGTCGGCCGAGTCCTGCGACTGCACGTCCAGCTCCAGCGCGCGCAGGTCCACGCCGTGCTGGGCGGCGTGCGCGCGCACGGCCTGCACCTGCGGTGCGTTGCGGCCGGCGGTGTCGCGCATGCTGGCATAGACGGTGTGGCCGGCCGCGGCCAGCGCACGCGCGCCGAGCGCGCCGAAGCCGCTGGAGGCGCCGGTGACCAGGATCACCTGGGATGGGTCGGACTTGCGCATGGACATGACCTCCTCGTGGGCGGCGCCTGCGGGCGCCACCGGGTTGGGTACGACGTTGCATGGGCAGGCGGGCCGGGCTTGCGAACACGCCCGGGCCCGCCGGCGTTTAGGCGAAGCCGCCGTTGGCGCGCAGGATCTGGGCGTTGACCCAGCCCGCGTCCGGGCCGGCCAGGAAGCTCACCACCCCGGCGATATCCTCTACTTCGCCCAGCCGCTCCATCGGCGAGAGCTTGGCGATCTGCGCGATGGCCTGCTCGCTCTTGCCTTCCAGGAACAGCTCGGTGGCCACCGGGCCGGGCGCGACGGCGTTGACGGTGATCTGGCGCCCGCGCAGCTCATTGGCCAGCACCCGCACCAATCCCTCGGTGCCCAGCTTGGAGGCGATGTACGGCCCGTAGGCCGGGAAGTTCCTGGCGATCACGCTGGTGGACACCGCGATGATGCGGCCGCCCTCGCCCAGGCGCTTGGCCGCCTCGCCCAGCACCAGGAAGCTGCCGCGCAGATTGGTCTGGATGACCTGGTCGAACGCGGCCAGGTTGTCCGGGTCGATCTTGGCCATCGGCATCATGCCGGCGCTGTTGACCACCACCTGCACCGCGCCGAAGGCGGCCACGGCCTGGTCGAACATCGCCGACACCGCGGCCGGGTCGGCCACGTCGGCCTGCACCGCCAGGGCCTGGCTGCCAGCAGCCTGGATGGCCTTGACCGTCTCCTCGGCCTTGGCCGCGTTGCCCGCGTAGCCGACCACGACGTTGAAGCCATCGCGCCCCAGGCGCTCGGCGATGGCGCGGCCGATGCCACGGGAAGCGCCGGTGACCAGCGCGGTGTTGTTGAAATGCGAGCTCATGGCCAGGTCCTCATCGTGTGCCGAGCGGGTCGGCGGGATGTGGAGAGTCTGGCTATTGGCGCCGGATGGATAAACACCCGCGACTTGCCATAACCATTCAAGCTGGCGCAACAATGCCGGCCATGGACCGCTTCGATTCCCTGCACTTGTTCGTCCGCATCGTCGAGCTGGGCAGCTTCACCCGCGCCGCGGCCGAACTGGACCTGCCCCGCGCCACCGCCACCCACGCCATCAAGCAGCTGGAGGCGCGCCTGGGCAGCCGCTTGCTGGAGCGCACCACCCGCCAGGTGCGGCCCACCGACGATGGCCAACGCTTCTACGAGCGCTGCGTGCACCTGCTGGCCGAGCTGGAGGAAGCCGAAGGCGCGCTGCGCCATGTCGCGGCCCAGCCGCGCGGGCGGGTGCGGGTGGAGATGCACGGCAGCCACGCGGTGCAGGTGGTGCTGCCGCGCCTGCACGACTTCCACGCGCGCTACCCCGACATCGAGCTGGTGATCGGCAGCGGCGACCGGCTGGTGGACCTGGTGCGCGAGGGCGTGGACTGCGCGCTGCGCAGCGGATCGCTGCGCGATTCCTCGCTGGTGGCGCGCCGCGTCGGCACCGTGCATGAAGTCGTGTGCGCCAGCCCGGCCTATCTGGCCGCCCATGGCACGCCCACCCACCCGGGGCAGCTGTCGCAACACCGGGCGGTGGGCTTCTTCGCGGCCAACCACGACATCGACTATCCCTTCGCCTTCCTGGTCGAAGGAAAGGAACAGCGTTTCGACCTGGGCGGCTGGCTCAAGGTCAACGAGACGCGCAACTACGTGGCGGCGGCGGTGCATGGCCTGGGGCTGATCCAGATCCCGCGCATCGGCGTGGTGGACGAGCTGGCCAGCGGCGCGCTGGTGCAAGTGCTGGCCGACTGGCCGGCCCCGCCCATCCCCGTCCACCTGCTGCTGCCCAGCCGCCGTCCGCCGCCACGCGTGCGCGCCTTCGTGGACTGGGTGACGCAGGTGTATGCCGATACGCTGGGCGAGCCGGCCTAGAGCCCCTCGCGCAGGAACTCCACGAACACCCGCAGCTTGGGCGGCAGCTGATCGCGGGCGGGGTAATAGATGTGGAAACCGGCGAAGGGCAGCTGCCAGTCCTGCAGCACGCTGACCATCGCGCCACTGGCCAGGTCGGCCTGGGCCAGCTCGCTGAAGCACTGGGTCAGTCCCATGCCGCCACGCGCGGCCGCATAGGCGATCTCGCTGTCGTTGCTGATCAGCGGGCCATGCACTTCCACCTCGAAATCGCGGCCATCGCGGGTGAATTCCCAGGGCATCAGGCGGCCGCTGGTGAGCCGGTGCAGCAGGCAGGCGTGATGCACCAGATCCGCCGGCGTCTGCGGCACCCCGTAACGGTCGAAGTAGTCCGGCGTGCCGACCACCACCTGCCGGTGCATGGGCCCGATCGGCAGGGCGACCATGTCGCGCGCCAGCGATTCGCCCAGGCGGATGCCGGCGTCGAAGCCTTCGGCCACCAGATCGACCATGTAGCGGTCGATGAACAACTCCACCTGCACCTGCGGATAGCGCGCATGGAAGGCCGGCAGCCGCGGCATCACCAGGCGCTCGGCCACCAGGCGCGGCAAGGTGATGCGCAGGCGGCCGGCCGGCGTGTCGCGCACCGCATCCAGGTCCTGGAAGGCCGCGTCGATCCGCTCCAGCCCCGCGCGCACCTGCTCCAGGAAGCGGGCGCCGTGCTCGGTCAGCCCCACCCGGCGCGTGGTCCGGTGCAGCAGCCGCACCCCCACCTGCGCCTCCAGCGCGCGCACCGTCTGCGACAGCGCCGAGGGGCTGACGCCCAGCTCGTCGGCCGCGCGACTGAAGCTGGCGTGGTGGGCCACGCGGGTGAAGGCGACCACGGCGGGGAGGGGGCTGCTCGCCATTGTGAAGCTGACCTTCAAGGCAGGTTCGGATTGGGCGAGTTTATCCGCATGGCGGATCGGCCGACCCTTTGGGCCGTGGAGCAAGGAACGAGTGGAGAGGAACGAGGAACGAGTGAAGCGCGCCGCACACCCCCACTCGTTTCTCGTTTCTCGCTCCTCGTTCCTCGTTCCTAGCCCCTCATCCCTCAGCCCCCAAGGAGAGCCCCCCATGCCCCTCGACCACTACCGCCTGCTCGGCCGCTCCGGCCTGCGCGTGAGCCCGCTGGCGCTGGGCACGATGACCTTCGGCCAGGACTGGGGCTGGGGCGCGGATGAGGCCGAGACCGGCCGCATCCTCGATGCCTACCTGGAGCGCGGCGGCAACTTTATTGATACCGCCAACTTCTACACCTTCGGCAGTGCCGAGACGCTGCTGGGCAGGCTGCTGCGGCACCGCCGCGAGCGCGTGGTGCTGGCCACCAAGTACAGCCTGAGCATGGAGGCGGCCGACCCCAACGCCGGCGGTAACCATCGCCGCGCCATGCTGCGCGGGGTCGAGGCCAGCCTGAAGCGGCTCCAGACGGATTACCTGGACCTGCTGTACCTGCACGCCTGGGATGGCACCACGCCGGTGGAGGAAGTGATGCGCGCCTTCGACGACCTGGTGCGCGCAGGCAAGGTCATGTACGCCGGCATCAGCGATACGCCGGCCTGGCTGGTGGCGCGCATGCAGACCCTGGCCGACCTGCGCGGCTGGAGCCCGCTGGTGGCGCTGCAGATCGAATACAGCCTGCTCCAGCGCAGCGTCGAGCACGAATTGATCCCCATGGCCGATGCGCTGGGCCTGGGCGTAGTGGCCTGGTCGCCCCTGGGCGGCGGCGTGTTGACCGGCAAGTACGGCGCCGGCGATCTCAGCCCGCCAGCCGAGCCCGGGCCCACCGGCACCCGCCGCGAGGTCGCCATCGCCAATGGCGCGCTCAACGCACGCGCTCTGGAGATTGCCGAGGTGGTGCGCACCGTTGCGCAGGAGCGCGGCGACAGTCCCGCGCAGGTGGCCCTGGCCTGGGCGCTGCAGCGACCCGGACCGGGCGCGATTCCGATCCTCGGCGCGCGCACCCTGGCCCAGCTGCAGGACAACCTGGGCGCCTTGCAGGTGCAGTTCACGCCCGCCCAGCGCGCGCGCCTGGACGATGCCAGCCAAGGCCCGGCGCCCTTTCCGCACGATTTCCTGCGCTCGCCACTGGTGCAGCGCAATCTGTTCGGCACCACGCGGCTGCAGCCGCGCCTCTGATCTTCCCCACAGGAGTCTGGCAATGAAGCAACGCACGCTGGGTCGCAACGGCCCCACCGTTTCCGCCCTGGGCCTTGGCTGCATGGGCATGAGCGCCTTCTACGGCGGACGCGGCGATGAGGCCGCCTCCATCGCGGTCATCCACCGCGCCCTGGAGCGCGGCGTCACCCTGCTCGACACCGCCGACATGTACGGCCCGCACACCAACGAGGTCCTTCTCGGCAAGGCCATCGCCGACCGGCGCGATGCGGTGTTCCTGGCGACCAAGTTCGGCATCCGCCTGGATCCCGACGACCCGTCCGTGCGCGGGGTCGATGGCCGCCCCGAGTACGTGCAGTCCAGCGTCGAAGGCAGTCTCAAGCGCCTGGGCGTGGAGCACATCGACCTGTACTACCAGCACCGCGTGGACCCGAACGTGCCCATCGAGGAGACCGTCGGCGCCATGGCGCGCCTGGTCGAGCAGGGCAAGGTGCGCTACCTGGGCCTGTCCGAGGCCGGTCCGGACACGTTGCGCCGCGCGCACGCCACCCATCCGATCACCGCGCTGCAGACCGAGTACTCGCTGTGGTCGCGCGAGCCGGAAGACAACGGCGTGCTGGCCACCGTGCGCGAACTGGGCATCGGCTTCGTGCCGTACTCGCCGCTGGGCCGTGGCTTTCTCACCGGCGCGATCCGCTCGGTGGAGGACTTCGATCAGGACGACTACCGCCGCAACAGCCCGCGCTTCCAGGGCGAGAACTTCGCCGCCAACCTGGCGCTGGTGGACAAGGTCAACGCGCTTGCGGCCGACAAGGGCTGCACGCCGGGCCAGCTGGCGCTGGCCTGGGTGCTGGCGCAGGGCGATGACCTGGTGCCCATCCCCGGGACCAAGCGGCTCAAGTACCTGGAAGAGAACCTGGGCGCATTGGACCTGGTGCTGGACCAGGCCGACCTTGCCGCCATCGATGCGGTGTTCCCGCGCGATGCAGTGGCGGGCACGCGCTATCCGGCCTCGATGATGTCCACCTTGAATCGCTGACAGGCGCCGGGCGATCCGCCCGTGGAACGGTGCGGATCGCAACGCGTTGCCGGCATGCCGCGCAAAGTCGCACCGCTGCGCGGACAATGGCGAGCGCGCTGCGCCTTCGCGCAGGCCTCGCCCCACCCGCATCACCAGGAATTGCCCGATGAAGACCCGCACCCTCGGCCGTGATGGCCCCACCGTTTCCGCCCTCGGCCTGGGCTGCATGGGCATGAGCCAGTCCTACGGCAACCGCGTCGACGACGCCAGCGCGATCGGCGTGATCCACCACGCACTGGAGCGCGGCGTGACCCTGCTGGACACCTCGGACATGTACGGCCCGCACACCAACGAGGTGCTGGTCGGCAAGGCCATCGCCGGCAGGCGCGATGCAGTGTTCCTGGCGACCAAGTTCGGCTTCGTGTTCGAACCCGGCGCCTCGCGCCCCAGCGGCGTCAGCGGCCGGCCCGAGTACGTGCGCGCCAGCCTGGATGCCAGCCTCAGGCGCCTGGGCACCGACCATATCGACCTGTACTACCAGCACCGCGTCGACCCGGCCGTGCCGATCGAGGACACCGTGGGTGAGATGGCGCGCGCGGTAGAGGCCGGCAAGGTGCGCTACTTGGGCCTGTCCGAGGCCGCACCGTCCACGCTGCGCCGCGCCCACGCCACCCATCCGATCACCGCGCTGCAGACCGAGTACTCGCTGTGGTCGCGCGATCCGGAAGACAACGACGTGCTGGCCACCGTGCGCGAGCTGGGCATCGGCTTCGTGGCGTACTCGCCGCTGGGCCGCGGCTTCCTCACCGGCGCGATCCGCACGCCGGAGGATTTCGACGAGGACGACAACCGCCGCAACCACCCGCGCTTCCAGGGCGAGAACTTCACCGCCAACCTGGCGCTGGTGGACAAGGTGCGGGCGATCGCCGCGGACAAGGGCGTTACCCCCGGCCAGCTGGCGCTGGCCTGGGTGCTGGCGCAGGGCGATGACGTGGTGCCGATTCCCGGCACCAAGCGCATCCCCTACCTGGACGAGAACCTGGACACGCTGGAGATCGTGCTCGATCGCAGCGAGCTGGCGGCCATCGCCGCGGTCTTCCCGCAAGGCGCCGCCTCGGGCCAGCGCTACCCGCAGGGCGGCATGGCCCAGCTCCACCGCTGACACGCGCGGTACGCCGCAACATCGCGCTGGAAGCTTCTGGCAGTGTTGTGCAGAGCGTGGCGAACGTCGCGGGGTACACATTGCACGACTGGCGGTCAGGCGCATTGTGTAACCGGTATTGGGTAACACTTTGTGGGAGCGGCTTCAGCCGCGAAGAGGACTTCCCGGTAAAGCCCCTTCGCGGCTGAAGCCGCTCCCACAATGCCTCCTCCACGCTCTCGTGGTTTTGGCGAAGCGCTATCGCGTTCGAGCTCGCACGCACGCCCGATTCCCCGCATCGGATCGGCGCGGTACAGTCAGGCCTCGTCGTCAGGATAAGGATCGTCCCATGTCGCCTCGCTGCCTTGCTTCGGTGGCCGCCTCTCTGATGCTCGCGCTGAGTCCCTCGCTCCATGCCGCAGCCGTGACCGCGCAATCGGCCTATAACGCCAAGGACTGGAAGACCTGCGCAACCCTCTACAGCCAGGCCGCCGATCGCCCCAAGCCTGCGGGCGGTTCCGCCTACAACGCGGCCTGCTGCCTGGCGATGGCCGGCGAGATCGACGCGGCGTTCGAGCGCTTGTCCATGACCGACCCGGAGGTCCTGCCGAGCGCTGCGCATCTGAAGGAAGACACCGACCTGGCGGCCCTGCACGACGACCCACGTTGGCAGGCGCTGCTGGACAGGCTGCAGGCCGCCCTGCGCGAGCGCGAACGGCACTACGACATGCCGCTGCGCAAGGAGCTGGCTGCACGCGTGGAAAAGGACCAGGACCTGCGCAACCGCTGGATCCAGAACACGCACGACAAGCAGCTGGGCGAGCAGCTTTCGCAGGTGGATCGCGACAACACGGCCTGGCTGAAGGGTGTGGTCGAGGCGCAGGGCTGGCCACCCATCAGCAAGGTCGGCCGCGATGGCGCGCAAGCGGCATGGCTGCTTGCCCAGCACGCCGACCTGGACCCCGCCTTCCAGGAACAGGTGCTGACCCTGATGCAGGCACAGGTCGCCCAGGGCGAGGCCTCCGGCAGGCTGCTGGCCTACCTGACCGACCGCGTCCGCCTGGCCCAGGGCAAGCCCCAGGTGTACGGCACCCAGTTCCAACGCACCTCCGAGGGCAAGTTGGAGCCCTCGCAGTTGGAAGACCCGGCAAATGTGGACGCGCGCCGCGCCGCGGTCGGCCTGGAAAGCATGGATGAGTACGAACAAATGCTGTCTTCTTCCTACCAGCATGGTGAGAGCTGATGGCATGGGGAACTCTTCACCTGAAACATTGAGGGCAATGGGACCTGAGGAACACGCGTCTTCTCAAGCTGCCACCACCGTGGTCTTTGACTTCGACCTGACTCTGACCCGGTGGGACACCGCCGACCGCTTTTTCCGTTGGCTGCTCAAGTCCCAGCCCTGGCGCGCAACGCTCGTAATCGGGGCCTTGCCGGTGCTGCTGCCGCTGTTGCTGATTCCACGCACGCGCAAGTGGCCTGTGCGCATCGCGATCTGGGTGGCGACCCTGGGACGCGACGAGGCCGCGCTCGCACGCATCGCACAGACCTACGTACAGGCCATGCCTTCGGGTGCATCCCAGTTGTTCATGGACGATGCCCTGGCGCAACTGCGCGTCCATCTGGCCCACGGGCACCGCGTAGTGGTGGCCACGGGCTGCCTTGAGGTGCTGGCCCGCCCGCTGCTGGATCGCGCCGGCCTGACCGAGGTGCCGCTGGTCGGCTCCACGATGCGACCGCGTTGGGGTGGGCTGGTGGTCCGCGCGCATTGCTTCGGGGCCAACAAACTGCCCATGCTCAGCGCGCGCGGCTTTGCGCCGCCATGGCAGATCGCCTACACCGATCATCGATGCGATCTGCCGGTCTTGCTGCAGGCTCGACAGTGCATTCTCATCAATCCGACACCGCGGTGCCTGGCCGCACTGCGCGCCGGCCTCACCAGGCCGCCTACAGTGTTGGTCTGGCGCTGAGGAGCCGTTTACGCTCGGATGCGCGATGCAGCCATGTTGGCAGCCGTGCGCAAGAGATCACCCGCAGCGCCCGGAGCATATTTCTCATAGGAGTTTCCCATGGCCCGTTTCCGCCTCACCACGCTGTCCGCACTGCTGGCCCTGTCGGTGGCCGGTGCCCACGCCGCCACGCCACGCCCCGAGGTCGATGCCGCCGCGCGCGCGCTGCAGCAGAAGGTGGTGGACTGGCGGCGGGACTTCCACGCGCATCCTGAGCTGGGCAACCGCGAGACCCGCACCGCGCAGAAGATCGCCGCGCACCTGAAAAGCCTGGGCCTGAAACCCAGGACCGGCATCGCCACCACCGGCGTGGTGGCCATCATCGAAGGCGGCCAGCCCGGGCCCAGGCTGGCCCTGCGCGCGGACATGGACGCGCTGCCGGTCACCGAGCGGACCGGCCTGCCGTTCGCCTCCACGGTCAAGACCACCTTCAACGGCGAGCAGGTCGGGGTGATGCACGCCTGCGGACACGATGCCCACATCAGCATCCTGATGGGCGTGGCCGAATCGCTGGTGAAGATGAAGGACCAATTGCCCGGCCAGGTGATGCTGATCTTTCAGCCGGCCGAGGAAGGCCCGCCGGACGGCGAGGAAGGCGGGGCCGAGGTGATGCTGGCGCAGGGGCTGTTCAAGGACTTCAAGCCCGATGCGATCTTCGGCCTGCATGTGTTCTCCTCGGTACCGGCCGGCAAGGTCGCCGTGCGCGGCGGTCCGCTGATGGCCGCGGCCGACCGCTTCGACATCACCGTCAAGGGCCGGCAGACCCATGGCTCGGCGCCGTGGGCCGGCATCGACCCCATCGCCGCCAGCGCCGAGCTGATCTCCTCGGCCCAGCACATCGTCAGCCGCCGCACCAACATCGCCCAGCTGCCGGCGGTGGTGAGCTTCGGCAGCGTGCGTGGCGGGGTGCGCTTCAACATCATCCCGGACCAGGTACGCCTGGTGGGCACCATCCGCACCTTCGACGAAGGCGTGCGCCAGCAGATCTTCAAGGACCTGAAGAACGTCTCCGAGCACATCGCTGCCGCCCATGGCGCCACGGTCGAGGCCAAGGTGCCGGACATCGCCGGCACCCCGGTGACCATCAACGATGCGGCGCTGACCGCGCGCATGTGGCCGAGCCTGCAGGCGGCCCTGGGTCCGGACAATGTCTACGAGCCGCCGCTCCAGCTGGGCGCGGAGGACTTCTCCTACTTCGGCCAGCAGGTGCCGGCCATGTTCTTCTTCGTCGGCTCCACCGGCGCCGGGCTGGACCCCGCCACCGCCCCCAGCAACCACTCGCCCGAGTACCTGGTGGACGAATCGGCGCTGGACGTGGGCTTGCGCGCGATGCTGCAGGTCTCGCTGGATTTCCTGCACGGGGAAGGGGCCGGCTGACGCTCCGCCCGGCTGCTCATCCGCCATTGCACCCGGCCGCCTACACTGCGCGCATGAGTACGCCTGCCGATTCCATGCTGGGCCGCGAGGTCGCCTACCCGGCCCATTACGACCCCTCCCTGCTGTTCCCGATCCCGCGCGAGGGCGCACGCCGCCAGCTCGGCCTGGACCCGCAGGCGCTGCCCTTCATCGGACACGACCGCTGGCATGCCTACGAGCTGGGCTGGCTGGACATCAAGGGCAAGCCGCAGGTGGGCACGGCCACCCTCACCGTGCCGTGCGATTCGCAGCACCTGATCGAGTCCAAGTCGCTCAAGCTCTACCTCAACTCGCTCAACGGCGAGCGCTTCAACAGTGCCGAGGCCGTGCGCGAGCGCATCGCCACGGACCTGTCGGCGCGTGCCGGCGCGCCGGTGGCGGTGCTGCTGGGCCTGCCGCCGCTGCCGCGCGACGAATCGGCCGATGCCGGCGTGGTGCTGGATCACCAGGACCTGGAGATCGACGACTACGGCCCGCCCAACCCCGGCTACCTGGCGGTGCAGGCCGACACCCCGGCCGCGGAGACCCTGGTCAGCCACCTGCTCAAGTCCAATTGCCCGGTCACCGGCCAGCCCGACTGGGCCACGCTGATCGTGCGCTACCGCGGCGCACGCATCGACCGCGCCGGCCTGCTGCGCTACATCGTCAGCTACCGCAACCACAGCGGCTTCCACGAGCAATGCGTGGAAGGCATCTTCGCCGACCTGCTGCGCACCTGCGAGCCGGAGTGCCTGTACGTGGAAGCGCGCTACACCCGTCGCGGAGGCCTGGACATCAACCCCTGCCGGGCCACCCCAGGCATGACGCTGCCGCCTCCCGTTCGCGAGGTCAGGCAGTAACGCCCGCTCCGGCGCCGGTCCGGTCATCGCTGGATGGTCGCTGCGCGGTCGGCACGCTCCAGCGCCGCGCTAATGTTGGCTGTGCGTAACGCTTGCGCCCACGAAGATGAAGCGTCCCCAACACGTTCGGTGCTCGCGTGAACTTCCCCAAGGGTCCGCTGTCATACGGTAGCCGCCAACGCAATGCACCATGCGCTGATCAGGCGCGACATCGGGCAAGGTGGCCCGCTCCGCTCTCTCTCCCGGAGCGGGCCACACTCAAAGGCGCAACCTCTCCCCGGGTTGCGCCTTTTTCTTTGCCTCCGCGCCATCACGCGGTGCTTACACAAACGCGGCTGTTGCAGCGGCAACCGATGTTTTGCCGCCACCCGGCGAACGCGCGACAATGACCCGTTTCTCCGCGCATCGCCGCGTGCCTGCCGCCAAACGCCAGTGGGCCGCCCGTCTTTCGTTGAACACCGCTCAAAGGACCGTTGACGTACCTATGTCCCATACGCCGAAGATCATCTACACGCTGACCGATGAAGCGCCCTTCCTGGCCACCCAGTCGCTGCTGCCCATCGTCGATGCCTACACCGACACGGCCGGTATCGTGGTCGAGACCCGCGACATCTCCCTGGCCGGCCGCATCCTGGCCCAGTTTCCGGACCTGCTGAGCGCCGAGCAGAAGGTCGCCGACGACCTGAGCGAACTGGGCGAGCTGGCGACCACGCCCGAAGCCAACATCATCAAGCTGCCCAACATCTCCGCCTCGGTGCCGCAGCTCAAGGCCGCCATCAAGGAGCTGCAGGACCAGGGCTACCCGCTGCCGGCCTATCCTGACGAGCCCAAGACCGATGCAGAAAAGGACGTCAAGGCCCGCTACGACCGCACCAAGGGCAGCGCGGTCAATCCGGTGCTGCGCGAGGGCAACTCCGACCGCCGCGCCCCGCTGTCGGTTAAGAATTACGCGCGCAAGCACCCGCACCGCATGGGCAAGTGGTCCTCCGATTCCAAGACCCACGTGGCGCACATGGAATCCGGCGACTTCTTCGGCAGCGAGCAGTCCGCCACCATCGCCGAGGCCGGCGCGCTGAAGATCAGCTTCATCGGCGGCGACGGCAGCACCACCGTGCTCAAGGACAAGGTGGCGGTGAAGGCTGGGGAGATCGTCGACGCGGCGGTGATGAGCCGCAAGGCGCTGGCCAGCTTCATCCAGGCGCAGATCGCCGACGCCAAGGCGCAGGACGTGCTGTTCTCGGTGCACCTGAAGGCGACGATGATGAAGGTCTCCGACCCGGTGCTGTTCGGCATCGTGGTGGGCGAGTTCTACAAGGACGTGCTGGGCAAGCACGCCGAAGCGCTCAAGTCGGTGGGTTTCGATCCCAACAACGGCATCGGCGACCTGTACGCCGTCATCGCCAAGCTGCCGGCCGACCAGGCCGAGGCCATCAAGGCCGACGTGCAGGCCGAGTACGCCAAGCGCCCGGGCCTGGCCATGGTCAACTCGGACAAGGGCATCACCAACCTGCACGTGCCCTCGGACGTGATCATCGATGCCTCGATGCCGGCGATGATCCGCGACAGCGGCCAGATGTGGAATGCCGAAGGCAAGCTGCAGGACACCAAGGCGGTGATCCCGGACCGCTGCTATGCCGGCGTGTACCAGGCCACCATCGAGGACTGCAAGGCCCATGGCGCGTTCGACCCGGCCACCATGGGCTCGGTGCCCAACGTGGGCCTGATGGCGCAGAAGGCCGAGGAATACGGCAGCCACGACAAGACCTTCGTCATTCCCGGCGAGGGCAAGGTCGTGGTGACCGATGCGGCCGGCACCACGGTGTTCGAGCACGCGGTTGAAACCGGCGATGTCTGGCGCATGTGCCAGGTCAAGGACGCGCCGATCCAGGACTGGGTCAAGCTGGCCGTGACGCGCGCGCGCCTGAGCGAAACGCCGGCGGTGTTCTGGCTGGACAAGGACCGCGCCCACGATGCCCAGGTGATCGCCAAGGTCCAGACCTACCTGAAGGACCACGACACCAGTGGCCTGGACCTGCGCATCCTCTCGCCGGTGGAGGCGACCAAGTTCTCGCTGGAGCGCATCCGCAAGGGCCAGGACACCATCTCGGTGACCGGCAACGTGCTGCGCGATTACCTGACCGACCTGTTCCCGATCATGGAGCTGGGCACCAGCGCCAAGATGCTCTCCATCGTGCCGCTGATGGCCGGTGGCGGCCTGTTCGAGACCGGTGCCGGCGGTTCGGCGCCCAAGCACGTGCAGCAGTTCGTCGAAGAGGGCTACCTGCGCTGGGATTCGCTGGGCGAGTTCCTGGCGCTGGCCGCCTCGCTGGAGCACCTGGGCCAGACCTACGACAACGCCGCGGCCAGCACGCTGGCCAAGGCGCTGGACGTGGCCAACGGCAAGTTCCTGGACAGCAACAAGTCCCCGGCCCGCAAGGTCGGCGAGATCGACAACCGCGGCAGCCACTTCTACCTGGCGCTGTACTGGGCCCAGGCCCTGGCCGCGCAGGACGACAACGCCGAGCTGAAGGCCAAGTTCGCCCCGCTGGCCAAGACCTTGACCGAGCAGGAGGACCAGATCGTGGCCGAGCTCAACGGTGCGCAAGGTGCGCCGCAGGACATCGGCGGTTACTACCACCCGGACCTGGCCAAGTGCGCCACGGCGATGCGTCCGAGCAAGACCTTCAACGACGCGCTGGCCCTGCTGGGCAAGTAAGTCGGTTTGGGCGTGCTTCGCGGGCCGCTTTCCTTTGTGGAAGGCGGCCCGTTCTGTTTCCATGCCTGCCTGTGTGGGAGCCGATTCATCGGCGATGGGGCGTTCCTGGTAACGCCTTGGCGCGGCTGATGGCTCGGGCCCACTTTCAAGCCGCGTCCACCACACGGTCCTTACCTGCATCTGCCATGACCGACACCGTCCTGTTGTTCTCCTACGGCACCCTGCAGCTGGCTTCGGTCCAGCATGCGCAGTTCGGCCGCCTGCTCGAGGGCCGCCCCGATGCGCTGCCCGGCTATGCGCGCAGCCTGATGGAGATCACCGACCCGCAGGTGCTGGCCAGCAGTGGCGAGCGCTTCCATCCCATCGTCGCGCCCAGCGGCAATCCGGACGATGCGGTGGAAGGGCAGGTGTTTGAGATCACGCCCGCCGAGCTGGCCGCGGCCGATGCCTACGAGGTGGACGATTACGTGCGGGTCGAGGTGACCCTGCGCTCAGGCGCGATGGCCTGGGTCTACGTGCAGGCCTGAGCCCGGCTGGCCTGGCGCCCGCCGCAGCGGCGCAACGCGTGATGGCGATCTAGGCGTGACACACCGTGGCGCCAGGTGCCAGGCGCGACGACGCCGGCATCATCGCCGGCCCCACTATCATGCGCGCGGCAGGCACGCCCGCCTGGACCAGACCACGCACACGGCACCGCGATACAGGAGCGCAATGGCCCGAGTTTCGGTCATGGGAACGGACACACCGATGGAACAGGCCCTGCTGGCGCGCCTTCGCCAGATCGGCGCCGGCGTCGGCCAGCCGGTGGAGCGCTGCGAAGAAGCCACGCAGTGCCACCTGCTCGTGGTCGCCGACAGCATGTTGATGCGCAGCCTGGCCCGGCGCCTGGTCTCCCACCGGCCGCAGATGGCGCTATGGGTGCTGCAGGCCGATGGCACCCTGGCCGATGCGCAGGCCCCGCAATCAGAACCGATGGACCAGACCGACATCGCCCTGGCGCTGCAGCGGATCGGTCAGCGTGCCGGTGCGTCGGTGCCCGGAACGGCGCGCGCCACCGCGCCGCAGCCGGCCGCTGCGCCGGAACCGGTGCCGATCAGCGTGCAGGTCCGCCAGCACCTGGCCGCGCGCGATGGCAGCTGGCTGCTCCGGGCCGATGGCAAGGACCTGTTCGTGCTCGGCTTCGACAGCCTCACCGCCACGCCGCTGCAGGTCGATGCCATTCCCGCGCAACTGCTGGGCGCGGCCATCGGCCAGAGCCCGCAGACGGTGGTGCTGAGCCCACTGGACCCGGCGCACACCCCCCTGGGCGCGCAGCAGAAGACCGCGCTGGTGCCGCTGCTGTGGCAGGCGGCCCTGCGCATGCACCTGGAGCCGACGTTGATGGCGCCGATGGACGAGTCCTCGGTGCTCAAGCTGCGGCGCTGGCCGGATTTCCGCGTGCTGGCGCACCGCCACGACGACTTCAGGCTGTGCACGCTGCTGTTGGAGCAGGCCTGCCGCGCGCGCGAAGCCTCGCACAGGCTGGGCATCGACCCGGGGGCGGTGTTCGCGCTGTTCAATGCCGCCTACCTCAGCGGCTATGCCAACCTGGAAGCGGCCACGCCCGAATCCGATCCCGCCAGCGGCGGTGCTGCCGGTGGCACCGGGCAGCGGTTGGCCGATACCTGGCGCAACCTGCGCACGCGCATCGGGCGCTGAAGGAGCGCCGCGCGGCGCAGCGCGGCTGGACGCCGCCAACGCGCCAGCAAGACGAACGGCACAGGCCGCGCGGCCATGACGTTGGACGTTTGGCGCAGCCGCGTCGGCCGCCACAGTCACTAGACTGCGGCCATGTCCGCCCCGCCCCTCGACCCCGACCAGCAGCAGCGCGCCCAGGCGGTGAGCCGCGCGATCTTCGAAGCCTTCGAGGACTACCACGCGCGCTTCGCCCAGATCACCCGGCGCGCGCGGCGACGCTTCGAGCAGCGCGACTGGGCCGGCGCGCGCCAGGATGCGGTCGAGCGCATCGCCCTGTACGACCAGTGCATCGCCGAATGCCGCCTGCGCCTGCAGGCAGTGCTGCTGGGGCACGCGCACGATCGCGCGCTGTGGCGTGCCATCCGCGGCGGCTTTGCGCACAGGATCGAAGGGCTGATCGACCAGGAGCTGTACAAGACCTTCTACAACACGCTGACCCGGCGCTTCTTCGGCACGCGCGGGGTGGATGCCACGGTGGAATTCGTGGCGCTGGACATCGAGCCCACCGCCGCCATCACCCACCCGGTGGCGCGCCATACCTATGCCGTGTCCGAGCGGCGCCCGGCCGATGCCTTTGCCCAGGCCTTGCAGGACGTGCGCCTGGACGTGCCCTACGCGCATCGCCTGCGCTGCGCGGCGGCGGTGGTGGTGCGGCTGCAGGACGACCTGGCGCATTGGGGCCCGCAACCGCTGCGGCAGATCGAACTGCTGGAAACCGTGTTCTATCGCGAGCGCCGCGCCTACCTGGTCGGTCGCGTCTTCGGCGAGCACCGCTTCTCGCCGTGCGTGATCGCCCTGGTGCACACCCCGCAGGGGCTCAAGGTGGAAGCCGTGCTGAGCCAGCGCGCGGATGTGGCGCATCTGTTCGGCATCTCGCGCAGCTATTTCCAGGCCGACCTGCCGACCGTGGGCGATGCGGTGGTGTTCCTGCAGAGCGTGCTGCCGCACAAGCCGCTGGACGAGCTGTACACCGTGCTCGGCCGCGCCAAGCAGGGCAAGACCGAGCGCTTCCGCACCTTCTTCAGGCACTTCGCCGAGCATCCCGACGAGCAGCTGGTGCATGCCGAGGGCACCCCCGGCATGGTCATGGCGGTGTTCACCCTGCCCTCCTATCCGCTGGTGTTCAAGCTGATCCGCGACCGCTTCGCCTGGCCCAAGCAGATGAGCCGCAAGGACGTGGAGGGCAAGTACGCGCTGGTGTTCCACCTGGACCGCGTCGGCCGCCTGCTCGATGCCCAGCCCTATCGCTCGCTGCGCTTCCCGCGCGCGCGCTTCAGTCCGGCGCTGCTGGCCGAGCTGCAGGACAGCTGCGCCGGCAGCCTGAGCATCGAGGGCGAGGACCTGATCATCGCGCTGTGCTACGTCCAGCGCCGGCTGCGTCCGTTGAACCTGTACCTGCGCGAGCAGACGCCGGAAGCGGCGCGGGCGGCGGCCATCGACTACGGCCAGGCCATCGTCGACATGGCCAGCAACAACATCTTCCCCGGCGACATGCTGCTGAAGAACTTCGGCGTCTCGCGCCAGGGCCGCGCGGTGTTCTACGACTACGACGAGCTGTGCCTGGTGACCGACTGCAACTTCCGCGACTGGCCCACGCCGACCACGCCGGAAGAACAGATGGCCGACGAGCCCTGGTTCCACGTGGCCCCGCGCGATGTCTTTCCCGAGCGCTTCCCGTTGTTCATGGGCTTGCCCGCCGCGCAGCTCGAAGCGCTCCGGCGCGTGCATGGGCAGCTGTTCCGCCCGCAGTGGTGGCGCGAGCTGCAACAGCGCCTGGCGGTGGGCGATTACCCGGACACGCCACCGTACCCGGCCGCGCTGCGATTGGCCTGAGCCGGGGGACGTGCGCTTTCGCGGTGGGCCTGTAAGGTACGCGCTGACCTTGTAACGCCCAGCCCTGGCCACCGCATGAGCACCTACCGCCTCAAGTCCGTCTTCCGGCCGCAATCCATCGCGATCGTCGGCGGCAGCACGCGCGAGCGCTCGGCCGGGCGCGCGGTGGTGCGCAACCTGCAGGCCGCAGGCTTTCCCGGCAAGCTCGGCTGGGTCAGCCGGCGCTATCCGGAGATCGATGGCGTGCGAACGGTGCGCAACCTCGGCGACCTGGGCTGGGTGCCGGACCTGATCGTGATCACCGCCCCGGCGCGCATCGTGCCGCGCGTAGTCGCCGTGGCCGCGCGCCTGGGCGTGGCGGCGGCCATCATCCTCACCGCCGGACTGGGCAAGGGGCCCGGATCGCCTGCCGCGCGCGCCGAATCGGCCGCGCGCGCCAAGGGCCTGCGCATCCTCGGGCCGCACTGCCTGGGGGTGATCGCCCCGCACGCCAAGCTCAACGCCAGCATCGCCGCGCACTGCCCGCAGCCGGGCGACCTGGCGTTGATCTCCGAATCCAGCGCCATCACCGCCGCCCTGGTGGAATGGGGGGTGGCGCGCTCGGTGGGCTTTTCCGCGGTGGTCTCGCTGGGCGATACGCTGGATGTGGATTTCGGCGACCTGCTGGATTACTTCGCCACCGACTACCGCACCCGCGCGATCCTGCTTTACGTCGAGCACATCCAGGACGCGCGCAAGTTCATGTCCGCCGCGCGCGCCGCCGCGCGCTCCAAGCCGGTGGTGGTGGTGAAGTCCGGTCGCCAGCCAGCGTCGGCGGCGCGGGATGCGCAGACCCACACCGGGGCATTGGCCAGCGCCGATGCGGTCTACGACGCCGCGTTCCGCCGCGCGGGCCTGCTGCGCGTGGGCGCGCTGGACGAGCTGTTCGCCGCGGCCGAAACCTTGGGCCGGTTGGGCACCTTTCCCGGCCATCGCCTGGCCATCCTCAGCAACGGCGGCGGCGTGGGCCAGCTGGCCACCGACCAGCTGGCCGCGCTGGGCGGCACCCTGGCCACGCTGTCGGCCGATACGGTGTCCAGGCTGGACAAGGCGATCCCGCAGGAATGGTCGCGCGCCAACCCGGTGGACATCGTGGTCGATGCCGACGGCGAGCGCTACGCCCAGGCCATCGAGGCGCTGCTGGCCGATCCGGACAACGACGCGCTGATGGTGGTCAACGTGCCTACCGCCTTCACCTCCTCGGCCGACGCCGCCCAGGCGCTGACCCGCAGCCTGGGCGCGCGCAGTGGGGGCTATCGGCGCAAGCCGGTGTTCGCCGTGTGGCTGGGCAACGACGATGCGGCCATCGGCACGCTCAATGCCGCGCAGATTCCCAGCTACGCCACCGAGTCCGACGCCATCCATGGCTTCATGCACCTGGTGCGCTACCGCCAGGCCCAGACCGCGCTGATGGAAACCCCGCCCAGCCTGCCGGAGGACTTCGTGGTGGACAGCGCTGCGGCGCGCCAGCATGTGGAGGCCGCTCTGCAGGCCGGCCGACGTTGGCTGGACCCGCTGGCGGTGCAGGCGGTGCTGGAGGCGTACGGCATTCCGGTCGCGCCTCTGCAGTTGGCGGGCGATGCCGAGCAGGCCGCGCGCCTGGCCGCGACGATGCTGCAGGCCGGCTCGGCCGTGGCGGTGAAGATCCTCTCGCCGGATATCCCGCACAAGTCCGACATCGATGGCGTGCGCCTCAACCTGACCAGCGTGGAGGCCGTGCGCGAGGCCGCCGATGGCATTCTCGGCCGGGCCCGCGCCGCGCGGCCCAAGGCGCGCATCGACGGCGTGGTGCTGCAACCCACGCTGCTGCGGCCCAAGGCGCGCGAACTCATCGCCGGCATCGCCGACGACGCCACCTTCGGCCCGGTCATCGTGTTCGGGCGCGGCGGCACGGCCACGGAAGTGATCGACGACAAGGCCCTGGCCCTGCCGCCGCTGGACCTGCGGCTGGCCCACGAGCTGATCGGCCGCACCCGCGTCTCGCGCATCCTCAAGGCCTACGGCGACGTGCCCGCCGCCGACGAGCGCGCCGTGGCGCTGGTGCTGGTCAAGCTGGCGCAGCTGGCCACCGATCTGCCCGAGATCCGTGCACTGGATATCAACCCGCTGCTGGCCGACCGCGATGGCGTCATCGCGCTCGATGCCCGTATCGCCGTGGCCCCTTCCGAGAGCGGGCACAAGGGCCGCGGCCATCCGCGCCTGTCGATCTTTCCGTATCCGAAGGAGTGGGAACGCTACATTCCCCTCAGCGATGGCACCACCGCCTTCGTGCGGCCAGTGCGGCCGGAGGACGATGCGCTGTTCCGCGCCTTCTTCGCCCGCGTCACCGACGAGGACCTGCGGCTGCGCTTCTTCCAGGCGGTCAAACACTTCAGCCATGAGTTCATCGCGCGCCTGACCCAGCTGGACTACGCCCGCTCCATCGCCCTGGTGGCCATCGACCCGCGCAGCGGCCAGATGCTCGGCGCGGTGCGTCTGCACGCCGATGCCGACTACGACCGCGGCGAGTACGGCATCCTGATCCGTTCGGACCTCAAGGGCCACGGCATCGGCTGGAAGCTGATGCAGATCATGATCGAGTACGCAGGATGGCTCGGCCTCAACGTGGTCGAAGGCCAGGTCCTGCGCGAGAACCGCACCATGCTGGACATGTGCCAGACCCTGGGCTTCAAGGTCAGCACCGACCCGGACGAACCCACCGTGGCCAACGTGGTGCTGTCGGTGCAGGAGGCACGCGCGGCCAGCGCGCCGGTGCGCTGAAACCGGGCAAGCGTTAGCGCGACGGTGAGCGGTCCAGCGGGCTGAGCTCGCCATGGCGGCCGGGGTCTAGCGCGCGCGTGTAGATCTGCCTGGCTGAAACATCCTCGTAGGCGGGCAGTTCCTGGGCAGCGCGAATGTCATCGCCTGCCTCGATCAGGTGCGTGGCAAAGCTGTCACGGAATGTATGCGCAGTCACCGGTACGGCGTGGCCTTCATTGGCCAGCGCGGTGAGAAACGCTTCTACCTCCCCCGCGCCCTTCTCGCCAAGACCGCGAGGTCGGTTGACCTGCACGAAGCGTCGTACACAGGCCACAGATGCCTGCCGCGTCCGCGGGCTGTCATGCCTCAGTGTTCACCGACGGTGTAGTTCTCCCAGCAACGGGCGTCGCTTTCTCCTGACCATGGGTGCCGCATTTGCCCGCACCCTGCAAGCCATATTTCATGCATCAAAGATTGCGCCGGATTGACAATCCATCCTTGCCGCAAGATACATCGCCGCAAGGTCCCGCAAGCCCTGGTCGCCGTGCAGGAAAATCACTTGACAGGCTTTAGCGCGCACCTGAACAATCGGCGCAACGCCCTGGCTTGGGGACTAGTGGTAGTTAGGCGCCATGGGAAGGTTTTATAACGGGCCATTAAAGTTCAGGCGTTTACCTAAATCCTTTGTTGTTGCTTGGGTTTTTTGCTTGACTGCGCTACTTGTGGCTGGTCCGCTTGCTGCTGTCGGAAAGCTCTACGAGCTGCCATTGCTATTCAGGGCTGGCTTCGCGCTCTTTCTTCTTTGTTGGTTGGCCTTAGCATTTTCTGTGGCGTTCTTTGGCGGCAACTTCCTTTCCGGTGCGTACCGAGACATCCAAGAGAAGAGCTGGCAAGATCAAGTTTGGTAGCCTGGCCCCTAACAGTTCATTCAAGCCGGAGCCGCTTCGCGGCTCGGCTCAATTGAAGCGTTGGGGCGCAAGAAGGGCATCGATGCTGACTTACCAAGACGGAAAGCCAATCAAGGTGGGTGACTCGGTCCTGCTTGAGCATGGCCAGACACGTGGAACCGTTGAATTGCTTGTTGTAACTGAAGGCGAAATGATAGCTCTAGGTGTAGAGGAGCCGTGCGTCGTGGTGTTGTCGCCGCCGTTCGGCCGTCTGTACTTGCAATTTTGGTCACTCTAGATTGCGCCATTGCACTCCATGCGTCATCGCTCGCAGGCCTAACTCCTCATTCATGCCGACGCCGCTTCTCGCGCTGTTCAGCTCAGGTGTTTGGTGCACCCAGGAGCTTTTGTGCTCGATTTAATCGATCTTTTCCGACCCGCATTGTGGATTGCACGTGCCTTGTGGTGGCTAGGTTATGAGTTCGCGATTCGGACTGTCGGTTGGTCGATCGGCTGGTTGATTTGGAGAGCCTTCACTCTTGGTCGCTTTCCGGACACTGGGATCCGAGAGATTGATGAGACCGCACTCTGGGCAAGCATCCTGGTAGAGGTCACGGGCCTAGCTGCACTTGCCGGGACTATTTGATGGTTCCATGCTCATGCCTCGATGTGGTGAACGTGCACCTAGCAATTCAATTGAGCCGGACCCGCCTTGCAGGTTGACTCAAATCAAGAGTTAGCGCCTATGAGCAAGAAGCTCCCACTTCTAGGACTGGTTCTCCTCACCATCGGGTTTTCCACGCTGGCTTGGCAGATCAACAAGCCGCGTCCCGACCCAGAGGACCCCTATGGCATGGCGTTCGAGTTCCTGGGTTGCCCTGGAGACTGGCCTGCCGACCTGCCCATTGTCGCAATCGTCAAGACCGAGCGGGGCGGCAGCCCATCGTTCTTCGTCCAAGACCCTGGCGAGTGCGGGCTAGCCGTCAAAGAGCCACGCTACGAGCTCGATGGCAGCGACCTCACCCTCTCTTATACGCTTTATGCGCCAGATGCAGTTGCGGCCTGCTACTGTGAGTTCAACTCACGATTCACGTTCAAGCACCTTCCGCCTTCGATCAAAAGCGTCTCCTTCTATCACCGGAGTGAGTGACGTGGCTGACAATACATTCAAGCCTAACTGTCCGCTGCCGCGGTGGAATCCGCTTGATTTCGGAGTTAAGCCGAATGAGATTTTCTTATTTCTTTGCAGCCGCTCTCGCAGGAGCGTGGGGACTTCTCGTACTCTCTGGGTTGGATTTTGCGCAGCAAGCCAAACTGCAAGGTATATCCGCTGACATGCTTTCTGCGCGGACAACCTACTACCTATACTTTCCTCTTTCGGTATTTTTGTTTGTTTTTGTTGCGTGGTTTGTGAGTCGCTACCGTGCGGTTCGGTCTATTTCATACTCGATTTACGTGTTAGCTACAGTTGCATTACCCTGCTATCTTCTCTTTTACACGGGCGGCATGTAGTGCGACTTGACTCTTCATCCAACCCGAACCCGCGTTGCGGCGCGTCTCAACTCTGGTGTTAGGCAGGCGGATCAAGGTCCATGATCGGTGAGATAGAGAATTGGAACAACGGGTGGTACGGCATCAGTCTCGGCCTTACTGCCAAGGAGATCGATCGCCTGATCGTTCTGCTCAATGAGTTGCGCAACGATCCAGAGCAGCACTTCCACATCTCTGCCGATTGCTCGGGAGAAGGAGGCATAGGTGACATCGAGATCTATGTCGATGAGTACAGCGCTCCGGGAAATCTTCGGGTCAAAGGGTTGGCGCTTGAACCCGGCATGGATGTGCCTGTGGGCGGTGCCTGACGATTCGTTCAAGCCGGCGCCGCTTCGTGGCGCGTCGTTACTCAGGTTAGGCGATGGTGGAGCACAGTGTTTAGACTTCCGCCGCTTCGATGGATTCACTGGTGCGCATGCGGCCGGCTCCAGGCAGCACTCACCACCGCAGCGGGACTGCGGCAGGCCGTGGTCTCGCCCTAGTACGTCGTTGCCGCGCTGCACTCAATACATATGGCTTCGCTGGCATCACGGGTACGGCAGCGCTGGACGAGCTCTATCTCGCAAGCTGTGGCACACTCGGTTCCGGCGGCGTGCTGGGGAGCAAGGTTGCGCCAGCCAACCTTTCCGGCTACTCACTGCCAAACAGTTCATCCAAGCCGAAGCCTCGTCGCGGGTCGGCTTATTCAGGCGTTAGGTGCCATGCTGAGTAATGAAGCAGATCACCAAAGGCGGGGCTCGGTTGGGGTTGCCTGCAGCGTCCTCGCTTTGCCAAGCGGCAAGCTTCGCATCGTCATGGACGATGTAACGAATGCGAACGGCCTCGGGAAGGGCCCATGGAAACATAGGGCTCTGTTTACCTGGAAGGACTTCCATCAGGCAGACCTTGAGCGTCTGGAGGACATGTCGGAGGCTGAGCTTGCCGAGTTCGGTTTCAATCTGCTCACCCGGCTGGTGATAGCCCATGGGGCACGTACCTAACAGTTCATTCAAGCTCGCGCCGCTTCGCTGCTCAGCCAAACTCAGGTGTCATGTCCGCATCATGCAAGGGCACAACTTCAACAACGCAATCGCCGTCACGTCTCTTGTGACCCTCGCAGCTGCCTTGGCCCTGTGCATTCCGGTAGCTGAGCGGCTGCTAGCTGCGATCTGGCAGTGGTACAAGTTCGCCGGTTACTCTGATGACGGACATATCAGTCTGAGCATCGAAGCCGGCCTGCTCTTCTCGACGCTATTGGCAGTTCTTTTCCTTTCCGGCCTGTGGCTCTATCAGCTCGCGAAGCGTCGCGCCGCAGTCCACGCCAAGCACTGGTCCTTCATGGCCGTGTGCACCGCGGTGGCGGCAGCTGCTGGGTACTGGCTCCTCGGCGCCAGTAGTCTCAATGTCTGGCGGCCCTAACAGATCATCCAGGCTGGACTCGCTTCGCGGTTCCGCTCATCTCAGACGTTAGGTGCCTATGCGCGCTCTGAAAGGACTCGTGGAACGAATTCGTTCGTATCGCAAATTTCTATTTGCGTTCTCCGGTATCGCATTTCTTTCCTGCGCTGCGCTGATCTTCCTAGCATCCTCCCCCCTCGGCTTTGCCTTGATTGTGCCACTAGCCTTCGGGTCATTCTTCTTGAGCTGTGCTTCTTTCGCAAAGTCAGAGCTGGCAGCGATTCCATTTTTGTTCTTCGCGGCAACTACGCTACTGTGGCCTCTTCTCTTCCTTTGAGGAGACACTAGCAGTTCATTCAAGTGCAAGCTGCCCTCGGATCACGTAGTTCAGGTGTTTGACGCGGTGATCATTTCCTTTGAAGGTCCAACCTTTTTTGCCCAAGCCGACGAAGACCAGTTCTTTCGCTGGATTGGCTCGCTACCTGAGTGCCAGACCATTCGCGGCATTGGTACCACGGTGCATCTGACCCTCAGCTCTCCAGTGCAGTCCGAGACCGTGCGGCAGCTTTTGGTGATCTTTCGCCGCTGGCACGTGCATATAGCGCCATTGCTTTTCCTGCGATCGCCTGAAACAGACGAGTTTGTACTTTGGGATACTGCGCTGGGAGGCGCCTCAACCACCGAGCCCTAACAATCCATTCAATCCCAGCCCGCTTGAGGGCCGGCTTAGTTCAGAGTTTAGCCTTCTGCCGCGCACGAAATTGATCGCTCTGCAGGCTGCTCCGGCTCCACTGCGGCGGTCACATGACTTAAGCTTCTGGCGGACGGGCTCCTGGGCGGAGAGGTCTAACAACTGATCCAGGCCGAACCCATTCGCCAGTCGGCTTAACCTAGGCGTTAACACGCATGATCGACCATCAAGCGCGCTCCCAGTTAGCTCAAGCCGCTCGTGCCTTGCTCGCTGGTTGCGTCACAAACGACCAGTTCGAGGCACGCCAGCCAAGATCGGACGATCCGGCGATCAATGAGATTTTCTATCGCGGCTTTTGGCCGCTGTACTCGGACCACCGTGAGTATCGGCTAACTGGTAAACGTAAGCTCACCCCTGAGCATCGACAGCTACCCGCTCGTTGTATCGTCTTTCTGAAGTCCGCCTTGCCCTATAGTTGGCCAATTCATTCCATGTCGGCTCTCTTCATGCTCCGGATCCGCAGCACCCTTACGTTCGGCCGTGCCGGCCGTGGGTATGATCGGCGACTGAGTTCCTATGGGGACGCGATGTTATGGCCGTTCCAGTCCGCGGAACAGTATGCCGTGTCTCTGGGCTCGCCCGTCTACTTGTCCGGCCATGGCGCTGGTAATCTGCTCAAGGCAAGCCCGCTCCGAGGGCTTGAGTCTTGTGGTAGGCGCCACTCGTGAATCCGGGGATCGCCTGCGAAAGGCTATGGGGACAGCGCGCTGGCGAGGAGGCATTCGAGATCTGCATCGAGATTGGCACGCCTTACCAAGTTGGGGACGACCCGCATGAGTGGGCTTGCCCGGTGGCGCTAACGCCACTCCACGGTCGGCTTCGCGAGGCTCATGGCCGGAGCTCGTTCCAAGCACTTTGCCTCGCTTCGTCTCTAGCACTTGACCTACTTTATTGCTTCAAAGAGCAAGGTGGCGCATTGTTCTATTCGCTTGGCGAGGACTTTGCTTTTGGGGCTTACTCCTTCGGCATCGCCAGCAGGCGTGGCAGTACCTAGCAACTCAATCCAGGCCCAGCCTGCTTTGTGGCTTGGCTCAACATGGCGTTAAGTCCAGTATGAAGCGACTCCTAGCCAGCCTCCTTGTCATGCTTCTTCCGGTCAGCTATCCGCTCAAGACTGACGCGTGGCGATCGGACCCTGCGGAGTCCGAGGTAGGGATTCACGTCATTCCGAACTTCGGGGATGACCCTGCTGTTTCATCCCCCACAATCTCTAACGACGCGATCCACGCAGCACTGCGTAGCGTTGATTGGGTCAATGGATTTCATCAGGTTGTTGTCGTCACTTCGCCAGGAGTCTCCATGGAAGTCAGCGGCAGCCTTGATCCAGGGCATGGGCTTTCTGCACTGTATAGGGATCGCCATAACCGATTGGAAGCCGTGATCATTGACCCGCCCGAGACAATAGACGAGATGGAGAAGATCCTCATCGCGTTCGTCCGCCAGGACGACACGTGGAGACAGAAGTTCGACTTCGATTTCATGCACTACTGAGTTGAGCAGTAGCACGTGTCTCAACGCGAACCGCTAGCGGATTCGCCAAGCTCAGAGGTTAGCGCCGATGGGGATGGAGGCGGCCTTAGAAGCACTCGAAGCATCACCCGCGGTGAGTCTGGCACTCCCGGTCACGGTGCCCCAGATCGCGAGGAATACCTCGCCCGGGGCCAGCGTGACTGCGGCTGGGGTTCTGCTTCTCGTCCGATAGCGCTTCTCGCTTACGATACTGAGGGCATCGGGGACTGCCTGCTATTCGATCAGGCATGCTGTAAGTTCGCACTTGCTTACGGGCATCCCGCCTCCGGCGAGCCGCTCGACCTGACCGGTCATTCTTCGAATGACGCACCCTTCGAATCGCTGGCTTGTGCACTAGCAGTTTCTTATAGACGTACCCATCGCTGGTTGGCTTGACTCAGGCTTAGCCTCATGGAAGATCACCGAGAGATCCTCAAGCGCGTTGGACTGGCCCTTACCGTATTCGGCCTTGTCGACATTGCCTTCATGATTTACAGCCTCGCGCAGGGCCAGAGCTATTCCTCTACCTTCAATATCTTCGCCGTCTTGGCTGGCATTTTTCTCATGCGCGGCAGTCTAGGTGCCGCCCGCCTCGTCACTTGGTTTTCAGCTTTCATGCTTGCCAGTTTCGCAGGAGCAGTCCTTTTACTCTTCCCCTTCATGCAGCCCTTAGACCTCCTCATCGCGCAGGCCAAGATCTACCCAGCGCGGCTTGTTACGCCGTGGCTTGTGGCTGCTGCAGCCTTTGTGCTGCTTGGTTGGATTTACGCGCGACTGCGCTCTCCCCCAGTGATCGCTGCGCTCCTCGCAAGTGGTCGCAGTGCGACGGCGCCACGACACGCCTTTGTCCTTGGCGTTGGATTTGTTGTGTTTCTGGCGGCGATGCTCAAGATGACGCTACATGGCACCGCCAACGAGAAGGCTATTGAGCTTGCGCGTCACCAGCTTGGTCCCGGTTACAATTACGCGACGCAATCAATTCAATGGGGTGGCGGCCATGGCCGTGCGGTCGTCGCTGCCTACAACGATGAAGAGATCCAGCATGTCACCGTGGAGTGGTAGGGGTGAGCGCCAAGGACTCATTCAAGCCGCAGTCCCTTCGTGCCTCGGCTCAATCCAGGCGTTAGATATATGCCCTCTGGTTCACTAGCGTTTGGGGTCAGCCTCACCGCCTTGGCTATGGCTGCCATCGCTGCAGCCGGCGTGGGCTGGTCGCCCATCGCCTGCGGCTGCGTCGGTCCTGCCGACGCACTTCGGAAGGAGCTGAGGCTGCCTGGAGCGTCTACCGCGCTAGCGCCAGAAGCCGTCGAGCGCGCAGTCAATCGCCGCTATGCCGGCCGCAAGATCGAACTCCTGAAGCTCCCAGGCGTGGACAGTTGCGCCCAACTGACGCCCACGCTGTACAGATGCACGTATTGGCTGTGGCAGAGGCCTTCTTGGGAGAAAGGACTGGAGATGACGATCAATACCCAGCCGTCTGGCGTCTTCCGTTCGGCCACGGTTCTCGAGGCCGTGCGCCGTGGCAGCCCTTCACCCCCGCCATAGGCTAAGAATGTATCGACGCCGGCGCCGCCGCACAGCGCGCTCCACTTAGCCTTTCCTAGATCCTGTAGCAGAGATCACTATGGCCACACGGCCTTCGACATCACCAGATAGCCGGTTGCTCGTCATCGTGGCCACGGCGGCATTGCTTGCCTTTGTCCTCTGTTACGTCGCGCTCTGTCTATTGGTATTGCATAAGCCGGACTGGCTACCTACCGGTTCGATCCTCGGCGCCTCGCTGATCGGCCCGCCGTACTGGCTTGTTTGGGGCCCCGGAGCACGCCCCATGTTCTGGGGTTCCACCCTAGCGGTCGTAGTTGTCGCAGCTGCGGGCGCTTGTTCGCGCGTGCTTGTGCTGCCGTGCGCGGGGCTTTGCTTTCTCATCTGGTTTGGCTCAGGATTTCTTGCAGTCGCCATGTCTGTCTAGACGGGCGGGGTCTGAGGATTCACCCAAGCCGGAGCCGCTTCGCGTGTCGACTCACTAGGTCTTAGAGGGCAAGGAGGAGCTCTTGCGCACATTGGTCTTGCTACTTGCTGTGCTCTTGGCATCAAGCTGCACTGTTGACGTCGTGGATTCCTCATACGCAAGCATGTCTGACGCGGTCATGGGTGGGGCGGTACAGCGCGGGTGGGTTCCCGGGTGGATCCCACCCGATGCCAAGGACCTTCAAGAGGTCCACGATCTGGACAGCAACCAAAGTGCACTCGCCTTTACAGCGCCGGTGGCTTGGGATCCACCAGCTCACTGCCGCCCAGATGTTGACGCTAGACACCCGGGTCCGGCCTTTACGCGGCAGTGGCTTCCTCCACCGGAGGAACTCGTAAAGGTGTACGAGGTCTTTAGGTGCGCGCCAGGTCCAGCCAGACCTATGCATGAGACGGTGGCGATCCGGCGCGACACACATCACGTCGTTCACTGGCGTGTGCTTGCCGACTAGCAGTTCATCCAGATGGACGCCGCTCCGGCGCGGCTCAACTCCAGCATCAGGCTTTAGGAGACTCATGTGATCCCCCTTCATTTCCAGCCGAGTGTAGAGACAGTCCAAGGATACGCGGAAGATGCGGTCCGGTTAACGCGTGAACAGTACCGAATGGATCTATCCAAGTACGATCTAGCCAGTCTTGAGCGGGTGGACTTCGTTCTGAATGAGTGGAGGCACGCGGGCGCTAACATCAATCAGATCGGCAAATCCATGTACGCGTTTGGCGCGTTCGCCGGAGAGGTCCTACGGAATCTAGAGCCCGGCCGTTGGTTCAAGCCAACGACAGAAGAAAATCCGGATGACTTTCTTGAATACCCTTTTTTGGCTGTCAGGCTCCTCGATGGGCGAGAGTGGAAGCCGATCAATCTCGGCTTTGCGATGTTTCGCTCCAAGGAGCTGGTCAATTTAAAAGGCGCCCTCGAAGAACTGCTCTCGCGAACATCCTGATCGTTCGCTCAAGCGGATGGGCTTCGCCCGTCGCTAAGCTTGAGCGTCAGGCGGTGATTGCGAAGGCCGGTCGGCGGGCCCGAGCCGCCGGAACATCGGGTATAGGTGCCAGCGTGGCTGGCGTCAGCGGCAGCTTGTCATTGGTGGCGTCAACGCGCCTCAGCGTATCTCTGGGGCAGGCTGGCGCGAGCGGCTTAACCGTTCGTCAAAGCCGAGGCCGCTTCGCAGCTCTGATTAATTCAGACGTTACACCCCGGCCTCAGGTTAACGGCGGGCGTGGAGCTAACGAACAGGGGGCAGCAGTTGTGCGTTTCGTCAAGTCAAGTATCACGCTACGTCGAGTTGGGTGGCTCTTGTTCTGGTCCCTGGCAGCTGTCTCTGCACTCGCGCTCTTGCTATTCCTATGGGTCGCTTCGCCGGCTCTCATAGCGATCGCGCAGGGCGGCTCGGGACGCGTGTGGGTATTTGGCAACGCTGGGTTCTTTTTGCTTGCCGCCCTCATGTACTTGGCGGTGGTAGGTCATGTCATCATCAAGCGGCGTGCTCGTGGTAGTAACGGTGATGGCATCTGAGAATACTGGAGTCCCAATGTCTGGTCCCGCACAAGCTGGCCTTTTCATATACGCCAAGGACTTGCCTCGCCTTGCGGCGTTCTATGAGTCGCTTCTAGGCATGTCCCGGGTCCATGCAGCATCCGATCTGGTTGTATTGCACTCTCCGGACATCCAGTTGACGCTCCATGCCATCCCGCCGGCGATTGCGGCTTCCATTTCCATTTCCAGCCCTCCGGACAGGCGGGAGGACGCTGCTCTCAAGTTCTTCTTCACGGTCCCCAGCATTGCCGAAGCGGCGGCGAAGGCGCCCGCCTTGGGCGGTGAGGTCTTGCCGGAACAGTGGCTGGGGTCAGGGTTCCGCGTCTGCAACGCGGTTGACCCAGAGGGCAACATCTTCCAGATTCGCGAGAATGCAGCCTAACAACTCATCCAAGCCGAACTCGCTTCGCTCGTCGCTCAATTCCAGCATTAGGTTTCGCAGGTTGACATGTCGCGCTTGATCAAGAGAAGCCTTTCAATCGCGCTTGGTGGGCTACTGGCTAGCGCTGCGGTGCTCTCGGGAGCTTCGCCACTGACCGAGTGGGTGGCGTCGCTGCCGATGGTCACTAACATCGTGTCGGCGGTGAACCTTCCGACCGTGCTTGTGGCAATGGCGGGGTTTCCTGGAAGGAACGCTCCCTCGGTCTGGACTCTGCTCGCCATCGGAAGTGTTCAGTGGCTTCTCTACGGTGGAGTGCTCGCGTGGCTATGGTCCAAGTTGGCGCCTGACAAGTCACCCAGGCCTCGGCCTCGCGGCTCCAGTTGATGCAGACGCCAGTTGTCATGGATGTCCCGAACGATCCTCAGGGCACTGGTGCTGCCTGGCTTGCCGTCTGTGGCCTTGGCATGTGGCCATCTACTCAACCAGTGGCGAAGGGCCGATGCCGAATCCGGCGCGGGGTTCCGCAGATGTCGCTGAGGATCTTGTGCTTTCAGTGCCGGAAGCTTCCAGCATTGACCTGCTCGTGACGCTTCCTCGACCAGAAGACTTTTTCGCTTTCTCCAAGCGAGGTCTCTTCGCCTATGATGGGTCGGGCGTGCATCGCACGACCCGCCACCGCTTGGGTAGGTATGAGTTGCAGAGTCGCACGAAGACTCCATTAGTTCTCTGCGGCCTCCCTGATCCGCTGCAGGAGCTACCTGCAGCGACCAAGCTCTCCGCCGTAACGTTTGGTACGTCCGCCGTGGTGCCGCGCGGTTCGGTTGGCGCCTAACACTCATCGACGCTGTGCCCGCTTTCGCGGTTCGACTCAATCCAACTCTTGAGACGCTATGGACATATCGCTGGCCGTACTGATGGCGTTGTCGAGCGGCACCCTCCCTTCAGTGTCGCCCTCTACTGCTGTCTGCGCCGCCGCGGCCGGGGACGATGCCAGGATCGTCACGTGGCTTCGAGGGGACTACGGAGTGCTTGGCTCGCGCAGCGGCCAGCCATATACCGGCCAGCTCACCTTGTCCGGAGACGAAGATTCTGAGGTCCTCGGCGTTTCAGGCATGGTTCATGGCTTGCCCCGCAAAGGCGCCGCCCGGTACGTCCGCTGCGGACCTGATCAGGTCCGACAGCTGCAGATTTCATTCGAGCCTGGGCAGATGCTGTACTGCGTACCGCACCACGACTATGACAACCTCAGTAGAGCATCGTGCACGCGTAGCCTCAGTGATCCTGATGGAGATCAGGAGCTGTGGTTCCAGCGGCGCGCGCCCTAACAGATCATGTCAGCCGCACCACCTTTTGCGTTTCGGCTTAGTCCACTCCTTGGTAGCTTGAACATGCGATTCCGCGTCCTATGCGTTCTGTCGATCTGGTTCATCGCTGGACCCGCTTCTGCCGGGTGTGACCCATCGTCATGGAAATTCGGCATGTCGCAGGAGGAGGTCCTGGCTGTCGCCGAATGCGGCCCTTACAAGTCCTTTTCCAACGGCGATCTGGAAACGTTCAGTGGCGTCTTCGACGGTAAGGAGGAGAATTTCCAGTTCTTCTTCTCGGAGAAGCGACTCCGCAGGATCGGCGTCTATCTGTACGAGGGCCAGGACCCCAAGGTTGGAGCGAAGGTGTGGCTTGCGCTTCACGGCACCATGACCAGATTCTTCGGACCCCGGAGACGCCGGGTAATTTTTCGCCTGCCGCCAGTGAGGCGGCCGCCGCTTCGTTCGAGGCCAAGGCGCTGGAAATGGTTGAGGGTTCTGGCAAGACTCAAATGGCGCCACTGGCTCAGCCAGAGGACAAAGCCGTATTCTCAAGCTACATGCGGCGTGAGGTGAACGGTGAGAACTACTACTACGTCGTCTTGTACTTCGACAGCCCCTAGCATTTCATTAAGCCAATGCCCCTCGGCGCGCCTTGAGCTGCCTGCATGAAGTATCTTGCGATCGGAATCGTGCTCTTGGGCATCATGGCCAGCATCTTCGGGCTCTCGTTCGCATCAGAGCCGCCGGCGGGACGCCTGTCGCGCAAAGATGGATTCGTAGATGTCGAACTCCCCATCGCCAGTTCCAAGACCTCGAGCGACAGGTCGCTCACGGTGGTCGGGCGCGGCACGGTCGATGGTCGAACGGTCGCACTGGCAGTGGACCTCGGACCGGAATGGAAGAAGCAGCTCGTCGTGGGTGTGGACCTTACCCTCCTGTGGGGCGCGGGCAGTGTCCGCTCGGTTGGCCCGGAGAGTGACGCCTTTCTGACACTGCTGGCTGGAGCGTATGGTCTGCAACCCGATGCAAAGGCAATGACCCAGCGCGTTCCAGTGACCGTTGCCTGCCTCGATGGCGATCCGCGGGCACCGAATGCGGGGAAACTCACTCTCAAGGTGTTCTTCGAGCATGGTGCTGAAGAACACTATGGCGAGGCATTCATCAATATCGATCTTGCTGCTGGCGTTCTTGAGTTCAGCGACAAGGATCCTGAGTACCACGCCGGCATCTTGGCGTCCCTCGGGGCAGGACCCTAGGCGCTCGTCCAAGCGGGCGCGCTGTGCGGCCAAGTTTGATCCGGCAGCGCTAAGATCAAGCAGCTCGACCGGCTGGTCCTGCGATGCCTCGTTGCCGTTGCCGCCCTACCGATAGCCGGGTACGAGGCATCACGACCCATTGAGTCGATGTCTCCTCGCATCGCGGCGCCACTCACGCATCAAGCCTGAAAACTGACCCATGGACATCGCTGATTTTCTGATCATGGACTGGGAAGGCGACCAGATTCTGGCCGATCCGCAGGGGAGCAACCTGGCCTTCTCCTGCTTCACCTGCCGCGGGCCTGTGCTGGCGGTGGCCTTGGAGAATCAACGGGGCTGGGATGAGGAGCACCCGGCCGTCTGTCGTCGCTGCGGGGCCGCTTACCTTCTGGGCATTCGCCCGCATGCGGAGAAGCTCTACATTCATAAGGTGTACGACTTCGACTAGCGAACCAGGGCGATGCCGCTTCGCAGCTGCGGCGCGGTACAGGACTGCGCCTGCTTGTACGGGGCGGATCTGGCGATGATGGGAGCGTCTACACACCTTCGGCACATCGTGTTGACCCGATGGTGACCTTCGCGCGGCTAGCATCGAAGGCCCGTGCCGAGCCCATGCAGATGACCCCACAGACCTTTGGGCCGAACAAGACGCGCCTGCTGTCCCTGTCGTTCTTCGCCTTCGTCGCCGTGGCTGCCGCCGTGGTGTGGGTGCTGATGCGCCCTTACGGGGCGGCATATTTCTTTCCGGTGCATTTCCTGGTTGGACTGGGCGGGCCGTTCCTGATCTATGCGCTCGGTGCGAACCGGGTCTCGTTCTGGATCGGCATCGCGCTGACCGCGGTGGCGCTGTTCCTGCTCAACGGCTGGGGCCACACGCTGGGCGGCGCCGCGCCGCGCGGTATCGACTGGTCGCAGATCTTCGCCGGCATCGTCGGCCTGGCGTTGGCCTTTGGCGTGCATCGCCTCTACATCAATGCACGACCCAAGCACGGCGCCACGCCGAGGATGTGACAGCGCGGGCCCGCCGGGCTATTCGGCTTCCGGCACATCGCGTGGCGGGTGCCCGGCGCCCGCACCGCTGCGCAGCATGCTGTCCAGCACGCCATCGCGTCGTACCCAACCGTGATAGAGCGCTGCGGCCAGATGCGCCAGCACCGTGGCGAACAGGATGTAGGCCAAGACTGTGTGCGCCGGGCGCAGTAGCGCGTAGAGTCCCGCGCTGTGCGGCGCGATGGCAGGCAGGTGCACGCCGCTGAACAACACGATGGGATAGCCCCCGGCCGACAGCATCGCCCAGCCGATCAGTGGCATGGCGAACATGAGCGCGTACAGCAGCCAGTGCGAGGCGTGCGCGGCCAGCTTCTGGATCGCCGGCAGGTCGGTGGGCAGCGGCGGTGGCGGGCTGCGCAGGCGATTGACCAGTCGCACGATGACCAGCAGCAGGATGGCAATGCCCAGCGGCCGATGCAGGTCCAGCAGCGTCGGCCGCCAGGCCAGCGAGACCACCATGCCGGCGCCGATGAACAGCATCGCCAGGATCATCGCCGCCATCAGCCAGTGCAGCGCGCGCGCCAGCGCATCGAAGTGTCCATGACGATTCATTTGGCTTCTCCCTTGGCCGCGCCGGTGGCCTCGGGCGCCTGGCCGGCCCCGATCTCATGCTGGCGCCGGTTGAACGACACCGAGTACACCGCCGAGCGCGCGGCCAGGATCGGATCCTTGGATGGCTCGATGCCGTCGGGCACCACGGTCGGATCGTAGTTGATGTCGCGGCAGCCGCCGGTGGCCTGGGGCGAGGTGGCGGTGAAGCTCACGGTGCCCGCCACGACCTGGGGGCGGTCTTGCGGCCAGGGCTGGGACGGGTCGTCGATGGGGTCGCCGTCCTTGGCCTCGGTCACCACCAGGTCCCACTTCACCGGGCCGGTCGTGGCCAGGCGCGCGTCGAACTCCTCGCTGAGGAAATCCGCATCGGACTGCTTGCGCTGGGCTTCGCTGAGCGCTTCGAACGGCGCCTGCGGACGCAGCGACCAACGCACCGCGCGGCGCTGCCCTTGCGCATTGGTGAACCAGAAGCTGTTGACGCCGTTGAACTGTGTGTTGGCCCAGCTGTTGGACCACGGCGCGGACTTGGCCCAGGCCAGGAACTTCTTGGCTTCCGGATATTGCTCCAGGAAAGCCGCCATCCTGGCCGGGTCCGGCTTGCCGGTGGCCGGGTCGGGCGCCGAGGCGATGTTCTGCGCCTGAAAGGCCTCGGGCGTGGCGACCACGAAGAACGGGAAGCTGTTCATCGCCATGCGCCATTCCTGGCCGTCGTCGGTCTTGAGCAGCAGGGCCACGCTGCGCACCCGCGCCTGGGCGTCGGCGCCGTGCGGGTCGCCCCCGCCGATGGATAGGCGGCCCAGGATCGGCGTGCTCGCCTGGGTGAACACCCGCGCCTTGGACAGCCCCGGTGCCTGCGCGCTGGGCGCGAAGGTCCCGGCCACGCACACGCCCTTGGTGTGGGCGCGGCGGTAGCCGGGGTGGGGCTTGCCGGCCTCGATGGTGTCGGTCATCCGTTGCGGGGTGAGCCGCTCGCCGAACCAGCCACCGACCCAGGCGAAGGCCCCGGCGATGGCCGCCACGATGGCGGCGATGCCCAGCAGCGCGGGCACGGGACTGCGCTTGCGCGGCGGCGAATTGGCGGGCGTGGGCTGGGACATGCGGCTTCCTGGCGGGCGGGTTCGAGGGTGTGACGTGCGGGCTGCAGGTTTATTCCCGGCCGTGCCGACCAGCCGCAGCCCGCGGCGCGATCCTGCGCCCCGCAGTGAATCCGCTGGGTGACGCCGGGGCTTGTCCACTTGTTGTATGCGCAGCCCCGCGTGGCACGCCGTCCCGCGCGACCGCTCACGCCGATGTTCGGGTGCGGGAATACCCTGCCGTTTCGTGCGTCCCACCCTTGCCACCGCCCCTGCCAGGCCGCCATGCCCACGCCCACCGATCTCGACGACGCCACCCTGCGCGAGCTGATCCCGCGCCTGCGGCGGTTTGCGCGCTCGCTGGCCCAGGAGCCCGCCGCCGCCGACGACCTGGTGCAGGCCACGCTGGAGCGCGCCCTGACCCACGGCCATACCCGGCGCAAGGACGAGGCGCTGCAGGCGTGGCTGTTCTCGGTGCTGTATCGACGTTTCATCGACGGCACCCGTCGCAGCCAGCGCTGGCGCCGGCTGGCGAGCCTGTTCACCGGTGAAGCCGAGGAGGCCGCGCCTTCGGCCGAGACCGTCCTGGAGAGCCGCATGGCGCTGGCCGCCTTCGACACCCTGCCGCCGGATCAGCGCGCGTTGCTGGTGATGATCAGCGTGGAAGGCTTCAGCTATCTGCAGGTGGCCCAGACCCTGGAGATTCCCATCGGCACGGTGATGTCGCGGCTCTCGCGTGCCCGCGCGGCCCTGCGTCAGCAGGTGGATGCCCCGCCGGCACGCCCCACCTTGAGGATCCTGCGATGAACGCTCTTCCCCCCAGCGAGGACGAACTGCATGCCCTGGTCGATGGCCAACTGGACCCGCAGCGCCGCGGCGAGGTGGAGGACTGGCTGGCCCATCACCCGCACCATGCCGAGCAGGTGCAGGCCTGGAAGCTGGGCGCCGAGCAGCTGCGCGTGGCCCTGGTGGAAGCGCGCGTCCAGGCGCCCGCGCAGCTGGACCCGGCGCGCGTGCGCCGCCAGCTGCAGGCGCGCCGACGCACCCGGCTGGGCGTGGCCGCCGCGTTGGTGCTGGCCGTGGCGGTAGGCGGCATGGGGGGCTGGCAGATGCGCACCCTGCAGGCACCACAAGCTGCGCAGGCGCGCCTGCCCATGGCCGATGCGGTGGCCGCCTACCGCCTGTTCGCCACGCAGGGGGCGCCAGCCCCGGACTTTCCGGCCGACGACCACGCCGCCCTGCAGCGCTGGCTGAGCACGCACTTCGGCCAGGCCGGCAGCGTGCCGGACCTGCAGACGCAGGGGTTTTCGCTGCAGGGCGCGCGCCTGGTCAGCACCGAGCAGGGGCCGGCCGCGCTGTTGCTGTACGACGCCGCCGACGGCGCCCGCATCGGTGTCTACCTGCGACCGGGCGGCTACTTCCGCCAGCCGGGCGAGCGCACCGATGGCCCCTTGCTGGCGCAGTACTGGTCGCGCGGACAGACCAGCTTCGCGGTGGTCAGCGCCGCCAGCGACAGCCGGGCGCGCGCACTGGCCCGGCACGTGGCACGGGACGGCTGAGGCGGCCCCGCCGGGCCTGTCGACGGCATCAATCGTGCCTTCGGCGGCCCCTGTTGCCCCGGCCCCACGAAACGCTAGAGTGTCGCCACTTGCCGCGACCCCCGGCGCCGCCGTCACCCTGTGACCGTTCGATGGATTCCAGCGCGCCACCCGCCCCGTCTTCCCCCGCGCCCGAGTCCGAGCCCGCCGCCCAGGCCGCCGCTGCAACGGGCCTGGCGTGGCAGCCGGCGCTGGCGCGCATGGGCGGCGACCTGCCCGGCTTCGTGCAGCTGCTCGGTGGCTTTCCGCAGGCGATGTTCGATCTGTTGAGCGCCCTGGCCACGGCCCTGCAGGCGCAGGACCGCGCCACCGCCATCCGCTGCCTGCATACGCTCAAGGGCACCAGCCGTACCTTCGGCGCCGAAGCGCTGGGCACGCTGAGCCAGACCCTGGAACTGCGCACGCGCGCGGCGCCGGAAGACCAGCCCTTGCCGGTCTCGGCCCAAGAGCAGGCGCACCTGCAGCAGCTGGTGTACCAGGCCGCCCACGATGCCGAACAGCTCGTGCAGTGGCTGCAGGCCTCCGACCCGGCGGCGCCCGCTGGCGGCAACGCCACCCTAGACGAGCTGCGGCAGCTGCTGCAGCGCTCCAACCTCGATGCCCTCGATGTGTTCCTGCGCCTGGACCCGGCGCTGGGCCAGCGTGATCCCGACACCCACCTTGCCCTGTGCCAGGCGCTGCAGCGATTGGATTTCGCCGATGCCCTGCGTCACTGCGACACGCTTGCCCGAGGAGGCGCCCGATGAGCGCCCTGCCCCAGACACCTGCCATCCCCAGCGGACTGCCCGCCCCCGCGCCTTCGCGCATCCTGGTGGTGGACGACCAGCCGTTGAACATCCACGCCATGCATCGCGTGTTCCGCAACGAGCATGAGATCTGCATGGCCACCAGCGGCCCGCAGGCCCTGGAGTTCTGCCGCGCCACGCCGCCGGACCTGATCCTGATGGACGTGCTGATGCCGGGCATGAACGGCCTGGAAGTCTGCCGTGCGCTCAAGGACGATCCGGCCACCGAGCACATCCCGGTGATCTTCGTCACCGGCCTGAGCACGCAGGACGAGGAGAACCGCTGCTGGGAAGTGGGCTGCGTGGACTTCATCACCAAGCCGGTCAACATCACCACCATGCGCAACCGCGTGCGCGCGCACCTGCTGCTCAAGCAGCAGTCCGACCTGCTGCGCCAGACCGCCTGGCTCGATGGGCTCACCGGCCTGGCCAACCGCCGCCAGTTCGACGAGCGCCTGGAGAAGGAGTGGTTGCGTTGCCAGCGCGCCGGGTGCGCCATGTCGCTGCTGGTGATCGATATCGACCACTTCAAGCGCTACAACGATCGCTACGGTCACCTGGCCGGCGATGACACCCTGCGTCGTGTCGCCGAAGCCGTGCGCGGCGCGGCCCGGCGCCCCGGCGACCTGCCCGTGCGCCTGGGCGGAGAGGAGTTCGTGCTGATGCTGCCGGAGATCGAGCGCGAGGGCGCGCGTGTGGTGGCCGAGCGGCTGGAGGCGGACATCCGTGCCCTGCAGATCGCCCATGCCGATGGCGAAGGCGGCGTGGTCACCGTCAGCGTCGGCTACGCCACCGGCCACCCCAGCCGCGAGGACCAAGCCCGGGCCGAAAGCCTGGTCGGGCGCGCCGATGTGGCGCTGTACGCGGCCAAGACCGCCGGGCGCGCGCGGGCGCTGGCGGCGGAGTGATCGCAGCGCGCAACGGCGTGGGAGTGTGCACGCCTTAAACTGGCCGTCTTCGTCTCGCCCGGCTTCGATCCCTCGCCATGCCGCAAACGCATTTCTACCGCCCGCGCGAAGGCCATGGCCTGGCGCACGACCCGTTCAAGTCCATCATCGCCCCGCGCCCGATCGGCTGGATCTCCAGCCTCTCGGCCGATGGCGTGCCGAACCTGGCGCCCTACAGCTTCTTCAACTGCTTCGGCAGCATGCCGCCGCTGATCGGTTTCGCCAGCGAGACCGAGAAGGACAGCCTGCGCAACATCCGCGACAGCGGCGAGTTCGTCTACAACCTGGCCACCCGGCCGCTGGCCGAGCACATGAATATCTCCTCGGCGCCGTTCGCGCCGGAGGTCGATGAGTTCGTCCGCGCCGGCCTGACCGCCGCGCCCTGCCAGGCGGTCAAGGCGCCGCGCGTGGCCGAAAGCCCGGCCAGCTTCGAATGCAAGGTCACCCAGATCATCCACCTGCAGCTGGCCGACGGCTCGCCCAGCCGCAGCTGGCTGGTGATGGGCGAGGTGGTCGGGGTGCACCTGGACCTGCAGTACGTGGTCGATGGCGTCTGGGACACCGCCGCGGCCATGCCGATCCAGCGCGCTGGCGGGACCGCCGACTACTTCCAGATCGGTCCCCAGGCGCTCTTCAAGATGACGCGGCCGACGCAGGCCTGAGCGAGTCCGGTGGCGGTGTCTGCGCCGGGACGCTGCGCCTTGCTGTGGCGACAGAAGCACTCAGGCGCGCCGAGTGCGTGTGTGCGTCCAGTACGAACAGCGCGCTGAGCTGCTGCAGCGCGGGCTCGCCCGGCGCTGTCGTGCACGCGACCTGTGGCGCGGGCTCGACCGCACGATGACCTGACCGAGCCTGGCCGGCCTCGTTCACATCGCCAGCGCAACCGCCGAAGCAGGATGCGGCCATCTCCGCTCCGCAGGATGTCCATGCGCTCCAATGCTCCGGCCGCCCTCCTCATCGCGCTGCTTGCACCCCTGGGTACGCACGCCCAGAACGCTCCGTCCGCCGCGCCGGCGTTGACGCAGGCCAACGATGCCACGGCCCTGCCCGCCGACCTGAAAAGCCCTGACAACGCCCCGGCCAGGCTGCGCCTGCAGGTCCTGCTGGACCGCGCGCAGTTCGGCACCGGCGAGATCGATGCGCGCTGGGGCAGCAACACCGAGCGCGCCATCGCCGCGTACCAGGATGCGCACCAACTCAAGCCCAGCGGCGCGATCGATGAGGCGACCTGGACCGCGCTCAATCAGGACGCCGCGCCGGTGCTGATGGAGTATCGATTGACCGCGCAGGACATAGGCAAGACCTACACCGCGGTTCCGGAGGACATGATGGCGCAGGCCAAGCTGCCGCAGCTGGGCTATGGGTCGTTGCTGGAGGAACTGGGCGAGCGCTTCCACGCCAGCCCCGCGCTGCTGCAGGCGCTCAATCCCGGTGCGGACCTGGGCCATGAGGGCACCGCGCTGTGGGTGCCGAACGTGAAGGCCGCCACGCCCGCCAAGGCGGCCTCGGTGGTGGTCGACAAATCCGACCTGTCCGTCACGCTGCGCGATGACAAGGGCCAGGTGTACGCGCGCTATCCCGCTTCCACCGGCAGCGAGCACGACCCACTGCCGCTGGGCCGCTGGAAGATCAAGGGCGTGGCGCGCGACCCGCATTTCCAATACAACCCCAAGCTGTTCTGGGACGCCGACCCCAGCCATGCCAAGGCCAGGATTGCGCCCGGGCCGAACAACCCGGTCGGCATCGTGTGGGTGGACCTGGACAAGCCGCACTACGGCATCCATGGCACACCCGAACCCGGTCACATCGGCAAGACCGAGTCCCATGGCTGCATCCGCCTGACCAACTGGGATGCCGCCGCGCTGGCCAGTGCGGTCAAGCCGGGCACGCCGGCCATCCTGCAGGAGTAGACGCATGTCGCCTGTGCGCCATATGCCCGTCCGGTCGGTCCGGCGCGTGATGCTCGCTGTCCTGCTTTGCATCGCGGTTGGCGCGTGCACGGCATCGCAGCAGCCCGCGCCCGTGGAGACCTCCGCCGAGGCGCAGCTTTCGTCAGCTTCTGCATCGGCCACGACCTCGGGACCTGCCACACCCTTGCCGACATCGGCGGCCCCACTGCTGATCCCGGTGCAGGGTGTGGCGGCTTCGCAGCTCAGCGATACCTTCGGCGATGCGCGCGCCCAGGGGCGTGAGCACGATGCCATCGACATCATGGCCGCACGCGGCACCCCGGTGCTGGCGGTGGCCGACGGACACATCGAAAAGCTGTTCACCAGCAAGCCCGGCGGCCTGACCATCTACCAGTTCGAGCCCAGCGGCCGTTATGCGTATTACTACGCGCACCTGGACCGCTATGCGGACGGACTGACCGAGAAGCAGACCGTGCGCCGTGGCCAGGTCATCGGCTTCGTCGGCAGCACCGGCAACGCCAGTCCCGACGCCCCGCACCTGCACTTTTCCATCTTCGAACTCGGCCCCGAGCGCCAGTGGTGGAAGGGCACGGCGATCAATCCTTATCCCGTGCTCAGTCAATCGCAGTAGGCGCGCGCTGACGCCGTTGCTTGCGCGCGTGTTGGGTTGGCATATGACGCGAGTCGATGCGAACGCCGGCGTCAGCGCGAGGTCAGGCGCTGCCCTGCGTCCTTGCCGTCCGTCTTGGGCGCTTGCAGCTTCATCAGTTCCAGCCGCTGGCCCTGCACGCGCACGTCCAGGGCGCGCTGCAGGCTGTCCAGCGTCTGCACCTTTCCACACAAGGCCTGGGCCTGGGCTTCCAGCACCTTGGAGCGCGCTTCGATGCGGGCGTCGAGCGCTTCCTCCAGCTCGTCGGCCCGGCGCTCCATGCGTCCGGCGCCACCGGTGAACACCGTCCACAGCACACCGCGGGTCATCGCACCGGCCATCTCCTCGGCCGCCTGCTCGATCTCCGCCTCGAACTGCTTTTCGAAGGCGGCCTGCTCCCAGACGCCGCGCGCCAGGGTCTGGTCCAGGTGCGCCAGGGCGCGCTTGCGATAGCCTTCCAGCTGCTTGGTCTTGCGGGTGTTGCCGGTCACCACCTCCATGGCCCCGGCAAGTGCGTCGAAGCTGATGCCGACCGACTCGCGCGCGATCAGGTCGATCTGCGGCAGCATCTGCCGCGAGGTCGCCTCGATCCCGCGCAGGCGCTCGGCGTCGGCCTGGCTGACCTGGACCGGTTGCCCGTCCACGCGCAGCGCGCCGTCGTGCATGAACACCGTGCGCGGGCGATCGTCCTTGCGGGTCAGTTCCAATCCTGCCGCATCGATGCGCACATCGAACGGCGTGGAAAAGCCGCACTGGTCGGAGGACAGGTTGATGCCCTTCTCCTGGTCCCCGGCCTGCGCCAGCACGGGCGCAAGGGCGAGGGTCAACAACAGCAGCGAGGCGTGGCGCATGACGCGGTCCTTGGCATGGCGATGGGTGCAGCATCTGCTCGCGCGCGCCGGACTTCATGTCCGGGAAGTCACCGTGACCTTGGTCATGCGCATGCTCACTCGCCGGGATAGGCCTGCCCGGTGACCGGGTCATTGGGTGGATCCGGGAGCCGTGCGATCCGCTGCAGGATGGCGGCATCGGCCGCACCGCGCTGGACATCCCAGTCCTGGCCCTGCGGATAGGCGCCGACCACCTGGAAGCCATCGCGGTGTTCCAGGCAGCAGTGCCCGGTGCCTGCGGGCAGCACCAGCACATCGCCAGCGTGGACTTCGATCTGGCGGCCGCCCGGCCCGCCCAGCAGGAGCGCGGCGCTGCCAGCGAACACGCCGAGCACCTCATGCGCGGTGGAATGGTAGTGGTGGTAGTCGTAGACGCCGTCGCGCCACTGCGGCGGCCAGCCGTGACGGGCGAACAAGGCCTCCAGGGCATCGGCCTGCAGTGCGCTGCCCTGGGCATCGCTGACGCCACGATGCACTACCACGGGTAGGCGGGGATTGTTGCCCACCCAGTCGTGTGGCGGCAGCAGGAACGATTCTCTTCGCATGTTTCAGACTCCCGTGCGCAGGTCTTCCAGCGAGACTCTAGAAAGGACAGACACATAAAAAGCCTGTGATCTGCAGTGTCACGCGCGCGTGCAGAAGTGGCTTCCAGCCTCAGCGAGCAGGTCGCATGCACAGCACCTTGTGGGAGCGGCTTCAGCCGCGAAGAGGCTTTACCGGGAAAGCCCGTTCGCGGCTGAAGCCGCTCCCACAGCATGATCGAAGGGATTGTTCTAACTGGAGATATGAAGCAAAAAAGCCGCCGCCCCGAAGGACGGCGGCTCTCAACGGGCTTTCACCCCTTGATGCACAACACCTGCCGCAGCGTGTGGACCACTTCCACCAGATCGGTCTGCGCGGCCATCACCGCATCGATGTCCTTGTAGGCGGCCGGCGATTCGTCGATCACCGCCGCATCCTTGCGGCACTCCACGTGCGCGGTGGCCTGGCGGTGCTCGGCCAGGGTGATGCTGGCGCGCGCCTGGGTCCGGCTCATGACGCGGCCGGCGCCGTGGCTGCAGCTGTGGAAGCTCTCGCCATTGCCCAGGCCCCGCACGATATAGCTGCGCGTGCCCATGCTGCCAGGAATGATGCCCAGCTCACCCGCGCGTGCGCTCACCGCGCCCTTGCGGGTCACCAGCAGTTCCTGCCCGGCGTGCGTCTCCTTCTGCACGTAGTTGTGGTGGCAGTTCACCGCCATCCGGTCCAGCTGGAACTTCGGCAGCCGGTGGCGCAGCTCGGCCAGCACGCGCGCCATCATCGCCTCACGGTTCTCGCGGGCATAGTCCTGCGCCCAGGAGACCGCCTCGACGTAGTCCTCGAACAAGGGCTCGCCTTCCATGAGAAAGGCCAGGTCCTTGTCCGGCACGTGGTAGCCCAGCACACGGTGCGCCAGCTGCTCGCGCGCGCGCTCGATGAAGTACGTGCCGATCAGGTTGCCGGTGCCGCGCGAGCCGCTGTGCAGCATCACCCACACCGCGCCGGCCTCGTCCAGGCACAGCTCGATGAAGTGGTTGCCACCGCCCAACGTGCCCAGCTGCCCATCGAGCTTGTCGGTGCGGATCTTGCGGTGCCTGGCCTTGATCGCCTCCAGCCGCGCCACCAGCCCGGACTGCGCCACGCGGGTGTGGATGCTGTCGGGCAGCTTGTGATGCTCGCCGCCGCGGCCATTGCCGACCGGCACGCTGCGCTCGATGCTGTTGCGCAGCTGCGCCAGGCTGTCGGGCAGGTCCTCGGCCCGCAGCGTGGTGCGCACCGCGGCCATGCCGCAGCCGATGTCCACGCCGACCGCAGCCGGAATGATCGCGCCGCGTGTGGGGATCACCGACCCGACCGTGGCCCCCTTGCCCAGGTGCACGTCGGGCATCACCGCCACCCACGGCCCCACGAAAGGCATGGCCGCGATGTTGCGCAACTGCGCATGGGCCTGTGTTTCCAGCGGCACGCCGCGCACCCAGCCCTTGATCGGCGTGGCGCTGCCCTCGGCGTGCAGCAATTCGTAGTGGGTACTCATCTGTTTCACCTTGATCCTTGGTTCGAAACCGCGCGCCTCGCGTCGAAGCGTGGCGCGCGGGGTATTGCTACTTCAGCGTGACCAGTTGCTTGAGCACGCCATCCAGGCCGCCGAACACGGTCAGGCGATCAATCTTCTCGGTCACCTTCTCCAATGCTTCCAGCTCCTTCAGGCGCATCAGCACCGGGCTCTCCTCCACCAGCCTGGCGGTGTTGAGCAACGAGCGCGTGGCATTGGCCTCCTCGCGACGACGGATGACATTGGCCTGCGCCTGCTTGTCCGCCTGCACCACGGCGTTGAGGATCTGCCGCATCTCGCCAGGCAGGATCACGTCCTTGATCCCCACGCCCAGCACCTCCACGCCGAACGCATCGAGCTTGCCGCGCACGCCTGCGAAGATCTCCGCGTCCAGCCCGGCCTTGTCGCCCAGCAGCTCGTCCAGGGTCTTGGACGAGACCGCCTTGCGCAGGCCGTACTGCAGCTCGCGATACAGCTGGTCACCGTACTTGGCGACCTTGGTGCGCGCGGCGACCGGGTCGATCACGCGCACGCTGGCGGCCAGGTTGACGCGCAGGGACACCTTGTCGCGGGTCAGCAGCTCCTGGCCCTGCACCTCGATGGCCTGCACGCGCAGATCCACCAGGTCCAGGACCACGTTCTTCTGGAAGTTCCAGAAGGCGGTGCTGCCCGGCGCCAGGGTGCGCGCCAGCTTGCCGTCGATGAACACCAGGCCGGCGAACTCGGCCGGCACGTCGGCGACCACCGCCTGCCGGGAGAGCACGCCGAGCTGACGCAGGCGCCGCATGACCTGGAGCGGGACTTCCAGATCCGCGGTCAGCGGCAGCGCGCGCACTTCCACCTCGACCGGACCGCGCCAGTACAGCTTGCGCGTGCCGGGCGGCAGGACGTCTTCGAGCTTGCCGTTCTTCATCACCAGGCCAACTTCCTCCGCGCCCAGGTTGGCAAGCACGAAGATCTCCGAAAGGCGCGCGCCCAGCGCGGCGATCAGCACCTCGGTGTCCTTGCCGGCGTATTCGGCCGGCACGGTCGAATGCACGCGCACCTCGATCTTGTCGGAGGGGTCGAACAGGCGATACACGCCCGGGTCGAGCACCCGCTGGAACTGACGATTGGAAAACATCAGGCCGCGCTCACCGTCACCGATCACGACCCGCTTGGTCCAGAACATGGCACTTTCTCCTTGTGGTCTGGTGTCGTCGATCCGGAAGCTCAGGTCCGCGCGCAGGATCGACGAGGGCGCGCGGCCAACACCTGCGGCAACACGCCGCAGGCACGGAAGAGGGTGGAAACACCCCTGCACGTCGGCCGCACGGAGCATGAGGCGCGCGATGTGCCGGGGCGGCGGCGCCGAGGAGCGCGCACCGCGATGAACTGCGATGCACTTGTCCGAAGCTCCGCTGCCGCGACCCACGCGGGCCCCGGCCCGGTGCGATCGCCGCTGCGCTGCGCCTGTCGCCCGGCATTCCATCGCCGATGCGACCCCGCTTGCGCACGGGGTGTTTCCTGGGGGGGACTTGCGTCCCGGTGGTGTTACAGGCCATTGCGCTTGCGCGCGTGGAGCGGGATTCGAACCCGCGACAAACAGAATCAACTTCTGTCGCTCTACCCAACTGAGCTATCCAGTGGTGGGCGTTCCGGACTCGAACCGGACCCTCCGTACATGCCGGCGCTCTCTCCAGGTGAGCTACCGCCCGTGTCGCCGTGGCCGCAGCCGCGCCTGCTTCCGGCATACGCCACGGCAACGCCGCGCGCACCGGCCGGAATGACAATCCGGACCGTTGGAAACATCGGGCAATACGACCCCGATTACCCGCGAGCCAACGCGGATAATGTGGTGCGTCCGATCCTGTTAATCGGACGAGTTAATGTGAATTACCGTTCCGCGCTGCCCGCGTTGGAGCATCACCACGCGGCGCACATGCGCCGGTCTGCAGCCGTGCCCCTGCCTCAGGGCGTGCGCCAGCACGCCCCGGATGCTCCAGGGCAGAACCTGTCGGTTCCGGATCGAAAAAGGGACTTCAGTGCGCGTGCGTGCGCTCACGCCAGGCCTTTGCGAATGCCGAAAAAAGAAAAACCCCCGGGTTTTCAAGGACCCGAGGGCATTCGCGTTGCCTCGGGAGATCGGGGTGGCCGACCTCCCAGGGGAGCATCGACCGCTAGACGAAGGCCGCCTTGCCGATGGCGTTGCCGCCATCGCGCATGCACGGCAGCAGCGCGCGCAGCAGCTGCGCGGGGCGTCCTTCGTGATGGCTTGGATAGCGGTTCATGGGGATAGCGTCTTTGTCGAAAATGGCAGGTCGGCCCTGCAATGGCTGCGCACGATACACACGCCGATTTACTTGCGCAAGCATTTTCTTGCGCAAGATTCGCCAGGAAGTTAATCGCGCCGCCCCGGCCGCAGGTCTGCGGCGGCGCAGGTGGGCTCTCAGTCGGCGGGCGGCAGCAGTGTGAATTGCGCGGCCTGGCCGCTGACCGAGGACGCGCACACCCATACGTCGAACAGCCCCGGCTCGGCGCCGAACACCATGTCCGTGCCGGTGAAGGCCAGCAGATGGCGGTCCAGCTGGAAGGCCACTTCCACCGACTCGCCCGGCTGCAGCGCGACCTTGCGGAAGCCCTTGAGTTCGCGCACCGGACGCACGCGGCTGGCGACGCGGTCGTGCACGTACAGCTGCACCACTTCCTCGCCCGCCACCGCGCCACGATTGCTCAGCATGACGCTGACGGTCAGGGTGTCGTCCCATCCGAGCTGCGCCGTGCTCAGCCTGGGGGTGCCGTACTCGAACTGCGTATAGCTCAGGCCATGCCCGAAGGCGTACAGCGCCTCGTGGGTGAACTCGCGCCAGCGCGACTTGAACTCGCGCATCTCCGGCGTTTCCGGGCGCCCGGTGCGCGGATGGTTGTAGAAGTACGGCTGCTGGCCGGAGTCCTGCGGGAAACTCACCGGCAGGCGCGCGGAGGGGTTGTAGTCGCCGAACACCACATCGGCCACCGCCGGACCGGTCTGGCTGCCAAGGAACCAGGTCACCACGATGGCCTGCGCATCGCGCACCGCGCCCTTCAAGGCCAGCGCGCGGCCATTGCGCAGCAGCACCACCACCGGCGTTCCGGTGGCGGCCACCGCCTCGGCCAGGGCCTGCTGCGCGTCGGGCACGACGATCTGCGTGCGCGACTGCGCCTCGCCGCTGTAGCGCTGCGGCTCGCCGATGGCCAGCACCACCACGTCGGCCGCGCGCGCGGCCTGCACCGCCGCCTCCAGCCCGCCTTCGATCGGCGCCTCGAGTTCGCAGCCGGTCACGATGGTCAGCTCCGACGCGTTGGCCACCGCGTCGGTGAAGGCGGTATCCAGCGGCTGGTAGCGCGTCTTGTCGCCGAACAGCGTCCAGCACCCTTCGATGTTGTCGCGGTCGGCGGCGAAGGGACCGATCAGGGCGATCTTCTGGCCCTGCTTCTTCAGCGGCAGCAGCTGACCGTCATTCTTCAACAGCACGATGGAGCGTCGCGCGGCCTCGCGCGCCAGCGCCTCGTGCGCGGGCAGGTGGGATTGGTCGGCCTCACGCGCCGGGTCGAGCGAGCGGTACGGGTTGTCGAACAACCCGATCTGCTCCTTGACCCACAGCACACGGCGCACGCCTTCATCCAGCGTGGCCATCGGCACCTCGCCGCTTTCCACCAGCGAGGGCAGGTGCTCGTCGTAGAAACGGCTCTGCATGCTGATGTCCAGGCCGGCGGTGAACGCCTTGCGGGTGGCATCGCGGTCGTCTTCGGCGTAACCGTGCGCGACCAGCTCCATGTCGGCGGTGTAGTCGGACACCACCAGGCCGGGGAACTGCCACTGCCCACGCAGCAAGTCGGTCATCAGCCAGCGGTTGGCGCTGGCAGGCACGCCGTTGATGTCGTTGAACGAGCTCATCACCGTGATCGCGCCGGCTTCCAGCGCGGCCTTGAACGGCGGCAGGTGCACATCGCGCAGGGTCTGCTCGGAGATGTCCACCGTGTTGTATTCCATGCCACCGGCCACCGCGCCATAGGCGGCGAAGTGCTTGGGCGTGGCCAGCAGGGCATCGTCGGCGGTGAGGTCATCGCCCTGGAAGCCGCGTACGCGCGCCACGGCAAAGGCGCAGCCCAGCACCACGTCCTCGCCGGCGCCCTCGGCCCCGCGGCCCCAGCGCTGGTCGCGGGCGATGTCGATGGCCGGGGCGAAGGTCCAGTGCAGGCCGGCGGCCGTGGCCTCCACGGCAGTGGCGCGCGCGGTCCGCCGCGCGAGCTCCGGTTCGAAGCTGGCCGCTTCGCCCAGCGGGATCGGGAACACCGTGCGCATGCCATGGATGACGTCCGCCGCCAGCAGCAGCGGGATGCCCAGGCGGCTCTCCTCCACCGCCACGCGCTGGGCCTCGCGGCCCTCGGCGGCGCCCACACCGTTGAACAGCGACCCCACGCGGCCGGCGCGGATCTGGTCCAGCACCTCGGCGGCGCCCTGCGCGTTGACGTCCGGATTGATGTCCGGGATGAACGGCCGTACCGCGTCGGCGAAGATGCCCAGTTGCCCTACTTTTTCCTCGACCGTCATCTGTGCGATGAGGGCCTCGATCCGATCAGAAGTTGCCATCCGGCCTGCCGTGTAAACGTTTACATGCATTCTACGCCATGTAACGTGGCGCTTTGCAAAGAGGCAAGGCTGCCCGCGACGCCGCCGGATGTCGAGTGCATTTCGACTTTTAGCCCAGTTGGGCCGGGATCTCCTCGTCCCGCCGCGGCGCCGGGTCGCCGGCCTGGGCCTCGGAAACACGCTCCCCGGGCGCGGTGAGCGGCCAGCCCTCCTCGTCCTGGGGCAGTGTGGGCGCCACGTCCCGGTGCAAGCGCTGGATGTTCATGCCGTCCTCCGGTGGCCCGTGCCGGGGCCCGCTGTGCAGAGCTGGCGCCAGCGTCCCGCCCGAGCCGCTAAGCGCCCGTGACAGACATCGGGCTCACGGCGCGCTGGCCTCATCTAGGGCTGCGATGTCCGCCTCGCTCAGGCGCAGGCGGGCTGCGGCCAGGATCTCCTGCAGCTGGGCCGGCGTGGTGGCGCTGACGATCGGGGCGGTCACCGAGGGCCTTGCGATCAGCCAGGCCAATGCCACCTGCGCCGGGCTGGCCGACTGCGCGGCGGCCACCTGGTCCAGCGCCGCCAGGATGCGCTGGCCGCGCGGGTTGAGGTAGCGCTGGACCACCTGCTCGCCGCGCGCGCCGCTCTTGCCCGCGTCGGCGTCGGTGCGGTACTTGCCACTCAAAAAGCCGCTGGCCAGGGCGTAGTAACTGATCACGCCCAGGCCCTCGCGCTGGACCAGCGGCTCCAGCTCGGCCTCGTAGCCGGCGCGGTCATAGAGGTTGTACTCGGGCTGCAGCGACTCGTAACGCGGCAGCGCCTGCGTGCCCGAGGCTTCCAGCGCGTCGGCCAGCCGGCGCGCCTGATAGTTCGAGGCGCCGATGGCGCGCACCTTGCCCTTCTCGACCAGCCGCGCCAAGGCACCCAGCGTGGCCTCCAACGGGATCGAAGGATCGTCCTCGTGGGCCTGGTAGAGATCGATGGTGTCGATGCCCAGCCGCTGCAGCGAGGCATCCACCGCCGCTTCGATGTTGTCCGGCGACAGCCCCGGACGCTCGGCCCACTTGCCCACCTTGGTCGCAATCAGCACCTGGTCGCGCTTGCCGCCGCGCTGCTTCAGCCACTGGCCGATCAGCGCTTCCGACTCGCCGCCCTGGTTGCCCGGCACCCAGGACGAGTACATATCCGCGGTGTCGATCATGTTGAATCCGCCATCGACGAAAGCGTCCAGCAGCGCGGCCACTTCGGCTGGTTCCTTGACCGACCAGCCGAAGACATTGGCACCGAACACCAGCGGTGCGATGGACAGGCCGCTTCGGCCCAGCGCGCGGTAGGAGGGGGATGACATCGCGTGCTCCTTGGATCTGCATCGAACAGGAGCACCAGCTTAGGCGCCAGCGGTTAAGGCCCTGCGTACCGCGCAATCGCCTTCGATGACGGGTGCGGCGGTTTCCTTGCCGCGTGTGCCACCTTGGTCGAATGCCGGCCGCTGGCCACGTGCTAGGCTCCGGCCTCCTCTACTGGGAGTGTCGCCATGCGTCGTTCGCTTCGCTTGAGCCTGTGGGCCACCCTGGCCTGGTCTGGAGTCGCCGGTGCGCAGTCGTCCGAGGCCGAAACCGGCAGCGCGGTCGCCGCCGAAGCCGCCGTGCCCGAGGCGCTGCAACGCGCCATCGCCGGCAGCTGGCGCGAGCCGGCCAATGTGGTGCGCGACCGCTACCGGCACCCTGGCCCGACGCTGGCCTTCTTCGGCATCAAGCCCACCGACACCGTGGTGGAGATCACGCCCGGCAATGGCTGGTACAGCGAGATCCTGGCGCCCTACCTGGCCAAGGATGGTCGCTACATCGCCGCGGTGGTGGACCCGGCCGCCGAGCCGGAAGGAAAGCGCGACTATCCGGCACGTGCACGCGCGATGCTGGAGAAGAAGTACGCCGCCGAGCCGCAGCAATACGCCAAGACCGCCATCGTGGCCTATGCCTCCAACGCGCCGGTGCTGGGCCCGAAGAACTCGGCCGATGCGGTGCTGACCTTCCGCAACGTGCACAACTGGCGCATGGCCGGCAAGGCCGAGACGATGTTCAAGGCCTTCTTCGACGTGCTCAAGCCCGGCGGCACCCTGGGCGTGGTCGAACACCGCGCCAACCGCGACGTGGACGATGACGACAAGAGCGGCTACGTCAGCGAGCAGCAGGTGCAGGCGCTGGCCGAAGCCGCCGGCTTCAAGCTGGCCGGCAAGAGCGAGGTCAACGCCAATCCGCGCGATACCAAGGACTACCCCGGTGGCGTGTGGACCCTGCCGCCGACCAACCGCCACGACGCGGTGGACAACGCCAAATACCAGGGCATCGGCGAGAGCGACCGGATGACCTTGAAGTTTGTGAAGCCCGCTTCCTGAGGCAAGTCGTTCTGTGCCGAGGAGTCGGCAGGGAATGCGTTGCCCTACTGCATGCGCTGCTGCGGCGGCGCATGTTCCTGTTGGCGCGACTGGACAGCAGCATCCTGTTGGCGTGCGCGCTCGAATTCGTTGAGTCCGCGCGCTGACTCCTGTACCGCCGGGGCTGGCTGCGACAGATCCACCGCGGCGCGGAAGCCCGGCGTTTGACCAACGGCCCAGAGCTTGCCGTTCGCTTCCTGCACACCCTTCAGGCTCTCCGCCTCGATGCCGGCCTGGCGCGCACTCAAGGTCAGCTGCATCAGGCGATCGTCCCCGGCATGTTGCGGCGGCATGCGTTCGCGCAGCGCGTCGTGCAGTGCCCAGTCCTTACCGCTCAGCGAGGGCGTGGGCGCGGCGATCTCCGACTGCTGCGCAAGCCGATCCGCGGGCTGGCCTGGGGGCGCCTCTCCGATCTTCACAGGGCGATACTCGAAGCGCGCCTTCATCGCCGGATCGACGGGTTCGGCGTTATAGGCATCCTCGACCTTGTCGACCCTGTCCTTGGGCACCAGGCGCTGGATGTGGCCATCCTCGGATTGGCGGTCCACCTTGCTGCCGAGCCGATAGAGCAGCATCCCCTCCTCGGAGCGGTGCACGACATTGCGGCCCGGTTCCAGCGGCTCGGCGCGCTTCTCCAGGAAGGGCTGGTCGCTCAGGGAATTGAGGTAATCGGTCATCAGGTTGCCGCTGCGAATGGCCAGGCCATCGCGGTGATAGCTGCCGCCGACATCCGAGTGCGCGCCCGCCACCACGACGCCCAGGAAACGGCCGTCCTCGCTGGCGCCGGGGTCGATGATGTGGGTGGACTTGAACAGGCCGCGACGCTCGTCGGCGGCGATGATCTGTACCCCTGAAATCACCGAGGGCGGCAGGCGCCGGTCCTTCTCGTTGACCGGAACGCCGGTACCCACCGGATCGAACAGCGCCACCGCCTGCGGCACCTGGCCGGGCGGCACGAGGGGCGGTATGTCGGGGTTGTACGTGGGTGGAGCAATGATGTTGCCGTTGCGGTCAAGCTCGTAGGTCGCTGCGGCAGGGTCCTGGATACCACGCTCGTGAACGAGTCGAGCAAATCCCGCAGCCTGCTCAGCGCCGCGACTGAAGCCAACGTCCACAAGCGCGATCTGGACGTTCGGGTTGTCTCTCCGCCATTCCGCCGCCTGATCGATGAACTGCTTATACATTTCCTCAAGCCGTTCATCGTAGGTATGCCCCTTCATGCCATCGCGGAGCTTAGCGATCGCGTTACTTTGTGTTCCGGGCCCCGCCACGTACCCCGCCACGACTTGCGTATTACCGGCCTTTGCGGCATCGACGATTTGCGCACGGATGGCGGCGACGTTAGTCGCATGCAGGGGATCGTTCTCCACATCGTTGCCAGTTCCATCGAAGGAAGCAACGAACAATCTTTGATCTGGGTTTGCGGAGTTGACAAGGCGAGGTGTCCGAAAACCCTCAAGCTCCCGTTCCGCCGATTGGTAGGACTCCAGCTGCGCCTGGCTCGCTGGATAGTAGGAAACGCCGTCCGAGAGAAGCCCATCTGCTTCCGGCTTGTGGGGCTCTCCATCGTGCCGCCGACCGCCCATATCCTGCTCCCTCAGTAAGTCTTGCTCCAAGCCTTGACGACATCACTCCGGAAATAACTGTTCTTGTTGCCGGGGATCTGTTCGTGCTTGGTTGGGATCAATACCTTCATGTAGATGCTGATCGTCCGATCGTTGACTTCCAAATAGATGCTTGGCGACGGCACCGGCCCCTTGAAGGCCTGTTCCTTGATCTCGTCTTCGGGCACTTTGTGCAGCACAAGCTCATCCTTGAAGACCTCCCCAAGATCGATACTCGCCTCCAGTCTTTCTCCAGAGAGCGTTGTCCACGCCACTTGCGCTGGCTCAGGGAAATTCTGGATTCCGATGTGAGAGGCAAATGGCCACTTCGTGCGGTAATCGGAAGACGGCGGCGCGCTCGTTGGCTTGCCGGTGGCATACGCGCTCTCGTTCACGCCCGCATATAGCACCTGGCAATCACGGGTGTTGTAGCAGTAAGCCTCAAAATTGTGTTTCTTGAAGTGCAGCGGATAGGTCGCTGGATCACGCTTCACTGTTGCGGCGGTCGCTTGATCGGACATAGCGGTCTGGCATCCTGCAATGAGGAAGAAGGAAGCGGCGAGAAACACGGGGAGCCCATGTCTCTTCATACCTGTTGAAGCAGCTGAACGCCGGGGAGTACACGGCATAGGAGTCTCCAGATTCCATGGACGGCATGTTGCACACACTCCGCTTGGAGTGGATTGGACCCTATCCCGGCCCGGCTGAATGGTTACGGTAGGCGCTCGCTTGAGGCGCGTCAACTTGCAACACGTCCTGCGCATGCGAGAGACGACTTCTCCCGCTAGGCAACCGCTCATTTGCGCGATGCGCATTGCAGTGAATGATCTTCAACTAGCTGCTGATAAGGCTCGCGGCTGGCTTTAGGTCCAAGGTTCCGTCTAGTAAGTCTGGCGCCACGCCTCGATCAGATCATCGCGAAAGTGGCTGCGACTGTTTCCGGCGATCTGAGGCTCCTTGGTGGGGATGAACATCTTCATGTAAACGGTGACGGTCCTATTATTCACCTCAACGAAGATCTCGGGTTCACCGGCGGGTCCTTTGAAGGCCTTTTCGGGAATCGCTTCAATGGGTGTTCGATGAAGAATCAGTTCGTCCTTGAAAATCTCGCTCAGGTCGATCTGGGCACGATGCGAGTGACCGTCTTTGGAGGTCCAGTCGATCCGTACAGGACCAGGGAAATTTCGGACACCCAAGTAGGAAGCGCCGCCCCACTTTTTCTTGTAGTCATCCGAAGGCGGTGGCGGCGATGGCGTCCCGGTGCCATACAGTGTGTGGTTCGTGTGGTCGTAGATGACCTGGCAATCCAGCGTGTTGTAGCAAAGCGCCTCAAAGTTGTGCTTTTTGAAACGCAACGGGTAGGTGTCCGGGTCGCGCCCAGTCGCCGCCGCAGACGCTTCACCACATGTGGCCGCTTGAGTCCACGCGATGAGCAGGACCACCCAAGCGATCCAACTGAGAAGAACGCCTTGCCTGCTGGTGCTGGCAGACACAGCCAGGGGCGGGCGTTGGTGCGGCATAGAAATCTCCAAGCTCCATGGATGGCGCGCCATCTCGTCGCTCGTCGGGACTGGGTGAGCTGCGCTTCGGCTCCAACCTGTGCCCGAACTTAAGTGTTCGATGCCAGCCCGTCAATCGCTGTGCGAACGTCGAAAGAGGTAGGAATCACGGCCTTCCTGCAACGGCATAATGGCGCCTCGTTTCCCACGTTTGCCGACGTGCTCATCGCCTTCAACAAACCCTTCAACGTGCTGTGCCAGTTCACCGATCGCAGCGTTCCGCCGCGGCGGACGCTGGCCGAGTTCGGGTTGCCCAAGGCGGTGTATGCGGCCGGGCGCCTGGACTACGACAGCGAGGGCCTGCTGCTGCTCACCGACGATGGTGGGCTGGCGCATCGGCTGACCGATCCGCGGCATAAGCAGTCCAAGCGCTACTGGGTGCAGGTGGAAGGCACGCCTACGCAAGCGCAGCTGCAGGCGCTGCGTGCGGGGCCTACGTTGAACGATGGCCCCACGCGGCCGGTGCAGGTCGAGGTTTTGGCGCAGACACCCGCATTGTGGGAGCGCGAACCGCCGGTGCGCTTCCGCAAATCGGTGCCCGATACCTGGCTGGCCATGACCCTGCGCGAGGGCCGCAACCGGCAGGTGCGGCGCATGACGGCCGCGGTGGGCCTGCCGACGCTGCGCCTGGTACGTGCGTGGATGGGAGGGATCGGGCTGGAGGATCTGCAGCCCGGCCAATGGCGCATCGTCCAGGCACCCAACGACCGCGTGGCCGGACCCTGACGGCGCAAATGCGAAAGGCCGGCGAATCGCCGGCCTTTCGCTTTCAGTCACTGCGTCGCACTCAACCTTCGTCCGTCGGCGTGATCGCCACTTTCTTCGGCGCGCGGGCGCGACGTGCGGCATTGCTGCGCTCACGACGCTGCAGGCGCTCGACCTCACCGTCGATCGTGCCTTCCTGTTCCTTCTTGCGCTTGCGGTAGACCGCATAGGCGATCAGGCCCGCGCCGGCGACGGCGGCAGCGGCCACGGCCGCCGGATTGCGGCGAGCGAACTTGCCTGCCACGCGCGTGCCGGTCTTGACCGCGCCCAGCGCCGCACCGGTCTGCAGCAGATGACCTGCACTACTGCCGGCATCCTTGATGCTGTGGCCGGCGGTCCGCAGGCCGCTGCCCGCCTGATGGATGAGTTCCAGCGCCTGTTCCAGCGCACGGTCGCTGAGATCCGTGATCCTGCTCATGGCGATTCCTGTGGTGATGGGGAGACACGACGCAGTGTCCCGATCGGGGCGTCTAGAGCGTGTGTGCGCGGCCGCTGCTGCTTTGACGCGGGCTGAACGGGACGACGGCGCGGGGCATGACCGCGCCGCGACTGCGCGCCGTCGCTTGGCCTGTGGAACCGGGCAGCCGCGTGGAGGTCGCGCAGGATCCTCCGCCCCTGCTGTCGAAGACCGCGGCCTACGTGCCGCGCGGCTTGGCGCGATGGGTCGCCGTGGCGTTCCACGGGTCGTCCGGCCACGGATGGCGCGGGTAGCGCCCCTTCATCTCCTTGCGCACCTCGGCATAGGTGTTGGCCCAGAAGCTGCGCAGGTCCTGGGTGACCTGCAGTGGCTTGCCGCCCGGCGAGAGCAGGTGCAGGGTCAGGGGCACGCGGCCATCGGCCACTCGCGGCGTATCGCCCAGGCCGAACAGCTCCTGCAGCTTCACCGCCAGCACCGGCGCGCGCGGACTGCCGTCATGCTCCACGCCGTAGTCGATGCGGCGCTCCAGGCCGGAAGGCACCTGGATGCGGGTGGGCGCCAACGCATCGATACGCTGGCGCAGCGACCAGTCCAGGCCCGATTTCAGCGCCTCGCCCAGCGCGGACTCGTCCAGTGCATCCAGCCGGGTCTTGCCGCTGAACGCCGGGGTCAGCCAGGTTTCCAGAGACTCCATTAGCGCAGCCTCTGACAGATCCGGCAGGCCCAGTTCCGGCATCCACGCGCGCAGGTTCTGCACGCGGGCATGCCACTGGCCCAGGTTGTCGGTCCACGGCAGCGCGCCTAGGCCCAGATCGCGCACCGCCTCGGTCAGCGCGGCGGCGGCCTGCGCCGGGTCGACGCGGCCGGCGGGACGCGCGTCCAGCACGATGGCGTCGAAGCGGGTCTGGCGCTGCGCCACCAGCGCGCGACGCTCGGCATCCCAACGCACATGGTCGGCCGTGGAAAAGCGCGTGGGAAATGCCTGCCGAAGGGCGGTTTCATCGACCGGGGCGCCGCGCAGGATCAGGCCATCGCGCGATTCCAAGCGCATCTCGCTGGCCACGATCCACGGCTCGCCGCGCAGGCTGCTGTCCTCGAACGCGCGCGCGGTGCGGCCATTGCTCAAGGCGTAGCGCAGCGGGTCGCTGGCATGGCGATAGCCGATGCGGTCGGGAAAGGCGTGCGCCAGCAGGTCACCCAGCACGTGGGCTTCCAACTCGGGCGGGGCGCTGGCGTCCTCGCGCACGCGGCGGCGCCATTGCCGGGCGGCGGCGTCGATGGCTGCCAGCCCGCCGCGATGGGCATCGCCCGGCACCCGGCCGTGGCGAAAGGCCGCCAGTGCACGCCAGCGCGCGGCCAGGCCGTCGCCGGCCTGGCGCAGCGGGTCGCGCGCTTCGACCAGTGCCGCCAGGTCGCAGGCCACCGCACGCAGTGGGCCGGCCGGTGCGGCCTGCAGCATCGCCGCCAGTCGCGGATGCGTGCCCAGGCGCAGCATTCCGCGCCCGGCTTCGGTGATCGCGCCGGCATCGGTCAGTGCGCCGAGCTTGCGCAACAGGTCGCGCGCGGCGGCCAGGGCGCCGGGCGGTGGCGCGTCGGGGAAGCGCAAGTCGTCGCTGCCCCAGGCCGCCAGCTCCAGCGCCAGCGAAGCCAGCTCGACCTGCGCCATCTCGGGGCGACGCTGCGGCTCCAGCCGCTGCGAGGCCGGCCAGAGCCGCCAGGCAACGCCCTCGGCCACGCGGCCGGCACGACCGGCGCGCTGGTCGGCCGAGGCCTGGGCGATGTTGACCACCTCCAGCCGCGAGAAACCGCTGTTGGGGTCGAAGCGCGGCTCGCGTGCCAGGCCGCTGTCGATCACCACGCGCACCCCCGGCAGGGTGACCGAGGACTCGGCCACGTTGGTGGCCAGCACCACCCGGCGGCGGCCGTCCGGATCGGGCTGCAGCACCTCGGACTGGCGCTCGACCGGCAGCTCGCCGTGCAGGGCCAGCACCCGTGTGCTGCCCAGGGCGCGGCTGTGACCCAGCGCGGCCTCGACGCGGGCGATCTCCCGCTGTCCGGGCAGGAACACCAGCAGATCGCCCGGCTGTTCGGCCAGGGCCTGTTCGACCGCGCGACGCACCTGCGATTCCAGGGCCTCTTCGCGGCGCGCGGGAAAATGCGAGACGGCCACCGGGAAGCTGCGGCCCTGGCTGGTCAGGCGCGGCGCGTCCAGCCACTGCGACAGGCGCTCGCCGTCCAGGGTGGCCGACATCACCACCAGGCGCAGGTCCTCGCGCAGGCCCGACTGCACGTCCAGCGCCAGGGCCAGGCCCAGGTCGCCGGCCAGGTGGCGCTCGTGGAACTCGTCGAACAGCAGCGCGCCGACCTGCTCCAGCAGCGGATCGTCCTGCAGCATGCGGGTCAGGATGCCCTCGGTGACGACCTCGATGCGGGTGCGCGCGGAGATCCGGTTCTCGAAACGGATGCGATAGCCGACGGTCTCCCCAACGGCCTGGCCCAGCTGGCTGGCCATGAACCCGGCCGCCGCGCGGGCGGCCACCCGCCGCGGCTCCAGCATCACGATCCTGCGGCCCTGCAGCCACGGCGCATCCAGCAGCGCCAGCGGCACCTGGGTGGTCTTGCCGGCCCCCGGAGGCGCCTCCAGCACCAGGCGGGGATGTTGGGCCAGCGACGCGCCGATCTGCGGCAGCAACGCGGTGATGGGAAAGGACGGCGTGGACATTGCGTACAAGGATAAGGGGCGCCGGCGCGGGCCCCTACAATTGGCCACCCACGTCACCTCCCGCAGTCCATGCAGCTCATCGATATCGGCGCCAACCTCACCCACGATTCCTTCGACCGCGACCGCGAGGCGGTGCTGCAGCGCGCGCGTGCGGCCGGCGTGTCGCAGCTGGTGATCACCGGCGCCAGCCGCGAACATTCGCCCAGGGCGCTGGCGCTGGCGCGCGCGCATCCCGGCTTGCTGTTCGCCACCGCCGGTGTACACCCGCACCACGCGGTCGAGTACACCGAGGAGTGCGATGCCGAAATGCGCGCCCTGCTCGCCCAGCCCGAAGTGGTGGCCGTGGGCGAATGCGGGCTGGACTACAACCGCGACTTCTCCCCGCGCCCAGCCCAGCGCCGGGCCTTCGAGCGCCAGCTGCAGAGCGCGGTGGACACCGGCAAGCCGCTGTTCCTGCACCAGCGCGATGCGCATGCGGATTTCATGGCGATCATGAAGCAGTTCGACGGGCAGCTTGCCGCCGCGGTGGTGCATTGCTTCACCGGCACGCGCGAGGAATTGTTCGATTACCTGGACCAGGACTGGCACATCGGCATCACCGGCTGGCTGTGCGACGAGCGCCGCGGCGCGCACCTGCGCGAGCTGGTGCCGCACATCCCCTCCGACCGCCTGATGATCGAGACCGACGCGCCCTACCTGCTGCCGCGCACGCTCAAGCCCATGCCCAAGGATCGCCGCAACGAGCCGGCGTTCCTGGCGCATATCGCCGAGGAAGTCGCGCGCGACCGCGGCGAGGAGGTTGCCGCCACCGCCGCGACCACCACCGCCACGGCGCGCGCGTTCTTCGGTCTGCCGTGAGCCCGCGCGCAGCGGCCACCACTGTGCTGCTGCTCGTCCTGGCCTGGGGCACGCCCGCGTTGGCGCAACCGGACTGCGCGCGGCTGCATCAGCATGCGCAGGACATCCAGCCCGCGCTGCCAACGCCACGGGCGGCCGTGGTGATCGCCACCGGTCGCACCGCCTTCCACAGCGGACCGGATCCCAGCTGTCGGAGCAAGGACTTGTTCGTGATCCGCGGCGACGCGCTCACGGTGCACCGCCAGTGGAATGGCTGGATGCAGGTGCGTTACCGGGCGCGCGATGGCCAGGTCTACGACACATGGGTGCTGGGCGAACGTGTGCAGCTGCAGGCGGAGGTCAGCGGCGCGCCCTGAGCGCGGCCGGCCTTGCGCTTCACTCCGATTCGGCTTCGACCTCGGCGTCCTCGGCCTTGGTTTCCTGCATGGCTTCCGGCTCCAGCTCCTCTGCCCCCTTGTTGAGCCGCACGAAGAGGCCCCAGGCGATCAGCAGCGCCGCCGCCGCGCCGCCCACCGAGGCCGCATACGGCAACTGCTCCGGGCTTTCATGGACCAGTTCGAACACCGAGATCAGGGTTTCGATCGACAGCGCGATCACCACCACCACCATGAAGCGCGACAGGTAGCGGCGCACCCGCGTGGGGTTGCTGACCTTGACGTCGCGCTGGACCTCTTCTTCGAAGATGGTCTGGCCCAGCTCCATCGATACCAGGGCGATGGTCAGCAGGCCGATGCACTCCAGGATGGTGTTGAAGCGCACGCGCACGGTGGCTTCCGGGGCGGCATGCACGAAGCTGTGCCATAGCTCGCTGGCACTGAGCCACATCAGCGACAGGCCGCAGGCCACGAACAGGGCGATCACGATGATGTGACCGGACAGGAAGATTTTCTCGAACCACTTCATGACCGGCACTCGCAGCGGGGCCGGCATAGCGTGCGCAGGGCCGCGTCGCGGCCGCGCGAAGAATCAGGCGGCGGCTTCGGCCTGGCGCCCGGCGCTGTAGGCCTGCAGGTGGATCCAGGCCGCCTGCAGGCAGGGCGTGGCGATGCCGGCCTGGGCGGCGCGGTGGACCATGTCGCCGACGATGTGCGCCCCTTCCACGGCCTGGCCGGCCTGAAGGTCGCGCAGCATCGAGGCGGTCAGCTTGGAGCCTGGCTCGGTCAGGATCCCGCGCATGGCCTGCTGCTTGTCCAGCGGCACCGGGTGCCCGGCGGCCTCGGCCACGGCCAGGGTCTCGGCGTAGGTCGCCTCGATGAAGGCCTGGCCGCCCTCGGCCGCCACGACCTGCCCCACCGGCGCCCGCATCAGGCAGGTCACGGCGGCCAGCGCGCACAGGAAGCTGTACTTGGTCCACTGCTCGGTGGCGATCTGGGTGCTGGCCAGGTGCTGGATGCCGGCCTGTTGGCACAGGGCAGCCAGGGCGGTGACGCGGTCGGTGAGCGCGGCGGTGTCGCGCTCGCCGAAGGTCATGGACGCGGCCTTGCCGAAATGCTGCACCTCGCCGTTGGGTCCTTTCATCGCGCTGATGAAGCACAGCCCGCCCAGCACGCGTGGCGCGCCGAAGGCCGCATCCAGCGCGGCGTAGTGCGCCAGGCCGTTGAGGATCGGCAGTACCGTGGTCCCTGCGCCCACCGCCGGGGCGATGGCGGCGATCGAGCTGTCCAGGTCGTAGGCCTTGCAGCTGAGCAGCACCAGATCGAACGGCCGCGCCTGCGCCAGGGCGGGCAGCGCCTGGGCCACCACGAACTGCACCGGCAGGTCGGCATCGCCCAGGGGGCTGCGGATCTGCAGGCCATGCGCCTTGAGCTGCTCGGCCCGGCCGGCGCGCACCAGGAAGGTCACGTCCGCCCCGCCCTGGGCCAGGCGCCCGCCGAAGTAACCGCCGGTTCCGCCGGCGCCGAGGATCAGGATGCGCATGTCATGTCGTCCGGCATCGAAGGAGCTCCGCGCTCAGCTGCGCAGGCCTACGCCACGCTTGAGCAGCCACAGCCCGAGCGCGCTCAACGCCACCACGAAGCCGATCATCAGCGCGAAGGCCACCCACAGCGGCACGTCCGAGCTGCCCAGCAGGCCGTAGCGGAAGGCGTTGACCATGTAGAAGATCGGGTTGGCGTGGGTGGCCGCCTCGGCCCAGCCCGGCAGCAGCTTGACCGAATAGAACACGCCGCCCAGGTAGGTCAGCGGGGTCAGGATGAAGGTCGGCACGATGGCCACGTCGTCGAACTTCTTGGCGTAGACGGCATTGATGAAGCCGGCCAGGGAGAAGATCGTCGCGCCCAGCAGCACCGTGGCCAGGGTCACCAGCGGGTGCGGGATGCGCACGGGGGTGAAGAACATGGCGATGATCAGCACGATCACCCCGACCATCAGCCCGCGCAGCACCGCGCCGGCCACGTAGCCCCACAGGATCACCCAGTTGGGCATCGGGCTGACCAGCAGCTCCTCCACATGACGGCCGAACTTGGCGCCGAAGAAGCTGGAGCTGATGTTGCCGTAGCTGTTCTGGATCACGCTCATCATCACCAGGCCCGGCACGATGAACTGCATGTAGCTGTAGCCGCCCATGTCGCCCACGCGCGAGCCGATCAGCCCGCCGAAGATCAGGAAGTACAGGGTCATGGTGATCGCCGGCGGCACCAGGGTCTGGCCCCAGATGCGCAGGATGCGCTTGACCTCGCGGCGCACGATGGTGCCCAGCGCGACCAGGTGCGACTGCAGGTTTGTTTGTTCGTTCACGCCTTGCGCCTTTTCGATATGGCTCATGACTGCCCTCCCTGGCGCGCCGACGTCGGCTTCGGAGACTCCTGCCCGGCCATCCCTGGCCGGGCGCCAGGCGACGCGGCAGACGCCTCGATGGCGTCCGCCGAGCTCGCGTCGCCAGGCCCGGTCAGGCGCACGAAGAGCTCTTCCAGGCGGTTGGACTTGGTGCGCATGGAGCGCACGCGGATGCCGGCCTGGTCCAGCCGGGCGAAGATGCCGTTGAGGTCCATCGCCCGCGGCATCTCGATATCCAGCGTGTGCGCATCGGCGCGCACCAGCAGCACGCCTTCGATGGCCGGCAGCAGGTCCGGCAGCTCGCCGTCGATGTCCAGCAGGAAGCCTTCCACGTCCAGCTTGGCCAGCAGCGCCTTCATCGGGCCCTGCTCGACGATGCGGCCGCGGTCGATGATGGCCAGGTTGCGGCACAGGCTCTCGGCTTCTTCCAGGTAATGGGTGGTGAGGATGATGGTGGTGCCGGCCGCGTTGATCTCGGTCAGCGTCTTCCACATGCCGCGACGGATTTCGATGTCCACCCCGGCGGTGGGCTCGTCCAGGATCAGCAGGCGCGGGCGGGTCATCATCGCCCGGGCGATCATCAGCCGGCGCTTCATGCCGCCGGACAGGGTGCGGCTCATCATCTGCGCCTTGTCCCACAGCTGGGCGCGGCGCAGCTCCTCCTCGGCGCGGCGTTCGGCTTCCTTGCGCTCCACGCCGTAGAAGCCGGCGTAGTTGACCAGGATGTCGAAGGGCTTCTCGAACAGGTTGAAGTTGATCTCCTGCGGCACCAGGCCGATCAGGCGCATGGCCGCGGCGCGGTCGGCGCTCAGGTCCACGCCGAACACCCGCACGCTGCCGGCGGTGAGGTTGACCAGCGAACTGACGATGCCGATGGTGGTGGACTTGCCGGCGCCATTGGGGCCCAGCAGGGCGAAGAAGTCGCCCGGCATCACATCAAGGGACAGGCCGCGCACGGCCTGCACGCCATTGTCGTAGGTCTTGGTGAGCTGCTGGATGGACAGGGCCGGCACGGGTGCGGCCTGGGAAGCGGACGTCATGGAATTCCCGGAGTGGAGGACGCCCAGGGGGCGGCGTCGGATGTCTCGGCGATCAGCCGCCTATTATATTCCCCCCGCCGGAATGGCCCGGCGCAGACAGAGCGTTCCACCGCCTTGGCCATTGTCACCTTCCCCCTGCAGCTGACCGGCCGGCGCATGCTGGCACCCAGCGTGGCCCACCTGAGCTTCGTGCGCGGTGACGGCCACGCCCTGGACTTCACGCCTGGGCAGTTCCTGCAGGTGCACTTCGATTACGCCGACGGCACCGCCACCCGCCGCAGCTATTCGCTGGCCAGCCGGCACAGCGGGCCCCTGCACGCGGGCGGGACCGTCGAGATCGCGGTGAGCTACGTGCCGGGTGGGGCGGCCACCGCGCTGTTCGAGGCGCTAGAGATCGGCCAGAGTGTCCAGGCCAGCGGACCCTTCGGGCGCTTCACCCTACAGCCTGGGGATGTCAACGCGCGCTACCTGCTGCTGGCCACGGGCACCGGGGTCACCCCCTACCGCGCCATGCTGCCGACGCTGGCGCGGCTGATGGAGCAGCGAGCAGTCGAGGTGGTGCTGCTGCAAGGCGCACGTACCGTGGAGGAATTGCTGTACGGCGAGGAATTCCGCAGCTTCGCCCAGGCCCATCCGCGCTTTCGCTACCTGCCCTGCCTCTCGCGCGGCCTGCCGGCCAGCCCGCATGCGGACATGCGCCATGGCTACGTACAGCAGTTCCTGGAGGAACTGGCCCCGGACCCGGCGCGCGACATCGCGTATCTGTGCGGCAACCCGGACATGGTCGATGCCGGCTTCGAGGCGCTCAAGGCCAGGGGCCTGACGCCCGCCCAGCTGCGCCGCGAGAAGTACGTCAGCAGCCGCTAAAGGCGCCAACGGCACCGTCGCCCCTGCCTTCGGTCACATTCGCCCGGTGGCGACGTCATGGCAGCATGGCGGCGGATTTGGCCGCGTCAAGGAAGCCTCAATGCGTCATCGACGATTACTGACCCTGCTGCTGATCGCGGCCGCCGGCGCCCCCGCCGCGCAGGCCCGCACGCTGGGGTCGCTGGACTTCAAACCCTGCTCGCTGAGCTCGCCGCTGGGCGGCACGCCCGTGGAGGCCCAGTGCGCCACCCTGCAGGTACCGGAAAACCCCGCGGCCCCGAACGGTCGCAAGATCGGCCTGCGCATCGGCTGGGTGCCGGCCGAGCGCGACGACGCGGCCGAGCCCGACCCGGTCTTCATGATCGCCGGCGGCCCCGGCCAGTCCGCGCTGGACAGCTACGGCCAGGTCGCGCCTGCCTTCGCCGAGATCAACAAGAAGCGCCATGTGCTGCTGGTGGACCAGCGCGGCACCGGCGGCTCCAACAAGCTCGCCTGCAAGGAGGCGATGGACGAGAGCACCACGCCCACCGCGCAGGCCGCCAGCGCGTACACACGCCGCTGCCTGGCCCAGGTCTCGCTTCACGCCGACCCGCGCTACTACACCACCGGCGAGGCCATCGGCGACCTGGAGACGGTGCGCAAGGCCATCGGCGCGGCCAGGATCAACCTGGTCGGCATCTCCTACGGCACTCGCGTGGCCCAGCAGTACGCGGCCACCTACCCGGACAGCACGCGCAGCCTGGTGCTGGACGGGGTGGCGCCCAACTCGCTGGTGCTGGGCGCCGACTTCGCCCGCAACCTGGAGAACGCGCTGGACCTGCAGTTCGCGCGCTGCGCCAAGACGCCGGACTGCACGCGCAAGCTGGGCGACCCCCGGCAGAAGCTGGCGGCGCTGATGCAAAAGCTGAAGACCGACCCGCCGCTGGTGCGCTACCGCGACCCGCGCAGCGGCCAGCAGGCCGAGGAACGTCTGACCGCCGGCCACGTGGTGGCCCTGGTGCGCATGTCGGCCTACCTGCCGATGATGTCCTCGATCCTGCCTTTGCAGTTCGAGGAAGCCGCGCAGGGCCGCTACGACAGCCTGATGGCCGCCTCCAAGATGATCACTGGCGAGCTCTCCGACAGCATCACCATGGGCATGCAGCTGTCGGTGATCTGCGCCGAGGACGGGGACGAGCTCAGACCCGATCCGGCCGACGCAGACACCCTGCTGGGCAACGACTTCGCCGAGTTCCTCAGTGCCCAGTGCAAGGTCTGGCCGAAGGGCACGCGCGCGGCGAATTTCCGCAAGCCGCTGACCGGCCAGGTGCCGGCGCTGCTGGTGTCCGGCGAGTTCGATCCGGTCACCCCGCCGCGCTACGGCGATGCGGTGGCCGAGACCCTGCCCAATGCGCGGCACCTGGTGCTGCGCGGCCAGGGCCACAACGTCATCGGCGTGGGCTGCATGCCGCGCCTGCTGGGCAGCTTCCTCGATACCACCAATGCCAAGGCGCTGGACGCGCAGTGCCTGGCCAGGCTGCCCTACACCCCGCCGTTCACCGGCTTCTACGGATGGGACCCATGATCGAGCTGCAGGATTTGCATAAGACCTTCAAGACCAAGGCCGCCACGGTGAAGGCCGTGGACGGGGTGGGCTTCACCGCGCGCGATGGCGAGATCACCGGCCTGCTCGGTCCCAACGGCGCCGGCAAGACCACCACGCTGCGCATGCTCTACACCCTGATGCAGCCGGACAGCGGCCGGGTGGTGGTCGATGGGCTGGACGTGGCCACCCAGGCCGAGGCCGCGCGCCGCGCCCTGGGCGTGCTGCCCGATGCCCGCGGCGTCTACAAGCGCCTGACCGCGCGCGAGAACATCGCCTACTTCGGCACGCTGCATGGGCTGGACGCGGCCACCATCGCCCAGCGCACCCAGCGCCTGGCCAAGGCGCTGAACATGGAGGACTTCCTGGACCGCCGCACCGAAGGCTTCAGCCAGGGCCAGCGCACCAAGACCGCCATCGCCCGTGCGCTGGTGCACGATCCGCGCAACGTGGTGCTGGACGAGCCCACCAACGGCCTGGACGTGATGACCACCCGCGGGCTGCGCGAATTCCTCAAGCAGCTGCGCGGCGAGGGCCGCTGCGTGGTGTTTTCCAGCCACATCATGCAGGAGGTCGCCGCGCTGTGCGATCGCATCGTGATCATCGCCAAGGGCACGGTCGTGGCCCAGGGCACGGCCGACGAGCTGCGCGCGCAGACCGGCGAGGACAATCTTGAGGATGCCTTCGTCAAGGCCATCGGGTCGGAGGAGGGCCTGCACGCATGAGCACCATGAAGAGTCTGTGGATCGTGATGCGCAAGGAACTGCTGGACCTGTTCCGCGACCGCCGCACGCTGCTGTTGACCATCGGCCTGGGGCCGATCCTGATGCCGCTGCTGCTGCTGGGCATCGGCACCCTGGGTGAGAAGCGGGTCAAGGACCTGACCGAGAAGCCGCTGGACCTGCCGGTGGTGGGCAAGGCGCACGCGCCCAACCTGATCGCCTGGCTGGAAGGCCAGAACGTGACCATCAAGGACCCGCCGAAGGACATCCCGGCGGCCATCGCCAGCCAGGCCGAAGACCTGGTGCTGCGCATTCCCGCCGACTACGGCGACAAGTGGCGCGCCAGCGAGCCGGCGGCGGTGGAGATCCTGTTCGACAGCACGCGCCAGGATGCGCAGGTGCCGGTGCAACGTCTGCAGGGCCTGCTCAATGGCTATGGCGCGCAGGTCGGCGCCCTGCGCCTGTTCGCCCGCGGCGTGAACCCCGGGGCGATGGCCGCCGTGCAGGTGCAGCGGGTGGACCTGTCCACGCCGGAAGCGCAGCGTGGGCGTTTTGCCGCCGCGTTCCTGCCGTACTTCCTGATCCTGTCGGTGTTCATCGGCGGTGCGCACGTGGTGTTCGACAGCACCGCCGGCGAGCGCGAGCGGCAGTCGCTCGAGCCCCTGCTGGCCACGCCCGCCCCGCGCAGCGGCATCGTCAGCGGCAAGCTGGCCGCGGCCTGCGCGGTGTCGATGCTGGGCATCGTGCTGACCCTGCTGTCGTTCAAGCTGACCGCGCAGTTCTCGCCAACGGTCGGCCGGCAGATGTCGGTGGGCTTCGGCGCCATGGCCCAGCTGCTGGCGGTGCTGCTGCCGATGGCGGTGATCGGCACCTCGCTGCTGACCTTCCTGGCCGCCTCGGCCAAGAGCATGAAGGAAGCCCAGAGCCATCTTGGCTGGCTGATGCTGCTGCCGATGATTCCCAGCATCGTGCTGATGGTCAATCCGCTCAAGACCGAGCTGTGGCAGTTCTCCGTGCCGTTCCTGGCGCAGAACCAGCTGATCCTCAAGATCGTGCGCGGCGAGCTGGTCACCGCACAGCAGTGGGGCGTCTACCTGGGCTGCGCACTGACCCTGGGCGCCCTGCTCTGGTTCGGCGCGGTGCGGCGCTACCACAACGAACAGCTGGCCATCTCCGGTTGAGGCCGACGCGACGCTGCGTTCGATGAAGGAAAGGCTCGCGCGTGGAGCGCGAGGCCCCGAGTCTCAGCGCAGCGCGCCGCACGGTGGACAAGCATCGCGTCATCCACCCCACGTAGGGTGGACGACGCTCCTTCATCCACCACCGCCGCGAAACGAACAACGCGGATGTGAGGAGTCGTGTCGCCTCTCCCACGATGAAGCCAGCCGTCGCGGCTTTCTCGCGATCTTTCCGCGGCCGTCGCCCTGGTGGACAAGCTTCGCGTTGTCCACCCTGCGTAGGGTGGATGGTGCTCTTCCATCCACCACCGCCGCGAAATGAACGACACGGATGTGCGGAGTCGCATCGCCTCTCCCACGATGAAGCCAGCCATCGCGCTTTCTCGCGATCATTCCGCAGCCATCGCGCTGGTGGACAAGCTTCGCGTTGTCCACCCTACGTGTGTGGATGACACGCCCCCACCCACCTTCGCGGCCACGCACACAGGGTGGCGTGGCCGCGTGCACCCTCAATCGCCGCTGCCGCCACCGGAGTTGAAGGCGATGGTGCGGCGGGTGGTGACCGGGGCATCCACCGGCTCGAACTTCCAGCGACGCACCGCGTTGAGCGCCTCGCGATCGAACACGCGGATCGGCTGAGCGCGCACCACGCGGGCGTTGGTCACCGAACCATCCACGCCCACGGTGATCTCCACCAGCACCTCGCCGGAGGTGCCCGAGCGCAACGCGTCGGCCGGATAGCGCGGCGCGGGGGCCGCCACCACGCGCAGGGTCGGCGTGGCCGGCGCACTGACCGTCCGCGGTGCGGGTGACGGGGCGGGCGTGGCCGGCGCGGGCGTGGGCGCCTCGGTGGCGGCCGGGCGCGGCTGCGCTGCGCTGCGCTCGGCTTCAGCCGCGCGGCTGGCCTGCTCGCGTTGCTGCTGGGCGGCCAGCGCCTCGGCCGCCTGCTTCTGCTCGGCGGCCTGGGCGGCCACGCGTTCGGCCTCTTTCTTCTTCTTGTCCGCCTCGGCCTTGGCCGTGGCCTCGGCATTGACCTCGCGCTGGGCGATGCTGCGCTCGGCCGCGGCCAGGCTCTGCTTCAGGCGCGGCAGCGCCGGGGCGTTGGCATCGGTCTTTTCGATCAGCGCGGCCAGTCGCTGGGCTTCGGCCAGGTCCTCGCGCGCCAGCGATTGCTCGGCGGCGATCAGCGTGTACGGCAACAGGTCGGTCAGTGCACTGTTGACCGCCGGGTCGTTGGCTTCCTTGTCGCGCAGCGACAGGTAGTACTCCATGGCGTTGTTGCCGCCCGGCGAGTAGATGCGGTTCTCGGCCAGGGCCTTGCTGGCGGCCTCGCGCAGTTGCTCGGCCCCCATGGCCTTCACGCCGGGCGCGACCGCCGTTTCAGCCGTCACCGCCGGGGTTTGCGTGGCGGCAGCCTGGGTCGCGGGCGCCGCGGCGGGCGCGGGCGCATCGGCCTCGTTCTTGGAGCAGGCCGCGATGGCCAGCACCAGCAGTGCAGGCACAAGCAGGCGCGATTTCGCCGAAATCGGGTCGTGCGACATGTACGTTTTCCCCAGTTGCCGCCGCAGGCGTCCGTGGCCTGCGGTGTGCGGACCCGCCTGGAGCGGGTCTCCTTCTAATGGCCCGGCAGTGCGGCGCGCCGGGTTCCTCGTACGGACGTCATGATCTTATGTGCGCCGACCCGTCGCCCGCCACGGGGTCATTGTGACCGGCGTCACCAAACCATGATGCAGGATGCCTGCCTGCCCATCTCGGCAGCAAGCCCCTGGTGGCGGCGGGACGTCGAGGTCCGCATGCCAGCCACCACTCTCGGCAGCGCCCAAGGTCGCTGCACGCCTCGTCGCTGGTACAGGCCAATGCTCGGCCTTTCGCCTGAGCAACCTGATCCGCACACCGCACCCCGGAGGCGCTTGTCGGTCTGCGGCAGGGTCTGGGCGGCGAGCTGTCTTCTACTTGCCGATGCAGAAGGTGGAAAAGATATGGCCAAGCAAGGCATCGGGTGTGACCACGCCGGTGATCTCGCCCAGCGCGTCGTGGCTCAGCCTCAGCTCCTCGGCCGCCAGCTCCAGGCG
>Ga0209257_1000292_pt1 | contig 110440 bp, 104 predicted proteins | sample AraplaCvi_mCL_r2_FD_184277 | JGI IMG/M metagenome (GOLD analysis project Ga0209257, IMG submission 184277) | Arabidopsis root microbial communities from North Carolina, USA - plate scrape MF_Cvi_mCL_r2 (SPAdes) (version 2) | ecosystem: Host-associated > Plants > Roots > Endosphere | place...
TAGGCGCGGGCGCGGCTTTCGACCCCTGAAGCCGCCGGGTCGTCGGACGCCGCCGCGGCGAGATTGAGCGCCAGGGCCTCGGGGGTGGAGTCGACGGCGGCGGTGAGGCGGCGCTGGACGTCGGGGCGGAACAGGCCCGGCCGCTTGCCCGCCTCGTACAGGCCCCAGCCCTGGCTGGTGATGCCGACGCGCGCACCGGCCTCGGCCTGGCTCAGACCGCGCGCGCGGCGCAGGGCCGCGAGGGCCTCGCCGAGACGTCGGGCGTCATGGTCGCTTTCAAACCGGGGCATCGCATCAGAATGCCGGAGAGTGTCGCGTGTGACGAGAAATAAAACGGTTTTGTCGCCTTCAGGGTAGCGAAGGCTCCCGCGTCGACAGCCGCCTAGATCACCTGCTCGACGCGGGTCACCTCGGGCACATAGTGCTTCATCATCTGCTCGACCCCGGCCTTGAGCGTGGCCGAGGACGACGGGCAGCCGGCGCAGGCGCCGCGCATGCGCAGGGACAGGACCCCGGTCTCCTCGTCGAAGGCGTCGAACAGGATGTCGCCGCCGTCCTGAGCCACGGCCGGGCGGATGCGGCTGTCCAGCAGCTGCTTGATCTCGGCGATGATCTCGGTGTCCTCGCCGTCGGGATCGGCGCTGGAGAAGGCTCCGCCGCGCAGCAGGGGCGCGCCCGAAACGAAGTGATCCATGATGGCGGCCAGGATCGGCGCCTTCATCTGCGCCCACTCCAGCCCCTGCGCCTCGCGGGTCACGGAGACATAGTCGTAGCCGAAGAAGACCCCGGTCACGCCGTCGAGCTCGAACAGGGCTTCGGCCAGGGGCGAGGCGACGGCCTCCTCCCGGTTCACGAAGTCGCGCGGGTCGCTCGATACGTCGCGGCCCGGCAGGAACTTCAGGACGTTGGGGTTCGGCGTCGGTTCGGTCTGGATGAACATGGGGCGTAAGTGCGCTCGCCGGGGCGGCGGTTCAAGGGCCGGGCCGCTTCTCCCTCCCCTTCTGGGGAGGGTGGACCGCGAAGCGGGACGGGTGTGGAACCGAGCGCTCGGACACGAACCCCACCCTGTCGTCGCTGACGCGCCGACATCCCTCCCCACAAGGGGGAGGGAGATTTTCAAGCCAGGTCCTCGATGTCGTTCTCGGTCAGTTCGCCGGGGACGATGGTGACGGGCAGTTTGCGGCCGGTGAAGGCGGCGCCCTGCTTGACCACGGCGGCGACCAGCGGACCGGGGCCGCGACCGCCCTCCCCCGCCGCAAGGACGAGGATCTTGATGTCCGCGTCCTCGCCGACGACCTTGCGGATGCAGGCCTGCGGTTCGCCGCGTTCAATCACCAGCACCGGCGTGGCGCCCGAGCGTTCGGCGGCCTCCCCGGCCCAGCGGTTCAGCGAGGCCTCGGCCTCCGCGCGGGTCTGACGTTCGATCTCGTCGCGCACCCCGGCCCAATGGGCGTCCGAGGCCGCGGGCGGGATGACGCGCAGCATGACGACGCGGCCGCCGGTCGAGCGGGCCCGCCGCGCCGCATAGCGCAGGGCCGCCTCGAATTCGGGGCTGTCGTCGACGACGACCAGGAACTTACGTGGCATCAGCCCTCTCCCTCAGCCCGTCACGCTAGCAGATGAGGCGCCCCAATGCCTACGCGCCGCAAAACCCCCTCCGGACCAGCCGGAGGGGAATGCCGCGCGGCGAGCGGGCAGCGCCCAAATCGCTTCTTCAGGTTGCTGACGAAGCGATCTCGCGGATGACCGAATTGGCGATGGTCAGCTTGGCGAAGGTCCAGCCGGAGCCCGAGGCCTCGATCTCGTCGACGGAGGCGCGGACGCCTTCGACGGCGCCCTGGCGCGGGCCGACCCAGTCATCGACCGCCTTCTCCGCCGCCGCCTCGCTGGCGCCGACCGAGACGTTCGAGGCCTTGGCCACGGCGCGGGTCAGGGTCATCTGCTCGGCCATCAGATCCTCGATCAGACGGCGCACGGCCAGCCGGTCGAAGTGGTCCGCCGACGGCACGTTTCCAGCCGCCGCGCGCAGGCGGTCGAAATCGAAGGCCGCGCCCACCTGGTGGTAGAGCATGGCCATGGCCGGTTCCGGCCAGCCGGCCTCGCGGGCCAGGTCGCCGATGTCGGCGGTGGCGACCAGCGGACGCAGCATGGCGAAGTCGCGGGCCATTTCCTCGGAGGCGCCCAGACCCACGAAGCTTTGCACCCGGGCCTCCAGACGGCCTTCCTCGAAGCGGCTGAGGACGGAGCCGCCCGCCGAACGCAGGGCGTCGGCGGCCGGACGGTAGGCGGCGATCAAGCCGTCCACGGTCGCGCCCTCGCGCGCCGCCCGCTTGGCCAGCCAGAAGGTCTGGCGGCGCAGGACGGTGGAGATTTCCTGATAGAGTGCGGTCTGGGCCTCGGCCGGGATCTTGCCGTCCAGCGCCGAAACCGCGTCCCACGCCTGGTCGAGGCGGAAGATCTGGCGCGCCGCCTCGAAGGCGATGACCATGGCCCCGGTGTCGCACTGGGCCGACAGACGCAGGCGTTCCGGGAAGGTCGGGCCGCACATGTTGACGATCTCGTTCGACAGGATGGTCGAGATGATCTCGCGCTTCAGGCGGTGCCGCTGCATGTCGGCCTCGAACTTCGCCAGCGGACCGGGGAAGTAGCGGACCAGGGTCTGTTTGAAGAAGGCGTCGTCGGGCGCGCCCGAGGCGACGATCTCGTCGAACAGCTCCAGCTTGGAATAGGCGGTCAGGACGGCCAGTTCCGGCCGCGAGAGAGGCGTGCCCGAAGCCTTCATCTCGGCCAGCTTCAGATCGTCGGGCAGGCCCTCGACCCTGCGGTCCAGTTTCCCCTTCGAGCCCAGCCACTGCATGAAGCGCTGCTGGGAATCCAGCGCTGCCGCGCCTTCGGCCTGTTGCAGGGTCAGGGCCAGGGTCTGGTCGTAGTTGTGGACCAGCACCTTGAGGCCGACTTCCTCGGTCATCGAGGCCAGGAGGGCGTTGCGGTCCTCCGACTTCAGCGCGCCCGAGGCGATGGCGGCCCCGGTCAGGATCTTGATGTTGACCTCGTGGTCGGAGCTGTCGACGCCGGCCGAGTTGTCGATGGCGTCGGTGTTGATCCGGCCCCCGCTGCGCGCGAAGGCGATGCGGCCCGCCTGGGTCAGGCCCAGGTTGGCGCCTTCGCCGATGACCTTGGCCCGCACCTCGGCGCCGTCGACGCGGATGGCGTCATTGGCCTTGTCGCCGACCTGGGCGTCGGTCTCGTTCGGCGCCTTCACATAGGTGCCGATGCCGCCGAAGTAGAGCAGCTCGGCCGGAGCCTTGAGGATGGCCTTCATCAGGGCCGCCGGATCCAGGACGTCTTCCTGGATGTCGAGCGCCGCCTTGATCTCGGGGGTCAGTTCGATCGACTTGGCCGAGCGCGGGAAGACGCCGCCGCCGGCCGAGATCTTGGACTTGTCGTAGTCCTGCCAGGACGAGCGCGGGACCTTGAACATGCGGTCGCGCTCGACCCACGACGTCGCCGGATCCGGGGTCGGATCGATGAAGATGTCGCGGTGGTCGAAGGCGGCGACCAGCTTGATCGCCTTGGACAGCAGCATGCCGTTGCCGAACACGTCGCCCGACATGTCGCCGACGCCGACCACGGTGAAGGGTTCGGACTGGATGTCCTTGCCCTCTTCGCGGAAGTGCCGCTTCACGGCCTCCCAGGCGCCGCGGGCGGTGATGCCCATGACCTTGTGGTCGTAGCCGACCGACCCGCCCGAGGCGAAGGCGTCGTCCAGCCAGAAGCCGTACGAGGCCGAGACGCCGTTGGCGATGTCGGAGAAGGTCGCCGTGCCCTTGTCGGCGGCCACGACCAGATAGGGATCGTCGCCTTCCCAGCGCACCACGGCGGCCGGCGGGACGACGGAGCCGTCCTTGGCGATGTTGTCAGTGACGTCGAGCAGGCCGGACAGGAAGGTCTTGTAGGCGCGGATGGCCTCCCCCTGCTGGGCGTCGCGGTCGCCGCCGGCGCGGACGATCTCGGCCAGCTTCTTCGGGAAGAAGCCGCCCTTGGAGCCGACGGGCACGATGACGGCGTTCTTGACCTGCTGGGCCTTCACCAGGCCGAGCACCTCGGTGCGGAAGTCGTCGCGGCGGTCCGACCAGCGCAGGCCGCCGCGGGCGACCGGGCCGAAGCGCAGGTGCACCCCCTCGATGTAGGGCGCCCAGACGAAGATCTCGCGGAACGGCTTGGGCAGGGGCAGGTCGACCAGTTCGCGCGACGCGATCTTGATCGAGATGTAGGGCTTGGACTGACCGTCCGGACCCGGCTGATAGTAGTTGGTCCGCTTGATCGCCTGGACCAGCAGGGACAGGCGGCGCAGCGCCTTGTCGTGGTCGAGGCTCTTCACGTCCTGCAGCAGGTCGTTGATGTGGCCGGCCAGATCGGCGACCGCCGCCTCGCGCGCCGCCGCATCACCACCGGCGGCCGGGCTGAATTTGGCGTCGAACAGGGCCAGGATGGCGCGGGCCACGGCCGGATAGTCGCGCAGCGCCTCTTCCTGGACCGCCTGCGACGGATCCAGGCCGGTCTGCTGGCGGTAGCGGGCCAGGGTGCGGATCAGGGCCGCGTCACGCCAGCCCACGCCCAGTTCGAGCACCAGGCGGTTGAAGCCGTCGCTTTCGGTGCGTCCGTTCCAGACGGCGGCGAAGGCGGCCTCGAACGGATCCTTGACCGTGCCGAAGCTGAGGTCGCCGCCGCGCGGGTCCTCGAGCAGGAATTCGTGGACGTGGATTTCGGCGTCGCCCGCGGGTTTCAGGGCATGGCCCCATTCCTCGAGCGTCTTCAGCCCCATGTCCGCCAAGATCGGCAGGACGTCGGACAGCGGCACGGCCGAGCCGCGACGGTACAGCTTGAAGCGGAAGTTCAGCGGGCCGTCGGACGCATTGCGGAAGGCGCGCACGGCCACCGGCTCCCCGGCGCCGACCTCGCCCGAGGCGTTCAGCGTGTCGATGGCCTGGTAGTCGGCGACGGCCTCGGCCGCGTCATAGCGGTCGCGATAGCCGGCCCCGAAGGCGTCGGCCCAGCGGGCGCTGACCGGTCCGACCGAGACCTCTTCCACGTCGGCGGCGCGCAGGGCGCTTTCGAAACGGTCGATCCAGCTACGGCCGGCCTCCGCGACTTCGGCGTCCAGCGCAGCCTGATCCGGGCACGGATGATCGCCCGGGGTCACGCCGATGATGTAGTGGATGCGGACCAGCGGCTGGTCCGACAGCTGCGGATACCAGGCCGACATCCGGCCGCCCCAGGCGCGGGCCAGGATGGCGCCGATCCGTTCACGGACCGAGGCGTCGAAGCGCTCGCGCGGGATGAAGGCCAGGATCGAGACGAAACGGTCGAACGGATCCTTGCGGGTGAAGGTCTTGATCCGCGGGCGGTCGTGCAGGTGCAGGATGCCCAAGGCGATGTCGAGCAGCTCGTCCTCGGTGATCTGGAAGAGCTCGTCGCGCGGATAGTTCTCGAGGATGTTCTTCAGGCGCTTGTAGCTGTGGGTGCCTTCCAGCTTGCCGGCGCGGGCCAGGGCGTTGGCCACCTTGCGGCGGATCAGCGGCACTTCTGACGCGGCCTTGTCATAGGCCTCGGCGGTGAACAGGCCGACGAAGCGGGTCTCGCCCGAGGGGCGCCCGTCGGCCCCGAAACGCTTGACCCCGACATAGTCCATGTAGGCCCGGCGGTGGACGCGCGAGCGGACGTTGGCCTTGGCGACGGTGACCGGCTCGGACAGGTCCAGCTGGCGCTTCATCTGCTTGGTCAGGACCGCCGGTTCGGAGGCGCGGCGCAGCACGGTGCGCTCGGGATCCGCCAGAACGCCCACGCCGACGCCGGACTGCGACAGGGGCGCCTCGGCCTCGTACTCGCCGTTCTTGCCGCGCGGATAGTCGTAGTCGCGGGCGCCGAGGAAGACGAAGTGATCCGACGCCAGCCAGCGCAGGAATTCCAGGTTCTCGGCCAGAACCTCGGCGTCGACGCCCGGAGGCGAGGTTTCGAGGTGGGCGATCGAACGGCTGATCAGGTCGTTCATGGCGCCGTGGTCGGTCACGGCCGAGCGGACGTCGGCCAGGGTCTGGGCCATGGCCTCGCCCAGAGCGTCGCGGCGCTCCTGCGGCAGGGCGTCGATGACGACGATGATCACCGAGACGCGGCCGGTCGGCCCCTCGACGATCGGGTGGAACATCGAACGGACGGTGACGCCGGCCTCGGCCAGCTCGCCCATGACGCTGTCGACCAGGAAGGGCTTGTCGTTCTGGACGATCGTCAGGACGTCATAGCCGGAGGCCGCGCCCGTCGCGCCGGTGTGCGGCCCGACGCTGATGCGGGCCGGCGCCGCGGGATCGTGTTCGGCGACCGAACGCCACACCGTGGCCAGCAGGGCGGCGAGGTCCGCGCCGTCCAGCTCCGGCGTCTCGTCGGCGGCGTAGTCCTCCAGCACCTGGGACAGGTAGGCCTTCTCGGCCGGGCCGGGCGGATGGCCGTTCGCGGCTGCGAAATTCGCCTCCAGCGCCTCCAGGTTGATCGCCTGAGGGAGCGTGGGGGCGGTGGCGCCGGACATGGACAGGTCTCGTATGGCGCGGCCCGGGCGGGCCGCCGGTTTCAGAAGGCAGACTAGGCCGGTTGCGCGCGGGGGCAAGCATCCGGTCCGTCGGTGGCGGTCCTAGGCCAGCCTGACCGAAGCGTGAACCCCCAAAAACGGCGGCGCCGGCCCTTTGCGGGGGCCGGCGCCGGTTATCGGTGATCAGTCAGGAACGGATCAGAAGCGGACGTTCATGCCGATCCGGAAGGCGTGCAGCTTCATTTCGTCGCTGCTGCGCGCGATGTCCGTGCCCGTCGTGTTGGGCGCAAGGATGAAGGGGTTGGTGGCCGGGGTCGTGCCGGTGTTGCCGGCGCGGACAACATAGTCGTCCGTCGACAGCGAGGTGTAGAGGTACTCGCCGGTCACCGAGAGGTTCGGAGCGAGGCGCCATTCCAGACCCGCGCCGGCCTGCCAGCCATCCGCCTTGTCCTCGTCCTTCTGCGTCACGAAGCTGTTGGCGGTGTTGGTGGTGCGGAAGCTGTTCTCGATGCTGCCGCGGGCCGCGCCGCCGGTGACGTAGACCAGGGCCGGACCCGTGGCGTAGCCGAGGCGGGCGCGCAGGGCGGCCATGTCGGTCAGCTCACGCTTGAAGACGTAGCTGGCCGGAGTGCTGCTGAAGCCGGTGACGGTGTCGGAGACGTCCGTCGCGCTCCATTCGGCCGCCAGGCCGGCGACGATGGAGCCGAACTGCCAGTCATAGCCGGCCCGGACCGACCCTTCGACGCCCGTGTTGTCGCTGTTGCAACCGCTGGCGGCCGCATCACCCGAGGCGCCGCCATCACAGAATCCGGGGGCGAACGCATTCGCCGAGGCCGCGGTGGTGACGGTTTCACCAAACACCCCGTCCAGATTGCGGTCGAAGACAAGGGTCTCGCCGTCGTCTTGCTTGTTGTCGAGAGCGCCGCCGTAGACGCCGATGTAGGGGCCGCTCCAGTCGGGGGATGACTGGGCGAGGGCCGGCGCAGCGACCCCCGCCATCAGAAGGGACAGGGAGGCGGCGGGGAGGAGGTGTTTCATGGAATAGTCTTTCGCGTTCAGAACTGTAGGCCCGCCGACGGAGGGTTGAACGGCGCCGGCGCACCCCTGTTCCGATCCCGTTTCCGGGTTGCGGATCAGCTGTGGCCGGAATGACGCGAAAACAGGAACGCCCTGGCGGAAACGACAAGGCCGCCGAACTTGCGTTCGGCGGCCTGCTTCGGACCGGCGCCCAGGAGGGGGAGGGTTGGCGCCGATCGCTTCAACCGCGGGCTTGGGGGGGAGGGGGGCCCGCGGCGACAGAGGGGAGATAGGCGCCGCTTGTGACCAATCAAGGGCGCCCAAGTCCGTCATTCGTCCTTTAACTGCGGCGGGTTGACGCGGCGCCGTTTCGGCTTGCTCGCGGCCGTTTCCTTCTCCGCATAGGGCTCGCCGTCGCCGGACAGCAGGATGGCCATCCAGCGCGATCCCCGGAACTCGGCCAGGATGGCCATGGCCATGACCGCCAGCGGGGTGGACAGGAACATGCCGACCACGCCCCAGACCTTGCCCCAGAAGGCCAGGGCCAGCAGGACGACCACCGGGTCGATGTTCTGGTTGTCGCCCTGCATGCGCGGCTGGATGAAGTTGCCGCTGATGAACAGGATCGCCTGCAGTCCGCCCAGCAGGACCGTGGCCTGCCAGTAGGTCTCGAACTGCACCAGGGCGAACAGCGGCGGAACCAGGCCCGCGATGGCGCCGCCCAGCACCGGAATGAAACCGACGATGAAGATCACGAAGGTCCAGAACTCCGCATTCTGAAGACCCACGATGCGCATCAGGATCCAGGCCGCGGCGCAGATCATCACCCCGGTGACGGCCTGGACCCAAAGATAGCCCTCGACCCCGCCGCGGACGCGCTGGAACACCTCCAGCGCCTCGCCACGGGCGGTGCGGTCGGGGAACAGACCGACCAGCTTGCGGCGGAAGCCGCTCTGTGAAGCCAGCAGGAAGCCCAGGTAGATCATCACGAAGACGGCGCCGCCGACGACGCCCTGGGCCTGGCCGGCGATGGCCATGAGGTAGCCGCGCACGTCTATCTGGGCGATCAGGTCGGTGGTGGTCGGCGGGGTGGTCACGCCGACCAGGCGGGAACCGTCCTCCAGGATCTGGTCGAGGCGCGGCCCGATGTTGGCCGAAACCCCCGATGCGTCGCTGAAGAATCCGTAGGCGCCGTTCACGATGAAGGCGATGGAGGCGACGAAACCCAGGACGACGACCAGCAGGGCCGAGATGCCGGCCACGTGCGAAGGCAGTCGGGTCCGCTTCTCGATGGTCCGCTTCACCCCGTCGATCATGATCAGCAGGAAGATGGCCATGGCCAGCGGCGTGAGGATGTCGGCCAGCCAGTAGACCGCCGCGCCCACGGCGACCACGGCGAGGGCCACGAGGGCGTTGCGCGCCACGGTCGAGGTCGGAAGGGTGATCGGCGGCTTCATCGGCATATGGTCAAGGTCTCGCGAGGCGGCGTCAATCGCCCTTGAACCGGCGGCCTTGCCGGTGGAGCATGAGCGCCGCCCTCACCCCGGAGTTCCCATGACCGATACCGGCGTCTTCCTCGGCCAGTCCTCGCAGGACGGGACCGACAAGCCCGAAATCCTGCTCTATGGCCGCGCCAACCGGCACGGGGTGGTGGCCGGCGCCACCGGCACCGGCAAGACGGTGACCCTGCAGATCATGGCCCAGGGCTTTTCCGACGCCGGGGTGCCGGTCTTCTGCGCCGATGTGAAGGGAGACCTGTCGGGCATCGCCCTGCCCGGATCGCCCAACGAGAAGTTGCTGGCCCGGGCCCAGGGCATGGGGCTGACGCTCACCCCGAAGGCCGCCCCGGTGGTCTTCTGGGACCTGTACGGCCAGAAGGGTCACCCCATCCGCACCACCGTCAGCGAGATCGGGCCGCTGCTGCTGGCGCGCATGCTGAACCTCAACGACGTTCAGGAAGGCGTGCTGTCGGTGGTCTTCCACGTCGCCGACGCCGAGGGCCTGCTGCTGCTGGACCTGGACGACCTTCGCGCGATGCTTGTCTATGTCGGCGAGAACGCCGAGCGGATCGGACGCGAGGTCGGCAATGTGGCCCCGACCTCCATCGCCTCCATCCAGCGCGCCCTGCTGCAGCTGGAGCAACAGGGCGGCAAGGCCTTCTTCGGCGAGCCCGCACTGAAGCTGGAGGACATGATGCGCACCGGCCTGGACGGCCGGGGCCAGGTCAATGTGCTGGACGCGACCAAGCTGATGAACAGCCCGCGCCTGTACGCGGCCTTCCTGCTGTGGCTGCTGTCCGAGCTGTTCGAGCAGCTCCCCGAGGTCGGCGATCCGGAGAAACCGCGGCTGGTCTTCTTCTTCGACGAGGCCCACCTGCTGTTCAACGACACGCCGGACGCCCTGCGCGAGAAGGTCGAACAGGTCGTGCGCCTGATCCGCTCGAAGGGCGTAGGCGTCTATTTCGTCACCCAGAACCCGGCCGACATTCCCGACAGCGTGCTGGCCCAACTGGGCAACCGCATCCAGCATGCGCTGCGCGCCTACACCCCGTCCGAGCAAAGGGGGCTGAAGGCCGCTTCCGAGAGCTTCCGGCCCAATCCCGCCTTCGACACCGCCGAGGCCATCCAGGGTCTGGGCGTGGGCGAGGCCCTGGTCTCGACCCTGGACGAGAAGGGCGCGCCGAACATCGTCGGGCGCACCGCCATCCGTCCGCCGGACAGCCGCCTGGGACCGGCCACCGACGCCGAGCGGGCGCAGGTCATGGCCGCCAGCCCGGTGCGGGGCCTGTACGAGACGGTGGTGGACCGCGAGTCCGCCGAGGAGATCCTGGCCGCGCGCCGGGGCGAGGCCGACCATGCCGCGGCCGAAGCCAAGCTGGCCGAGGCCCGCGCCAAGGCCGACGCCATCGCCGCGAAGGACGCCGAGAAGGCCGCCGCCGCCCGCGAGAAGGAGCAGGCCCGACAGCAGGCGCAGTATGAGCGCGAAGCCGCCCGGTCGCGGGCTCCGGCTCGACGCTCGACGCGAGAGACCCCGATCGAGGCGGCCACCAAGTCGGTGCTGCGCACGGCGGGGAGCACGATCACGCGGGAGCTGCTTCGCGGCCTGCTGGGTGGGCTGAAGCGGCGGTGAACGAAGCGCCCGAACTGGCCTGGGTCGTCTTCTTTCCGTTTCTGTGGATCGCAGGCTGGATCACGGCCTCGATCATCTATCGGCGGATTCACGACAAGCCGATCTTCCCTCGCACGCCCGAGAGCGCGCTCTTCGTCGAACGGGCCGCATCGGGAGTGAACGACAGCCACTGGCTCGGTCGGATCGGCCACGCCAATCGGTGCCTGATCGTGGCAGTGACCGGCCATGAGCTCGTCGTCACACCCTTCTTTCCTTTCAACCTGATGTTCCTGCCGGAAATCTACGGTCTGGAGATACGGATTCCGGTTTCGCGGATCCGGCGGGTCGGAGAGTGGTCCGGGATCCTTCGCGACTTCATCGTCGTCGAATTCGACGATGGCCGGAGCTTCAGACTGGTCCTGCGCAATCCTCGCGCCTTCAGGAAAGCTCTTGGGCGCCCCTAGTTCGCCTTGGGAACCAGCCGCCACATCCGAAGCGGATGCCTGACCGCGCCCGCTTCCGCGCCCGCCGCATCACCCCGACCCATGTAGAGGTCGGCGCGGACGGGGCCGCGGATGGCCGAGCCGGTGTCCAGCGCCACCACCAGCCCCTGATAGCTGCCGCGCGCGCCGGCCAGGTTGCCGCCGTCGGCGCTGATCCAGACCAGGTCGCCATAGCGCCAGTGGGACGGATCGACCGCGATGGCGCGGCGGGCCGGCAGGGGGATGCCCGCGGCCCCGGCGGGATCGCCGCCGTCATCCGGGTCCAGCTTGAAGAAGATGTAGCGCGGGTTCAGCGCCATCACCGCCTGGGCCTCTGACCCGCGATGCGCGGCCAGCCAGGCGCGGATGGCCTCGCCCGAGGTTCCGTTCTGCGGCAGCAGGCCTTGCTGCGCCATCGGACGGGCGATGCCGACGAAGGTCTGGCCGTTGTCGGCGGCGTAGGCGGCGCGAGCCTTGGACCCATCCTCGAAGGTCAGATAGCCCGAGCCCTGGATCTGCATGAAGAACAGGTCCTCGGCCCGCATCCAGGCCAGGGTCTGCGTCGGCGGCGCGGCCTCGATCTCGGCGCGGGGCGGCAGGGTCTGGCCCCGGCGCCAACCGGCGGGCGCGGCCAGGACCGGCATGTCGAAGTCGGCGTCCCGCGCATGGCGGGCGGCGTACTCCGGCGCGAAATAGGAGGTCAGCAGGCCCGGACGCCCGTCGGCGGTTTCGGCCGGAACGACGGTGAATCCGGTCTCGAAGAAGGCGCGGGCCATGGAAGGCGTCACCGGCCGCGAGGTCTGGCGGATGTGCATGGCCCGGTCGCACTGGACGCGGGCGGCGGCGTCCCGGGCGGCGCGGCACCCATCGGCCCAGGCGTTGAAGGCCGACAGATGGTCCTCCTCGTTCCAACCGGGCAGGGTCGCGGGACTCACGCCGCGCGGCGGCTCCGGACGCGGCGTCGGCCGGGGTTCAGCCGGTCGGGGCCGGGACGGCGCGGGGCCGCCGTCGGGCGAAGGCCCAGGCGTGACGACGGGCGGACGGGTCGCGCACGCCGCGAGCAGGGACAGGAGCAGCGCGGCGGCGACGCCCTGGATCCGCACGGCGCGCGCGCGGCCCACAGTCAGGCCGAGGCGGCTTCGTTGCGGGCCAGCACCCAGTTGGGGTCGCTGGCGCCGAGGGCGCGTTCGAAGGTCCAGAGCTCGGCGACGCGGCGCTCCTCGACCTGGGGTTCGGCGGAGGCGTCGGCGGACTTCACGGTGTCGCGAAGCTCGGCCAGGAAGCGGACCTTGGCGATGGCGCGATTGTCCTCGGCGGTGGCCAGTTCCAGATCGGCGCGGGCGGGGTGGAGGAACTCGACCGTCGCAGTCTCGCCCCGGGCTTCGCGGGCGGCGATGCCGGCCTCGAAGGATTCCATGACCTTGGCGGTCAGCAGGGGCTTGAGGGTGTCGCGGTCGCCGGCCGCGTAGGCGCGCACGATGGTCTCGTGCGCCTGACGGGCGCCTTCGAGGAAGCGGACGGGATCAAAGGCCGGATCACGGGCCTTGAGACCGGCGATGGAGGCCAGGGTCACGGCGTCCAGCACGCCCGGACGGTTCGAGCCTGCATCGGCCTGGGGCGCGGCGGGCGCCGGCGGCTGGGCGCGGGCGTCTTCTTCCGGCTGACGGCCGACCTTCTTGCCCAGCACATTGTAGAGCTGGAACAGCACGAAGGCCGCGATGACGGCGAAGATGACGATCTGGACCTGAACCGGCGGCACGGGCAATCCTTGAAGGGCGCCGCGGGGGGACGGGCGCATGAAACGACGATTAGGGGGTCATATAGGGGCGCGCAAGGCGCACCGCCCTCCCGGTTGGGCGAGCGTCGTTGCCGCAGGGGGGCTCTCATGCTAGTCGCCGCGCCTTCCGGACAGTCGTCCGACCCACCTTCCAGACAGAACTTCCACCCATGACCGACGCCGCTCCGCCCGCCGACGCCAACCCCGCCGCGACCGACGGCCAGCCGCCCATGGGCCCGGGCTTCCGCATCGTCGCCCAGTATGTGAAGGATCTGTCCTTCGAGAACCCCAAGGCGCCGGACAGCCTGCGCATCGACGGCAAGCCGGCGATCGACATGGGCGTCGAGATGAACGCCCAGGGCCGCCAGGACGGCCTGTTCGAAGTCGAGCTGCGCCTGTCGATCAAGGCCACCACCGACACCATGACGGTCTTCCATGTCGAGCTGCAGTACGGCGGCCTGTTCGCCCTGCAGGGCGTGGCCGAGCAGGACATCGAGCCGCTGCTGCTGATCGAATGCCCGCGCTACCTGTTCCCGTACGCCCGCGAGATCATCGCCCGCGCGACCTCGGACGGCGGCTTCTATCCGCCCTTCATGCTGGACCCGATCGATTTCGCGTCCATCTACGTTGCCCGCCAGCAACAGATCGCCCGCGGCCCCGCCGACAGCGGCCAGGCGTAAGACAGACCCGGAAAGAGCGGCGGGGCCGTCCCGCCCTCAGGCAGCAGGCGACCCCATCGCCTGCGACAGGGCTCCAAAAGTAGAGAAGGCGTCCGTCAGGCGGCGGACGCCTTTTCCATGTCCAGTCCATAGGCTTCCCACAGGGACTGATCCTTCAGGGTCGCCTGGAGGAAGGCCAGGTGGGCGGCGCGTTCCTCAGGCGTGGAGCGCGGCGCCAGCGGGCGGGGGCGGGCGCCGTGGGCGGCGGCGACCACCGGTCCGCCGGCGACGGTGATCCGGGCCGACGACAGGTCCAGCCGACGCTCCTTGCCTCCGCGCAGCTCCAGATAGACCTCGGCCAGCAGGCGGGCGTCGATCAGCGCGCCGTGGAACGTCCGGTCGGCCAGGCTGACCTTGAAGCGCTTGCACAGGGCGTCCAGCGAGTTGGGCATGCCCGGGAATTTCTTCTGGGCCAGCTGGAGGGTGTCGATCCAGCGCTCACCGTCGATCAGCGGATGGCCGCAGCGATTATACTCATGGTCGATGAAGTTGCGGTCGAACTGGGCGTTGTGGGCGATCACCGGCGCGTCGCCGATGAAGGCGGCCAGATCGGCGACGATCTCGGCGAATTTGGGCGCGTCCTTGACCTTGTCGTCGGTGATGCCGTGCACCCGGATCGCATCCGGCGGGATCAGCCGTTCGGGGTTCACCAGGGTGTGGTAGGTCCGCCCCGTCGGCAGCAGGTCCATGATCTCGATGCAGCCGACCTCGATCAGCCGGTCGCCCGTCCTCGGGTCAAAGCCGGTGGTTTCGGTGTCGAGAACGATTTCGCGGGACATGGTCCCTTAATGGGGGCGTTCGGCGGCTTTCGGAAGACCGCGACGGGGCGGGGTCCAGTCTTCGGACAGAACCATCCCCACGATTTCGTCGACCCGGGCCCGCGCCGCCTCCAGCCCCTCGCCGGTGTCGACCACGAAGTCGGCGCGGCGGCGTTTCTCGGCGTCCGGCATCTGGCGCGACAGGATGGCCTCGAACCGTTCGCGCGTCATGCCGGGGCGGGCCAGCACCCGTTCGGCCTGAACCGAGGCGGGGGCCGAGACCACCACCACCGCGTCGACGGCGGCGTCTCCGCCAGTCTCGAACAGCAGGGGGATGTCCAGCACGGCCAGCTTCACGCCTCGGGCCTCGGCGGCCTCAAGGTCCTCGAGCCGGCCCTTCAGCACCAGGGGATGGACGATGGCTTCGAGCCGGCGGAAAGCCTGATCGTCCCGGCCCAGCGCCTCGGCCAGCCGGACCCGATCGACGGCGCCGTCCACCACAACCCCGGGAAAGGCCTCATCGACAGGCGCGACCGCCGCTCCGCCCCGGGCGTAAAGCCGGTGCACGGCCTCGTCGGCGTTCCAGATCAGGGCGCCGTGATCGGCGAACATGGCCGTCGTCGTCGACTTGCCCATGCCGATGGAGCCGGTGAGGCCGAGCACGATCATTGGGCCTCTCCCAGATGACGCAGGACGACGGCGCGGACATCGACGGGCGGGACCGGGACGCCGAACAGGGCTTCGAACGACGGCTTCGCCTGGCCGATCAGCATGGCCAGCCCATCGACCACCGTGAGCCCCCGCGCCCGGCCCGCGGCGAGGAACGGGGTGATCAGGGGCTTGTAGGTCATGTCCATCAGCACTGCGCCGTCCCGCAATGCGGGGATGTCGATCTCCGGCGGGACGCTGAGCGCATTGACGACCAGGGCGGCCTCTCCAAGGGCTTCGGGATCGGCGACGGAGACGCCGATGTCGGCGGCCAGAGCCTCGGCCCGGGCGCGGGTGCGGTTGAGGACCGAAACCCGGGCCCCGTCGGCCTTGAGCGCCGCAGCCGCCGCGCGCGCGGCCCCGCCGGCGCCCAGCACCACCACCGGCGCGCCGGGCAGGGCGAGGGCCGGGGCCTGCTCACGCAGCGCCGACATCAGGCCCTCGCCGTCGGTGCTGTCGGCGGAGAGGCCGCCGTCGCTGAACACCAGCAGATTGGCCGCGCCGCAGGCGCGGGCCATGGGACTGACGAGATCGGCCGCCGCCAGGGCCTGCTCCTTGAACGGCGCGGTCACGTTGAGGCCGCGCAGGCGTCCGGCCCGGCCTTCGGCGATCAGGGCGTCGAACCCGGCCGCATCAGCGGGGCCGAAGGCTTCATAGGTCGCATCCAGCCCGGCGGCCTTGATCCACAAGCCGTGGATCAGAGGGCTGAGGGAGTGGGCGATCGGCTGGCCCGCGACGCCGGCCCGCACCGTCATGGGATCAGCACCCCGGCGCGGCGCAGCTCGGTCAGCACCGGCCACAGGGGCAGGCCCAGGACGGTGAAATAGTCGCCATCGATGCGGTCGAAGAGCTGGGACCCCATGCCTTCAAGCTTGTACGAGCCCACGCTGGACAGGAGGCTTTCGCCCTCACGGTCCAGATAGGCGTCGAGGAAGGCGTCCGAGAAAGCGCGGACCTGCATCAGGGCCGTATCGACGCCGGACCAGACGATCTGTCCGTTGTGGGCCAGGGCCGCGCCGGAATGCAGCGCATGGGGCTTGCCGCGCATGGTCGAAAGCCGGGCTCGGGCCTCTTCCAGCGAGCGCGCCTTGGAGATCAGGCCGCCGTCGAAGGCCAGGGTCTGATCGGCGCCCAGAACCCAGGCGTCGGGATCGTGGCGGGAGACGGCCAGCGCCTTGACCCGCGCCAGCTCGACCGCCAGGCTGGCGGCGTCGGCCGGATCATGCACCGCCTTGACCGCATCCTCGTCCACATCCGCGACGTGGACGGAGAAGGTCACTCCGGCGCCTTCCAGCATGGCGCGTCGGGCGGCGCTCTTGGAGGCCAAAACCAGTCGCTCGCCTACCATGCGGCGCCCACGCGCCGGGTGCGGCGTTCATTCAGGACGTTGATGATGGCGGCCGCGGTCTCCTCGACCGAGCGGCGGGTCACGTCGATGACCGGCCAGCCGCGGCGTTCGAAGGCGCGCCGGGCCTTGACCGTCTCCTCGCGCACGGCGTCGTGGTCGATATAGGCCGTGGCGTGGTTGGCGTTCAGCCCGTCCAGGCGGTTGCGGCGGATCTGCACCAGCCGGTCGGGCGAGACGGTCAGGCCGATGACCAGCGGATTCTTCAGGGCGACGAGGCGTTCCCCGTCCTCCTGGCCTGGCACCAGGGGCACATTGGCTGCGCGGATGCCCCGGTGGGCCAGATAGATGCAGGTCGGGGTCTTGGAGGTCCGGCTGACGCCGCACAGGACCACATCGGCGGTCTCGAGCTGTTCGGTGGCGCCCTGGCCGTCGTCGTGGGCCATGGCGAAGTCCAGGGCGGCGATACGGTCGAAATATTCGGAACTCAGGGCGTGCTGGGCGCCGACGCGGGGCGCCAGGGCCGCGCCGAGGTAGCGCGACAGAACGGTTTCCAGCGGATCCAGGGCCGCGATCTGGGGCATGTCGAGGCGGCGGCAGCCCTCCTCCAGCTGTTCGCGCAGCTCGCGGTCGACCAGGGTGTGCAGGACCACGCCGGGCGCGGCGGCGATCTCTTCCAGCACCCGCTCCATCTGCCGGTCCGAGCGGACCAGGGCGTAGATGTGTTCGATGGGGATGACGCCGTCGAACCGCGCCACCACGGCCTTGGCCATGGCGTTCAGGGTCTCGCCGGTGGAGTCCGAGACCAGGTGGACGTGGAAATAGGTGGCCAGGCGCGAGGCGCCGGCGGGACGGCCCGGATTCATCGGACAGGACTCACTGGGATAACGGGTCCATGGCGCGCGGACTCCTGTGGACGGGACGGGGCGCCGTTCGGTGCGGCCCGGGCGCCGATCTCTATAGCTTTCCCCGGCGAGGGTCGCGAGCGGGGATGACGGTGGACCGGCGCCCTGGTCGTGCGCCGGGTTCTCCACCGCGCCGGCCGCTTCGAAGGTTCGCTTGTGGAGGAACCGGAGTCTCCCGAACCGGCGCCCAGGCCCCCCGCTCGCCCAAGTGCCCGAAAAGTCCCGATGTTAAGGTCTTGTTAAGGGTTATCCCCGGTATCGACAGGGCAGACTCGGTCTGTCGATCAGCCTGTGACCGGATGCGGACAACCGCTCCGAAGACGGTGCATTTCACCCACTTGTCCCCGCCATCCCGGGCCCTAGCCACTTCCTTCAACCCTTAAATCAATTCGATTTATAAGAAGGGGAGGGGTGCGACACGGGTCGGGCTTGAGCCTGTCCTCGCCCCCCGGTAAGCCGACGGTCACATGACGACCTCTTCCGACACTCCGCTGTTCCTCAGGGCCCTCGCCGGCGAGACGACGTCTCGTCCGCCCGTGTGGTTCATGCGTCAGGCCGGACGATACCTGCCGGAGTACCGGGCGCTGAGAGCGACGACCCCGGGCTTCATCGAGTTCTGCCACGATCCGGAGAAGGCCGCCGAGGCGACCCTGCAGCCGATGCGCCGGTTCGGCTTCGACGCCGCCATCGTGTTCGCCGACATCCTGCTGATCCCCCGAGCCCTGGGCCAGGACGTGTGGTTCGAAGCGGGCGAGGGTCCGCGACTGGGCGCCATGCCGTCGGTCGAGGCCATGCGGGGCAGGGCCGAGGGCGCGGGCGAGGCCCTGAAGTCCATCGGACAGACCCTGAGCCTGGTCCGCGAACAGCTGGATCCGTCGAAGGCCCTGATCGGCTTCGCGGGCGCGCCGTGGACGGTGGCGACCTATATGCTGGACGGGGAGGCCCGGACGATCGGAAAGGGCGAGCGCGCCCAGGCCCGGACCTACGCCTATGCCGAGCCGGAAAAGGTCGCCGGCGTCCTGGACGTGCTGGTCGAGGCCACCGCCCATTATCTGAAGATGCAGGCGGATGCCGGGGCCCAGACCCTGAAGATCTTCGAGAGCTGGGCCGAGGGCCTGCCGGACGATCTGTTCGAGACCCTGGTCCTGCAGCCGCACATCAAGCTGGTGAAGCGGGTGCGCGAATTGGGCGTGACCACGCCCCTGATCGGGTTCCCGAGGGGCTCGGCGGCGCTGGCGGAACGTTATGCGCGCGAGGTCGCGGTGCAGGGCGTGGCCCTGGACACCGCCTGCCCGTTGCCGGTCGGACAACGCGTCCAGAAGATCAAGACCATCCAGGGGGCGCTGGATCCCCTGCTGCTGCGCGCCGGCGGGCCGCTGTTGGACAGGCGGGTCGATCAGCTGATGGAGGCCTGGGGGCAGGGGCCTTGGATCTTCAACCTCGGCCACGGGATCATGCCGGACGTGCCGGTCGCCCACGTCGAGCAGGTGCTGAAGCGGATCGGCGCGCAATGACGCAGATGAAGGGCCGCCGCATAGCCGTCGTCCTGTTCAATCTGGGCGGGCCGGACGATCAGGCTTCGGTGAAGCCTTTCCTGTTCAACCTGTTCAACGACCCGGCCATCATCGGCCTGCCGGGCTTCGCGCGCACGCCGCTGGCCAAGTTGATCTCCAGCCGGCGCGAGAAGACGGCCCAGGCCAATTACGCCCTGATGGGCGGCGGTTCGCCCCTGCTGCCCGAGACCCGGAAACAGGCCGATGCGCTGGAGGCCGCCCTGGGCCGCCGCCTGCCGCGGGATGAGGTCCGGGCCTTCATCGCCATGCGCTACTGGTCTCCGCTGACCGAGGAGACCGCCGCGGACGTGGCGGTGTTCGGGCCGGACGAGATCGTGCTGCTGCCCCTCTATCCGCAGTTCTCGACCACGACGAGCGAGAGCTCGCTGAAGGCCTGGAACGCCGCCTACGCCGGATCGGGCGTGGCGCGCACCGTCTGCTGCTGGCCCCAAGCCAGCGGCTGGGTCGAGGCCCAGGCCGAGGCGATCCGCGGCAAGCTGGGCGAGGCGGGCGACCAGCCGGTCCGGGTGCTGTTCTCAGCCCACGGCATTCCGGAGAGCCTGGTCGAGAAGAAGGGTGATCCCTATCAGGAGCAGGTGGAATCGACCTGCGCCGCCGTGGCGGCCGCGGCGGGCCTGACCGACTGGTCCGTCTGCTATCAAAGCCGGGTCGGGCCGATGAAATGGCTGGGCCCGTCGACCATCGAGGCGCTGGAACAGGCGGCGAAGGACGGCGTCGGCGCGGTGGTCGCGCCCATCGCCTTCGTCTCTGAACACGTCGAGACCCTGGTCGAGCTGGACATCGAATACGGCGAACTGGCCCACAAGCTGGGCGTGGTCCCCTATCTGCGGGTTCCAGCGGTGGGGGTGACCGAAGCTTTCATCGAGGGGTTGGCCGAGGCGGCCGTGGGCGCGCTTGCGCGAACCGGCGTCGCGCCGCACGGTCCCGGCTGCCGCGCGGACTGGAAGGCCTGTCCGCGCACCTGCGACCGGAGAGCGGCGTGAACTGGTACGACCTGGCCCGCGGCCTGCATATCCTGGCGGTGATCGCCTGGATGGCGGGCATGCTGTTCCTGCCCCGCCTCTATGCCTATGACGCCGAACAGAACGGCAAGCCGGAGCCGCTGAAAAGCGAGATGCAGGCCCTGCTGCGTCTGTGGCAGACCCGGCTGCTGCGCATCATCGTCAACCCGGCCATGGGGCTGGCTTTCGTCTTCGGCGGCTGGCTGCTGTGGCTGCGCAGCGGCGAGGGCGCGGACTGGAGCTTCGTCCACCAGCCGTGGATGATCACCAAGCTGGTCGGGGTCTTCCTGCTGGCCGGCTGGCACGGCTTCCTGGCCGGACAGAGGAAGAAGATCGCGGCCGGGACCTCGAAATATTCGGGCCGGTTCTGGCGCATGACCAATGAAATCCCCTTCCTCCTGGCCATCATCATGGTGCTGTCGGTGACGACGGAGTGGACGCTGGGCTGAGGCCCCGCTTGACCTGACCCCCGGAACCATGGTTTCGCTGGTCGCGAACCGATCCTGGCGTTTCGCCGGACGGTCCCTCTCTCAAAGCGATGCCTGCCGGATCGACCCTGCGGGACTCCATCGCCCTTCCTGCCGGCCGCAAGGCCAGACATCGCCAGCCTGACCCGACCTCGCCCCGGCGAGCGCCCGGGCGCGCATGCCAGAAGACGAAATCCCATGACCGACGTCCGCGACACCGATCCGACCTCGCCCGAGACCGAAACCTTCGACGAGCCGTCGAACGAGGTCTCCGCCGCCGACCTGCCGATGGTCGATCAGGAGGCCGACGAGGACGAAGACGACGACGGCGAGCCGATCGTTCCCAACGGCCGCATCACCCTGGCCGAGCTCAACGAGAAGACGCCGGCCGACCTGGTCGCCTTCGCCGAAGGGCTGGAGGTCGAGAACGCCTCGAACCTGCGCAAGCAGGACCTGCTGTTCGCCATCCTGAAGGCCCTGGCCGACGAGGAAGTCGAGATCATCGCCGACGGCGTGCTCGAAATCCTGCCCGATGGCTTCGGCTTCCTGCGCAGCCCGGACGCCAACTATCTTCCGGGTCCGGACGATATCTATGTTTCGCCGTCGCAGATCCGCCGGTTCGGCCTGCGCTCGGGCGACACCATCCACGGCGCCGTCCGCGGCCCGCGCGAGGGCGAGCGCTACTTCGCCCTGCTGAAGGTTGACACCATCAATCTCGAAGACCCCGAGATGGTGAAGACCAAGGTCCTGTTCGACAACCTGACCCCGCTCTATCCCGAAGAGCGGATCCACATGGAAATCCAGGACCCGACCCTGAAGGATCGTTCGGGCCGGGTGATCGACATCGTCGCCCCGCTCGGCAAGGGCCAGCGCTGCCTGATCGTCGCCCCGCCGCGCGTCGGCAAGACGGTGATGCTGCAGAACATCGCCAAGTCGATCGAGCGCAACCACCCGGAAGTCTTCCTGATCGTCCTGCTGATCGACGAGCGTCCGGAAGAAGTGACGGACATGCAGCGCACGGTGAAGGGCGAGGTCATCGCCTCGACCTTCGACGAGCCGGCCACCCGCCACGTCGCCGTCGCCGAGATGGTGATCGAAAAGGCCAAGCGCCTAGTCGAGCACAAGAAGGACGTGGTCATCCTGCTGGACTCGATCACCCGCCTGGGCCGCGCCTACAACGCCACCGTTCCGTCGTCGGGCAAGGTGCTGACCGGGGGCGTCGACGCCAACGCCCTGCAGCGTCCGAAGCGCTTCTTCGGCGCGGCGCGGAACGTGGAGCAGGGGGGCTCGCTGACCATCATCGCCACCGCCCTGATCGACACGGGCTCGCGGATGGACGAGGTCATCTTCGAGGAGTTCAAGGGCACCGGTAACTCGGAAATCGTGCTGGACCGCAAGGTCGCCGACAAGCGCATCTTCCCGGCCATCGACGTGCTCAAGTCCGGCACCCGCAAGGAAGACCTCATCACGCCGAAGGATCAGCTGGCCAAGACCTATGTCCTGCGCCGCATCCTCAACCCGATGGGCCCGCAGGACGCGATCGAGTTCCTGCTCGACAAGCTGCGCCAGTCCAAGAACAACGGCGACTTCTTCCAGTCGATGAACACCTAACCGGCGGTTGCCGGACGGATACGAAAAGGCCCCGGAGCGATCCGGGGCCTTTTTGCTGTCAGGGAATGAGCAGGGTCGAGCCGATGGTCCGGCGACCGGCCAAAGCCTCGTGCGCCTCGCGCACATGGGCCAGCGGAAACGTCTGCCCGATCTCAACCTTGACCGCGCCCGAGCGGATCACCTCGAACAGGGCGGCGGCGCTGGCGTCGAGCTCCTCGACGGTGGCGACATAGTCGAACAGGGTCGGGCGGGTGACGTAGAGCGAGCCGCCGCGCGACAGGCGCAGGGGGTCGAACGGCGGGACCGGGCCAGAGGCGTTGCCGAACAGGACGAGGGTCCCGCGCTTCCTCAGGCTGGCCAAGGAAGACTCAAAGGTGGACTGGCCGACGGAGTCATAGGCGACGGCGACGCCCCGACCGTCGGTGAGGTCCTTGACCCGAACGGCGACGTCCTCGCGATCATAAAGGATCACATGGTCGCTGCCGTGGGTGCGGGCGAGGGCCGCCTTGGCTTCCGAGCCGACCGTACCGATGACGGTCGCGCCCAGCGACTTGGCCCACTGGGCCAGGATCAGGCCGACCCCGCCGGCGGCGGCGTGGAGCAGAATCTCGTCGCCCTGTTTCACGTGAAACGTCCGGCGCACCAGGAACTCGGCGGTCATCCCCTTGAGCATGACGGCGGCGGCGGTCTCCAGGCTGACGTCATCCGGCACAGCGACCGCGGCGCTCTCGGGCAGGACGTGGAACTGCGCATAGGCGCCGACCGGGGCGGTGGCGGTGGCGACCCGATCGCCCACCCTGAAGCGGGTGACGCCGTCGCCGACCGCCTCGACCATGCCCGCCGCCTCCCGTCCGAGACCCGAGGGGAGGGGCAGGGGATAGAGGCCGGTGCGCTGGTAGATGTCGATGAAGTTCAATCCCACGGCGGCTTGGCGGATCAGGATTTCCCCGGGGCCGGGCGAGGGCACGGGGACCTCGACCAGCTCAAGCACGTCCGGTCCTCCGGTGCGGTCGAAGCGGACGGCCTGCTGGATCGAGGGGAGGGCCATGAGCGGGTTCCTTTACGCAGCCGGATCGGCCTAAAACGGTCCTGTTCAGATTGGAGCGATCCCATGAAAATCAATGTCGAGATCGACTGCACCCCGGCCGAGGCGCGAGCCTTCATGGGGCTGCCGGATGTGGCTCCACTGAACGAGCATCTGGTCGCCGAAATGAAGAAGCGAATGGATGACAACATCTCGGCCATGCAGCCCGACGAGCTGATGAAGACCTGGACCAGCTTCGGCCTGCAGGCCCAGGACCAGTTCCGCCGTCTGATGGAAAGCGCGGTCAAGCCATGATGCTGGTCTCCTCCCCCTCTTGGGGGAGGGGGACCGCGAAGCGGTGGAGGGTGTCCGTCCCGCGCCGCTGTCGCCCCCTCCGTCACGGCGCGCGCGCGCCGCGCCACCTCCCCCATGAGGGGGAGGAGATTTCGGCATGACCGACACCGTCTTCGCCCTAGCCACCCCGCCGGGACGGGGCGCCATCGCAATCGTGCGGTTGAGCGGTCCCGCGACCGACGCCGCCCTGGCCGCGCTCGGCGCACCGGACCTGAAGGCGCGGACGGCCTCGTTGCGGACGCTGACGCACGCGGGGCGGATCATCGATCAGGCGCTGGTGCTGCGCTTTCCAGGGCCGAACTCCTATACCGGCGAGGACTGCGCCGAACTGCACCTGCACGGGGGCCGGGCGGTGGTCGAGGCGGCCAGCGCGGCCCTGGTCGCGCTGGGTCTGCGTCCGGCGGATCCGGGCGAGTTCACCCGCCGGGCCTTCGAAAACGGGCGGATGGACCTGGCCCAGGCCGAGGCGGTCGCCGACCTGATCGACGCCGAGACCACGGCCCAGGCGGCGCAGGCGTTGGGTCAGCTGGACGGCGCCCTGGGCGCCGCCTACGCCGGCTTCCGCCGCGATCTGCTGAAAGCCCTGGCCCTGGTCGAAGCCGAGATCGACTTCCCTGACGAGGAGGTGCCGGACAATCTGGCGCGGACCGCGGGGCCGGTGCTGGATGGACTAATCGCTGACCTGAAGGCCGCCCTGGCGGATTCGGGCCGGGGGGAGCGGGTGCGCGAGGGCTATCGCATCGTCCTGATCGGCGAGACCAATGCGGGCAAGTCGTCGCTGTTCAATGCGCTGGTGGCGCGCGAGGCGGCGATCGTGACGCCGATCGCAGGGACCACGCGCGACGTGCTGGACGCCGACCTGATCATCGGCGGCTACGCCGTGACCCTGTCGGATACGGCCGGGCTGCGCGACAGCGCGGACGTGGTCGAGGCCGAGGGGGTGCGCCGAGCGCGGGCGCGGGCGGAACAGGCCGAGCTGCGACTGTGGGTCCGGGCGCCGGGCGACCCCGCAGGCGTGGCGGCGGACTATGTTCGGCCCGGCGATTTGCTGGTCCTGACCAAGGCGGATATCGAGCGCGCGCCTCGCCCCACCGGTCAGGAAGCGCTGGCGGTCAGCACCGCCACGGGGGAGGGGATGGCGGCGCTGCACGACTGGATCGCGGCCCGGTTGGCGCGCGACCTGTCCGGCGCGGACTTCCCGGCGGTGACGCGGGAGCGGCATCGGCGGCGGCTGGAGGAGGCCCTGGCCGACGTGCAGGCCGGGCGACGCGCCCTGGATATCGCGCCGGAGATGGCGGGCGACGACCTGCGCCGGGCGGCGGACGCTCTGGCCCGGGTGACCGGCGCCATCGGAGTCGAGGACATTCTGGGCGAGGTCTTCTCGACCTTCTGCATCGGGAAGTGATCTGTTTCACGTGAAACACGCCGCCGACTCCGGTGGCGAAAGGGGGCGTTTTCGACTATGTCCCCGCGATGAACTCCTTCGACGTCATCGTCATCGGCGGCGGCCACGCCGGCTGCGAAGCCGCCGCTGCGTCCGCGCGCACCGGCGCGCGTACCTTGCTGCTGACCCAGAAGCTCGAGACCATCGGCGAGATGTCGTGCAACCCGGCCATCGGCGGTCTGGGCAAGGGCCACCTGGTGCGCGAGATCGACGCCCTGGACGGCGTCATGGGCCGGCTGGGCGATGTCTCCGGCATCCAGTTCCGCCTGCTGAACCGCTCCAAGGGGGCAGCGGTGCAGGGGCCCCGCAGCCAGATCGACCGCCGCCTGTACCGCGAAGCCATGCAGGCCGAGCTGGCCCAGACCCCGAACCTGACCCTGATGGCCGGTACGGCCGAAAGTCTGACCCTTGACGGCGGTCGGGCGACGGGCGTGGTGACCGGCGGCGGCGCAGTTCTGTCGGCGGGCGCGGTCGTGCTGACGACCGGCACCTTCCTGAACGGGGTGATTCATAAGGGCAACCAGCGCATTCCGGCGGGCCGCCACGGCGAGGCGCCGTCCACCGGATTGGCCGCGGACCTGTACGGCGCCGGCTTGCAGATGGGCCGGTTGAAGACCGGCACCCCGGCGCGCCTGGACGGCCGGACCATCGGATGGGACCGGCTGGAGAGCCAGGCGGCCGATGAAGACCCCGTCCCGTTCAGCTTCCTGACCGACCGGATCGACGTGCCGCAGATCACCTGCGGGGTGACCCACACGACCGAGGAAACCCACCGGATCATCGCCGAGAACCTGGGTGAGAGCGCCGTCTATGGTGGGCATTTGTCGGGGCGCGGACCGCGCTATTGCCCGTCGATCGAGGACAAGGTGGTCCGGTTCGCCGACAAGACCTCGCACCAGATCTTCCTGGAGCCCGAGGGCCTGGATGATCCGACCGTCTATCCGAACGGCATCTCGACCTCGGTGTCCGACGCGACTCAGCTGGCCTTCCTGCGCACCATCCCGGGGCTAGAGCAGGTCGAGGTGTTCCGCTTCGGCTACGCCATCGAATACGACTATGTCGATCCGCGCGAGCTGACCGCGGCGCTAGAGGTCAAGAAGCGGCCCGGCCTTTATCTGGCGGGGCAGATCAACGGTACGACCGGCTACGAGGAGGCGGGGGCCCAGGGGCTGATCGCCGGTCTCAACGCCGCCCGCGCCGCGGCCGGTTCCGATCCGGTGATCCTGGGCCGGGACCAGGCCTATATCGGCGTGATGATCGACGACCTGGTCACCAAGGGTGTGACCGAGCCCTACCGCATGTTCACCAGCCGGGCGGAGTATCGGCTGACCCTGCGCGCCGATAACGCCGATCAGCGGCTGACGCCCATCGGCGTCGAGGCGGGCATCGTCGGATCGACCCGGGCGAAGGCCTTCGAGCGAAAGGCGGCGGCGCTGGCCGAGGCGGCCGCTGTTTCACGTGAAACACGGTTCACGCCCAAGGAAGCGGGGGAGCTGGGGATCAAGGTCAACGCCGACGGACAGCGCCGCTCGATCCGCGATCTACTGTCGTTCCCGGATGTGACGCTGGCGACCTTCGAGGGGGTCCGGCCTGAGATCCGCGACTGGCCACGGCAGGTCCGCGAGCAGATCGAGATCGATGCGGGCTACGCCGGCTATCTGGACCGCCAAGCCGCCGACGCCGAGGCCCTGCGCCGCGAGGAGGCGCTGGCCCTGCCGGTGGACCTCGATTACGCCGTCATCGGCGGGCTCTCGAACGAGGTCCGCGAGAAGCTGTCGATGGTCCAGCCGCGCACCCTCGGGCAGGCGGGTCGGATCGAAGGCATGACCCCGGGCGCCCTGACGGCCCTGCTGTCCCATGTGAAGAAGACGCCGAAGCCTTCCGGAGTCGCGGCGTGAGTACTTATGATGCGGCCGCCTTCCAGGCGGAGTTCAACGCCACGCCGGCCCAGATGGGCGATCTGCAGCGGTTCATCGATCGGCTGACCGAGGCCAATGCGGTGATGAACCTGATCGGTCCGGACACCCTGCCGGATATCTGGAGCCGGCATATCCGAGACTCCGCCCAGCTGCTGGACCTGGCGCCCGACGCCAAGATGTGGGCCGACCTCGGCGCCGGCGCGGGCTTCCCCGGCGTGGTGCTGGCGATCATGCTGAAGACTGAGCAGAAGAGCCACGTCTGGCTGATCGACAGTCTCGGCAAACGTTGCCGTTTCCTGCAGGAGGTGGTCGACGGCCTGTCCCTGCGCGCGACCGTGATCAACGGCCGGGCCGAGGAGAATGCGGTCACCGTCGAAGTGGTCACGGCCCGCGCGGTGGCCCCGATGGAAAAGCTCCTCGGCTATGCACAGCCTTATCTACAACGCGGTGCGCGCGGGCTGTTCCTGAAGGGGGAAAAGGCCGAGGTTGAGGTGGCCGAGGCCCGCAAGGTCTGGCAATTCAAGAGCGACCTCTCCGTCTCGCGCAGCGATCCGCGCGGCCGTATCGTATCCGTCCGGGGAATTAGCCGTGTCAAAAACTGGTAAGACTCGCGTTCTGGCCGTCTCCAACCAGAAGGGCGGCGTCGGCAAGACCACCACGGCGATCAACCTGGGTACGGCCCTGGCCGCGATCGGCGAGAAGGTGCTGATCGTCGACATGGACCCGCAGGGCAATGCGTCGACGGGGCTGGGTGTTCCACGTGAAACACGCCGGGTGACCATCTACGACGTGATTGTAGACGGCCGTTCGGTGGACGATTCCGCCGTGCAGACCTCAGTGCCGGGGCTGCACATCATTCCGGCCGACGCGGACATGTCTGGCGTCGAGATCGAATTGAGTCAGGCCGATCGCCGCTCCTTCCGCCTGCGCGACGCTCTGGCGGGACAGGGGAGGGACGGTCAGACCCGGTATGACTATGTCCTGATCGACTGCCCGCCGTCGCTGAACCTGCTGACGCTGAACGCTATGGCGGCCGCGGACGCCGTGCTGGTGCCGCTGCAGTGCGAGTTCTTCGCTCTGGAGGGGCTGACGCACCTGATGAAGACGGTGGACATGGTCCGCCAAAGCCTGAACCCGTCGCTGGAGATCCAGGGCCTGGTCCTGACCATGTACGACCGCCGCAGCGCGCTGTCGGGCCAGGTGGCCAACGACGTGCGCGCCCACTTCGGCGAAAAGGTCTATGACGCCGTCATTCCGCGCAATGTGCGGGTCGCCGAGGCGCCGTCCTTCGGCAAGCCGGCGCTGATCTACGATCTGAAATGCGCCGGCAGCCAGGCCTATCTGCGGCTGGCGCGGGAGGTGGTGGCGCGCGAGCGCAAACGTCGCCTGCAAGTCGCCGCCTGAATAATTAGAAGAACGGAATCAGTATCTTGAGCGAACGTCAGCGCGGCCTGGGCCGGGGATTGTCGGCCCTTCTGGGAGAGCAGGCCGGCGAAGCCGTGCCGGTCGACGGGACGGCGACGCCCGCGGGCGTGCGCCTGGCGCCGATCGAGAGCCTGAAACCCAATCCGGACCAGCCGCGCAAGATCTTCACACCGGACATCCTCGAGGAACTGGCCGCCTCGATCCGCGACAAAGGCGTGCTGCAGCCGATCTTGGTGCGCTCGCAGCCCGGCGAGGACGGCGTCTGGCAGATCATCGCCGGCGAACGCCGCTGGCGCGCCTCGCAGCTGGCCCGCCTGACCGAGGTGCCGATCGTCGTGCGCGAGATGGACGACGTCGAGGTGTTCGAGGTCGCCATCATCGAGAACGTCCAGCGCGCGGACCTGAACCCGCTGGAAGAGGCCGACGCCTATCGCCAGCTGATGGAGCGTTTCGGCCGCACCCAGGACGCGGTCGCCGGTATCGTCGGCAAGAGCCGCAGCCATGTGGCCAACACCCTGCGCCTGCTGCAGCTGCCGGAAGAGGTGCTGTGGTACGTGCGGCACGGCAAGATGAGCGCCGGCCACGCCCGGGCCCTGGTGGGGTCGCCGAATGCGGTCGAGCTGGCCAATGAAATCGTCAACGGCGGACTGAACGTCCGTCAGGCCGAGGCGCTGGCGCGCCGCGCCGCCGAGGGTCCCAAGCCCGTCAAGGCGAAGGCCGTACGCGCCCAGGGCGAAGGCTCGGCCGACGTGGCCGCGCTGGAGCAGGATCTGGCCGACGCCCTGGGCCTGAAGGTCCAGCTGGTCGACAAGGATGGCAAGGGCGAGATCACTATCCGCTACGGCACGCTGGAACAGCTGGACGACCTGTGCCGCAGGCTGATGCGCGGCTGAGATGACGGATCCGGTCGAGGCGGCGGCCGAGGCGATCATCGGCCTCTACAGCCGGCACGCCGACGACTGGGCCCGGATGCGCGACGGACCGCCGACCGCGGATGAGCGCCCTCATCTGGAACGCTACGCGGCGGCCCTGCCCGAGGGCGCGGAGGTGCTGGATCTGGGGTGCGGCTCCGGGCGGCCGATCGCGGACTGGCTGATCGGGCGCGGTTTCCGCCTGACGGGCGTGGACGCCTCGCCGGGTCTGATCGCGCGCTGCCAGGCCGCCTTTCCGGAGCATGAGTGGCGGGTGGACGACATGCGCGGGTTGGACCTGGGCCGCCGGTTCGACGGCGTTCTGGCCTGGTTCAGCGCCTTTCATCTGACCGCGGACGCTCAAGGCGCGATGGCGGCGGTCTACGCTCGGCACCTGCGGCCCGGCGGCGTGCTCATGTTCATCGGGGGGCCTGAACGGGGCGTGGTCCTGGGAGAATGGATGGATCAGCCCTTGTATCACGCCAGTCTGGAGCCTGCGGAGTATCGCGCCGGGCTGGAACGGGCCGGACTGGTCGAGATCGAGGAGGTCGCGCTCACATCTGATCGAGATGAGGGGGCAAGAGTTTGGACGGCGCGGCGCGGCGTGTCAGACTGAGGCCATGACCGACAAGCCGACCAATCCGACCGCTGAAGCGATGAAGAAGGCGCTGGCCGCCAAGAAGGCCGGAGGCGGCGCGCCGTCCGCGGGCGGTTTCAAACCCGCCCAGCACGCCGAAAAGACCATGGCCCGTCAAAGCGCGGCGGCGAACAAGCCGGCCTTCCGCAAGGCGTCGAAGCGGGGCTAAAGCCCCAGCCTTCTGGCGCGCGACGAAATCTCCAGCAGTAGGCGTTCGGCGATCAGCTGGTCGGGCGAGCCCGTGCTCTTGGTGGCGATGTCGGCGGCGTTGACGCTGTCCAGGACCTTGTCGAGGTCGTCCAGACGCCAGCTGCGGGCTTGGCGGAGCATTTCCGCCTCCTGTTTCCAGAACACGCCCGCGGCTTTGGCAGCCTCCTTGGCGTTCGCCCCGTTCGCTTGCAAGACATTGATCCTGCGGAGCTTTCCGAGGTGGATCGACGCTTGTCTCACTGCCATGACAGGGCTTTCACCTTCGGCCAGGGCGCGCCGAAGACCGGACTGGGCGGGGCCGGGGCGTCCGCCGAAGGCCTGCAGGGCGGCGTCCTGCAGCGAGGCGTCGGGTTCGACTCCCAGATGCAGTTCCAGCTCCGCGGTGTCGATGCTGCGGCCGCTGCCCGGGCCGATGTAGAGCACCAGCCGCTCGATCTCCTGCCGCATCAGGCCGCGTTCGCGGGGCAGGCGGGCGACAAAACGGTCCAGGGCGTCCTGGGTCAGGCCGACCTTGTCGGCGGCCAGGGCTTCGCGCGTCATCCGGGCCACGTCGCCGGTCTCGTCCTCGTAGCAGGCGATGCCCACGGCGCCCTTATCGGCCTCGGCGGCCTTGCGCAGGGCGGAGTCACGGCCAAGGGCCCCGGCCTCGATGACCAGCATGCAGTCGGGATTGAAATCGCCGGCGGCGTGGGATTTCAGCGCCGCCGCCAACATCTTGTCGATCGAGGCCTTCTCGGCCGACAGACGCACCCGCACCAGCCGGCGGCCGCCGATCATGCTCAGCGCGGTCAGGGCCTCATCCAGCCGGACCTCGTCGCCGTCGATATCGCTGTCCGTCAGGACGGTGACATTGAAGGGGTCGTTGAGGTCCGGGGTGATCGCCTTGCACAGGATCTCGGCCCGTTCGGCCACGCCCGAGCGGTCCTTGCCGTGAATGACGGCGGCGCGAACGCCCTTGTCCGGAGACTTCAGGAAGCGATCGACCTCGGGCCGCTTCGACAGGATCACGGGGCGGACAGGGTCCTGAGGAGGTCCAGCCGGATCAGGCGCGCCAGTTCGGCCGCCGCACGCTCCTCACCGTCCTGCTGGGCGGCGATGGCGGCGTAGGGCTGGTCAGCCGCGGCGTAGGTGGTGGTGACGGTCTCGACGCCGGTGACGGGGTCGCCGCCGGTCGTCGGGGTCAGGGTCCAGGTCCCGCGCACAGTCAGCTCATAGCGGGTGGCGGTGTCGTCGATGCGCCGGCCCATGGGGCGGCGCGACTGTTCAAGGGTGGTCTGGAGACGCCACAAGGGTGTTTGAGACCCGTCGCGGCCCAGGGCGTCCTCGAGCTGCTCGCGGACGCGGTAGCCCAGGCGGTCATCCTGGGTGGTGACGGCGATGCGCGACAGCGACGTCCCGGCGCCGGCGTCGCCATACAGGGGCGTGAAGCCACAACCGGCCAGTCCCAGTGATGCGACAAGCGCCAACGCCAAGCCGCGGGGTGCGAGCATTCTCATCAGGCGACCACCACGTTGACGATCCGATCCTTGACCACGACGATCTTTCTCACGGTCAGACCCTCCAGCCGCGCCTGAACGTCCGGATCGGCCAGGACGATGGCCTCCACCGCCGCTGGCTCCAGTCCACGGGCGACGCGGATCTCGCCGCGGCGCTTGCCGTTGACCTGGATGGGCAGGGTGACCTCGTCGTCGGCCGCCAGCGCCGGATCGTATTCCGGCCAGGGCGCGTCGAGGATCATCCCCTCTTCGCCCAGCCGCGTCCAGCCTTCCTCGGCCAGGTGGGGGGTGAACGGAGCGACCAGACGCAGCAGGGCGGACAGGGCCTGGCGCCGGGCGTCGCCGCCCGCCGTCTGGTGGTCGCGCACGGTGGCGACGAAGGCGTAGAGCTTGGCGATGGCCGAGTTGAAGCGGAAGCCGGTGATGCCTTCCGACACGGCCTTGATGGCCTTGTGGGTCTCGCGCAGCAGGGCGGCGTTCGCGCCGGCCTCGCCGGCGAAGGCGGGGTCGTAGCCCTCGATCTCGGCCCAGACGCGCTGGACGAAGCGGCTGGCGCCCTCGACGCCGCCGGGGGTCCATTGCACGTCGCGCTCGGGCGGGCTGTCGGACAGGACGAACAGGCGTCCGGCGTCGACGCCATAGGTCTCGACGATCTCCTGCGGCGCGACGACGTTCTTCTTGGACTTCGACATCTTCTCGATGTCGCCGATGGTTAGGGTCTCGCCGGTCGAGAGCTGGCGGGCCGAGCGGACGCCGTTGTCGTTGGACAGCTCGACGTCCGTCGGCTCGACCCAGGCGCCGTCGGCGCGGCGGTAGGTCTCGTGGACCACCATCCCCTGGGTGAAGAGGCCGGCGAAGGGCTCCTTGACCGTCATCAGGCCGGCGTCGCTCAGGGCGCGGCTGATGAAGCGGGCGTAGAGCAGGTGAAGCACCGCATGCTCGACGCCGCCGATGTACTGATCGACCGGCAGCCAGTGGTCGGCCGCGTCGCGCGAGATCGGCTCGGCCGCCGTCGGATCGGTGAAGCGGGCGAAATACCAGCTGGAATCCACGAAGGTGTCCAGCGTGTCTGTCTCGCGGGTCGCATCACCGTGACACGACGGGCATTTGACGTGTTTCCAGGTCGGATGGCGGTCCAGAGGATTGCCGGGCGTGTCGAAGGTCACGTCCTTGGGCAGTTCCACCGGCAGGTCGGCGGCGGGCACGGCGCCGCAGGACGGGCAGTGGACGATCGGGATCGGACAGCCCCAGTAGCGCTGGCGGCTGACGCCCCAGTCGCGCAGGCGATAGATGGTCTTGCCCTCGCCCTGGCCGGCCGCCTCGATGCGGGCGATGGCCGCGGCCTTGGCCGCCTCGATTTCCAGGCCGTCCAGGAAGTCCGACTGGAAGATGGTTCCGGGGCCCGTGTAAGCCTCTGTTCCAACGACGAAATCATCACCGACGCCATCAGGTCTCACAACCGGGATGATCGGCAACCGGTATTTGGTCGCGAACTCGAAGTCGCGCTGGTCATGGGCGGGACATCCGAAGATGGCGCCGGTGCCGTAGTCGGACAGGATGAAGTTGGCGATCCAGACGCTGACCTCGCGGCCGTCGAACGGATGCCGGACCTTCAGACCGGTGTCGAAGCCGATCTTTTCAGCCTGTTCGATCTCGGCCTGGGTCGAGCCGCCCTTGCGGCATTCGGCGACGAAGGCGGCGGCGTCGGGGTTGGTCTCGGCCAGGGCGCGGGCGACCGGGTGGTCGGCGGCGATGCCCATGAAGCTGGCGCCGAACAGGGTATCCGGGCGGGTGGTGTAGATTTCCAGACCGTCGGGCGCGCCGGCGGGGGCGTCCCCGGCCCAGGCCCAGGTCATCTGCAGACCCTTGGAGCGGCCGATCCAGTTCTCCTGCATCAGGCGGACCTTGTCGGGCCAGCGGCCTTCCAGTTCCTTCAGGCCCTCGATCAGGTCGTCGGCGTAGTCGGTGATGCGCAGGAACCACTGGTTCAGCTTGCGCTTCTCGACGATCGCGCCCGAGCGCCAGCCGCGGCCGTCGACGACCTGCTCATTGGCCAGGACGGTGTTGTCGACCGGATCCCAGTTGACGACCGAGTCCTTGCGATAGACCAGGCCGCGCTTGAAAAGCTCCAGGAACCAGGCCTGCTGCTTGCCGTAGTAGGCCGGATCGCAGGTGGCGAACTCACGCGACCAGTCCAGCGAGAGGCCCAGCAGCTTCAGCTGTTCGCGCATGGCGGCGATGTTGGACCAGGTCCAGTCGCCGGGATGGACGCCGCGCTCGATGGCCGCGTTCTCGGCGGGCAGGCCGAAGGCGTCCCAGCCCATCGGATGCAGGACGTCGAATCCCTGGGCCCGTTTGGAGCGCGCGACCACGTCGCCCATGACGTAGTTGCGGGCGTGGCCCATGTGGATGTTCCCCGACGGATAGGGGAACATCTCCAGCACATAGTATTTCGGCTTTCCCGTGCCTTGGGTCGGGGTGCGGAAGGCGTCGGCGGCCGCCCAGCGGGCCTGCTGGCGGGGTTCGGCGGTCTTGGGCTCGTAGCGGGCCACGGGAATCCTTGAGGCTGCTCCTGAAGGGCGCGGCCTAAAGGAGGCGGTGGTCGTGAGAGGGTGTTAGCCGGCGTTCTGGAGGTTGAGCTGGCGCGCCTTGGTCAGGATCGCGTTCTCCAGGTCGGTTTCCGTCTGGGCCGCCACCGGAGCGCCGACCCAGTTGCCCGTCGCATCGCGCGTTTCCTTGGTCACGGTGACGTTCAGGGCGTCGGCGCGCAGGCGGGTGTCGAGGATGAAGACGGTCGCCTTGAAGCGCTCGTTCGGCGTCTGCGGGTCGGTGAACCAGTCGTAGTTGATCACGCCGCCCCACGGGTCGGCGTTGGCCAGCGGCATGAAGGCGAAGGTGTCCAGGGTGGCGCGCCACAGATAGGCGTTCACGCCGATGCCCGTCTGGGCGGCGCGCGCCGCTGTGGCCGAGGGCTTTCCGCCGCCGAAGACGTCGCCGACGGTGGGACCGAAGGGACGTTCGGCAGAGCAGGCGCCCAGCACCAGGCCCGAGGCGATCAGGGCGAGCGTCGCACCGCGAACCAGCACCATCGAGAGTTCTCCATTCGATCAAGGGCGTACGCCGGACCTTCCGTCGCACGCGCCGGGCCGCCCGAACGCGGGTCAGAGCCGAAGCGAGGCTCTATAACACGGCGAAAAGGGGCGATGACAAGGCGAAGACGTTTCAAGCGGCGCCGGATCGTGTCCGGGAGGCGGCGCGCACGCGGCGGGGGAGGCCGTGGCCGTGACGCTCGCGCCACAGGAGTCCCTCTGAGTCGTACGGAACTGACGTTCAGCGTCGCCGTTCCGTTGACCGGGCTGTCCGGTGGTGTCTAGTTGCCGGATACAGATCACGCCGGGACCCCCGGCGGGACATGAAGGGCAGGACATGCGCAAGAGCGCCGTCATCGCTGGACTGGTCGCGGGGCTCGCCCTCGTCGCCGCCGCTGACGCCGCCGCGGCCCAAACCGCGACGCGCGGGCGTGCGCCTGCGGTGTCCCTGAGTGAAGCCAGCGCCGCCCGCACCGCCACGCCGAGCCAGAACCAGAGCCGTCTGCGCTTCACCGAGCGCGGCCGCTGGGGCCTGGACCTGAACCTGAACCAGCCCGTCGGCCGCGAAGACTCCCTCGGCGACGTCGAGGCCGGGGCCTACTACCGCGTCAACCCGCGCCTGCGCGTCGGGGCCGCCGCCGGCTTGGCCGAGACTGAACGCGATCCGGCCCGCGCGCCGCAGACCGAGCGTCCGACGGCCCGCTTCCGTCTGGAATCGATCTTCCGCTTCTAATCGGCTTCGAAGGCCGCGCGGACTGACCCCACTCCCGCTATTCCATAGACGCCCGAGCCGATGAGCGTGTGCGCGTTCGACGCATCGACGCCGCCCAGAGCGTAGATGGGCGCCGGGGCGGCGGCCTGGGCTAGCGCCTTCAATCGATCCACGCCGAGCGGGACCTTGGATGCGGAGGCTCCGCCCGCGGGGAAGATCGGGGACACGATCAGGGCGTCGATCCCGACGATATCAGGAACGGCGGACAGGCCGTGGAAGGCGGCGGTGATCGTCCAGCCCGGATGGCGGGCCGCCAGGTCAGGGGCCTGGTCCGTCGCCGCTTCGGGCAGGTGGACGCCGTCAGCCTGGACCGTCTCGGCCAGGGCGGCGTCCAGGCCGATCAGCAGCAGGCCGTCGCGCCGCCGCGTCGCCTCGCGCAGCCGCAGCGCCGTCTCGAGGGCATTCGGCGCGCCGAAATGGCGCCAGACCACGCCGGCGCCGACGGGCAGGCGTTCGGCGACCTCCCACGGAGACGGCGTGCGTTCGGGATCGGTGAAGAACAGCAGGGGCGGCAGGTTGGGACGCGGACGGCCTTGCGCCCGGCTGACTTTGGCCGCTTCACGGGCTAGACCGCTGGCGATCCGCCACAGGGTATCCGCGTCCGACCGGTTCATGACCTCCTCTTCCCCCGATCCCTCCATCGCGTCCAGCTTCGACGCCGTCCGTCGCAAGATCGCCCGCGCCTGCCGCATCGCCGGGCGCGATCCGGCGACCGTGATCCTGACCGCGGTGACCAAGACCCAGCCTGACGTCGCCCTGGAGGCGGCGCTGGCCGCGGGACAGCGGGTGTTCGGCGAGAACCGGGTTCAGGAGGCGCAAGGACACTGGTCCGGTCGCCGAGACGCGCCGGGCCTCGAACTGCGCCTGATCGGGCCGCTACAGACCAACAAGGTCGCCGACGCCGTCGCCCTGTTTGAGGTCATCGAGACCCTGGACCGGCCGAAACTGGTCGACGCGCTGGCGACGGAGGGGGCGAAGGCGGGCCGGGCGCCGCGGGTGCTGGTGCAGGTCAATACGGGCGCCGAGCCGCAGAAGGCCGGGGTTCCGCCGGAAGAGGCCGACGCCCTGGTCGCGCAGGCGCGGGCCGCGGGGCTGACCGTCGAGGGCCTGATGTGCATTCCGCCGGCGGACGAGGCCCCCGGCATCCATTTCGCCCTGCTGCGCAAGATCGCGCGCCGCAACGGACTGGACGTCCTGTCGATGGGGATGAGCGGCGACTATGAGGTCGCGATCCGCTTCGGCGCGACCCATGTTCGCATCGGTTCGGCCCTGTTCGGGGAACGAAATCGCGGCGAAACGCCCTCTGTGGACTGAAAATCACGCCCTAACGGACCGGCGCCCTTGGCGTTTGGACCGGCTCTCTCCATTGTTGGACCCATGCCGACGCCCAAGACGATCCTGATCATCGACGACGACGACGACCTGCGCGAGGCGCTTGCCGAGCAGCTGGCGCTCCACGAGGCCTTCCGCCCGGTCCAGGCCTCGACGGCCACCGAGGGCGTGAAGATGGGCCGTGAGGTCCGCGCCGACCTGATCCTGCTCGACGTCGACCTGCCGGACATGGACGGCCGCGAGGCCTGCCGCCTGCTGCGCAAGGACGGCGTCTCGACCCCGATCATCATGCTGACCGCCCAGTCGTCGGATTCCGACACGGTGCTGGGGCTGGAGTCGGGGGCCAACGACTACGTCACCAAGCCCTTCCGCTTCGCGGTCCTGCTGGCGCGCATCCGCGCCCATCTGCGCAGCCACGAACAGTCGGAAGACGCCGTCTTCCGCATCGGGCCCTATGAATTCCGTCCGGCGGCCAAGGTCCTTGTCGACGACAAGGGCAAGAAGGTCCGGCTGACCGAGAAGGAAACCAACATCCTGAAGTATCTCTACCGCGCCGGGGCCAAGGCCGTGTCGCGCGAGGAGCTGCTGACCGAGGTCTGGGGCTACAACGCCGGGGTCACGACCCATACGCTGGAAACCCACATCTACCGCCTGCGCCAGAAGATCGAGCCCGAGCCCGGTCAGGCGCGGCTGCTGCTCACCGACGCGGGCGGCTACCGGCTCCAGCCCTAGACCATTTTTGCTTCAGGTCGTTTCGACCAGACTCCAAAAAACGGTCCAGCATCTGATTTCGCTCTAGACCAGGGCGGCGACCGGCGCGTCCGCGTCTCGGGAGCGGTGCGACCGGAACCCGGCCGCGATCGTCCGCAGGGCCTCGCGGGACTTGGCGTCGACGAGGGTGGAGAACAGCAGGATCTCCGAGTCGGGCAGGGGCGGCAGCGCATAGCGCTCGCTCACCTCGACCGTCCCGGGCGGCGCGAGCCGCAGGGGAAAGACCGCGATCGCGACCCCCGCCGACACGGCCGCGGCGACGGCCGAGGAACTGCCGCCCACGAACACCTCCGACCAGGCTATGCCGGCGGCGTCGAGCGCCTGGGTCGCGATGTTCCTGACGCCGCATTCGGCCGACAGGGCGGCGAACCGCAACGGCTCGTCCGGCCTGCAGCGAAGATTGGGCGACGCGAACCAGCCGAAATGTTCGGGTCCCAGCACTTCGCCGTCGCGCCGGACGTCCTCACGCCGGACGATGGCGGCGTCCAGCTCCCCACGGTCGAAGGCGTCCAGCAGCGCGCGAGGCGTCTCGATCCGCACCTCGATGGTGAGGCAGGGGTCGTAGGCGTTGAGATGCGCCAGGAGGGTGGTCACCTCCGGTCCAGCCACATGGGCGGCGACGCCCAGGGCGAAGCGCCGACGCGTCGCTGACAGTGTGGCGACCGCTTTTTCGTGCGCGGCCAGGAATTCGCGGGCGGCGTCGATGAACAGGGCGCCCTGGGGCGAGAGCCGGACCAGCCGGGGCGTGCGTTCGACCAGCCGCTGGCCCAATTGGTCCTCCAGCCGCCGGAGCTTGACGCTGATCGCCCCCTGGGTGGACCCGAGCGCCTCGGCCGCGCGCGTGAAGCTGCTCAGGTCGGCGATGGCGACGAAGACGCGTACGGCGGCGACGTCGAGAATGGTGGGTGATGTCATTCCGAATCGTTATCTCTGAAATGGTCAGACATCCAGTTCTGTTGTGACTGGAACCTCCCTAGGTTCGCCGCTCGCCATCACGAGAGGCTTTCCATGACGACCGCTCCCACTGCATCCGCGTCCCGACGCGGCGTGATCGCCCTGCTGGCGGTCTGCCTGTCCGCCCTGATGTTCGGCCTGGAGATTTCCAGCATCCCGGCGATCCTGCCGACGCTCAGGGACCCGGCGGTTCTGGGCGCGGACTTCGCCGAGCTGCAGTGGATCATGAACGCCTACACCATCGCCGTGACGGTGGTGCTGATGGGGACGGGGACCCTGGCCGACCGTTTCGGGCGCAAGCGGGTCTTCATGGCCAGCGTCGTCGCCTTCGGCCTGGCGTCCCTGATGTGCGGCCTGGCCCCGAACACGCCGGTCCTGATCGCGGCCCGCGCCCTTCAGGGCCTGGGCGGCGGAGCCATGCTGGTCTGCGGGATCGCGGTCCTGTCCAACCAGTTCCGCAGTGCGAGCGAGCGAAGCAGGGCCTTCGCCTGGTGGGGGGTCGTCGCCGGCGTCGGCCTGGGATTCGGCCCGCTGATCGGCGGCGGGATTGTCTCGGTCTGGGGCTGGGAATGGGTGTTCCTGATCCACGGCGTCCTGGCGGTGGCCGTGATCGTACTGGCGGCGCTCGCCATCGAGGAATCCCGCGATCCGGACGCGGCGCGTCTGGACCTGGCCGGCATGGCGACCCTTTCCCTGACGGTGTTCTGCCTCGCCTGGTACATCACCCAGGGTCCGGCGCTCGGCTTCGCCAACCCGGTGGCGCTCGCCGTGCTGGGCGTCTGCGTGGCCAGCACGGTCGCCTTCGTGCTGGTCGAACGGGCGACCCAGCGGCCGATGATCGATTTCTCGATCTTCCGCATCCGCGCCTTCTCGGGCGCGATCCTGGGGTCGGCGGCGATGAACGTCAGCTACTGGCCCTTCATGATCTACCTGCCGATCTGGTTCAGCGCCGGCCTGCACCTGGACAGCGTCGCCGCCGGGATCGGGCTGCTGGCCTATACGCTGCCGACGCTGGTCATGCCGCCGATCGCGGAACGCCTGTCCCTGCGCCTTCAGCCACGGGTCGTCATTCCGGCCGGGCTGTTCACCATCGGGCTCGGCTTCTTCCTGATGCGGCTGGGGAGCGAGGCGGCGGACGCCAGTGCCCTGACCATCCTGCCGGGCTGCGTCATCGCCGGCATGGGACTGGGACTGACGAACACGCCCGTCACCAACACCACGACGGGCGCCGCGCCGCCCGAGCGCGCCGGCATGGCGTCAGGCGTCGACATGAGCGCGCGCATGATCTCCCTGGCCGTGAACATCGCCTTGATGGGCTTCATCCTGTTGGAAGGCGTTCGCGCCTCCCTGGCCGCCGCCTCACCCGCGGGCGCCGACGCCGCCAGCCTGAAGGCGATCGCCGAACAGGTCGCCGCCGGAACCACGCCGCCGATCGAGGCAGGCGTGCCGGCGGCGGTCGTCCATCAGGCCCTGGCCGACGGCATGGGCGGGGTGCTGCTCTTCGGCGGTGTCAGCGTCTGGGTCTTCGCCCTGGCCAGCTGGCTCGCCTTCCGATCGGCGGCGGCCCCGGGCTCCCACCGTCCCTAGACCGGCGGCGGATTGACCGCCCGGAACCCGCCTTCGCCCCAGTACGGGTAATGGGGATAGGCCGGCGTCACCGCGCTGGCGGCGTCCAGGCGTGCGACCTGTTCAGGCGTCAGCGTCCAGCCCACGGCGCCCAGGTTCTGGCGCAGCTGGTCTTCGTTGCGCGCGCCCAGGATCACGCTGGACACCGTCGGGCGACGCAGGAGCCAGTTGATGGCGATCTGGGGCACGGTCTTGCCGGTCTCGGCCGCGATCTCGTCCAGGGCGTCGACGATGCGGTACAGGCGCTCGTCGTCGACGGGAGGACCGAAGGCGGCGGTGTCGTGCAGGCGGCTGCCGGCGGGCAGGGGCTGTCCGCGGCGGATCTTGCCGGTCAGGCGGCCCCAGCCCAGCGGGCTCCAGACCATGGCGCCGACGCCCTGGTCCAGCCCCAGCGGCATCAGCTCCCATTCGTAGTCGCGGCCGACGAGGGAGTAGTAGGTCTGGTTGGCGACGTGTCGCGGCCAGCCGTTGGCGTCGGCGAGCGCGAGCGACTTCATCAGTTGCCAGCCGGAGAAGTTCGAGGCTCCGACGTGCAGGACCTTGCCGGCCTTCACCAGGGCGTCCAGGGCGGCCAGCGTCTCCTCGATCGGGGTGTGGGCGTCGAAGGCGTGCAGTTGCAGCAGATCGATGCGGTCGGTCTGCAGGCGGGCCAGGGCGTCATCGACGGCGCGGAGCAGGCGCGCGCCTCCGGTCCCCTTGTCGGCGGGGTCGTCGCCGAACGGCAGGCCGACCTTGGTGGAGATCAGGGCGGCGTCGCGGCGGCCCTTCAGCGCCTCGCCGAGAATGCTTTCCGACGCGCCGTTGGAATAGACATCGGCGGTGTCGAACAGATTGACCCCGGCTTCCAGGCAGATGTCGATCAGACGCCGGGCGCCGGCGACATCGGTGTCGCCCCAGGCGCTGAACAGCGGCCCCTGACCCCCGAAGGTGCCGGCGCCGAAGCTGAGGACGGGGACTTCGAGCGTGGACGCTCCGAGACGGCGGGTTTCCATGGAGAACTCCTTCAGGCGGGAACGACGCGGGCGCGGCGCTCGATGGAAAGGCTGAGAACGGCCAGCCCCAGGGCGGCGAGGGGCACGGCGGCTGAGATCATCGGCACGGCGGCAATGCCGATGCTCGCGATCACCGCCCCGCCCAGCCAGGCGCCGAAGGCGTTGCCGAGGTTGAAGGCGGCGATATTCAGGCTGGACGCCAGCCCCTGGCCCGCGCCGCCCGCCTGCTGCAGTACGCGCAGCTGGAGCGGGGCGACGGTCGAGAAGGCGGCGGCGCCGAGGAAGAAGGTCGCGACGATGGCGCCGATCCGGTCATGGAAGGCCCAGCCGGAGACGAACATCACCAGCGTCAGGGCCGCCAGCGTGCCCAGCAGGGCCGGGGCCAGGCGCCTGTCGGCCAGCTTGCCGCCCAGCAGGTTGCCGCCGACCAGACCCGCGCCGAAGACCAGCAGGATCGGCGAGACGGCGGCCTCGGACCAGCCGGAGATCTCGGTCAGGATCGGCTGGATATAGGTGAAGATGGCGAACACCCCGCCGAAACCCAGCACCGTCATGGCTAGGCCGAGCAGGACCTGCGGGCGCTTGAGCACGGCGAACTCGTCGCGCAGGCGGCCCAGCGGCTCGGTGGTCTTCGTCGCGGGAACGAAGGCGGCGAGGACGGCCAGGGCCACGACACCGATGCCGGTGACGGCCACGAAGGTCGAGCGCCAGCCGAACTGCAGGCCCAGCCAGGCGCCGAACGGCACGCCCAGCAGGGTGGCCAGCGTCAGGCCGGTGAACATGATGGCGATGGCCGAGGCCTTCTTTTCCGGTGCGACGAGCTGGGTCGCCACGACGGCGCCGACGCCGAAGAAGGTGCCGTGGGCCAGGGCCGTCAGGATGCGCGCGGCCATCAGCAGCTCATAGGTCGGGGCCACGGCGCAGGCGAGATTGCCCAGGGTGAAGAGGACCATCAGCACCAGCAGGGTGGTCTTCTTCGGCAGGGTCCGCGTGGCGATGGTCAGCAGGGGCGCGCCGACGAAGACGCCCAGCGCATAGCCGGTCATCAGCAGGCCGGCGGCGGGGACGGAGACGCCCAGATCGCCCGAGACCTGCAGCAGCAGGCCCATGATGACGAACTCGGTGACGCCGATGCCGAAGGCGCCGACGGTCAGGGCGTAGAGGGCGAGCGGGGTGCGGGAGGGTGCGCTGGTCATGGAGCGCAGATGGCGGAGCGCTGGTTTCCGCACTAGATGTCATCAAAGACCTGCATCTGTGAGATCAAATCAACGATGGCCCGGCTCGACCTGAACCGCTCCGGCGAAATGGAGGTCTTCGTTCGCGTGGTAACGTCCGGCGGCCTGTCGGCGGCGGCGCGATCCCTGAAGATGACGCCCTCGGCGGTAAGCAAGCTGCTGTCGCGGCTGGAGGCGCGGCTGGGCGCGCGGCTGATCAACCGCTCGACGCGCAGCCTGACCCTGACGCCCGAGGGTCAGGTGTTTCACGATCAGGCGGTCCGGGTGCTGGCCGATATCGACGAGGCCGAGCGGTCGGTGACGGTCTCGGCGACGCCGCGCGGGCGGGTGCGGGTCAATTCCAGCGTGCCGTTCGGCCTGCATTGCCTTATCCCGCTCACGCCCCTGTTCCGCGCCCGCTATCCGGAAGTGGCGCTGGATCTGGTGTTGACCGACCAGGTGGTGAACCTGATGGACGAGCGGGCGGACGTCGCCATCCGCGTCGGCCCCATGCCCGCGTCGCAGCTGATGGCGCGCAAGCTGATCGAGACCCGGATGGTGGTGGTGGCCAGCCCCGATTATTTGGCGCGGCGCGGGACGCCGGAAGCGCTGGACGATCTGGCGGCCCACGACCTGATCGGCTTCAACTTCACCCGCAGCCTGGACGGCTGGCCCTTCATGACGGCGGACGGACAGCGCATCCTGCGGCCAGTCACGGGACCGACCACCGCCGGGGACGGAGAAAGCGCCCGGGCGCTGGCGCTGGCGGGCGCCGGTCTGGCGCGGCTGTCCCGGTTCCACATCGGCCCCGACATCACGGCGGGGCGGCTCGTCCCCGTGCTGGAGGCGTTCAATCCCGGCGACATCGAGGAGACGCGGGCCGTCTATGTCGGCCACGGCGGGCGACTGCCCTCGCGGGTGCGGGTTTTCCTCGACTTCCTGGCGGAAGAGGTCCGTTTCTAGACGTCGAGGTCCATGGTGACCGGGGCGTGGTCCGAGGGCTGTTCCCAGGCCCGGACATCGTCGTGGATGCGGGCGCTGCCCGGCTTCACCGCGGCGGTCAGCCCCGGCGAGGTCCACAGGTGGTCCAGCCGCAGGCCGCGGTTGGACTTGCGGAAGTCGGCGGCGCGGTAGCTCCACCAGCTGGCCAGCTTCGTCGGTTCCGGGATCTGGTCGCGCAGCACGTCGCAGAAGTCGCCGGCCTCCTGCAGGCGGCGCAGGGTCTCGACCTCGATCGGCGTGTGGCTGACCACCTTGGACATGTAGCGGTGGTTCCAGACGTCGTTCTCGCCTGGCGCGATGTTGAAGTCTCCGGCCAGGACCAGCGGGCGCTGCCGGTCGCGCGTCGCCATGTCGGCGGTCAGCCGCTCGTAGAAGTCCAGCTTGTGGTCGAACTTCGGGTTCACGGCCCGGTCGGGGATGTCTCCGCCCGCGGGAATGTAGAAATTCTGGATTTCGACGCCGTCGACCACGACGCCGACGCAGCGGGCGTGCCCCTCGCGGCAGACGTCCAGCCTGGGGGCCTCGGTGATCGGCTTGCGGCTGGCGATGGCCACGCCGTGCCAGCCCTTCTGGCCGCCGATTTTCAGGTGCGGCAGGCCCATGGCCTCGAAGGCGGCCCGGGGAAACTGGTCCTCCAGGCATTTGATCTCCTGCAGGCACAGGACGTCGGTCCCGCTCTCGGCGACGAAGCGGGAGACCTGATCGGCGCGCAGGCGGACCGAATTGATGTTCCAGGTGGCGATACGAAGCATGGGCTCAGCGCAGTTCCGGCAGACGGCGGGCGACCGAGACGGACAGGCGTTGCAGGCGCTCGGAGAGGGACTTGGTCCGGCCCTTGACGGCGACATGCTCGGGCGCGCCCCAGCGCTTGCGTACGGCGTCGGCCAGGACCTTGTGGCGGTCGTACTGGTGCATGACGGGGCTGACGCTTCCATCGGGATTGGCGATCAGTCCGTCCGGGCGCAGCGCCGGTTGGGTGCGATCGCCGATGGTGGCCACGCGTCCGTAGTTCGGCCGCACGTCGGCTTCGATCAGTCCGAGGTGGACCGCCAGGTTGCAGGCGGCCTGGTCCGCGCCGAAGATTCCGCCGATCTCGGACCGGGGGATGGCGGCCAGCAGAAGGATGGCCTTGCACAGGCGGCTGGCCTCGACGGCGGGACCGAAGACGGTGCCGACGCACAGGCAGGGCTTGTCCGCGATCCGGGCCGTGACGGCGGGACCGACCAGCGCCTTGAGGTATTTCTGGTCGAAGCTGTGATCGGCGAGGGTCGAGCCTTCGCTTTCGATGAAGACTTCCAGGCCGCGCGCGGGCTCCGCGAACGGATCGCCCTGGAACACCACGTCGCGAACGTCCGTCAGCAGGACCTCCTTCACCCACGGTCGCGCGGTCAGCCAGGCGTCATAGGCGGCGAAACGCTCCATCACGGGATGGGGCGACCATGATCCGGCGGGCAGGCGCTCGGCGGCGGTGACGCCGTATTCGGCGAACAGCGCGCGAATGTCGGGCCGGTCGTCGGCGGTCAGGACGATCTGGCCGTCGAAATGGGCCCGCAGCGACCGGACGAACGGCATCAGGTCAGCGGCGGCGTAGCCGGTCGCATAGCCCAGCACGGCGCGGGGATGGCCGTCCTCCGTCCGCGCGTGTTCGCCGGGCAGGGCGAGCTTGCTGCTGAGCCAGTCGAGGTAGCGGGACGATGCGGACATGCCTGTCCGTACAATGCCGGCGCCGCCCCGAACAGTCCTCGGCGGCGAGCGAAAAAAAGCGCCCGGTCGCAGTGGACCGGGCGCGGGGAAGTTCGTCTCTCTCGCCGCCGGGAAGGGGATGAAATCCGTAGCGGTTCAGATCGGCTCCCGCCGATCTGTTGCGAAAGTGCCACGCATGACGGAAAATGTCAAGCCGATTCCTGTCCCGGTTCCGGCGTGTCGATACGGCCACGCTTCTCGCGAAAGGCGAATGATCTAGTTTCGGCCCGGTCTGCGAGTGGGGTCGCGTAGCTGGAACAGGCTGGCGGCCAGGTTGGAGGCCGGCTCCAGCGTGGTGAGGCGCGTGGTGGTGCGCCCGCCCTGGGCGTCGATGATGGTCCATTCGCGCAGGCGGAAAGGCTCTCCGGCGAACGACAGAATGATCTGGCCGTCGTTCGGGCGACGCGCGTCTCGCGCCGTGATGGCGAAGGCGCCCGACTGCATGCGGGTGACGCGGTCGATGCGGACCCCCTGGTCGAGGCGGACATTGCGCGCCAGGAAGGTCGAGAGCGGCGTCTGGCCCAGCGGCACCTGCTGGAAATTGTTCAGGCGCGGATCGTAGCGCTTCACGTTGTGGCCGTCCGAGACGACCAGCAGGCCGGCCGGGTTGGTGTACTCGAAGCGCATCTTGCCCGGGCGCTGCAGGTAGAAGCGGCCCTCGCGCGACTGGGGTCCCGACACCTCGGTGAACCCGCCCTGGGCCGAGGTCAGCCCCTGCAGATAGGTCTGGGCGCGTCGCAGGGTCGCCTGGTCCTCGGCGGACAGACCGGCCTGGGCGTGGGCGGGCAGGGCCGCGATGGCGGCGACGGCGGCGGATCCAAGCGCGAAGGCTCTACGCGAGACGGTCATCAGGTCTTCTCCCGTTCGGGATGGTTGTCGATCATGCCGTCTTGCAGGTCTTGTCTGTCAGGGGCGTGACCCAAGCCAGACCATATTCCGGCGCTGCGATGAAGCCCTGTTCAGCTTCATCCGATAGACAGCGGGAGGCGAAACGCTCCCGGCGACGGGTCGTTGCCCGAAATCGACGGGATCGCCAGGATGGCGGCATGAGCGCTGATCCCCATCTTCTGGCGACCTGGACCCGCGGCTGGGCCCTGACCCGCGGGGCGCCGGCGCCGGTCCTGGACGCCGGGGCGTGGCGCGTGGACGTCGGCCAGCCCGAGCAGATCGCACGCTACGTCTATGCGGAGGCTATCGAAGCGGTCCGCGACCGGGCCATGCGAATCCGCGAGCCCCACATCTTCTTGAAGGTCTGCGCCGACGCCGAGACGGTTCGGCCGTTGCTGGACGCACGATGGGTGGTGCAGCCGCCGGGATTCGTGATGACCCTGGCCGGAAGCATGGGGCCTGCCGACGCGGCGCCGGACGGCTATCGGCTGGAGATCGAGTCGGACCCGACCGTCTTCGTCCGCCTGGTCGCGCCGGACGGCGAGGAAGCGGCGCGGGGGCTGGCGGTGGTGGTCGACGGCCGCATCATCTTCGACCGGATCATCACGGCGCTGGAGCACCAGCGCCGGGGACTGGGCAGCCGGGTGATGCGGGCGCTGGAGGCGATCGGGCGTGAACGGGGCGGGCGCGACGGCGTGCTGGTGGCCACGGAGGCCGGTCGCGCTCTGTACGAGCGCCTCGGCTGGCGGCTGCATTCCCCGTACACGACCGCCGTCATCCCAGGCTGAGCCCGGTCAGCCCATCGGCGGCGGGCCGGCCAGGACATCGCGCTTGCCGGCGTGGTTGGCGGGGCTGACGACGCCCTCCTGCTCCATGCGCTCGATCAGGGAGGCGGCGCGGTTGTAGCCGACCTGCAAGCGGCGCTGGACATAGCTGGTCGAGGCCTTGCGGTCGCGGGTCACCACCGCCACGGCGCGATCATAGAGGTCGTCGCCTGAGCTGCCGTTTCCGCCGCCGTCATCAAAGGCGTTGTCGCCGTCGCCGTCCGGATCGTCAGTGATCAGGTCCAGGTAGTCCGGCTCGGCCTGCGACTTCAGGTGATTGCAGACGGCTTCGACTTCCTTGTCGTCCACGAACGGGCCGTGCAGGCGGGTGATACGGCCGCCGCCGGCCATGTAGAGCATGTCGCCCTGACCCAGCAGCTGCTCGCCGCCCTGCTCGCCCAGGATGGTGCGGCTGTCGATCTTGGACGTGACCTGGAATGAAATCCGGGTCGGGAAGTTGGCCTTGATGGTGCCGGTGATGACGTCCACCGAGGGGCGCTGGGTGGCCATGATCAGGTGGATGCCGGCGGCGCGGGCCATCTGGGCCAGGCGCTGCACGGCGCCTTCCACGTCCTTGCCGGCGACCAGCATCAGGTCGGCCATCTCGTCCATGACCACGACCAGATAGGGCATGGGCTCGGGGCGGATCTTCTCGGATTCGTAGACCGGGCGGCCCTGTTCGTCGAAGCCGGTCTGGACGGTGCGTTCGAAATGCTCGCCCTTCTCGATCGCGGCGCGGGCGCGGTCGTTGTAGCTGGCGATGTTGCGCACGCCGAGCTTGGACATCCGGCGATAGCGGTCCTCCATCTCGCGCACGGTCCATTTCAGCGCGACGACGGCCTTCTTCGGATCTGTGACGACCGGGGCCAGCAGGTGCGGAATGCCGTCGTAGACCGACAGCTCCAGCATCTTGGGGTCGATCATGATGAAGCGGCACTGGGCCGGCGTCAGCTTGTAGAGGATCGACAGGATCATGGCGTTGACCCCGACCGACTTGCCCGAGCCGGTGGTGCCCGCGATCAGCAGGTGGGGCATGCGCGCCAGGTCGGCGACATAGGGCTCCCCGCCGATGGTCTCGCCCAGCGCCAGCGGCAGCAGATGGGTCGGCTTGTCGTATTCAGTCGAGGCCAACAGGTCGCGCAGATAGACGGTCTCGCGCTTGGCGTTGGGCAGCTCGATACCGATGGCGTTGCGCCCCTGGACCACGGAGATGCGGCAGGCGCGGGCCGACATGGAGCGGGCGATGTCGTCCGACAGGGCCACGACGCGGCCGTGCTTCACACCGGGAGCGGGGACCAGTTCGTACAGGGTGACGACCGGGCCGGGGCGGATCTGGTCGATCACGCCGCGGACGCCGAACTCCTGCAACACGCCTTCCAGCATCTTGGCGTTCTGCTTCAGCGCCTCTTCGTCGACCGAGGCGACGCGCTTGACCGGCTTGGACAGCATGCCCAGCGGCGGCAGGTCGAAGCCGTCGGAGGTCGAGGATTTGGCGAAGTCGAAGGCGCCCTGGCTGTCATCGATCTCGCGGCGCGAGGCCTTGGGGGCCTTGGTGGCGGCGACCTTGGGTTCCGGTGCGCTGCGAGCGGGTGTCGGCGCGGGGAGCGGCTCTTCCCACGGCGGGGCGCCGTCGTCGGCGTCATCAAGGCTGACGGGGGCGTAGCTCGCCTCGGGCTCCAGGTCCGGCTCCGGAGCCGGGCGGGGACGCGGCGCGGGCTTGGGCGCGGCCTCGCGGCGGGCGCGGGCGGGACGGGGCGCGTCGGAGCCGCCGCGGCCGCGGGTCCAGGCGAAGGCCTCGCCCAGGTCGGCGAGCCTCAGGCCGATGGCGTAGCCGACGCCCCACAGGCCCAGCGGCAGGAAGAGGAGCGCCCCGATGATCGGCGCGGCGCCGATGCGCAGGGCGTCGCAGGCCATCTTCAGCAGGCCGAAGACCGCATCCCCCCACAGACCCCCCAGACCGGCCGCCAGCGGCCAGGCCGCCGGATGGGTCAGGGCCGACAGGCCGGCGGACAGGGCCAGGACCCCGCCGGTGGCCGCCAGGGCCTTGAAGGGCGTCGGCTTCAGGCGCTGCTGGATGGCGTCGCCGATGGCGCCGGCGAGTCCAAACGCGATCAGCAGCAGGGCGCAGGGCCAGGCCGCCAGGCCCAGGGACTGCATGAACAGGTCGGCGAACAGGGCGCCGTTGGCCCCCAGCCAGTTGGTCGGCGCGGCGCCCGACGCCGCGTTCAGGCTGGGGTCGGCCGGATTCCACGAGATCAGGGCCACCACCAGCAGGGTCGCCAGCAGGGCCTGCAGCACGCCGCGGAAGCGCACCACGAAGGGCGCGTCCCACAGGATGCGGGCGCTGACCCAGGCGCGTTGACCGAGGGCGAGGGCGGCGGACATGCGAAGAGCGGACTCCGGACGAGGCTTCGGAGCCGCCTTTGTCGCGCGCAGAGGGTTAAGGGGCTGTTTACCAGAGGCGGTGCGGGGACGTGATTAGTGGCTGATGCGCGACCTTCGCGCACTGGACGCCGGCGCCCCGCAGAGCGACAACCGCTCCATGAGCACGCCTGATCGCTATGACGTCATCATCGCCGGCGCCGGCATGGCCGGGGCGACCTTCGCCCTCGCCGCCGCCCAGGGCGGCCTGAAGGTCGTGCTGGTCGATCCGCAGCCCTTCTCGGCCCAGCTGGCTCCGACCTTCGACGGGCGCTCGACGGCGATCGCCTTTTCCACCTTCCGCATGCTGGACGCCTTGGGCGTCGGGGCGGCCTTGCGCCCCCACGCCTGCCGCATGGACCGGATCCTGGTGACCGATGGACGGCGGCCGGGCGCGGCGAGCCGGCGCGCCTCATCGGCCTTCCTGCGCTTCGACGCCGATGAGATCGGTGATCGGACAGACGGCGAGCCGCTGGGCTATATGGTCGAGAACCGCCGCATCCGCTCGGCCCTGGCCGAGGCGATCACCGCCGCCGGGATCGAGGTCCGGGCCCCCGCCGCCGTCGCCTCGGTCGAGACCGGCCCGGCGCGGACGCGGGTGACGCTGGCGGACGGCGTGGTGCTGGAGGCGTCGCTGGTCGTCGGGGCCGAGGGCCGCGCCTCGCCGGTGCGCAAGGCGGCGAAGATCGACACCGTCGGCTGGGGCTATGGCCAGAGCGGGGTGGTGGCGACCGTGTCCCTGGGCCGGGACCACGGCAATGTCGCCCATGAGTATTTCCTGCCTGCCGGGCCCTTCGCCATCCTGCCCCTGACGGAACAGCGCGCCAGCCTGGTGTGGACCGAGACGACGCGCCGGGCCGATGCGCTGAAGGCGGCGTCGGACGAGGCCTTCCACGCTCATCTTATGCGACGCTTCGGCGACTATCTGGACGAAGTCTCTGTGGTGGGACCACGCTTCGTCTATCCGTTGTCCCTGCAGTTGGCCGAGCAGCTGACGGCCGCCCGCACCGCCCTGATCGGCGACGCCGCCCACGCGGTCCATCCGGTGGCCGGGCAAGGGCTGAACATGGGGCTGAAGGACGCCGCCGCCCTGGCCGAAGTGCTGATCGAGGCGATGCGCACGGGCGAGGACATCGGTTCGGAGATCGTGCTGGACCGCTACGCCCGCTGGCGGCGGTTCGACAACGCCGCCCTCGCCGCCGGCTTCGACGGCTTCGTCCGCCTGTTCTCCAACGACCTGCCGCCCGTGCGGCTGGCGCGCAATCTCGGCATCGCCGTGGTCAACCGCATCCCGGCGCTGCGCCGCGCCTTCATGCATGAGGCCGGCGGCGCGACGGGCGACCTGCCGCGGCTGCTGCGGGGTGAATTGGTGTGAGCCGCGCCCTGGCCCTCATCGGGATCGCGGCCTTCCTGGCCGGCTGCGCCACCGTCGCGCCCACGGGGCCGAACACGCGGGAGTTCTCGGCCCTCGTGCCCGACCATGTCGTTCGCCAGGTCGATTGCGTCTTTATCGCCGAGGAAGGGTCGGAGTGGACCTGCCGCTACCAGCGGTGGACGGCCGAAGGGCGTTGGGAGCCGCGCGAAGCCATTGTGGCCCGCGACGGGGGCCGCTGGGTCCTGATCGACGGCTGAAGCCTAGTCCAGCTGACGCGCCTCTTCCGGCAGCATGATCGGCACGCCGTCGCGGATAGGGAAGGCCAGCTTGGCGCCCGCCGACACGAGTTCCTGGGCCTCGCGGTCATAGGTCAGCTTGCCGCGCGTGACCGGGCAGACCAGCACCTCCAGCAGGCGCGGGTCGACGGTATTGGGAGTGTGGAAGGCGTCGGACATTCTGGAAGGGTATAGGGTCGGGGGCCGAGGGTCGAGGGTGGCGGGCGCGACTCAAAGCCCTCATCCCTCGACTCTCAGGCCTCGACCCTCGTCACTGCATCGACGGGATTTCGCCCTCGCCGTCGCCGGCGGCGCCGATGCGCATCAGGGCGGTCAGGACCTCGGCGCGAGCGTCGAGGTTGGCGGCTTCCAGCAGGGCCTGTTTCTCGGAAGGCTCGAAGGGCAGGGCCATGGCCAGGCTGTTGACCAGGGCCTCGGGCGGGGCGGTCTCGGCCGTGTCCCAGTCGATATCGAGGCCGCGGGTCTCCAGATAGGCCTTCAGCGCGTCCAGGAACCCCTCGCGATCCAGTCCGCCCTCGCCGGCGGGCGGGGCGGTCAGGTCGCCCTCCCAGGCTTCGAAGGCCGCGCGCACCTGCCGGTAGGGCGCCTGGGTCGGAAGCTCGGTGATGATGCGATAACGCGCCACCCCGGTCAGGGTGATCAGATACCGGCCGTCCGAAGTCTCGTTGAAGCTGGTGATCCGTCCTGCGCAGCCGATGGGCGACAGGCTGGGCAGGGGGCCAAGCCCGCCGGTCGGCTGGATCATGCCGATGATGCGGTCCCCGGCCATGGCGTCGTCGACCATGTTCAGATAGCGCGGTTCGAAGATGTTCAGCGGCAGCTGGCCGCGCGGCAGCAGCAGCACCCCGGACAGCGGAAAGACGGGGATCACCTGCGGCAGGTCGGCGGCCCTGATATACCCTTGAGCCACCGCGACCTCCTCCTTAAGCGAACAGCAGCGAGGACAGACGGCGGCGGCCGTCGCGGGCCACTTCCGAGGCCGCGCCGGCGGCGTCGAACACCGTCAGCAGCTGCTTGCGGGCGGCCTGTTCGTTCCACTCGCGATCAGCGGCGACGATCTTCAGCAACTGGTCGACCGCGCCCTTGAAGTCGCCCGAGGCGGCCAGGGCCTGGGCCAGGTCGAAGCGGGTCTGGTGGTCGTTCGGATCGGCGGCCAGCTTCGCTTCCAGCTCGGCGGCGGCGCCGCTCGGAGCGGCTGAGGCTAGGGACAGCTGGGCGCGGACCGACTGGACCGTGGCGTCGCGCGAATCCTGCGGGGCCATCGCGATGGTCTGGCGCGCCTGATCGACATCGCCGTCGGCCAGATAGACCCGGGCCATGCCGGCGATGGCCTTCTCGTGGCCCGGCTCCAGCGTCAGCACATGGGCGAAGGCCTGGGCGGCGCCGCCCAGATCGTTGAGCGACAGCGACTCCTCGCCCAGCGACAGCAGTTGCTCGACATCGGAGTTGGCGCTCGTTCCGCCGGTCAGCTTGTCGATGAAGGCCTTGATCTGGCTCTCGGGCACCGCGCCCTGGAAGCCGTCGACCGGCTGGCCGTTGACGAAGGCGTAGACGGTGGGAATCGACTGCACCCGCAGCTGGCCCGCATAGGCGGGGTTCTTGTCGACGTCGATCTTGACCAGCTTCACCGCTCCGCCGGCGGCGCGCACGGATTTCTCCAGCAGCGGCGTCAGGGTGCGGCAGGGTCCGCACCAGGTGGCCCAGAAATCGACCAGCACGGGCTGCGTCTTGGAGGCCTCGATCACATCGGCCATGAAGCCGGCGTCGGAGCCTTCCTTGATCAGGTCCCCATTGGCGTTGGGCGGCAGGTCGGTCGGGTCGGCGAGGGTCATGTCGGTCCTGGTCTCGGATCAGTCGTAACGCGTCAGGTCGTCAGATGGTCGCGTCGGGCGCCGCGCTCAAGGGTCGAAGCGCGGCGGGCGCATTAGGAAGGATCGTTGCCGGCGCCCGCGGGGCTGAGCTTCCAGCGGATCTTGGTCTCCGAATCCGTCCGGGCCGAGCCGCGCACGACGATCTGCAGCGAGCGGCGGGTCAGGCCCTCGTCCACATGGACGGACGGTTCAATCGCGACATCCGGTCCGTCGGTGCGGAACCACCAGCCTCGGCCCGAATGGCCGCGCAGCAGGATGGAGCGGCGGTCACGGGCCAGGGAGGCCTGGACGCCCGGTTCAAGCTGGAACCGCACGGCGTAGGGGGCGGCGATGGCGCGGACGACCTCCTTCTGGCCCGGGGCGGGGTGCAGCCGCTCCTCGGCGCGCAGCTCGTCGAGGCGCTGGTCCAGATAGAGGCGGCGCTGGTGCAGCAGGCCGAACTCATGAACCCAGCCGTCATGCTCGATCTCCAGCCAGACGGCGCCTTCGCCATCTCTCTGGTTGGCCTCCACATGGAGCGGACGGCCGACGAGGCGGGGGCCCAGCAGCTCGCTCTTCCAGCCCCCCAGCGGCTCGCCCGTCGAGGTCTCGCCCAGGGTCAGGGTGGAATGGCCGGGCGTCAGGCGGAGGCCCTGCCGGTCGGCGGCGCGGGGCGTCCAGCCACAGCCGGTGACCAGCCGGTCCTTGCCGCAGACGATCTCCAGCGACAGGGGCTGGGCGCAGGCGGCCGAGGACCACGGGCCGCGGGCGGGCGGGGCGGTGTCGGCGAAGACGGTCAGCAGGGGGCTGCGGATGCGGGTGGCGCCGGCGACGGTTCCGGCCCCGTCGGCGGGCTCGGCGTCCGTGCCCCGCGCGGCGGCGACGCGGGCCGCGGTCGACGGGCCTCCACCCTGCAGCGTGGCCAGGCGGCCGTCGGGAAGGGTCTGGATCCGCAGGGCGGCGCCGAGGCGGGCGATGGCGGCCGCGGCGGCGTCGGGCAGGGGTTCGGACAGCTGGCCCAGCCCGTCCTCGAGCGCCAGCAAGTCGAGCAGCAGCTCAAGTCCGGCCTCTGGGCTGCGGCTGGCGTGACCGCCGTCGGGACCGACGGCGCGGGGAAGGGCGCGCGACAGGCGGCCCAGCGCCTTGCGGCGGATCGAGGCGCCCGGCGCGCCGGCCAGGACGCAGCCGATCACGGCGGCGGCGGTCAGGCGTTCGGCGCGGGTAGCGACCCCGCCGGGCGGGCGCAGCAGCTGGCGGCCCTGACGGCCCAGCACATCGGCCAGCTTCAGCCGCTCGGCCTCGGTGGCGACCTGTCCCATGCGCCGGGCGGCGCAGGCCAGGTTGACCGCACGGCGGGCCAGGATGTCGGGATCCCAGGCGAAGGGCGACCAGCGGACGAAGACCTCGGCCCAGATCAGGGTCAGCCGCAGGGCCTCGCGCGCGCCGCGCTCGCCCTGGGTCATCAGCGACGGCAGCCAGGCGAAGGCGTGCAGATCGACGGCGAAGGCGCGGGTCGGGCTGGGGCGGTTGAACGGATCCTCGGGGGGCGGGGCTTCGAGGCTTGAGCCGGCGAGGACGAAACGACCGCCCAGGACGCTCTTGCCGACAGCCGGATCGACCGGGCGGAAGTCGCGGGGGGTGGAGGCGAAGCTCTGGGCGGTGCGGCCCCTCAGCGTCAGGGCGTAGCCGGGCAGGCCGTAAGCCTCGATCCACAGCTGGCGGCTCAGCAGGCGTCCGGCGATGGCGGGCCACAGGGCCGGGCCGGTGCTGGCGCCGGTCGCGCGCACCGGTGTGCGGACGGGCGCGCCGCGCAGGCCCGGGATCTCGCCGGGCGCGGGTCCGTCGCCTTCCGGCGGGGCGAAGGGTCCCAGGGGGCTCACGCGGACTTCAGGGCCTGGATGTTGGCGGCGTAGGCGTCGGGGCCGCCCTTGAACACGAACGAGCCGGCCACGAGGGCGTCGGCCCCGGCGGCGACGCAGGCGGCGGCGTTGGCGCTGGTCACTCCGCCGTCGACCTGCAGGTGCGCCTGCGATCCGGCGGCGTCCAGCAGGGCGCGGGCCTTCTCGATCTTGCGCAGGGTGGTCGGGATGAAGGACTGGCCGCCGAACCCCGGATTGACCGACATCAGCAGGACCAGATCGACCAGCTCCACCACCTCTTCCAGGATCGCCAGGGGGGTGCCGGGGTTCAGAACGACGCCGGCCTTGGCGCCCAGCTGGCGGATGCGGCCAAGGGTGCGGTGCAGGTGCGGTCCGCTTTCCGGGTGGACGGTCAGAATGTCGGCGCCCGCGTCCCGATAGGCTTCCAGCCAGGGATCCACGGGGGCGACCATCAGGTGCACATCGAAGGTCTTCTTCGTGTGCGGCCGGATGGCCTTCACGATGTCGGGGCCCAGGGTGATGTTGGGCACGAAATGCCCGTCCATCACGTCGATATGGATCCAGTCGGCGCCCGCGGCGTCCAGCGCGCGGACCTCCTCGCCCAGCTTCGAGAAGTCGCTGGCGAGGATGGAGGGGCAGATAAGGGGGGCGGCCATGCCCCCGGATAAGGCGGGTCGCGGGCGCGGGCAAGCCGGGCGCCGGGTTCACGCGCGCAACCGTGCTACACGGTTTGGTCATCACAGCCGGGGAGCCCGCCATGAGTGAATACGTCGCCACCGTCGAATGGGTCCGGGGAGACCAGCCCTTCCTCGACAACAAATACGCCCGCGCCCACGACTGGCGCTTCGACGGCGGGGCGGTGGTGCGGGGCTCGTCGGCCCCGGGCAGCGTGCCGGTCCCCCTGTCCGATCCCGCCGCCGTGGATCCGGAGGAGGCGCTGGTGGCCGCCGTGTCCAGTTGTCACATGCTGTTCTTCCTCGCCTATGCGGCGAAGGACGGCTTCGTGGTCGATCGCTATCTGGATCAGGCCGTGGGCGTGATGGGGCGGGACGAGCGCGGCAAGGTCTCGATCACCGCGGTGACCCTGAGGCCCGCGGTGGCCTTCTCGGGCGACAAGCGACCGGATGCGGCGGCGATCGCCGATCTGCACCATCGCTCGCATGAGCACTGCTACGTCGCCAACTCGATCCGGGCGCCGGTGACGGTGGAGCCGCAACCGGCCTAAGCAGCATCTTCCTCGATCAGGGAGCGGTGCAGGGCGATGCCGGCCATAACGCCGTCGGCGGCGGCCAGGGTGACATTCGACATGACGCGCGCCGCATCCCCAGCGGCGAAAACGCCCGGGACGGTGGTCTGTTTCATCTCGTCGGTGCGGATCATCTGGCCGATGGGCGTGTCCTCGATCTCGCAGCCCAGGGCCTGGGCGAGGTCGCCGTTCAGGCGCAGGCGCGGGCCGACGAAGACAGCCTTCAGCGGAACCAGCCGTCCGTCGGCCAGCCTCGCGCCGTCCAGCGCCGGGCCTTCGCCCTCCAGCGCGGCCACCGGCGTGGCTTCGACGGTGACGCCGCGCCGGGCTAGCATCCGCGACTGATCGGCGTCGGGCTCCAGCTTTCCGTCCAGGAACAGGACCACCTGCCCCCATTCGGCGACCATGACGGCCTGGTGGACCGACATCGGACCGGCGCCGAGCACGCCGATCGGACCGCCGCCGATCTCATAGCCGTGGCAGTAGGGGCAATGCAGGACGGTCCGCCCCCAGCGCTCCTTCACCCCGGGAAGATCGGGCAGGATGTCCTGGACGCCATAGGCCAGCATCAGCCGTCGGCCCGTGACCCGTGCGCCGTCAGCTAGATCGACCTCGAAGCCGCAACGGCCCTGACGCGCGTTCACGACTTCGCCGCGCCGGAAGGCGGCGGTGGGATAGGCGGAGACCTGGGCGCGGGCCTCGGCGGCGATCTCGGAGCCCGGCACGCCGTCGCGGCCCATGACGCCGTGGGCGCGGGCGGCGAAGCGGTTGCGCGGGCGATTGTCGTCGATGACCAGCACGCGCCGCCGGGCGCGGGCCAGCTGCATCGCCGCATTCAGTCCGGCGTACGAGCCGCCGATGATGATGGCGTCATGCGGCATGGTCGGATCCACGGGAGCCTCCGGTGTTGAGCTGGGCCTTCCGGTCGGCGAAATCCGCGGCCAGGTCGGCTAGGGTGATGTGCGCCAGCCGGGCCTCGATGAGGGCCCGGGCCTCGGCGTAGGCGGCTTCCAGCGAGCGATTGACCGCCGCCTCGACCAGACAGCCGTGGCTTTCGACCGGCGGCGCTTCCGGGGTCAGCGCCGGTTCTCCCAACGCCGTGTGCACGTCGCGCAGGGTGATGCCCGACAGGGGCCGCGCCAGCCGCCAGCCGCCGCCATGCCCACGCTCCGAGGTGACAAGACCGCCTTCGCGCAGCCCGGCCATGGTGCGTCGGACGACGACGGGGTTGGTCTGCAGACAGACAGCGAGCGCATCCGAGGTCATCGGCGCGTCGGCGTCTCCCATGTGCAGCAGGGCGTGCAGGACGCCGGACAGTCGTGAATCTCGTTTCATGTAACTTCAATTGTTACGTGATGGGTTGGTCGTCAAGGGCGGCGCGCGATAATTCCGGAAACCGGATGATCAGGCGGGGGCGACCGCCACGTCTTCCAGCAGGGCGACGAAGCGCCGCACGGCCTCATCGGCCAGCTCGGGGTGGTAGCGCATCGGCTTGGCCGCGCCGGGCTCGTCGAAGGCGTGGGTGCCCTCGGCGATCCAGGTCTCCACGTCCGCGCCGCAGTTGCGAACCATGGCGTGGACGGTCTCGGCGTTGCGCACGGTGGTCAGGTGGTCGCCGCGGGAGATGACGGCGAGGGTCGTCTTGGGGCAGTGCTTCCACGGCCGCATGCGGTTGAGGGCGGCGACGCCGATATAGGGGTAGGCGAGATAGACGGCGCGGACCCCGTCCAGGCTGACCGCGCCGGGGTCGGCCAGGCCCAGCATACGGTCATGCCGCTCCGAACTCATGGCCTCCATGATGCCCCAGCCGCCGTGGCTCCAGCCGGCCAGGGCGATGCGTGAGGCATCCACGTCCCGCCTGCGGGACACGCCGTCCAGCGCGGCCAGGACGTCTCCGGCGCGCTTGTCGCCGCGCAGGACCAGTCCGGTGCAGACCGTCATCAGGGCCCGTTCGCGACTCCAGCCGCGCGGACCGTAGGAGTCGACGATGAAGGCGCGCCAGCCCGCGGCCTTGGCGGCTTCGGCATAGCGCGGCAGGTGGTCGCGCAGGCCGCCGCAGCCGTGGAACAGGATCACCGCCGGGCGCGGCCGATCATCGTCCGGCCCCACCACGGCCACGCCGGGTTCGAGTATCGTCCAGCGGGCGGCGAGGGTGTCCATGGACGGGAGCTTAGCGGGAAGCGCCGGTGCGTCGAAGTGATTAGTGGTTAGTGATTGGTGGGTGGCTGGATCAGCCTCCGGCGCGAGGTTCGGAACCGCCGGCGCTCGCGACATCGAACCACTAATCACTAACCACTAATCACTAGCTGGGCGCCCTGCCTGCCGCAGATGGCGCTAGTGCCTGAACACCCGCACGCCCGTGAAGGCCATGGCGATGCCCTTTTCGTCGGCGGCGGCGATGACCTCGGCGTCGCGCATCGAGCCGCCCGGCTGGATCACCGCCGTGGCGCCCGCCGCGACCGCTTCCAGCAGGCCGTCGGCGAAGGGGAAGAAGGCTTCCGACGCACAGGCCGAGCCCTCGGCCAGCGAATGGGCCAGGCCCTTGGCCTCGCCGGCTTCGCGCGCCCGGATGGCGGCGATGCGGGCCGAGTCCCGGCGGTTCATCTGGCCGGCGCCGATGCCGGCGGTCTGGCCGTCCTTGGCGTAGACGATGGCGTTGGACTTGACGTGCTTGGCCACCGTGAAGGCGAACAGCATGTCCTGGATCTCGGTCGGCGTCGGCTGGCGGCGCGTGACGATCTTCAGGTCCGAGGGCCGGATCAGGCTGCGGTCGCGGCCCTGCACCAGGAAGCCGCCGGCGACCGAACGGAACACCTCGCCCGGGCCGTGCGGATCCGGAAGACCGTCGGTGATCAGCAGGCGCAGGTTCTTCTTGGCCGCGAAGACCTCGCGGGCTTCGTCATCAGCGCCGGGGGCGATCACGACCTCGGTGAAGATGCCGGTGATGGCGCGTGCGTCGTCGCCGTTCAGCGGGCGGTTGACCGCGATCACGCCGCCGAAGGCCGAGACGGCGTCGCATTCCAGCGCGCGGGCGTAGGCTTCGGACAGATCCTTGCCGACGGCGACGCCGCAGGGGTTGGCGTGCTTGACGATGACGCAGGCCGGGGCCTCGAACTCGGCCACCAGCTCATAGGCGGCGTCGGCGTCGGCGATGTTGTTGTAGCCCAGCTCCTTGCCCTGGATCTGGGTGGCGTGGGCGACGCCGGGGCGGGCCTCGCCGGTGCGGTAGAAGGCGCCCGTCTGGTGCGGGTTCTCGCCGTAGCGCAGGGTCTGGGCGAGGGAGCCCGAGATCGATTTGCGGGCCGGGGCTTCGTCGCCGACCTGGCCGGCGAACCAGCCCGAGACGGCGGCGTCATAGGCGGCGGTGCGGGCGAAGGCGCGGGCGGCCAGGCGCTTGCGCAGCTCCAGCGTCGTGACGCCGTCGGCCTTCAGCGCGGCCAGGACCTGATGCACCGCGTCCTTGTCGACGCAGACGGCGACGTAGCCGTGGTTCTTGGACGCCGAGCGGATCATGGCCGGGCCGCCGATGTCGATATTCTCGACCGCGGCCTCGAAACCGCCGCCCGAGGCGACCGTGGCCTCGAAGGGATAGAGGTCGATCCAGGCGATATCGATGCCGCCGATGCCGTGCTCGGCCATGGCCGCTGCGTGGCTGGGCTCGTCGCGGACGCCCAGCAGGCCGCCGTGGACCACGGGGTGCAGGGTCTTGACCCGGCCGTCCATCATCTCGGGGAAGCCGGTCAGATCCGCCACGTCCTTCACCGGCAGGCCGAACCCGGCGATGGCGGTGCGGGTGCCGCCGGTCGAGACCAGTTCGACGCCCAGACCGTGCAGGGCGCGCGCGGCGTCCTCCAGTCCGGTCTTGTCGCTGAGCGAGATCAGGGCGCGCTTCGGCGCCACGCGGTCCGGCGCGGGGGGAAAGTCGGGAGCGGCGGGCATGGCGGCGTCCGTATGCTGAGGGGTCGGGGAGACGCGCGGGGCTCTAGCACTGTCCGGCGGCGGATAGAACCGGGGAGGTCAGATCAGCTCAGAGAAATCGACCAAGATCGGCTCCCGCCCCATCGCCGCCAGCGCCTTGCGGAACTGATCCTGCGCCATCGCCGTCGTCGCCGTGTTCGTCAGCGGATGGAAGTTGACGATGTCCGCGTCCCACAGGGCCTTGTCGAGGACGAAGGTCACGCGGTGGTCGGGGTCGTTGATAAGTCCCAGCGCCGTGACCGAGCCGGGGCGCAGGCCCAGGGTCTCGTAGAGCAGGCCCTCGTTACCAAAGGACAGCCGGTCCGAGCCGATGGTCCTGGGCGCCCGCTTCAGGTCGATGACCGTGTCCTGACGGGCCGAGATCAGCCACAGCTTCCCCTTCTTGTCCTTGAGGAACAGGTTCTTGGTGTGGGCGCCGGGCATGGCCGCCTTGAGCTCCAGTCCCTCCTCGACGCGGAAGACGGCCGGATGGTCATGGGTGACCTGTTCGATCCCGTTCTGCGCCATCCACGCCAGCAGGCGGTCGCGGTCGTAGAGCGGTTCGGGCGGGTTCGGGTTGTCTTCGGTCATGAGGCGTCGTTAGGAGAGGGACGCTTTCGCTTACCCGCCGGAGACCGCCTGTGGAACTGGAATGCTACCCGATGGCGCCGCAGCCGCCGGACCTGGTGCCCGGCCGGGTGTCGCGGGACTGGATGGACGCCTTCGCCAGCCGGCATCCCTACCGCTGCCTGCCGCTGAACATGGCCAACACCACGGGCTGGGAGATCCTGTGCCCGTTCGGCTTCACGGCCGAGTGGAATGGCGGGCCGACCCAGGCCGACATCGTCATCACGCCCGAGCGGACGACGCCGAACGTGGCCCATTTCGTCACCTCCCACTTCACGCGCGGCATCCTCACCCTGCACCCGCAGTATCTGTTCCGCACGCCGCCGGGCTGGGGGATGCTGGCGGGGGGTGCGCCCAACCATGTGAAGGACGGCATCCAGCCACTGGTCGGCCTGATCGAGACCGACTGGCTGCCCTTCCCCTTCACCATGAACTGGGCCTTCACCCGCCCCGGCAAGGTCAGGTTCGAGAAGGGCGAGCCCTTCTGCTTCATCACCCCGGTCGAGCACCGCAAGGTCGAGGCCTTCCAGCCGGTGATCCGGACGCTGGAGTCCAATCCGACCATGAAGGGCCAGTATGACGCCTGGCTGAAGGCGCGCAGCGACTTCAATCACCGCCTCGCCTCGGGCGATCCCGACGCGGCCAAGGAGGCGTGGCAGCGCTTCTACTTCAAGGGCGAGATCCCTGAGGAACTGGGCTCCGCGCCCGCGACCCACACGAACAAGCGGCGGCTGAACAGTCCGCGGGTCGGCTAGAGCAAACAAAAGGCCCCGCCGGATCGGCCAGCGGGGCCTTCGTCAGTTCAGGCTCGGTGACCTCAGCCGCGCGGAACGCGGGGACCGAGGTTGTTGACCACCTCGCGGGCGTCGAAGGCGTTCGGATCGCCGGCCGGCTTGACGCCGCGACCGAAGACGATCTCGGCGGTGGCCTCGAACCGGTCGATCTCGCGGACATCGAAGTCCGGACCGAACGGATCGCGGTAGCCCCACGGGCTCCACAGGCCGCGGCGGTAGTAGCGCCACGACGGACCCCAGAAGGGGCTGTACCGGTCATAGTAGAAGGGATCCGGCGTGCCCGTCAGGCGAACGTCGCGGTCGGTGGCGCGGTTGACGGTGGCGAACCAGTCGTGGCCGCTTTCCAGCGTCAGCTCGGCCGCGCGCAGCAGCAGGGACATCTCGACCTGCTCGCGCGAGGTCACCGAATTGCCGGCGAAGCTGACGCGGTAGCGGTCGGCGTCGACGCGCTGCTCGGAATAACCGTAGCGGCTTTGCGGGCCGGCCGGACCATAGGGCGTGGCCGTGGCGCAGGCGGACAAGGCGAGCGCCGCCGCCGTCGCCAACAGCACGGGCTTCAGGAAACGGATGTTCATGGGATGCTCCTTGACGCGTCACTACGCGCCCTGACGGCTGAACGGGACATGAACGGCGCCGGTTCCCGCACCCGGCAAGCCGTTATAAACGTGAAAGAATAAGCACGGCGGCGGCGAGCAGCAAGGCGCCCGTCAGGAAGGCGAACCCCTTGCGGAAGCGGGGTTCGGACATGCGCCGGGCCAGCGCAGCCCCACCTAGACCGTAGGCGGACATGCTGAGCACGTCCATTCCGATGGTGGCCGCGGCGAACAGGGCCAGCTGCGGTGCGGCGGGCCGGTTCACGTCCAGGAAGGGCGGCAGGACGGCGGTGAAGAACAGCACCGCCTTGGGATTGGCGATCTGCACCATGAAGCCGTCGACGATGGCGCTGCGGCCCATCTTCACGGCCGGCGCGTCCGGCTGGGCGGCGGTGGAGAACGCGCCGCGCCAGGCGCGATAGCCCAGCCAGGCGACATAGAGGGCTCCGGCCACCGAGATGATGCGGAAGACCTGAGGGAAGGCGACCACCAGGGCGCCGAGGCCCAGCGCCGCGGCGCCGAACCAGACCAGGGTGGCGGCGTTCATGCCGACGACGCCCAGAAGCGCGCCGGCCTTGCCCCTCTGCACGCCGTTGGCGACCGAGAAGATATTGGCTGGGCCCGGGGTGATCGCCATCACGGCCATCACGCCCAGGAAGGTCGCATACAGGTGCGGATCGACGGGCAGGCTGGCCATGGCCCGATGTCGGGCCGCGACCGGTTGCGGTCAAGCCGTGAGGATCAGCGGGCGTCGTTTTTGGCGGGCGGCGCGGCCGGGACCGCTTCGACGGGGGTATCGAGATGGACGCTGATCTCGCCGGCGCTCGCTTCGTCGATGGCGTCCAGCGCCTCGCCGACGGCGTACTCGGCCATCAGGCCGTAGGTGGCCATGTGTTCGGGATCATTTGAGGCCCAGGCGCCGTTGCTCGCCACGCCGCTCGCAACCCGCAGGGCGCCGGATTCCTCGACGGCGTTCATGGCTTCGGCGACGATGCCCTCGACGTCGATCTCGGCTAGGGCCGCGCCGGCGATGGCGCCGACGTGTTCCGAGATGGTGGCGGTGAAGGCGGAGACGTCCGGCTCATACTCGGCCCAGATCTGGGCGATGCGGATCTTCTTCTGCGCGTCGGTCAGGCTGTCGTCATCGGAAATGGCCTCGGCGCGTTCGCCGTAGGCTTCCATGCGGGCCTCGAAGCGGTCGGCGGCGGCCTCGATGGCCGCCTCGGCGGCGTCCGACGAGGATCCGGTCGCGGTCTGCGGATCGGCCGCGAGCGCCGCCGACAACGGCAGGACGGCGAGGGCGGCGGCGAGGGAGAGGGCCTTGATCATCGAACGGCTCCGGGGAAGGGCAGGGCCCGAAGGTCCGCCCAACCCCGTTCGATCTCAAGTGAAATCGCCGTAACGCGTGCTTACTGAGCTGCGGCAGGGGCCGCCGGCGCCGCGGTCAGCGCCTGGGCGATGCCCGCGCGCATCTGCTCGGGAATGCTGCGGATCGCGGCCGGAGCGGCGTTGGCGGCGTTCACGATTTCGTCGCGCCGGGCCGCGTTCTCGGGCTTGTCGGCCATGGCGCGCAGGAAGGTCTCCAGGTCGGCGGCGAAGGCGTTAATTTCGGGCGCGTGACGGTCGATGATGGCGTTGGTCTCGGTCGCCTTGGTCGCGTTGTCCTTGGTGGTGTCCGACATCACCGCTTCCAGTTCTTCGCCGATCCCCTCCATGGAGGCCTGGAAGGCCTGGCCCTTGGCCTCCATGGCCGCTTCCTCGGGCGAGGGGGCGGGCGCGGCGGCGGCGGGCGGGGCCGGCGGCGCGGTCTGGGCCAGCACGGGGGTGGTGATGAGGGCGGTCGAGACGGCCAGGATCAGGCGCAGGGACATGGGTCTTCCATCGAAACTAAAGGGGCCGCAGCGGCCCGTTCGAGCCACCGTGGCGCATTTCCGTGTCGCTGACGAGACGGCTTTCGCGGCTCAGCTTCAGCCGCTCCGGTTTGATGCTGGACCATTTTTTGGATTCAGGTCGATCCGACCTGAAGCAAAAATGGTCTAGGGTCGGCCATGCGCCGTTCGGCCCTGATCCTGTCCGCCCTGTTCGCCGTGGTCGCGGCCCCGCCCGTGGTCGGCCAGTCCGCCACGCGCGCCTATGCGGTTCAGGGCGACTGCGCAGGCCGGCCGGCGACCCTCGTCGGCATGGCGCAGGGCTATTGCCTCGGTCTCGTCTGGCAGCGCGCCGCCGAGGGACCGCGCATGCCCCGGACCCTGTTCGAGCTCGACGACGGTGACTGGCTGGTCGCGGACCTCGGCACCTGGGACGCCGGGCGTGGCGCGCTGTGGCGGCTGTCGACGGCTTCGGGCCAACCGCGATGGACGCGTCTTCTGGCGGGGCTGTCCATGCCGCACACGATCGCGCGCGGTCCGGACGGACGTCTCTACGTCGCCGAGATGAGCCGGATATTCGCATTCGATCCCGCCCGTCCCGATCGTACGACCGCCGTGGTCGAGGGCCTGCCCGACAACCGGCTGCACGAGAACCGCCACCCCCTGTCGAGTTTCATCTTCGACGCCGACGGCGCGCTTCTGGTCAATGTCGGCGCGCCGTCCGATCGGTGCCTGGACGCCCGGGGCGCGCCGCGGCGGAACGCCGGCGGCCTGTGCGCCGAAGACGACGACCAGGCCATGGTGCGGCGCTACGCCTACCTCGGCGACGGCCGCTGGAGTGCGGACTGGACGCCCTGGGCGACCGGGCTGAGAAACTCCGTTGCGATGGCGAGGCACGCCTCGGGCGCGATCTACCAGGCCGAGAACTCCGTCGACCTGACGACGCCGGACCGGCCGTTCGACGAGATCAACCGGCTGAGGCGGGGCGGCGACCACGGCTGGCCCTATTGCACAGACATGGCGACGGCGATGCCGGGCTGGACCGCGCGGCAGGCGCGCTGCGGGTCGCGCACCGCACCCGTCTCGCTGCTGCCGCCCCACGCCGCGCCCTTGTCGATGCTCTACTACGACGGGGAGATGTTCCCCGAGCTGCGGGGCCGGATGCTGATGAGCTGGCACGGATACCGGCGGGCGGCGGGGCGGATCGTGGCGATCGAGACCGACGCGGAAGGCGCGCCCCTGACAGACGCGCGCGCCCGCTACGCCATCTATCCGCGCGGCTCACTGCCCTATCCGGCCAATGCGCCGGCGCCCCGGGGCCGGGTGCTGACGCCGGCCTGGAACGCGCAGGCCGGCCGTCATCCCATGGGGGCGCCGGTCGGTCTGGCGGTGGCGCGCGACGGCTCGATCTGGATCGCGGATGACCGCAACGCGGCCATCCTCCGGATCGCTCGACCCTAGCCCTGGCGCTTGTCGCGCTTGCCCAGCACGCGCAGGCGCAGGGCGTTCAGCTTGATGAAGCCCTCGGCGTCGTGGTGGTCATAGGCCTGGACGCCTTCCTCGAAGGTCACCAGGTCCTGGTCGTACAGGCTCAGGGGGCTTTCGCGGCCGATGATCGAGACATTGCCCTTGTAGAGCTTGACCCGAACCGTGCCGGTGACCTTGGCCTGCGAGTGGTCGATCGCAGCCTGAAGCATCTCGCGCTCAGGCGAGAACCAGAACCCGTTGTAGATCAGGTGGGCGTATTTGACCGCCAGCTCGTCCTTCAGGTGCATCGCTCCGCGATCCAGGGTGATGGACTCGATGCCGCGGTGGGCGGCCAGCAGGATGGTGCCGCCGGGGGTCTCATAGACGCCGCGCGACTTCATGCCGACGAAGCGGTTCTCGACCAGGTCGAGGCGGCCGACGCCGTTGTCGTGACCCAGTTCGTTCAGCTTGGTCAGGATCGTGGCCGGGGACATGGCCACGCCGTCGATGGAGACGGCGTCGCCCTTCTCGAAGCCGAGGGTGAAGATCGTCGCCTTATCGGGCGCGTCTTCCGGGGCGATGGTGCGCTGGTGGACGAACTCGGGCGCCTCGACGGCCGGGTCTTCCAGGACCTTACCCTCGGACGAGGAGTGCAGCAGGTTGGCGTCGACCGAGAACGGGGCTTCGCCGCGCTTGTCCTTGGAGATCGGGATCTGGTGTTTCTCGGCGAAGTCCAGCAGGGCCTCGCGGCTGCGGAACTCCCACTCGCGCCAGGGGGCGATGACGTGGATGTCCGGATCCAGGGCGTAGTAGCCCAGTTCGAAGCGGACCTGGTCGTTGCCCTTGCCGGTGGCGCCGTGACAGACGGCGTCGGCGCCGACCATCTTGGCGATCTCGATCTGGCGCTTGGCGATCAGCGGGCGCGCGATCGAGGTGCCCAGCAGGTACTGGCCCTCATAGACGGTGTTGGCGCGGAACATCGGGAAGACGAAGTCGCGCACGAACTCCTCGCGCAGGTCGTCGATGAAGATGTTCTCGGGCTTGATGCCCAGCTTCAACGCCTTCTCGCGCGCCGGGCCCAGTTCCTCGCCCTGGCCCAGGTCCGCCGTGAAGGTGATGACCTCGGCGTTATACTCAGTCTGCAGCCACTTCAGGATAATCGAGGTGTCCAGGCCGCCCGAATAGGCCAGCACGACTTTCTTGGGAGCGGAGGACGACGACATGGGGCAGAATCCTTCGGCGAACGCGGGGAGGCGTTCCTCTTTGCGCGCGCTTAAAGGACCAGACGCCGCGCGATGCAAGGGCGGGATTGGGGCGGCGGCCCCGCTTTCACGTTGAGGCGGCTCCGGCGCGGTTTTCAAAGGCCACGCCTGAATGAGGTTTTCGCGAAATTTCCTGTGGATTTCCGGCCTGCCCCGGCGCGCGGGCAAGCCATACCGATAGGGATCAAGGGTTTGAATTAAGGCCGGTTTGCGGCCCTACCGGCGTTCGTTCGGTAAGATTCGGTCAAGGTCCTGGAAGGGCGGTCTTAAGCTTTCGCGCTGCAAGGTCCGGCAGTGATCCCGAACCGCGCCCCTTCTCCGGTCGAAAAGCTGGCTCTCGCCGTCGTGCACCAGCCTGAACGCGCCATGCCCGCGCCCGCCGGCGCGCGCGAGGAGGCCCTGCGGTTCCTGCTCCAGACCGCCGCCGACGCCGGCGTCACCGTGGTGGCGTCCAAGCCGGACGGCGATGGCGAGCGCTGGCTGGGTCAGGCCTGGCCCTTCCCGTCGCCCTTCAAGGTCACCGTGCGCACCGTCTCCATCGAGGAGGGCGTCGATCGGGTCGAGGCCCGCGCCCGCCGCTCTCTGGAGCGCATGGGCCTGCCGCGCGGCGACACCCTGCTGGCGTCGAACGCCACCGATCTGGTCGGGGCCGAGGGCCGCGCCCTGTGGGACCGCATGCAGTCGCTCAAGGATCGGGGCCTGTTCCGCCGCATCGGCTTCTGCGCCACCGTCGAGGACGGCCCGGCGCTGCTGGCCCGACGCTTCCAGCCGGACGTGGTCCAGCTGCCGTGCAGCCTGCTGGATCAGCGGGTCCACCGCTCAGGCGCCCTGGACGAGATCGCCGAGCTGGGCGCCGACATCCACCTGTCGTCGGTGTTCGCCGGCGGACTGCTGTTCATGAGCGGCGACGCCCTGCCGGCCGATATGGCGCATCACGCGCCGCAGCTGTCGCGCATCCGCCGCCGTCTCGCCGAGGCCCGCGTCGATCCGATGCAGGCGACGCTGGCCTATACCCTGGGTCTGCCGCAGATCGCCGCCGTGGTGGCCAGCGCCGCCTCGGCCGCCGAACTGCGCGCCGTGGTGGCCGCCGCCCATGCGCCGGCGCCGGCGCTGGACTGGCAGAGCCTTCAGCTCGAGCACCCGGCCGCCGCAGCGGCCGGGCCTCGCGCGCGGATCAGTAGCGCAGCCTGATCCCGACGTAGCCGGAGCGACCCGGCTCGCCGTATCCCAGCACCTGTTGGTAGTGCTTGTCGGCCAGGTTCTCGACCCGGGCCGTCAGGGTGACGTTGTCGGTCAGAACGTAGGCCGCGTTCAGGTTCGCCGTGACGAAACCTTCGCGCGTCGCGGCCGTGGCCGAGTTGGTGTCAGGCTCGTCGCCTTCGGCACGCACGGTCAGGGCGCCCGACAGGCGATCGCCGGTCCAGCCCAGGGTCGCCGAGCCCGCATGTTCCGGCACCCGCGCCAACGCACGGCCGTTGCTCTCGTCCTTTGCGTCGGTCCAGGCGTAGGCCAGGCTCAGGTCGAAGCCGCCGCCCAGCAGGGCCCGGCCTTCCAGCTCGACCCCGTCCGTCGCCGTTTCGGCCAGGTTGATGTAGTAGCTGTCGAAGGTGACCGGATCGAAGAAGTAGGTGATCTGGTCCTCCACCGAGAGGTGGTAGGCGGTCGCCCGGCCTTCGATACGGCCGTCGGCCGAACGCCAGCCGATGGCGGCCTCAAAGCCTTCCGCCTTTTCCGGACGCAGGGTCGGGAAGGGGATCGACGAGAAGCAGAAGTCGCAAACCGCCTGGCTGACCGACGGAGCCTTGAAGCCCGTGCCGTAGGCGCCCGACAGGGTGAAGCCGTAACCGAAGTCCCACGCCGCCGAGACGCGCCCGGTGGTCCTGGAGCCGAAGTCGTCAGTGTCGTCGAAGCGCAGGCCGCCGGTGACGCTGAGGGCGTCGGTGACCTGATAGCGGCCCGTGCCGAAGACCGAGGTGGTTCCCAGATCGACCTTGGCGCCCGTCGAGATGCTGCCTTCGCTCTCTTCGCGCTCGGCGCCGAAGGCGTAGGTGGCGGCGCCGGTCTCGCCGTTGGCCTGCCAGCGGTAGGCCTGGCGGTCGGCTTCAAAGACCGAACCGAAGGCGCTGAAGGTCTCGCGCTCGATGTTCGAGGCCGAGACGCTGAACTGGTGGTCTAGGCCGAAGGCTTCGACGCCGGCGCGGGTGAAGCCCGACCATTGCTCGGATTCCGAACGGTCGGCGTTGTCCGAAACCGGGAAGCCGTTATCGAGGTCGGCCTCGCTGCGCGACCAGCGGGCCGAGCCCTCCAGCTTCACCGTCGGGGACACGGCGTAGCGGCCGCGAACGCCCACGGTGGTGTTTTCGAAGCCGTCGGCCTCAGGATTGCCGTTGGCCTCATCGGCGACGGAGACGCCGTCGGTGGTGAAGCGCGAGACATAGCCGCCCAGCGCCCAGGTCTCATTGGCCACGCCGCCGGCGAGGCGGCCGCGCGCAGTGCCGAAGCTGCCGGCCTCGGCCTCGGCGCGAACACCGTCGATTTCCTTGGTCGTGAAGGCGATCACGCCGCCGATGGCGTCGGAACCCCACAGCGAGGACTGCGGACCGGACAGGACCTCGATGCGCTCGATGTCGCCCAGGTCGAAGCCTGAGAAATCATAGGCTCCGTTGGGCTCGGCCGCGTCGTTGACCGGCGCGCCGTCCACGAGGACCAGGGTCTTGCCGGGGGTGGCGCCCCGCATGCGGACCTGGGCGACGCCGCCGAAGGCGCCCGAGCGAGTCACCGACAGGCCGGGAACGTCGGACAGGATGTCGGCGGCGAAGACGGCTCCCCGCTGTTCGATGGTCCGGCTGTCGATCACGCGGGCGCCGGGCGTGTCGGCGACGATAGAGGGAATGCGGGTGGCGGTGACCACGATCTCGGGCAGGGAATCGTCCTGCGCCTCCTGGGCGAAGGCGGGACCGGCGAAGGCCGCGGCCATGGCCGCGGTGGAAAGCAGAATGGAGCGCTTCATGAGCGAAAACCCCGTACGGGCCCCGCGAATGCGCGCGAGAGGCCTCATGTGAGCGAACCGATCCGCCGAACCCGAAGGTCCGGACGGCGCAAGATCGGGTCGCTGCGACGGAAGTCCCCGCGCCTCTGCCTGGTCCCGGACAGCGGCGAGCGACGGTGGCGGCCAGGTCTCCTGGCTTGCGGGTCGACAATCGAAGCCCTCGCCTTCCCGGCCCGAAGGCCAGTGGCGCCGGAGCGAGCTCCGGGCGGACAGCGATCTCGCCGCCTACAGTTGCGGGCACAGCCACGGTTTCACACCGTGTTCCCTTAACCGCCGACGCGGCTTGTCGCAGTGCAGCGACGCTTGTGCAAGGTCAGGCGGCGTCGTCGTTGCGCAGATGATCAAGGTAGACGCGCCAACCTTGGACGGCCGCCTGTCGCTCGGCCGGCGTGCTTCCGTTGTAGATGGAGCCGAAGTCCTCATTCGTGAGTTGGTTCAGAACAGCGGCCAGAGCCTCAGTCATGACATCGGGTCCGTAATGACGAATGCCTTCGAAGGCGTTGGGCGCATCGTTCACGAGGGAGATTTGCGGCTCCGGCAGGCGGCGTCTGTCATCCATCTGCTCGATGATGGCGGGCACGGCTGCCGGGCCGAGTGCGATCAAGCGATCGAAGAGGTGTTGTTGCAGGCTCGGTCCGCTCCGCCTTTCGTCACCTGATGCGGGCGGCAGGGCGATGATGGCCTCGATGATGGCCTGCACCTCGGCGTAATGGGGAACCGATGTGTCGCGCCGCCAACGAGCGAGCACGGCGGCCTGCCTTAAAACCTCCGTTTCGACCGCTGCCACGGATTCCGCATCGGCAGGACGGAAGGCGGTGGGTGTATAGCCGGCGAAATAGAGACGGCCTTCACTGCGCAGGGCGAACACAAGAGATCGAGAGCCGTCGGCGGCCCGCAACTGCTCCAGGGACGGCATGTACGTTCGAGGGGCCGAGTACCACTGTAGTTCAGGGCGTGCGCTTGTTTCCCCCTTCAGCGCCGCGACATCTCTCAGCGGCAGGGAAACATAGGCTCCGGGCGGCGGGACGGCAGGCGTGTCCACCGACGCCAGGACAATCACGTCAGACTGGGCGACAAGTTTCCAGAGAGGTGGTTCCTCCGCCATCGCCGGCAAGGCCGAGGCCGCCAGAATGAACATCGAAGCAAGGCCGCGCAGGATCATGGCCGAACAATGCATTCAGTTGTGAGCGGAGGTAAAGGACGCCCTATTCCGCTTGAGCCGTTCCCGGCATTCCTTCACCTTGCGCCGCTCTCATGAACGCTCCCCTCGCTCACCCGCCGCACGCCGACGCCGTCCCGTCCCTGGAGGGCGCGACGCCGTTCATGGCCCAGTATCTGACGGCCAAGGCCGGACAGCCGGACGCCATCCTGTTCTTCCGCATGGGCGACTTCTACGAGCTGTTCTTCAAGGACGCCGAGATCGCCGCCGCCGCCCTGGGCATCACCCTGACCAAGCGGGGCAAGCACAACGGCGACGACATCCCCATGGCCGGGGTGCCGGTGCATGCGCTGGACGGCTATCTGGCGCGGCTGATCCGGCAGGGCTTCAAGGCCGCCATCTGCGAACAGCTGGAAGATCCGGCTGAGGCCAAGAAGCGCGGCGGCAAGGCGGTGGTGCACCGCGGCGTCGTGCGGGTGGTCACCCCCGGCACCCTGACCGAGGACAGCCTGCTGGACGCGCGCGGCGCCAACCGGCTGGCCGCCGTGGCGGTGCGCAAGGGCCGGGCGGCCGTGGCCGTGGTCGAGCTGTCGGCCGGGGCGGTGGATGTGGTGGCCTGTTCGCTGGAGGATCTGGGCGCGACCCTGTCGTCCTTCCGGCCGTCCGAAGTGCTGGTCCCCGATCGCCTGTTCTCGGACGAGGCGACCAAGGATGCGCTGAACGGGTCCGGCGGCGTGGTCCAGGCCCTGCCGCAGGCGCTGGCCGAGCCGGTCGGCGCCAAGGCCAGGGTCGAGCGCCTGTACGGCGTGGCCTCGCTGGACGGCTTCGGCGCCTTCGAGGAGGCGGAGGTCTCGGCCCTGGGCCTGATCGCCGCCTATCTGGAGACGACCCAGGCCGGCAAGATCCCGGCCCTGATCCCGCCGCGCCGCACCGGCGACACCGGCTTCCTCGCCATCGATCCGGCGACGCGTCTCAGCCTTGAAATCGACCGGACCCAGCGCGGCGAGCGCGACGGTTCACTGCTGGCCTCGATCGACCGCACCGTGACCTCGGGCGGCGCCCGGGCGCTGGCCGAGCGGGTGGCGCGTCCGCTGCGCGATCCCGCCGCCATCAACCATGGACTCGATGCGGTCGAATGGCTGCTGGAGCGCCGCGATCTGCGCCGCGATCTGCGCGATGGGCTGAAGGCCTCTTCGGACGTGGCCCGCGCGGTGTCGCGGCTCGTGCTGGGCCGGGGCGGGCCGCGCGATCTGGCCGGCATCCGCAACGGTTTGTCGATCGCCGAGGGGATCGCCGGCCTGTTCCCGCCGGTGGCCGATCCCCTGACCGGTCCGCCGCCCCGCATCGCATCCTGCGTCGACCGCCTGACCCTGACGCCCGACCTGGGCCGCCTGCTGGTCGATCTGGCCGAGGGGCTGGTCGCCGAGCCGCCGCATCTGGCGCGCGACGGCGGCTTTGTGAACCCCGACTTCCGCCCCGAGCTGGACGAGGCGCGCCGCCTGCGCGACGACAGCCGCCGGGTCGTGGCCGATCTGGAGGCCCGCGCGGTCGCGGAGTCCGGCGTGGCCTTCAAGATCAAGCACAACGCCGTTCTGGGCTATTTCCTGGAGACCAGCGCCAAGGCCGCCGAGCCCCTGCTGCGCCCCACTGGCGAAAGCCCCTTCATCCATCGCCAGACCCTGGCCAACCAGGTCCGCTTCACCACCGTCGAACTGTCCGAGCTGGACGCCAAGATCAGCCAGGCCGGCCACCGGTCGCTGGCCATCGAGGGCGAGACCTTCGAGATCTGGCGGCGCACGGTCCAGTCCCTGGCCCAGCCGCTCCAGGCTGTGGCCGAAGCGCTCGCCGAGCTCGACGCCCACGCCGCCCTGGCGGAATGGGCGCAGGAGGTCGGAGCGGTGCGGCCGCACGTCGATGATACCCTCTGCTTCGAGGTCGCCGCCGGGCGTCACCCGGTGGTCGAGGCGGCGGTCAAGGCGGCGGGTGATCCCTATACGCCAAACGACTGCCGGCTTGACGGTTCGGGCGCGGCCGGCGCCCGACTGTCGATCGTCACCGGGCCGAACATGGCCGGTAAATCGACCTTCCTTCGCCAGAACGCCCTCCTGGTGGTGCTGGCCCAGGCCGGGGCGTTCGTGCCCGCGAAATCGATGCGGCTGGGCGTGGTCGACCGGTTGTTCAGCCGGGTCGGAGCGGGCGACGATCTGGCGCGCGGCCGGTCCACCTTCATGATGGAGATGGTCGAGACCGCCGCCATCCTGACCCAGGCCACCGAGCGCAGCTTCGTGGTGCTGGACGAGATCGGCCGCGGCACCGCCACCTACGACGGCCTGGCCATCGCCTGGGCCACGACCGAGGCGCTGCACGACCGCAACCGCGCCCGCACCCTGTTCGCCACCCACTATCACGAACTGGCGGTGCTGGAGACGCGGCTGGCCCACGTCTGCAACCTGTCCATGCGGGCCAAGGAGTGGAACGGCGAGCTGGTCTTCCTGCACGAGGCCGCGCCGGGCGCCGCCGACCGCTCCTACGGCGTGCAGGTGGCCAGGCTGGCCGGCGTGCCGGGACCGGTCGTCGCCCGCGCCCGCGAGGTGCTGGACCGGCTGGAAGGCGAGAAGACCGCCGGCGCCAATCTCACCGACCTGCCCCTGTTCGCCATGGCCGAGCCGGCCGCGCCCGAACCGGCCCGGCCTTCGATGGTCGAGGACGCGCTGAAGGGCATCGAGCCCGACGAGCTGAGCCCGCGCGAGGCGCTGGAGGCCCTGTATCGCCTCAAGGGTTTGGCCAAAGGGCCGGCAGGCCGGTGAACCAGACCCTCGACGCGCGGCTGGCGGAGACGGCCGGGGCGTCCGATGTGCGTCGGGCCGTGGCGGCGATCCTGCGCGAGAGCTGGGACGCGGGCCGGGCGAAGGCGGCCCGGAGGCTGGAGGCGGGGGGCGAGGGCGTCGAGGTGGCGCGGCTCTACGCCGCCGCCGCCGACGACATGCTGACCGCCCTGTGGCGCTTCACCACCGATGTCCTCTATCCGGCCCCCAATCCCACCGAGGCGGAGCGGCTGAGCCTGATCGCCGTGGGCGGCTACGGACGCGGCGTGATGGCGCCCTTCTCGGACCTGGACCTGCTGTTCCTGCGCCCGTGGAAGTCGATCCCGCGCACCGAACAGGTGATCGAATTCATGCTCTACGTCCTGTGGGACCTGGGCGTGAAGGTCGGGCAGGCGGCGCGGTCGGTCGATGAATCGCTGGCGCTGGCCCGAACCGACATGATGGTCCGCACCACCCTGCTGGAGGCCCGCCCCCTGGCCGGGGACGAGAAGCTGGCGGACGACTTCATCGCCCGCTTCCAGGCCTTCGTGGCCAAGGCCGATCCCCGCCCCTTCATCGCCGCCAAGCTGGAGGAGCGGAACGTCCGCCACCAGAAGACCGGCGCGGTGCGCTATCGCGTCGAGCCCAACGTCAAGGACGGCAAGGGCGGCCTGCGCGACCTCAACACCCTGTTCTGGATCGCCCGTTCGCTGGCGCCGGACAGCCCGCTGGGTGCGCGGGTCATGGACGATCTGCTGACCTCGCGGGAACGCCGGACGTTCGAGGAGTCCTTCGACTTCCTGTGGCGCACCCGGGCGCATCTGCACCTGCTGGCGGGTCGGGCCGAGGAGAAGCTGACCTTCGACCTGCAGCCCGAGGTGGCCCGCCGCATGGGCTGGCAAGGACGGGGCGACGAGCCGGCGGTGGAACGGTTCATGCGCCGCTACTTCATCGTGGCGCGGGACGTGGGCGCCCTGACCCGGGCCATGTCGGCCAAGCTGGAGGCGCGCCACCAGAAGCCGACGATGAGCCTGTCGCGGCTGATCCCGGGCCGGAAACGCAATCTGGGCGTCGAGGGCTTCGTCGAAGTCTCGGGCCGCCTGTCGGTGACGGGGCCCGAGGTCTTCGCTGAGGACCCGACCAAGCTGCTGACCCTGTTCCGCACTGCCGACGAACATGACCTGGACCTGCACCCCGACGCCTTTTCGGCGGTCACGCGGTCGCTGTCGCTGGTCACGCCGTCGCTGCGCCGCGACGCCGAGGCGACCCGCGCCTTCCTCGACATCCTGACGGGGCAGCGGCCCTATCGCGTGCTGACGCTGATGAACGAGACAGGCCTGCTGGGCCGCTTCCTGCCCGAATGGGGGCGGATCGTCGGCCAGACCCAATTCAACATGTACCACGCCTATACGGTCGACGAGCACACGCTGCAGGCCATCGGCATCATCAACGACATCTGGCGCGGCAAGCTGAGCGCCGAACATCCGACGGCCACCGAGATCGTCCACCGCATCGACGACTTCGAGGCCCTGATGCTGGCCATGCTGCTGCACGATGTGGGCAAGGGCGGCGACCGGGGGCAGCTGGAGGACGGCGCCATCGCCGCGCGGCGCGCCTGCGACCGGCTGGGCATCGACCCGCGCCGGACCGAGTTCGTGGTCTGGCTGGTGCGCCATCACCTGGCCCTCAGCGACTACGCCCAGAAGCGCGACGTGTCCGATCCCGCGACGGTGCGAGCCTTCGCCGGGCTGGTCGGCGATCCCGAACGGCTGCGGACCCTGCTGGTGCTGACCGTGGCCGACATCCGCGCCGTGGGCCCGGGGGTGTGGAACGGCTGGAAAGGCCAGCTGATGCGCGACCTGTATCAGCGCACCGAGGGCGTGTTCCGGGGCGAGGACGTGACCCGCGCCGACCCGCTGGCCGACTTCCCCGATCTGGTCGCCCGCGCCGGAGCCTCAGGCGCGGCGGCGAGCATCGTCGCCGAGCGCAAGAACGACGAGGGCAGCGAGCCCCTGGCCGCAGCGCGCGTCGCCGTGGCGGCCAAGGACCGGCCGGGTCTGTTCGCCGATCTGGCGGCGGCGCTGGCGGCGGGCGGGGCGGACGTGGTCGGGGCCCGGGTGGCCACCGCCGAGGACGGCACGGCGCTGGATGTGTTCGAACTGCAGGACGGATCGGGCGCCCCCTATGGCCAGGCCGAGCCGCGCCGGCTGACCCGGCTGGTGGCGGCGCTGGAAAGCGCGGCCCGGGGCGACCGGTCCGCCCCTCCGCCCGAGCCGCAGCCCAATCCGCGCCGCGCCGCCTTCGACGTGCGGCCGGTGGTGCTGATCGATCTGGACGAAAGCCCCGACGCGGCGGTGATCGAATTGTCGGGCGCCGACCGTCCCGGCCTGCTGGCCGAACTGTCGCGCATGCTGACCGACCACGGCCTGTCGATCCGCTCGGCCCATATCGCCGGCTTCGGCGAGCGGGCGGTGGACAGCTTCTACGTCACCGACGCGAAGGGCGGACGTCCCAGGCCGGGCGCCAAGCTGGAGCAGCTGCGGGCCGAGCTCGAGGCCGTGCTGGACCGCCGCGACGCCAACGGCCGCTCGGTTTCCGCGCCGGTCCGCGCCAGCCTGCGCGACGTCTCCGAATTCGACCGGAAACGGCCCGTATCGCCCCGTCCTGAAGCACGCTAATCCAGCAGCTCCCGCCGCCCTTGAGTTCCCGATGAGCCTCGCCCGCAACACCCTGGTGCAAGCGACCCTGACCCTGGGCAGCCGCCTTCTGGGCTTCGCCCGCGATCTGGTCCTGTCGGCCCGCTTCGGCCAGGGGCCGATGATGGACGCCTTCACCACGGCGTTGATGCTGCCCAACATGTTCCGGCGCCTGTTCGCCGAGGGCGCCTTCGCCCAGGCCTTCGTGCCGATCTACGGCGGCGTGCGCGAGCGCGAGGGCGAGGAGGCGGCCGCCGTCACGGCGTCCGAGGCGCTCAGCTTCATGTTCGCCGTCGTCGCCGGCTTCTGCATCCTGCTGCAGGTGCTGATGCCGTGGATCATGCCGGTGCTGCTGTCGGCCTGGAAGGACGATTCCGGGGTCATGTGGGCCGCCGTCACCGCCGCCCAGCTGACCATGCCCTATCTGGCCTGCATGACCATCGCCTCGCTGCTGTCGGGGGTGCTCAACACCAGCGGCCGGTTCGCCCTGTCCGCCGGGGTGCCGGTGTTCCTGAACCTGTGCACCCTCGTGCCGCTTCTGGCGCCCAGCCTGATCCCGATGAGCCAGCCGAACATCCTGCTGGCGGTCAGCGCGGCGGTCACGGTCTCGGGCGTGCTTCAGGCGAGTTTGCTGTGGTGGGGCGTGCGCCGGCTCGGCGTGCGGCTGAAGCTGTCGTGGCCGCGCCTGACCGCCGGGGTGAAGAAGACCCTGGCCCTGGCCATTCCCGGCGTTCTCGCGGGGGGCGCCCTGCAGATCAATTCGGTCGTCAGCCAGTTCCTGACCGGCTCGAACGAGGGCGCCCGGTCGGTGCTGTACAATGCGGACCGCCTCTACCAGCTGCCGCTGGGCCTTGTCGGGGTGGCGATCGGACTGGCCCTGGTGCCACGGCTGACCCGGGCCTTCGTCACCGGAGACCACGAGGGCGGCCGCCGCACGCTGGATGACGGCATCACCCTGTCGATGGCCTTCACCCTGCCGGCCGCCGTGGCCCTGTTCGTCATCCCCTTCTTCATCATCGACGCCACCGTGACGCGCGGCGCCTTCACCAGCGCCGACGCGGCCCGCACCGCCGATGTGCTGCGCCAGTTCGCCTGGGGCGTGCCGGCCTTCGTGCTGGCCAAGGTCCTGACCCCGCCCTTCTTCGCCCGCCAGGACACGCGTCGGCCGATGATCTTCGCCGTCACCTCGGTGGGGATCACCGTGGTGGTCGGCACGGGTCTGTTCTTCCTGCTTCAGTCCATGGGCGCCGACGGCGTGCTGGGGCTGGCGATCGCCACCAGCCTGTCGGCCTGGGTCAACGTCGCCCTGCTGGGCGGGACCTTGATCCGGGAGAAGGCGTGGCGCGCGACGACTCCCTTCCTGTCGCGCCTGTCGCGGGTGCTGCTGGCCAGCGCCGTCATGGCGGCGGGCCTGCTGGCGGCGGGGATCGGCTATGAGATCCTGAGCCGCGTCTTCCTCGCCAAGGAGGTCGCCGTGGTGGTCGTCTGCGCCCTCGGCGCGGTGGTCTACGGTGTCTGCCTGATCGCCTTCCGGGCTGTCAGCCTGTCCGAACTGAAGGCGGTGCTGCGCCGCGAGCCGGGAGCCTCCATCTCGTCCGGTCTGGACTGACCGCCAGCGAGACGATAAGCGCGATGAAATGACGATTTCAGGACAGACCTTCACCGTCCGCCGATGGCGCGGCTGATCTTCTCCGGCGCCTTCCCGCGCGCGCTGCCGCGCGCCTGATCCAGATTTCCTCCCGAGTACCGACCATGACCGATTCCACCCCGGCCCAGACCGTTCCGGCCTATGACGGCCCGCGCCGCATCCTGTCCGGCATCCAGGCCTCCGGCGCCCTGCACCTGGGCAACTACCTCGGCGCCCTGAAGCGCTTCACACAATTGCAGGACACGGGCGCGCCCTGCTTCCTGTTCGTGGCCGATCTGCACGCCATCACCGTGTGGCAGGACCCGGCCCTGCTGACCGCCCAGACGCGCGAGATCGCCGCCGCCTATCTGGCCTCGGGCCTCGATCCGTCGAAGTCCGTGATCTTCCCGCAGTCGGCCGTGCGCGCCCATTCCGAGTTGGCCTGGATCTTCAACTGCGTCGCCCGCCTCGGCTGGCTGGACCGCATGACCCAGTTCAAGGAGAAGTCGGGCAAGCACAAGGAGCGCTCGAGCGTCGGCCTCTACACCTATCCGGTGCTGCAGGCGGCCGACATCCTCCTCTACAAGGCCACCGAGGTGCCGACCGGCGAGGACCAGAAGCAGCACCTGGAGCTGACCCGCGACATCGCCGCCAAGTTCAACAACGACTTCGGCGTCCCGGGCTATTTCCCCCTGCCCGAGCCCCTGACCCAGGGTCCGGCGCCGCGGGTGATGAGCCTGCGCGACGGGGCGGCCAAGATGAGCAAGTCCGATCCGTCGGACGCCTCGCGCATCAACCTGACCGATGACGCCGACACCATCGTGGCCAAGATCCGCCGCGCCAAGACCGACCCCGACGCCCTTCCGGAAGCGGTCGAGGGGCTGGAGGGCCGCGCCGAGGCCAAGAACCTGGTGACCATCTACGCCGCCCTGGCCGACGAGACCCGGGAGCAGGTTCTGCGCGAATGGGGCGGCAAGGGCTTCGGCGCCTTCAAGCCGGCCCTGGCCGAGCTGGCCGTGGCCTCCATGGCCCCCGTCACCGCCGAAATGCGCCGCCTGATGGCCGACACGGCCGAGATCGACCGGGTCCTCAAGGACGGCGCAGAACGCGCTTCGGCCATCGCCGATCCGGTGGTGGACGAGGTCAAGAAGATCGTGGGCTTCTGGCGCGCGTGACGGCGATTTCCGGACCCCGCGTCCCGTGGGGTCTGGCGAACGTCGCCGGGGCGACTAGGTAGGGGCATGTCCTCGAACCATCCGCTCGACCGCGCCGTCTGGAACGCCCTGTCCACCCGTCAGGCGCCGCTCTCGATCCGTGAGGGCGGGGTGATGCGGTTCGATCCGGCCTACGCCCTGTTCGCCACCGCCGGGCCGGACGCGAGGGCCGACGACTGGGTCGCCCTGGCCCGTGAAATCGGCCGGGTCGCCCTGTTCGAGGCCGATCCGGTCGTGCCGCCAGGCCTCGTGGAAGTGGACCGGATCGACTGCCTGCAGATGACGGCGACGGCTATGAGCGCCGGCGGTCGGGAGGTCGCGTTCGAGGCCCTGACCGACGCGGACGGGCCCGAGATGCTGGCGCTGGCCGCCCTGACCCAGCCGGGGCCCTTTTTCTCGAAGACCCATCTGCTCGGCCCGTTCATCGGCATCCGGCACGAGGGGGCGCTGGTGGCCATGGCCGGCGAGCGGCTGAGCCTGGACGGCTTCAGCGAGGTCAGCGGGGTCTGCACCCATCCCGACCATCGCGGCCACGGCTACGCCGGGGCGCTGATGCGGGCAGTGGGCCAACGTATCCTGGATCGGGGCGACACGGTCTTCCTGCACGCCCGCATCGGGCATACGGACACCATCGCCTTCTACGAGACCCTGGGGTTCAAGCCCCGGATCACGCCCAGCTATGTGGTGATGGACGTCGCCTAGGCGACGCGGTCCAGCCGGGCGACAAAGAAGCCGTCCAGACCGCCCTTTTCCGCCCACATGGACGGCAGGATGCGCAGCCAGCCCTCGGGCGTCAGCGCCTCGTCCGGCGCGCCTACCTCGGCGGGGACGGCGGGGACGGTCCGGAAGGCCGGGTTGCGGCGCAGGAAGGCGATGATCTGGGTCTCGCCCTCTTCGCGCTCCAGCGAGCAGACGCAATAGACCATGCGGCCGCCCGGCTTCACCCGCTCGGCGGCGGCGTCCAGCAGGCGGTGCTGCACGTCGGCCAGCTTGGCGACCTCGGCGGGCTTGGTGGCGCGCAGGACCTCGGGATTGCGGCGGAAGGTGCCGGTGGCCGTGCAGGGCGCGTCCAGCAGGACGGCGTCGAAGGCGCGGGCGTCCTCCCAGTCCTCGGCCGGGGTGACCACGATCTCGGCCTCCAGCTTGGTGCGCTCCAGATTGGCGCGCAGGCGCTTCAGGCGTGTCTCCGACCGGTCCAGCGCTACGACCGAGGCGCCCGAGGCGGCCAGCTGCAGGGTCTTGCCGCCCGGCGCGGCGCACAGGTCAACGATGGATTCCCCGGCCTTGGGGGCCAGCAGGCGAACGGGGACAGCGGCGGCGGCGTCCTGCACCCACCAGCTCCCGTCCTCGAAGCCCGGCCAGCTCGCCACGTCGCCGCGGCGGCCGGTGCGGACGGTTCCGCCCGGCAGGGCTTCGCCTTCGACGAGGGCGGCCACCTCGGCGGGATCGGCGTCCGGCTTGACGCTGAGATCCGTCGCCGGCTCCTCGCGCGCGGCCAGCGCCAGGGCGTTCAGACCGGCCTCGCCCCAGGTCGCCTTCCAGCGGGCGGCCAGCCATTCGGGCAGATTGCTCTCGGCCGTGGTCAGGCCGGGGCCGTCGCGGCCCACGCCGCGCAGCACGGCGTTGACCAGGTTCTTGTAGGGCCGGGTCTTGGGATCGCGCTCGGCCAGCTTCACCGCCGTCGACACCGCGGCGAAGGCCGGGGTCTCCAGCACCAGGGTCTGGGCCAGGGCGACGCGCAGGATGGTCCGGATCGCCAGCGGCGGCGCTTTCTGCAGGCGACGGTCGAGGATCTGGTCGATCTCGCCCAGGCGGCGCAGGGCGGCCATGGCCACGGCGCGGGCGAAGGCGCGGTCGGGGCCTTCCAGCGAGGCGACCTCACGGAAGTTCAGGGCGGAGTCGAGACCGCCCCGGCCTTCCAGCGCCGCGTTCAGCAGCACGCCGGCGGCCAGGCGGGCCTCGACGCCGATGTCGGCCGCTTCGTCTCGCGGGGCTTCCACTCGCGGCGGGCGCGGACCACGCGCCTTGTCGGCCATGCGGCGCCCGCGGGAGGCCGAGTTCCGGCCGGTGTCACGTCCGGTCATACGGAAACCTGTGTGCCCAGCTCGACCACGCGGCCGGGCGGGATGTGGAAGAAGTCGGTCGGGTTGGCGGCGTTGCGCATCAGGAAGATGAACAGCCGGTCCTGCCACATGGGCATGCCCTCGGTGGCCGAGGCGATGACCGAGCGGCGGCCCAGGAAGAAGCTGGTCGACATGATGTCGAACTTCAGACCCTGTTTGCGGCAGACGCCCAGCGCCTTGGGCACATTGGGCTGCTCCATGAAGCCGTAGGAGATGACCAGCTTCTTGAAGTCGTCCGAGATCGGCTCGATCGACACCCGGTTGGCCGGATCGACGCGGGGCCGGTCCGTGGTCCGCACGGTCAGGATGACGTTCTTCTCGTGCAGCACCTTGTTGTGCTTGAGATTGTGCATCAGCGCGACCGGGGCGATGTCCGGATCGCTGGTCAGGAAGATGGCCGTGCCCGGGGCGCGGTGCGGCGGACGGGCGCGCAGCATCTCGATCAGGTCGAGCAGCGGCAGGCTGTCCTTGCGGGTCTTGGCCGACAGGATCTGGGTGCCGCGCACCCAGGTCCACATCAGCAGCACCAGCGCCGCGCCCAGCACCAGCGGCATCCAGGCCCCCTGCGGGATCTTCAGCAGGTTGGAGGTCAGGAAGACGCTGTCGATGAAGCCGAACGGGATCAGGCAGCCCAGCACGGCCCAGATCGGCCAGTTCCACTTCTTGGTGATGACGAACCACGCCATCAGGGTGTTGATCAGCATCACTCCGGTCACCGCCACGCCATAGGCGGCGGTCAGGTTGTGCGAGCTCTGGAACACGAACAGCAGCACCAGGACCCCGATCATCAGCAGGCTGTTGACCGCGGGCACGAAGATCTGGCCCGCCTGGCTTTCCGAGGTGTTCAGGATCTGGATGCGGGGCAGCAGGCCCAGCTGGACCGCCTGTTGGGTCACCGAGAAGGCGCCGGTGATGACGGCCTGCGAGGCGATCACCGTGGCCGCCGTGGCGAGCGCCAGCATCGGCCAGTAGATGACCTGTGGCACCATGCTCCAGAACGGGTTCTCGGCCGCGCCGGGGTGGGCGAGGATAAGCGCCCCCTGGCCGAGGTAGTTCAGCGTCAGGCAGGGCAGGACGAAATACAGCCAGCCGGCGCGGATCGGCGCCTTGCCGAAATGGCCCATGTCCGCATACAGCGCCTCGGCGCCGGTCACCGCCAGGAAGACGCTGCCCAGGATGACGAAGCCCAGGAAGCCGTCATTGAGCAGCAGCTGAACCCCGTAGTGGGGCGACAGGGCGCGCAGGATCGAGACGTCGTCGAAGATGTGGATCAGGCCCAGCACGCCCAGGCTCAGGAACCAGACGGCGGTGATCGGGCCGAAATACTTGGCCAGGCCGGCCGTGCCCCGGGCCTGCAGCAGGAACAGGGCGACCAGGATGCCGGCGGCGACCGGCACGATGAAGGGATCCAGGGCTCCGCCGATGCCGGGGGCCTCCTTGACCCCTTCGATGGCGGAAAGCACCGAGATGGCGGGGGTGATGATGCCGTCGCCGTAGAACAGGGCGGCGCCGCAAACGCCGAGCAGGAAGATCAGGGCGCTGCGTCGGCCGATGGCGTGCTGGGCCAGGGCCATCAGGGCCAGGGTGCCGCCCTCGCCCTTGTTGTCCGCGCGCATCAGGAAGAAGACGTATTTGAACGTCACCACCACCATCAGCGCCCAGAAGGCCAGGGAGACCACGCCGATCACGGCCAGGTCGCCGCCGACGCCGTCGCGGGCATGGGCGATCGCCTCGCGCAGGGCGTAAAGCGGGCTGGTGCCGATATCGCCGAAGACCACGCCGATGGCGCCGATAATCAGGCCGAACTTGCCCGCCTTGCCTGCCGTGTGGCCAAGCCCGTGCGCCTCCGCCGGCGAGGGCGGGGTCTGGGAGGCGGCGGTATCGGTGTCGGACGGCTGGCTGGCGGGGTTCTCGCCATCTTCAGCTTGGGGAGGGGCCCCGGCCATGAAGTTCCTCCGGGGCTCCGCGAGACGCGGCCCCATCAAAAGAGCCGCGAGCCTTTAGGCCCTTTCATAGAGCGATTCAATCGTGCTGCATCTGCGAAGGTGGCGCCGGTTTGTGAAACGCCCTTCGAGCGCTTATCTTGACGTCTGAAACGAGGACCCATGTCCGACAGCCAACGCTTTCCCGTCGCCGCCCACTCTCTGGCCTATCTGGCCCACAAGGGCGCGTATTCCGCCGCCGACGCCGCGCCCAGCGCGGTTCTGGCCGCTTCGGTGCCGACCAATCCCGTCGTCGTACGCCGGGTGACCGCCCTGCTGGCCAAGGCCGGCCTGATCGCCACCCGCCCCGGCGCGTCCGGCGGCGCCTGGCTGCTGCGCCGTCCGGAGGACATCCGGCTGAACGAGGTGCTCGCCGCCGTGAACGGCTGCGCCCACATCGGCTCGCCGCCCGCGGGAGCCAAGGGCTGCCCGGTCAGCGAGCATATTCCGCGTCAGGTGGCCAAGGCCTTGACCGCCGCCGAACTGGCCGCGGCCGACGCCCTGTCCAAGGTCACCATCGCCGACCTGCTGGCCGAGAACCCGTCCTCGCTGGCGGCCTTCACGCCGCACAAGTCCTGCCCCGTCGCGGCCTGATCCGCGCGTGAACCCCGGCCGGCGCCGCACCGTCCTGATCACCGGAGCCTCCGCCGGCATCGGCGCGGCCCTGGCCCGTGTCTACGCCGCCGAGGGCTGGGACCTGGTCCTGACCGCGCGCCGCGAGGGTCCCCTGCAGGCGCTCGCCGAGGACCTGCGGCGCGTCGGCTCGGCCGTCACCGTGATCCCGGAAGATCTCGCCGATCCCGAGGCCCCGCGCCGCCTGTTCGACGCCCTGGCCCTGCGCGGGATCGAGGTTGACGGGCTGGTCAACAACGCGGGCTTCAGCCGCACCGCCGGTTTCCTCAACACCGATCCGGCGGCCCATGCGGCGATGATCCGGGTCATGCTGACGGCGCCGATCGAGCTGGCCCGGCTGTTCGCGCCCGACATGGTCGCCCGCAGCCATGGCCGCATCCTCAATGTGGCCTCGCTGGCGGGCCAGATGCCCGCCACCGGCGGCGACACCCTGTACGGACCGATCAAGAGCTTCCTGATCAAGGCCTCGCAGGGCCTGCATCTGGAACTGCGTGATACCGGCGTGCACGTCACCGCCCTGTGCCCCGGCTACACCCTGACCGAGTTCCACGACGTCAACGGCACCCGCGACGAGGTCTCGACCGCCTATCCCGCCTGGATGTGGCAGACGGCCGAGCACGTCGCCCGCGTCGGCTATGACGCCGTCGAGGCCAACCGGCCCAAGGTGACCCCGGGTGTCATGAACAATGTGCTGGCCAGCCTGGCCAAGCACCTGCCCGACCGCATCGCCCTGAACATGGTCGGCGGCCACGCGAAGCGGTTGAAGCGGATCTGAAGCTTCGGGTCAGGTCCGCCTGCGGCTCGCGATCTCGTCGGAAAGCCGCTGCACGTCGGCGGGGTCCGCATCCCGGGCAAGGGCGACGTAGTGGTCCATGACGGCCGGCCGGTAGCGCACGGGCAGCGTCTGTCCTGGGGCGAGCCGGGTGAGTTCGGTGATCGTGAGCGCTTCGTCCGCGATACCGCGGAACGAGAGGCCATCGGCGGTATCCACGTCGAACATCAGGACGACGCGCGGATTGCTGTTGACCTCCCGCCAGTCGACGAGAACGCCGAGCGCGAGCACGCCCGTACGCAGCTCCGCATTGCGCTTGCGCGCCTCACTGCTCATCAGAGGGTTCGGGGCGACGCCAGGGAAGTCGGGGCCGACGCCGAGCGAGTCCCGGCTCAGGTCGGGCCTGAGCTGCTCCATCACATCGTTGAGCTTCTTGTTCCAACCGAACATCCTGACCTCCTGCTTCAAGCCGGCGCCGGACTCTCGGCCTGGGTTGCACGCTCAGGCGGCGCGGAACTCTCGCGTTTGCCGAGCCTCTGCGTCTTTCCGATGGTCCCAAGGGCCAGGTAGCGGGTCAAGGGCCGCCTTCGCCCAATCCCTACAAGAGACTGTGTCTCCAGAGGCCGGGACGCCTGTCCGGAGACGGCGAGCGCACCTGCGCGGTGCTCGGGTTCGACCCTCAGTCCCCGACGCAGAAAGGGCCGCCCCGAAGGACGGCCCTTTTCCAACTACGACTGGAGCGGGCGAAGAGATTCGAACTCTCGACCCCAACCTTGGCAAGGTTGTGCTCTACCACTGAGCTACGCCCGCACTCCGTGGAACGGCGAGGCCGTCCCGTGTCGAGGAGGGGGCGTATAGCGGACCCTCGCGGACCCTCGCAAGCCCCCTTTCGCGAATTTAGCGCGGAGCCAGACGAATCGCGCCGTCGAGGCGGATGCACTCGCCGTTGATGTAGACGTTGCGGGCCAGCTCCAGCACCAGGGAGGCGTAGTCGGCGGGCGTGCCGAGGCGGCTGGGGAAGGGGATGGCGGCGGCCAGGGCGTCCTGGATCTTCTGGTCCATGCCGGCCATCATCGGCGTCCACATGATGCCGGGCAGGATGGTGTTGCAGCGGATGCCTTCCTGGGCCAGGTCGCGGGCCACCGGCAGCGTCATGGCGTAGACGCCGCCCTTGGACGCCGAATAGGCCGCCTGACCGATCTGACCGTCCTGGGCCGCCACCGAGGCGGTATTGACGATCAGGCCGCGCTCGCCGTCGGCCATGGGCTCCAGCGTCACCATGCCCGCCGCAGACTGGCTGAGGACGCGGAAGGTGCCGAACAGGTTGACCCGGACGGTGCGTTCGAAGCCGGCCATGTCGTGGGCGCGGATCTCGCCGGTGTCCTTCTTGCGGCTGACGGTCTTCTGGCCCGTGGCGATGCCGGCGCAGTTGACGGTCAGGCGTTCCTGGCCGTGGGCGGCGCGGGCCTTGGCGAAGGCGGCGGCGACGCTCTCGTCGTCCGTGACGTCGACCTTGCAGAAGACGCCGCCGATCTCGGCGGCGATGGCCTCGCCCTTCTCCTCGTTCAGGTCGAACAGGGCGACCCGGGCGCCCGTGGCGGCGATGGCGCGGGCCGTGCCCTCACCCAGGCCCGAGGCCCCGCCGGTGACCACTGCGGCGATGCTGCTGTCGAGTTTCATGGCCGGAGCCCCTATGTCTTGTGTGAACCGAGTACTGTCGCGGGGGATTTAGCCGCCATGACCGCCAAAGCCAAACCTGTGACGCCTGAAGATGCGCTGGACCCGTCCAAGGCGCTCGTGCCCTCGGTGCTGGAGGTCAACGAGGTCAGGGTCCAGAAGGGCTTCTGGCCGAAGCTGCGGCGCACGGCGGCCCGGATCCCGTTCGCGGCCCAGCTGGTCAGCGTCTACTACGCCGCGCGCGATCCCGAGACGCCGCTGGCCGCCAAGGGGATCATGATGGGAGCCCTGGCCTATTTCGTCCTGCCCATCGACGCCATTCCCGACATCTTCGCGGGCATCGGCTTCACCGACGACGCGGCGGTGATCGCGGCCCTGATCGCCACCCTGGGCGCCAACGTCAGGAGCCGCCACCGCGAACAGGCCGAGAAGGCGCTGGAGCGCCTCAAGGATTAGGGGCGCTGTGATCGGATCCAGCCGGTGACGGCCAGCCGGTCGCCGCCGGCGAAGGGCGTGACCAGGGAGACCGAGTGCGGCTGCGGCACCTTGAAGATGTTCAGGGCGTTGAAGGCCGGGGTGTAGGCCTCGGCGACATGGCCGTCCTGATCGATGAACTGGAGCAGGCCGCCCCAGTCGACGCTCCAGCCGGGGGTGAGGTTCATCACATAGGCGAACAGCCGGTGCTTCCCTTCGGCCGCATCGGTGTGCCGGTTCAGATAGTCGCCGGGCCGGTAGCGGGTGCACTGGGCGTCGCAATAGGCGGCGCGGCTGTCGCCGGTCAGCGCCCGGATCCAGTCCAGGAAGACCGGGCTGTTGAGGAAGTCGTGGAAGGCCTCGGCCGGATGCCCGCTGCGCCGGCCGGCCTCGATCTCGTCCGACACCGGCCAAGTGTCGAAGGCGTACTGGAATCCGGCGCGGGCCTCGCTGAGGATGCCCGCCTCCAGCTCCGCCCGGTTGTCCGCGGGCAGGGCGTCCCAGTCCGCCGTCGGCAGGGTGAACGCCTTGCGGCCCAGCATGAGCGACCGGGACCAGGCGGTGGACGACGTCAGCGCCGTATGCAGCCGCGCGGCGCCGGCGCCGTCCAGGAAGTCGGGCATGTGCAGGCGCCCGGCGCGCTGGAACACCGGCCCGATCCGCGCCGGATCGAGATGCGGACCGATCTCGAAATCGGCCACCTCAGTCCTCGATCGTGACGACGACCTTGCCCATGACCGAGCGGTCGCCCAGGGCCTGGATCGCCTCGTGGGCGCGCTCCAGCGGGAAGGTGCGGCTGATGCGTGGGCGGATCTTGCCCTCGCTCCAGAACTGGAACAGATCGGCCATGTTGGCGGCGTGGATGTCCGGATCGCGCGCCACGGCCGCGCCCCAGAACACCCCGATCACCGACACCGACTTCAGCAGGGTCAGGTTCAGCGGCAGGGACGGAATGCCCGCCGGGAAGCCGACCACCAGATAGCGGCCGTTCCAGTCCATGGCGCGCAGGGCCGGCTCGCAATAGTCGCCGCCGACGCCGTCATAGACCACGTCCGGACCGTCGCGGCCCGAGGCCAGCTTCAGCTCGCCCGACAGCTGCTTCTGGGCCGCCTTGTCCATATTGCCCGACGGATAGATCAGGCCGTTGTCGGCGCCGGCCTCCAGGGCGAACTGGACCTTGTCGTTGGTCGAGGCGGCGGCGATGACGTGCGCGCCCATGGCCTTGCCCAGCTCGACCGCGGCGATGCCGACGCCGCCCGCGGCGCCCAGCACCAGCAGGCTTTCACCCGCCTTCAGCTGCGCCCGGTCCTTCAGGGCGTAGTAGGAGGTGCCGTAGGTCATCACCAGGGCGGCGGCGGTCTGGAAGTCCATCCCGTCGGGGATCTTGATCACCGAGGCGGCGGGCACGGCCAGCCGCTCGACCATGCCGCCCCAGCCGGGCACGGCGATGACCCGATCGCCCTTGAAGATCCCCTTCACGCCCTCGCCGACGGCCTCGACGATCCCGGCCACCTCGCCGCCCGGCGAGAAGGGCCGCTGCGGCTTGAACTGGTACTTGTCCTCGATGATCAGGGTGTCGGGGAAGTTCACGCCGATGGCCTTCACCTCGATGACGACCTCGCCCTTCATCGGACGGGGGTCCAGGACCTCCTCGACCACCAGGGTTTCGGGGCCGCCGGGGGCCTTGGAGAGAACTGCGCGCATTGTTGATCCTTGGGAGGAGGGAGCGCTCGCCCGTGGCGCTCGCGTCATTGGGACGCTAAGCAGCGCCACGCCCGTTGAAAAGAGGCGATCAGGAGACAGAGCGAATGACGGCCCTCATCCTCCACGGCGGCGCGGGCGCCCGGCGCGAGCGCAACTATGACCGCGAGGTCGTGCACATGCGCGAGGTGGTGGAGGCCATGAAGGCGCGCCTGGACGCCGGGGCGTCGGCGCTGGACGTCGCCGTCGAGGCGGTGACGATGCTGGAGGACTCCGGCCTGTACGTCGCCGGGCGGGGCGCCTCGCCCAACCTGGCCGGCGCCTATGAGCTGGACGCCAGCATCATGGACGGCGCGACCCGCCGGGCGGGCGCGGTCGCCGCCCTGCAGGGCTTCCGCAACCCGGTGATCGCCGCGCGCGCCGTCATGGACCGCACGCCCCACGTCATGCTGGCGGGGGAGGGGGCGGCCCTGTTCGCATTGGACCAGGGGCTGGAGCCCATCGCCGACGAGGAGGCCTGGTTCACCCGCGCCGGCCAGGGCGAGGACAATCATCCGCCGGGGACGCTGAGCCACGGCACCGTGGGCTGCTGCGTGCTGGACGCCGAGGGCCGGCTGGCCGCCGCCACCTCGACCGCGGGCGTGTTCGGCAAGATGCCCGGACGGGTCGGCGACACGCCGATCCCGGCGGCGGGGACCTGGGCCGATGGAAACGTCGCCGTCTCGGGCACCGGCCAGGGCGAATACTTCATCCGCGTCGCCGCCTGCGCCCAGACGGCGTGGCGGGTGGCCGCCGGTCAATCGTTGAGCGAGGCCGCGCGCGCCGTGATCGACGACATCGGATCGCTGGGCGGCGACGGGGGCCTGATCGCCCTGGACCGCGACGGCGCCATCGCCGCCCCGTTCAACAGCCAGGGCATGAAGCGGGCCTGGCTGACGACCACGGGCGAGGTCGGGGTCGAGGTTTTCGGACGCTGATCGCAGAAAAAACGGGTGCGAACAGTGCGAAACTTCCGCGTAAGTCACTGATTTCCATGACGTGGAAGAGTCGCACAGTGCGGATGCTGGCTGCGGCCGGTTCATAGCCGGCATTATGGCGTCGCGATCCGTCAGATACGGTCGCATGCGTGGAATTTCCCTGCGGGCGACCCGACAGGGCGTTGTCGTCTTCAGCCGTGCCCGGCGAGGCCGCGCGCGCTGGTCGGACGTCAGGGGTTTCCGCTGACCAGCGCCTGGCGGAAGAAGCGGACGATTTCGCGATTGAAGGTCTCGTGGAAGGCCGCCCGGTCGAAGCCCGGGGTGGGCGCGCAGATCATCGGGGCGTTGGCCGCCAGTTGCGCCGAGCAGGGCGGCAGGAAGTCGAAATGACCGGCGCCCGGAACGGTGTGGAACTCCGGCGGACGGGGCAGGCCGTCACGCACCGGTTCGACATAGAAGGGCGACGGCAGGACGCGGTCGTTCTCTCCCCGCCACAGCTGCACCGGCTGGGTGACGGCGGCCAGGCGCTCGGGCGTCAGGGTGAAGCCCAGCGCGGGGGCGGCGGCGACGACCGCCCTGATGCGGGGGCTGTGGGTCCAGACCGCGTCCGCGCCCGAAGCCGGGATGCCCCGGGCGGCGATCAGTGCGCAGTCGTAGAAGGCCGGATGGCTCTGACAGTGCGCCGCCACGCGCGACAGATCGGGCTCCGCGCCCGCCGCCGTGAGGACGGTCAGGGCGCCCGCCGAAAAGCCGAAGGCGCCTATGCGGTCCGGATCGACATCCGGCTCCCGCACCATGGCCTCGATCAGCAGGGACAGTTGGCGCGGCCGCAGGGCCACGTCGGTGGCCCGGCTCTGGTCGCGCCAGTTGTCGCCCGTATGGGTCAGGGAGGCGACGATGAAGCCGGCGGCCGCCAGGGCGCGGGCGGTGTCGTCATGTCCGCGATAGTCGCCGCCGTTGCCGTGCGAGATGACCACCAGCGGGAGGCGGGCGTTCCCGGAAGCTTCGGCGGGGCGCCAGACGCCGACCTCGACCACGACATCGCCGTCGGGGATCGTGCGGCGGGTGAAGGTGACGGCGTCAGCGTGCGCGGCGGCCTGTGTCGCGGACGCGGACGGAGGCGGCGACATGGACGGCGCGGCGGCGAGGGCGATGGCGGCGAGGACGGCGGTCAGGGACATGAGGCGGTTCCGGAAAAAGCGGGAGCCGTCTTCTTTCGCCTGCGGACCCGCCCCGCCACGCCGATTGCGTGAACGGGCCAACGGGCGCGTGATCCGGCCACCGGGCGCGAATGCGCATCCCATCAGGCTGTGTCAGGATCGGCCGATGGATTCGGGACTGCTGAAACGATGGGGGACAGGTTCGACAGCGGCGGGGTTCGCCGTGTCGACGGCGCTCGGCCTGCTGCTGGGCGTGATCGGGCCGTTCGGCAGCTATTCCAACGGTCCGCTTCCGGGGCGGGTGGCCTATTGGGTGCTCAGCCTGTGGGGCGGCTGGGCCGTCTTCGGTCTGACCGTGCCGTGGATCGCGGGCGTCGCCGCGCGACGTCGCATCTCCGCCTGGATCTGGGTCCCGCCGGTGATCGCGGTTCTGGCGCTGCCCGCCGCGATCCTCAGCCGCCTGCTGGCCGGCGCCATGTGGCCGGAGGTCGGACGGGTGCCGCGACTGGAGTGGTACGCCCAGTCCGTGGTGGTCAGCCTGATCGCCACGGCCGCGCTGCTGTGGTGGGTGAAGCGTCGTCCCGGGGGCGCCGAGGCGAACGCGGGATCGGCGGACCCGCGTGACCGCCTGCCGCCCGCGCTGGGGCGGGAGGTCCTGTGCCTGCAGATGGAGGACCACTATGTCCGGGTTCACACCCCGCGCGGCTCGACCCTGGTCCTGATGTCGCTGTCGCAGGCGATGGCCGGTTTGCAGGGCGTGGAGGGCGCGCGCACCCATCGCTCGTGGTGGGTCGCCCGTTCCGCCGTGGAGGGCGTGCTCGAGGACGGCCGGAACCTGCGGCTACGGCTGACGGGCGGGCTGGAGGCGCCGGTGTCGCGGGCGAGGGTGGGCGAACTGCGCGCCCAGGGCTGGCTCGACGCCTGAGCGGTTCTTGAAGACGGACAAGAAAACGGCCGCTGGATCGCTCCAGCGGCCGTTGTCTTTTCAAGCCGGCGTCGAGGCCTATTCCGCCGCGACGGCTTCCGGCGCCGGGGTCGCGCCGCCGGCGAGGTTGCGCAGCACGTAGGGCATGACGCCGCCGGCCTTGAAGTAGTCCAGCTCGGTCTGGTTATCGATGCGGCAGCGGACCGGGAAGCGGGCCATCTTGCCGTCCGACGGACGGAACAGCTCGACCCACAGGTCCTGACGCGGACGCAGCTTGCCGATGTTGACGTCCGACAGGCCGCGGATCGTGACGATCTCCTCGCCGGTCAGGTTCAGCTTCTGCCAGCCGTCCTGCTTGAACTGCAGCGGCACGACGCCCATTCCGACCAGGTTGGAGCGGTGGATGCGCTCGTAGCTTTCGGCGATGACGGCGCGGACGCCCAGCAGGCGGGTGCCCTTGGCGGCCCAGTCACGCGACGAGCCGGTGCCGTATTCCTTGCCGGCGAAGACGACCAGCGGGCGGCCTTCCGACTGGTAGCGCATGGCCGCGTCATAGATGGACATCGTGTCCTGCGACGGGAAATGCTTGGTCACGCCGCCTTCGATATCCGGCGTGATCTTGTTGCGGATACGGATGTTGGCGAAGGTGCCGCGCATCATGACTTCGTGGTGGCCGCGGCGGGCGCCGTAGCTGTTGAAGTCCAGGGCGTCGACGCCGCGGTTGGTCAGATAGGCGCCGGCGGGCGAGGTCTTCTTGATCGAACCGGCCGGGCTGATGTGGTCGGTGGTGATCGAGTCGCCGAAGATGGCCAGCACGCGGGCCTCGACGATGTCGGTGACCGGGGTCGGCTCCATCGACAGGCCTTCGAAATACGGCGGGTTGGCGACGTAGGTCGAGCTGTCGTCCCAGGCGTAGGTCTGGCCGCCGGTGACCTTGATGGCCTGCCAGTGCTTGTCGCCCTTGAACACGTCGGCGTAGCGCTTGGCGAACATGGCCGGAGTGACCGACTTCTTCTGGATCGCGGCGATCTCGGCGGTGGTCGGCCAGACGTCCTTCAGGAAGACGTCCTTGCCCTTCTTGTCCTGGCCGATCGGATCCTTGGTGATGTCGATGCGCATCGAGCCGGCCAGGGCGTAGGCGACGACCAGCGGCGGCGAGGCCAGGTAGTTGGCCTGGACGTCCGGGTTCACGCGGCCTTCGAAATTGCGGTTGCCCGAGAGCACCGACACGCCGACCAGGCCGTTGTCGTTGATCGCCTTGGAGACGGTCTCCGCCAGCGGACCCGAGTTGCCGATGCAGGTGGTGCAGCCGTAGCCGACCAGGTTGAAGCCCAGAGCATCCAGCTCCTTCTGCAGGCCGGCGGCCGTCAGATAGTCGGTGACCACCTGCGATCCGGGGGCCAGCGAGGTCTTGACCCACGGCTTGGCCTTCAGGCCCAGCTTGTTGGCCTTCTGGGCGACCAGGCCGGCGGCGATCAGGACCGACGGGTTGGAGGTGTTGGTGCAGCTGGTGATGGCGGCGATGACGACGTCGCCGTCGCCCAGGTCGAACTTCTCGCCCTCGACCTTGACGCGCGGGGCGTCGGCCGGGCGGCTGAAGACTTCACCCAGGGCGGTTTCGAACTGGGGCGCGGCGGTGGTCAGCTCGACCTTGTCCTGCGGACGCTTGGGGCCGGCCAGCGACGGGACGACCGTCGAAATGTCCAGTTCCAGCACATCGGTGAAGACCGGGTCTTCCGAGGTTTCGTCGATCCACAGGCCTTGGGCCTTGGCGTAGGCTTCGACCAGGGCGACGCGCGCCTTGTCGCGGCCCGTGGCGGTCAGATAGTCGATGGTCGCGCGCGACACCGGGAAGAAGCCGCAGGTGGCGCCGTATTCCGGGGCCATGTTGGCGATGGTGGCCTGGTCCTCGATGGTCATGCCGGCGATGGCGGGACCGAAGAACTCGACGAACTTGCCGACCACGCCCTTCTTGCGCAGCATCTGGGTGACGGTCAGCACCAGGTCGGTGGCCGTCGTGCCCTCGGTCATGGCGCCGGTCAGGCGGAAGCCGATGACTTCCGGGATCAGCATCGGGATCGGCTGGCCCAGCATGGCCGCCTCGGCCTCGATGCCGCCGACGCCCCAGCCCAGGACGGCCAGGCCGTTGATCATGGTGGTGTGGCTGTCGGTGCCGACGACGGTGTCGGGATAGGCGACGGTCTTCTTGCCCTCTTCCAGGGTCCAGACGGTCTGGGCCAGGTTCTCCAGGTTCACCTGGTGGCAAATGCCGGTGCCGGGGGGGACGACGCGGAAATTGTTGAAGGCCGACGAGCCCCAGCGCAGGAAGTTGTAGCGCTCGATGTTGCGCTCATACTCGCGCTCGACGTTCTGGTTGAAGGCGCCGGCGGTGCCGAAATGGTCGACCATCACCGAGTGGTCGATGACCAGGTCGACGGGGTTCAGCGGGTTGATCTTGGTGGCGTCGGCGCCGAGGGCGCTCATGGCGTCGCGCATGGCGGCCAGGTCGACGACGGCCGGAACGCCGGTGAAGTCCTGCATCAGGACGCGGGCCGGGCGGAAGGCGATTTCGTGCTCGACCGAGCCCTTGTTCTCGATCCAGGCGGCGACGGCGCGCAGGTCGGCCTCGGTCACCGAGACGCCGTCCTCGTTGCGCAGCAGGTTCTCGAGAAGGACCTTCATTGAGCGCGGCAGGCGGGAAATCCCGGCCAGACCGGCTTCCTCGGCGGCGGGAAGGCTGTAATAGGCGTATTTCTTGCGCCCGACGGAAAGGTCCTGACGGGTCTTGAGGCTGTCGTTCGACGGCATGGAGAGGCTTCCTCTGGTCAACGCCGCCCGACAATCCGGTTGCACGCTCGCGCGGCTGACGGCGGGGCGCACAGGTCCCCGACGCGCGCGGCGAACGCCTGCTGCGGCGACCGCGCATATAGCGAGGGTTCCGTTGTCCGTCCATGAATCCATGTCGGCGACATGGGTATTGAGAGACGTTCGCAACTGGGGATGTGCCTGATGATCGCCGTCGACGGCCTGACCCTGTCCCGCGGCGAGCGCGTCCTGTTCCGCGATCTGTCGTTTTCAGCCGTGTCCGGAGAGGTCCTGGCCCTGACCGGCGCCAACGGCGCGGGCAAGACCAGCCTGCTGCGCGCCCTGGCCGGCTTCCTGCGCCCGGACGCCGGGACCGTCGCCTTCGCCGATGTCGATCCGGCCGAGGCGCGGACGAAGCACCTGCACTGGCTCGGCCATCTGGACGGGTTGAAGGGCGCGCGCCGGGCCCGAGAGGAGCTGGCCTTTCAGGCGCAATGGCTGGGCGCCGGGGCCGGCGGCGTCGCGGCCGCGGTCGACGTGCTGGCGCTGGAGCCCCTGCTGGACCTGGAGGTGCGCAAGCTGTCCGCCGGCCAGCGCCGCCGCCTGGCCTTCGCGCGGCTGATCGCCGTGCAGCGCCCGATCTGGCTGCTGGACGAACCGCTGAGCCCGCTGGACGCCCGCTGGCGCGCGGCGCTGGGTCTGCTGATGCAGGCCCATGTGGAGCGGGGCGGGACCATCATCGCCGCTGTCCACGACCCGCTGCCCGTCGCCCACCGCTCGCTCGATATCGGAGCGGGCCGGTGAGGGCGCTGATGATCCTGTGGCGGCGCGAGCTGTCGCTGGCCTGGGCGGGCGGGGGCGGACCCCTGCTGGCCTGCGGCTTCTTCCTGTGCCTGACCGTGCTGGTCCCGTTGGCGGCCGGAGGCGACCCGGCGGGGCTGAAGCCCGTGGCCGGCGGCGTCGCCTGGGTGGCGCTGGCGGTCTCGTCGATCCTGTCGCTGGAGCGGCTGTTCGAACGCGATTTCGAGGACGGGACGCTGGACCTGATCGCCCTCGGTCCCGTCCCTCTGGAACTGGCGGTCATCGCCAAGGCGAAGGCGCAGTGGCTGGCGGTCGGCTGGCCCCTGGCGGTCACCGCGCCGGTGGCGGCCATCACCCTGGGCCTGCCGCCGTCACTGGCGCCGCTGGCGGCGCTGGCGGCCCTGATCGGCGGCCTCGGCTTCGCTTTGACCGGGGCGCTGGGCGCGGCCCTGGCCCTGGGGTCGAAGCGCGGCGGCCTGCTGATCGCGGTGGTCGTCCTGCCCCTGTTCATCCCGCCGGTGGTGTTCGGCGCGGGCGCGCTGGAGCGAGCCGCCAACGGCCTGTCGCCCGCCCCGGCGCTGGCCTTCCTGGTCGCCTATGTCCTGTTCGCGGGGCTCATCACGCCCTTCGCGGGCGCGGCGGCGATCCGCAACGCCCAGGGCTAGTTTTTGGACGGGGCTAGTTTCGGGCCGCCAGACCCGCGATCCAGGCCTGGACGGCGGCGTCGTCGCTGAGGTCGCCGGTATAGAGGTGGACCGGCCGCTGCGGTTCGTTGTTGCCCCGCGCCCGGCCGCGCCAGACCTTCATCGGAATGGCGACCTCGGCCCGGTCGCTGGGCAGGGCGGCGGGGCGGATCTCCATATAGACGGTGTCGGCCGAGGTCTCGGCGCCGACCTGGATCGCGCCCAGGGCCTTCCACAGGTCCACGGTGTCCAGGCAGGCCGAGGCGCAGACCGGGTCGGTCAGCAGGAAGACCGGGCCCCGGACCAGCTGCTCGGCCGTGGGCCGGGGCTGCGGAGAGCCGCCGGCCTCGCGCCAGTAGACCTCCCCCGCGGCGCGCGCGGCGCCGAGGGCGTTGGCCGTGGCCTCGAAGTCGGCGATCGTCCGGGCCTCCTGGCCGGCAGCCCGGGCTTCGTCCGCATAGGCCTGCATCCGGGCCTGGTTGGCCTCGGAGGCCCGCCAGTCGATCGCCTCGATCGGCGCCAGGTTGTGGGCGCGCGCCCAGTCGAGGCCCCACAGGGCCACCGCGAGCCGGCTTCCCCAGCGGGACGAGCCGCCGCCGTTGCCGCGCAGATCCAGCACGACATAGGGGGCCTGACGCAGGTCGGCCTGCCTGGCCAGGGCCTCGTCGACGAGGGCCGTCAGGCTGCGGAACGTCTCGGTGTCCGGCGTGCCGTCGAAATTGGGCGCGGACAGCCAGTAGCCGCCGTCCGCCAGCGTCTTCATTGCGATGGCGGTGTGGGCGCGCTGCGACAGCCGGGCCCGGCGGGCGGGCAGGTCCACGCCGTCGGCGGACCGCCAGTTCAGGGCGTAGGCGCGCGTCTGGCCGTCGCTTTCGAAGCGGCAGGTCCGCATCTCGGAGACCCACGGATTGGCGGCGCTCAGGAACTGCCAGTCGCCGAAGGTGACCCGCTGCGACTGCAGGAACCAGCGGCCGCGGAAGGCGCCGATGCGCTCCTCGGCCAGACGTTCGGCGGGTACGCCGTCGCAGTCGATCAGGCGGGCGCCGAGGGGCGGGGCGTCCGGATCGCTTTCGTCCCGGTCGGCCACGATCTGATCCGCGCCGCGATAGGTGGTCAGGAAGCCCGGCCAGCGCATGGGCAGGGAGCCGGCCTTCAGGCCGATCTGCACGTGGCCGTCATCGAAGCCGGCGACGTAGGACCGCATCGCCCACCACCATCCGCCCGGCGTGGTCGTGGTCCTGGCGCGTTCGAGCGCCAGCGCCAGGCCGGCGTCGACCCGGCCCCTGAACGCGGGGTTCAGGGGGTCGTGGACGCCCGGATGGCTGTCGATGACGATGTCGTGGAGCGCCGTCGCATCCTGGACCAGGGTGGCGGACCAGTCGCGGGGTTCCGCCATCCACGCCTGGGGGTCGGTCTCCTGGGCCAGGGCGGGGGCGGCGAGGACGACCCAAAGGCCGGTGACGATGGCGGCCGTGGTCTTCATTGGATGTCCCCCTCTTCCTCGCGGAAGGCGCGCCGGAAATCCGGCGCCCGTGTTCTTTCCGAGTTCGGCGCGCGCCACAAGCGCGCCTAGCCGAGCGATCTGACCCAGGCGGCCAGGGCGGCGTCGTCGCTCATGTCGCCGTCGTAGACGTAGGTCGGGCGTTGCGGTTCGTTGTTGCCGCGGGCCCGGCCGCGATAGACCTTCATCGGCACGCCGATGCCGGCCAGGCCGCTGGGCAGGTCGGCGTCGCGGACCTCCATGTAGACGGTGTCCGCCGAGGTCTCGCGGCCGATCTGGACCGCGCCCGCCGCCTTCCAGATGTCGACCGCGTCCAGACAGGCCGAGCCGCAGCCGGAATCGGTCAGGACGAAGACGCGGCCGCGCATCGGATTGACCGGGGCCGCGCCCGCCTGGGCGGGGGTCGCGGAAGCCTCTGCCGGCGCGTCGTCCGCTTCCCGCCAGTAGACCTGCCCGGCGGCCCGGGCGGCGCGCATGCCCGCGATCGCCTTGTCGCCCCAGGCGATCACGTCGGCGTCGCCGCCGGCCGTCTTCAGCTGGTCCATGAAGGCGACGACTTCGGCGATGTTGCCCTCCGACACCCGCCAGTCGACCGCGTCGCTGGAGGGCAGGGCATGGGTGCGGCGCCAGTCGTCGCCCCACATCAGCGTCGCCAGGTTGTCGCTCCAGTGCGAGGAGCCGCCGCCGTTGCCGCGCAGGTCCAGCACGACCCAGGGCGCCGTCCTGAGCGCCTCCTGCTTCGCCTGCGCCTCGGCCAGCAGGGCGGTCAGGGCGACATAGGCCGTGCTGCCCGGCGCGCTGTTGAACGAGGGCATGGACAGCCACAGGCCGCCGTCATCCATCGTCTTCAAACCGAACTCGGGGGAAAAGCGCTGGTTCAGCCGGTTGCGGCGCGCGGACAGGTCGGCGGCCTCGATCGCCCGCCAGTTCAGCGCATAGGACCGGGTCTGGCCGCCGCTTTCGAAGCGGCATTCGCGCATCTCGGTGATCCAGGGGTTGGAGGCGTTCAGGAACACCCAGTCGCCGAGCAGGGCGTGCTGGGACTGCAGGAACCAGCGGCCGCGGAAGCCGCCGACCCGCGTCTCGGCCAGGCGGTCTGCGCCCACGCCGTCGCAGTCGATCAGGCGCGCGTCCAGCGGCGGGGCGGCGGGGTCGTCCGCGAGACGATCCGCCACCACCTGGTTCGCGCCGCGATAGGCGGTCAGGAAGCCCGGCCAGCGGGCCGGAAAGCCATAGGAGCCGTCCTTCATGCCGATCTGCACATGGCCGTCGTCGAAGCTGGCCACATAGGCCCGCAACGCCCACCACCAGCCGCCGGCGTCGGTCGTCGTCCGCGCACGACGCAAGGCCAGGGCCAGCCCCTCATCCACCTTGGCGCGGAAGCCCGGGTTGAGGGGATCGTGCATCCCAGGATGGCTGTCGGCGATGATGTCGTGCAGGGCCGTGGCGTCCTGCACCAAGGCGGCGGACCAGTCGCGGTCGGCGGTCATGGACGGTGCGGCCGCCGCTTCCTGAGCGTGGGCGGGCGCGACGGCGATCAGGCCCAGCGCCGCGGCGGTCAGCAGGGTTCGGGCGGTGGCGGTCATGAAGCTCCCCTCGGTTCGCTCCCAGGGGTAGCCATGCCGTCAGGGCGCCGCCACTTAAGCCTTCGTAAGGTTGCTCAGGCCTTTTTGACGAACTCGGTGCGCAGGACGAGGCCGCGCACCTTCTCGACATTGGCCTCGATCTCGTCGGTGTCGCCGGTCAGGCGGATGTTCTTGACCAGGGTTCCGCGCTTCAGCGTCACCCCGCCCGAACCCTTGACCTTGAGGTCCTTGATCAGGGTCACGCTGTCGCCGTCGGCGAGGATATTGCCGTTGGAATCCTTGGTCACGTCGTCGGTCATGATCGGTCCTCTTCTGAGCGCGACGCTCTAGCACATGGCCCCCGCAACGCCTCAAGTAGCGCGACGCGCGATAGGCGACTAAAGACCCCGATCATGTTCGGCCTCGCCAATCCCGACCGCTTCGCCCGCTTCACGCGCCCGCTCGTTCCGGTGCTGTGGGGCGCCGCCGTCGTGCTGCTGATCGTCGGGACATGGCTCGCCTTCACGGCCCCCGAGGACTACCAGCAGGGCGACACCGTCCGGATCATGTTCGTACACGTCCCCGCCGCTTCGGTCGGACTGATGATCTACGGCGCGCTGGGCGTCTCCAGCTTCTTCGCCCTGGTGTTCCGCCATCCGCTGGCCGACGCCGCGGCCCGCGCCGCGGCCCTGCCGGGGGCCGCCTATACGCTTCTGGCGCTGGTCACGGGCAGCCTGTGGGGCAAGCCGATGTGGGGCGCCTGGTGGGTCTGGGGCGATGCGCGGCTGATGAGCGAGCTGATCCTGCTGCTGTTCTACATCGGCTACATGGCGCTGCGGGCCTCGATCGACGACGAGGCGAAGGCGGCGCGCGCCGCCGCCGTGCTGGGCCTGGTCGGCCTGATCAACCTGCCGATCGTGAAATTCTCGGTCGACTGGTGGAACACCCTGCATCAGCCCGCCTCCCTGATCCGCTCCGACGGGCCGTCGCTGGCGGAGGGGATGCTGGCTCCGCTGCTGGTCATGATGGGAGCCTATCTGGTCTTCTTCCTCGCCGTCTGGATCACCGCCATCCGCACCGAGATCGTGCGCCGCCGGGTGCTGTCCATCCGCGCCCGCAAGGCTCTGGAGGCCTGATGATGCTCGACTTCGACATGGGCAAATACGCCGCCTACGTCTGGCCCGCCTGGGGGATCAGCGCCGTGGTTCTGGCCGCGCTCGCCGCTCGCGCCCTGCTGGCGGCCCGCCGCTGGTCGGCGCAGCTGAAGCGGCTGGAGAACGATCCGGACCGCCCTCAAGCCGCGCAAGGCGCGGTAGGGCAAGAAGGCCCTCAAGGAGCGCGACGCGCGTTAGGGCAAGAAGAATGAGCCGCTGGTTCGCCGTCGTTCCGCTGGTGGTGCTGGTCGCCCTGGCCGCCCTGTTCATCGGCTGGTCTCTGAAGCGCGATCCCTCGGTCAAGCCCGAGGCTCTGGTCGGCCAGCCTGTGCCCGAGACGGTCCTGCCCATGCTGACCGGCGCCCAGGCCGGACCCGGCCATGTGGATTTGAAGACCGCCGGCGTCGGCAAGCCGATGCTGATCAACGTCTTCGCCAGCTGGTGCACGCCCTGCCGCGCGGAGCACCCCAAGCTGATGGCGCTGCAGGCTCGCGGCGTCGCCGTGGTCGGGGTGGCGTGGAAGGACGATCCGGCCAAGACCCGCGCCTTCCTCGACGAACTGGGCAATCCCTATTCGATGGTCCTGATGGATCAGGACGGCCGGGCCGGGCTGGATCTGGGCATCACCGGCGCGCCCGAAACCTTCGCGGTCGACGCCATGGGCAATGTGGTGGCGAAATTCTCCGGACCGATGCTGGAGGACGCCGAGATCGAGCGTCTGGTCGCCGCCATCCAGGCCCCGCCGCGCCCCCTGCCGACCGCCACCCGCCGCTGAGGGGCCGCTAGAACCTTTGCGGGGCGGGCGTTAACCCATTTCCGACGGATTTCATTAACCCTGTCGGCATGAGCGCGATTCGCCCGCCCGTTCCGTCGCCGTTGTTCCCGTCGCAGACGCCGCCGTCTCCGGTCCAGACCTCGCGGTCGGCCTTTTTCCACGCGGCCCTGTCGAACGCCTCGGCTCCCGCCGTCCAGGCCGCCGCGCCCGTCGCACCGGCCCCGGTGCGCGACACCCCGGTCCGCTCGGTCGCGGCCCGGCCCGCCGAAGGCGACGCCGCCCTGCGGTCGACCCGACCCGGCAGCCTGCTCGATATCCGGGTCTGAAGGCCGGTCGGCGGACGGATCTGACGCGCCCCTCACGCGAAAATGACCGCCACTGGCCGGTCCGGCGTGATTAAGGTGTCCGCATGCGTACTCGGGGGTGGACACTTCCTGTCGCGGTCGCCCTGACCGCGCTGCTTGCGGCGGCCTCTTCGGCCCAGCCGTCGGCGACGCGCGTGCGCCATCGCGCGGCGCCGGTCGAGCCGGTCGTGGTCGAACTGTTCACCGCCCAGGGCTGCGCCGGCTGTCCCGAGGCCAACACCCATGTCGAGGCCGTGGCCGCCGAGCCGGGCGTGATCGTCCTGACCTACGCCGTCGACTACTGGGACTATCTGGGCTGGGCCGACACCTTCGCCCGCCCCGAGTTCGCCCAGCGCCAGCGCGACTATCGCCACGCCCTGCGCCTGCGCAACGTCTCGACGCCGCAGGTGGTGATCGACGGCCGCCGCCAGGCCCCCGCCACCGCCGAGGCGTTGCAGGCCGCCATCGACGAGGAGGGGCTTCGCCGCACCTTCCCGCCCCAGATCGAGTTCCGCGAGACCGGGGACCGTGTCGGCGTCGGCTCGGGCCGCCCCCCGTCAGGGGGAGCCGAGGTGGTGGCCGTCTTCTACACGCCGGGTGCGCAGACGGTGGAGATCGCCTCGGGCGACAACCGCGGCCAGAAGGTCCGGCACGTGAATGTGGTCCGGTCCGTGCGGGTGCTGGGCCCGTGGGCCGGCCGCCCGGTCCTCTACGCCCTGCCGGACGCGCCGTCGGCGGACCAGGCCGTGGCCGTCCTGGTCCAGTCGCGCGCGGACCGACGCATCCTGAACGGGGCCGTTCTGGCGAGCCGCTGATCTCCGGCGCCGGTCCCGTCGTCAGCTTCAATCAGTACCCTGTTCTCTCGTGCGCCCGCACAGTGCATGATCGGCCCCGAGACGTCATTCCTGGCGATTGGGGCGACGGCATTGGGGGATCCGCGCATGGTCGGCTTGAAGCCTGTCTTGAAGGGGCTGGCGGTCGCCGCCGTCCTGGCCGCGGCCGCGGGGGCGGCCGCGTTTTCGCCTGACCCCGAGTCCGCCGTTTCGCCCGAGGCCCGCGGGGTCGCCCAGGCCGTCACCGCCGCCGAACTGGCCGCCTGGGGCCGCGAACGCGGCGACGCCGGCGCCCTGATCATGGCCGCCCGCCTGCTGTCCGAGGTGCCCGTCCGTCAGGGCGAGGGGCCTGAGCCCATCCTGACCCCCGGCCGCCTGCTGGACGAGGCGGCGGCCCTGTCGGCGGGCAACCAGCCGATCATCGACGCCATCGACCGCCTGCGCGAGCCCATGACGCGCGGCGTCCGCTCCTCGCCCTTCGGCGCGGGGCCGGTGTTCACCGTCAAACAGCTGCAGGCCCGGGAAAGCTGGGGCTTCGAGGTCGACGCCCGCGCGGGCGAGGTGCTGCGGGTCGCCGCCATCGGCGACGGCGACACCGACATCGACCTGACCATCCGTGATCAGCGCGGAGCCACGGTCTGCCGCGACGGCTTCGGCGACCACTATCCGGTCTGCACCGTCTCCTCGCGCACCGGGGGCAAGATGCGCGTCGCCATCTCCAACCGGGGCGATGTCTGGACCAGCATCCAGGTGCTGAGCAACTGATGCTGGTCCAGGGGGTCCTGGCGGCGATCGGCCTGCTGATCGCGGCAGGCGCGGCGCCGGCCGATCCGGACACGCCCGAGACCCTGCGCGCCGAGGCCTTCGAGGCCGCCCAGTGGGCCATCGCCTCGGACGCCGCCGACGCCCTGGCCCGCGTGTCCGCCCGCTTCGCCCAGGGCGACGACGCGCTGGGCCGGCTGGCCGAGGAGCGGGAGGACCTGATCGTCCGCCGCGACCGGCTGGAACGCGAGCTGGAGCGCCATTACGCCTCCACCGACCCGGCCGACCTCGCGGTCCGCACCCGCACCCAGTCGGACTGGGAGGCGGCCACCGGCCGGCTGGGGATCATCGACGCCGATATCGAGGCGCGCTTCCCCGCCTATTCCGAACTGACCAGTCCGCGCGCCCTGTCGATCGCCGAGACTCAGCAGCTGCTGCGCCCCGACGAGGGCCTGCTGCTGGTGCTGGCCAATCCGGAGGCGACCTATGTCTGGGCCGTGACCCGCGAGCGGGTGGCCTGGACCCGGTCCGAGACGCTGGACGAGGCCCGGCTCAAGGCGGCGGTCGACACGTTGCGCCTCTCGCTCAGCGCCACCGCCGCGCCGCGCGGCGACGACGTGGACCCGACCCTGTTCGCGGGCCGGCAGCCGGCGCCCTTCGACCGGTCCGAGAGCTATCGCCTCTATTCCGAGCTGATCCTGCCGGTGGAGGAGACCTTCAAGGACAAGACCACCCTGATCACCGTCACCACGGGCGCCCTGTCGACCCTGCCGCTGTCGGTGCTGACCACGGCGCCGCCCCGGGGCGAGGACGCCGATCTGGACGCGCTGGCGGCGACGCCCTGGCTGGCCGACCGCTACGCCCTGGCCAGCCTGCCGGCGGTGTCGAGCCTGCGGGCCCTGCGCTGCTATCTGGTCGCCGATCCGGCGGCGCGCAGCCCGGGTTGCCCGGCCATGCCGGCCGCCGCCGCGCCGCGCCGGACGGCCTCGGCCACGCCCCTGCGGCTGGCCGCCTTCGGCGCGCCCCTGCTGACCGGCGCCCCCGTCGATCCGACGCGCGGCGCGCCCGCCGCCGATACGGTGATGGACGGCCGCCTGGCCGATGTGGCCCGGCTGAAGGCCCTGCCCTATCTGCGCGGCTCGCGGCTGGAGCTGGAGACGCTCAAGGCCCGCTATCCCGACTCCATCGTCCGCATCGGAGCGGAGGCGACCGAGCACGCGGTGCGGGCGGTCGATTTCGCCGCCCTGTCGCGGGCGCGCTTCGTGGTCTTTTCGACCCACGGCCTGATGGCGGGCTCCGCCGCCGCCGAGCCGGGACTGGTCATGACCCCGCCGGAAGAGGCGACCGAGGCCGACGACGGCTATCTCAGCGCCTCCGAGGCCGCCCAGTTGAGATTGAACGCCGAGTTCGTGGTCCTGTCCGCCTGCAATACCGCCGCCTCGGACGGGCGGCCGGGCGGGGAGGGGCTGTCGGGCCTGGCGCGGGCCTTCTTCTACGCGGGGGCGCGATCGGTGATGGTCTCGCACTGGGAGGTGTCGGACGCGGCCACCACCACCCTGATCACCGCCACCTTCGCCGATCTGGACAGCCATGCGGCGGGCGATCCCGGCGTCCGCGCCCGGGCCCTGCAGGCGGGCCAGCGCGCTGTCCGCGCCGAACGCCGCTGGTCGCATCCGGCCTATTGGGCGGCCTTCACCCTGGTGGGAGAGCCGGGCTAGGCGCCGGCCTTCTTCGCGTAGCTCCAGGCCGCTTCCGCGAGGAAGGGCACCTGGGCGGCCATGCTCTTCGCCTGCGGCGAGGCGGCGGTGCCGTCGCGGACCCGCCCGGCGATGCCCTGGCAGATGGCCGCCAGCCGGAACAGATTGTAGGCGAACAGCCAGTCGAGGTTCCGGGGCCGCTCGCCCCCCGTCTGCGCCGCATAGCGCTCGACCACCTCATCGACGGACGGAATGCCCAGCGCCTCCAGATCGGCGCCGGCCAGTCCGTTGCGCACCGACTGCGGAATGGCCCAGGCGATCAGCAGGTAGGAGAAGTCGGCCATCGGATCGCCCAGGGTCGACAGCTCCCAGTCCAGCACGGCGCGCACCTCCGCCCGGTCCGGAGCGAGGATCAGGTTGTCGAGGCGGAAGTCGCCATGAACGATCCGCGCCGGCCCTTCCGGCGGCAGGGTGGCGGGCAGGAAGTCGATCAGCCGGTCCATCGCCGGGATCGGATCGATCTCGGAGGCGCGGTACTGCTTGGTCCAGCGCCCGACCTGACGCTCGAAATAGTTGCCCGGCTTGCCGTAGTCGCCCAGGCCGATGGCCACAGGGTCGAAGCGGTGCAGGGCGGCCAGGGCGTCGACCTGGGCGTCATAGATGGCGCGGCGCTCGGCGGGCTCCAGTCCCGGAAGCTTGAGGTCCCACAGGACCCGGCCCTCGACCTTGTCCATGACGTAGAACATCGAGCCGATGACGGCGTCGTCGGTGCACAGGGCCCAGGGTCGCGCGACCGGATAGCCCTGGGCGTGCAGGCCCGAGATGACGGTGAACTCGCGGTCCACGGCGTGGGCGCTGGGCAGAAGCGTGCCCGGCGGCTTGCGGCGCAGGACGTAGGTCCGGCCCGGCGTGGACAGCTCATAGGTCGGGTTCGACTGGCCGCCGTTGAACTGGCGCACCGTCAGCGGGCCGGCGTAGCCCTCGACATGGGCCGTCAGCCAGGCGGCCAGCGCGGCCTCGTCCAGGGCGGATCGGGCGTCCACCTCACGGGTGCCGGAGAAGGTCGACTGGGGATCGGTCTGGGTGTCGGTCATTGCGCGGCGATGATGGCGGCCTTGACGGCGCCGCGCCAGCCTTTCAGCAGCCGCCCGCGCTCATCGGCGGCCATGCGGGGGCGCCAGACGGCCGGAGCCTCGGCGGGCGCTGCGTCAAGCGTGTCGATCAGCCCACACCCCAGCGCCGCCAGCTTGGCCGCCCCCAGGGCCGTCATCTCCTGGAAGGCGGGTCTCTCCACCGTGACATCGCAGATGTCGGCCACGAACTGCATGGCGAAGGCGTTGGCGGTGACCCCGCCGTCGACCTTCAGCACCGACAGCTTCGGGGCCCCGTCCTTCTCCAGCGCCTCCAGCAGGTCGTGGGTCTGGTAGGCCAGCGATTCCAGCGCGGCCCGGACCATGTGGGCGGGGCCGCTGTCGCGGGTCAGGCCGACGATGGTTCCGCGCGCCTCGGGCTCCCACCACGGCGCGCCCAGACCGGTGAAGCCGGGAACCAGATAGACGCCGCCGTTGTCCTTCAGCCCCTGGGCCATGGCCTCGGACTGGCGCGATTCCGAAATCACCTTCAGCCCGTCGCGCAGCCACTGGATCGCCGATCCGGCCGAGAAGATGGAGCCCTCCAGCGCATAGGCCGCCACGCCCTGCGCCTCATAGCCCAGGGTCCCCAGCAGTCGGCTGGTCGAGGTCATGGGCGCCGGGCCGACGTTGGCCACCAGGAAAGCCCCGGTGCCGTAGGTGATCTTGGCGTCCCCAGCCTTCAGCGCGCCATGTCCCACAAGCGCGGCCTGCTGATCGCCCGCCGCGCCGTGGATCGGCAGGGGCGCGCCCAGCAGGGACGGCTCGCAGTCGCCCAGATGATCGGCGCAGCCGCGAATCTCGGGCAGGGCCGCCATCGGCACATTGAACAGTTCGGCCAGCTCGGGCCGCCAGGCCCGCGTGCGCAGGTCCATCAGCGAGGTGCGGCTGGCGTTGGTGGCGTCGGTGACGTGGCTGGCTCCGTTCGTCAGCTTCCAGATCAGCCAGGTCTCGATCGTGCCCAGCCTGACCTCGCCCGCCTCGGCCCGCGCCCGCGCGCCCGGGACGGCGTCCAGCAGCCAGGCAAACTTCGAGGCCGAGAAATAGGGGTCGAGGATCAGGCCGGTGGCCGCCTGCACCCCGGGTTCGTGACCCGCGGCCGCCAGCTCGCCGGTGGCCGCCGCCGTGCGCCTGTCCTGCCAAACGATGGCCCGGTGCAGGGGCTCCCCGGTGGCCGCGTCCCAGAGCACCGAGGTCTCGCGCTGGTTGGTGATGCCGATGGCGGCGAACCGCCCGACGCCGCCCGCCTTGCGCACCACCTCGCGGCAGGTCTGCAGGGTCGCGGCCCAGATCTCGGCGGCGTCATGCTCGACCCAGCCCGGACGGGGGAAATGCTGCTCCAGCTCGATCTGGCTGACCGCCACGGGCCTGAGGCCGCCGACATGTTTGTCACCTACCGCGCCTTGCACTGCTTGAGGCGAGGCGCGCTCGAAAGCGATGGCCCGGGTGGAGGTCGTGCCCTGGTCGATGGCGAGGATGAGGCTCTTCATGCGTGATTAGTGGCGAGTGGCGAGTGGCGAGGCAAGGACGAGCCCTGCTCATGATCAGCGGACGACTGGGTCTTCCGGTCCGTCGCTTCGCTCGCCACTCGTCACTCGTCACCAAGCTGCGCTAAACCCCAGCCATGACCCACACCGCGTCCTTCGAAGGCGTCCGCGACGCCGCCCGCCAGCTCCTCGGCCATGCCGTCCGCACCCCGCTGATCGAAAGCCCCGCCCTGAACGAGCGGCTGGGCGGCCGGGTGCTGATGAAGGCCGAGAACCTGCAGCAGGCGGGGGCCTTCAAATTCCGCGGCGCCTGGAATCGCATCAGCCGCCTGACGCCGGACGAGCTGAAGCGCGGCGTCGTCGCCTATTCGTCGGGCAACCATGCCCAGGCCGTGGCCTGCGCGGCGAAGATGATGGGGACCTCGGCCATCATCGTCATGCCGGCCGACAGTCCCAAGGTGAAGGTGGCGGGCGTCATCGGCTTCGGCGGCGAGGTTCGCCTCTACGACCGCTACACCGAGAGCCGGGAGGACATCGGCGAGGAGATCGCCCGGACGCGCGGCAGCGTTCTGGTCCGTCCCTTTGACGACCCCTTCGTGATCGAGGGCCAGGGCACTGTCGGCCTGGAGATCGTCGAGCAGGCGGAAGGCCTCGGCGCAACGATCGACCAGCTGTTGTGCGGCGCCTCGGGCGGCGGGCTGATCGCCGGCGTCAATCTGTCGATGGCGGCCCTGCTGCCGCAGGTTCCGGTGATCGGGATCGAACCGCGCGACTACAACGACACCCAGCTGTCGATGGCGGCGGGCGAGCGCCTGACCCATGCTCCGGCCAAGGGCACGATCTGCGACGCCCTGATGACCGATCGGCCGGGCGAGCTGACCTTCCCGATCAACCGCCGGCTGGCCCGCGTCGAGACGGTGTCCGACGCCGAGGTGGCCGAGGCCGTGCGCTACGCCTTCCACGCCCTGAAACTGGTGGTGGAACCGGGCGGCGCGGTGTCCCTGGCCGCCCTGCTGGCCGGAAAGGCCGAGGCGAAGGACCGGACGACCGCCGTCGTTCTGTCCGGCGGCAACGTCGATCCGACCCTGTTCGCGGAGATCATTGAGGGCCGCTTCGAAGGCCAATAAGGGGGTTTCGAGAGAAGACGGACGCCGGTAGCGTGGCCGGAAAACCGGAGGATCGCATGCCCAAGCCGTCAGAACTGCAGTCGCTCATCGGGACCGAGGTCGGGCTGTCCCGCTGGTTCCTGGTCGATCAGGCGAAAATCGACGCCTTCGCGGACACCACCGAGGACTGGCAGTTCATCCATGTGAACCCGGAGCTGGCGAAACAGACGCCCTTCGGCGGCACGATCGTCCACGGTTTCCTGACCCTGAGCCTCGCCTCGGCCATGTCCTATGACTGCGTCAAGCCGCTGGACGGGGTGGCCATGGGCGTCAACTACGGCTTCGACAAGCTGCGCTTCCTGGCTCCCGTGCCCGCCGGTTCGAAGATCCGCGGCCGGTTCAAGCTTCTGTCCGCCGAGGACAAGGGCGGCGGCCGGTGGCTGATCAAGCATGAGCTGACCGTCGAGATCGAAGGGAGCGAGAAGCCCGCCCTGATCGCTGAATGGTTGAGCATGCAGATGCTTGCAGGTTGAGTGTAGTGAACGCCGCCGCCTTGCTCGGTCGATAACAGCGATTCGAGACCTTCCTACGGGACTTCGCCCTTGCACCACGATCACGGCGCCGTCTTCCTGCTTCTGTCCTATGCGGTCGCGGTTCTGGCGGCCTGGACCGCGCTCGACCTGTTCCAGCGCATCCGGGGGCGTGAAGGCCGGGACCAGACGCCGTGGCTGGCCACCGCCGCCGTCGCCATGGGCGGCGGCATCTGGGCCATGCATTTCATCGCGATGCTGGGGTTCGATCCGGGCGCCCCGGTCCGGTACGATCCCGGCCTGACGGTCCTGTCCTTCCTGCTGGCCGTGGCGGGCACGGCGGCGGCCTTCTTCGCGGCCTCGCAGGACCGGCTGGGCGTCGGCCGCATTCCGGTCGCCGGCGCGGTCATGGGCGGCGCCATCGCCCTGATGCACTACGTCGGCATGGCGGCGATGCGGACCACCGCGACGGTCGGCTGGCGCATCGAGCTGGTCATCATTTCCATCGTCATCGCCATCGGCGCCTCGATGGCCGCCCTGTGGGCCAGCCGGCGCGAGACCTCGGTGGGCTGGCGCGCGGCGGCGGCGGCCATCCTCGGCATGGCCGTGGTCGGCATGCACTACACGGGCATGGCCGCGCTCCATCTCCAGCCGGTGAGCGGCGGCCTCGACCATGACGGGGCGCCGCCGCTGGCCATCGCGGTCAGCGTGGCGGCGGTCACGGCGGTGATCCTGTTCATCGGCCTGGCCGCCTCCATGGCCGATGAGCGCGCCCGGCTGCTGTCCGTGCTGGCGGCGGCGGGGGTCGGCTATTGGGAGGTCAATCCCTGGGACCGGACCTTCGCCCTGTCGCCCCGGGCGCGGGAACTGGTCGGGCTCGGCGCGGACCAGGCGACCGGCGACGTGGGCCAGCCGGTCTGGCTGGACGCGGAGCAGCTTCCCGCCCGCAACCTGGCGCTGGAGGCCGCACTGGCGGGCGAGGCGGACTATGACGTGGAATATCCGATCGCCGGCAGCGGACGCTGGGTCCACTCGAGGGGCAGCCTGATCCGCTCCCGCTCGGGACGGGCGCTGAAGCTGGCCGGAGTGGTCAACGACAGCACCGACCGCCGCCGCGCCTTCGAGGCGCTGGAGACCAGCGAGCGCCGCCAGAAACTGCTGATCAACGAGCTGAACCACCGGGTGAAGAACACCCTGGCGACCATCCAGGCGATCGCGGCCCTGACCGCGCGCCGGGCGACCTCGGTGGCGGAGTTCTCCGCCCTGTTCGAGGCGCGGCTGATGGCGCTGTCCGAGACGCACAACCTGCTGACCGCGACGGGGTGGGAGCAGACGACGCTACAGGACCTGCTGGCCAAGGAGCTGCGGCCCTATTCGGCGGAACAGTTCCGGCTGCAGGGGCCCGTGGTGCTGTTCGAGCCGCCGCAGGCGCTGGCCATGGGGATGGTGATCCACGAACTGGTCACCAACGCCACCAAGCACGGGGCGCTGAGCGTCGCCGGCGGCTGCGTGACGGTGTCCTGGACCGCGCCGGACGAGGCCGGGATCGTGGTTCTGGACTGGACCGAAGTAGATGGGCCCCTGATCGCCGCCTCGCCGGAGCGGGTCGGCTTCGGCTCGCGCCTGATCGCCACCAGCCTGAAGGGCGATCTGAGCGGCTCGGCCGAGCTGGACTATGCGGCGAGCGGTCTGACGGCCCGCCTGACCTTCCGCCCGGCTCCCGGACGGCGCGACCTCCTGCTTCGGGAGTCCGCGCCGCTGGAGGCCTGAGCGGTCAGCCCTCGCCGAGGCAGCGCAGGGCGACTTCCAGATTGCGCAGGCCGTCCTCGCCGGTGACCGCGGGCGTCTCGCCGGTGCGGATGGCGTGGGCGAAGGCTTCCAGCTCCTTCTTCAGCGGCTCGTTCGGCCAGCTCATGACGCCGCGCGTCGAATAGCTGCCGTCCGGCTGCTGGCCGAAATACTCGGTCACTTGGCGCGTC